>ENA-OSIY01000003-OSIY01000003.1-marine-metagenome-genome-assembly--contig:-NODE-3-length-177063-cov-14.794374_pt1 | contig 177063 bp, 177 predicted proteins | sample MGYA00237884_ERZ534233 | MGnify/ENA primary metagenome ERZ534233 (study PRJEB26412, sample SAMN06343840) | marine metagenome | isolation source: estuarine water | place: USA: Columbia River Estuary... | reverse complement strand
GCAACAGATGTTGGAGTAGTTGCCTCTTCAGACCAAGGAAATTCTTGGAATGTTTTGGCTGCAAATTTACCTTCTGTACCTGTTACAGATTTGCATATTCATCAAGCTAGTGAGTATCTTTATGCTGCAACCTATGGAAGATCAAGCTATAAAATAAATATTGCAGAAAACATTTTAGGTTCTAACAATCAAGCCCTACAAGACTCCATAGTGCTATTTCCTAATCCCACCCGAGATACCGTTGAGATTTCTTTTCTACAACAAGCAGAAAATATTGTGGTAACTGTATATGATGCACTTGGCAGGAAAATGATCCAAAAAACACTACCAGCCACATTAAATAAGGCCACTTTGGATGTGTCTAAGCTCCCTAGAGGGCTTTATTATCTTGGAGTAGCTATAGATGGTGCTCGTACAACTCACAAACTCATAAAAAAATAAGTTATTACCTACTTACAAGCAACAAATTGGCTTTTTAAACAGCTCCCTATGTATCAAAATGTGGGTATGGCTGGCTATAAAATAGATTTGAGTAATACCTTATTGCTAGCAAATTATCTTGACAACCCACATCAGACATTTAAATCTATCCATGTAGCTGGAACTAATGGTAAGGGGTCTACCAGCCATATGATAGCCTCTGTGTTGCAAGAAGCAGGATACAAGGTAGGCCTTTATACGTCTCCACATTTAAAAGATTTTAGAGAGCGTGTAAAAATTAATGGAATAATGATTCCAAAGAGAAAAGTATCTTCTTTTGTTGGCAAGCACCAAGATTTTTTCAAAAACAACAAGTTGTCTTTTTTTGAAATGACAGTAGGACTAGCCTTTCATTATTTTGCACAAAGTAAGGTTGATATTGCAATTATAGAAGTAGGGCTAGGAGGTAGGCTTGATAGTACTAATATTATAAACCCAGAGCTTAGTGTAATTACCAATATAGGCCTAGACCATACACAGTTTTTGGGTACTACCCTGGAGGCAATTGCAAAAGAAAAAGCAGGTATTATAAAATCAAACACACCTGTTGTTATTGGTGAGTTGCATCCAGATACAAAAAAGATCTTCCAGCAAATTGCTAAACAAAAAAACGCCCCAATTACTTTTGCAGAAAAACTAGAAGTGTCATTATTTGATTGTGATTTGAAAGGAAATTACCAAGTAAAAAATCAGCGCACCGCCTTAGCTGCTCTAAAAACGCTAACAAAAAAGGGTTTTAAGATTTCACAAACAGATATCAAAAGAGGTATTGGATCTGTTGTTTCTAATACAGGATTATTAGGCAGGTGGCAGGTATTACAAACCTTGCCTACCGTGGTATGTGATACAGGCCACAATAAAGAGGGTTTACTCTTTACCACCAAACAATTGCAACAAATAAATCAAGGAGTGTTACATATTGTTTTTGGAGTTGTAGGAGATAAAGACCTAGGGGCTATATTGCCATTGTTGCCATCTAGTGCTAGGTATTATTTTTGCGCTCCTAATATTCCAAGGGCCATGAGTGTTGCAATCTTAAAACAAAAAGCGGAAGAATTTAGCCTAGTTGGTAAATCGTATAGTACTGTAAACAAGGCTGTAAGAGCTGCTTTAAAAACTGCCGCAATCAATGATGTGATATATGTGGGCGGAAGTACTTTTGTGGTGGCTGAGGTTGTATAGTGTTTATTTAAATTTAAATAGCTAGCTCAGGGATACTTAACTCCTAAAACCCCCTTGATTATAACCATTTTTTATTGCATAAAAAAAGTCCACTCTATTGAGTGGACTTTGTATTGGTGGGCGCAGAGGGATTCGAACCCCCGACCCCTTGGGTGTAAACCAAGTGCTCTGAACCAACTGAGCTATGCGCCCTAAACTTGTTAGCGAGTGCAAATATAAGTTAGATTTTAAAACCCACAAACAAATAGTTCAAAATAAGTTAAAATACTTTGCCTAGAATCTCTAATTAGCTGTTTAAAAGCAGTTTGTGTTAGCATAAAAAATCTCCTCTATTTTGTTGATAAAACTTCTAAGTTTTAGGACTAATTATCTTCTCAAAAATTTACTTTTAAATCTCAGGTATGCAAACAAGACAACTCAAAATAGGGGATAAGATGTACAATGCAAAACAAGATGGTTTTGAGGACTTTGTGCGCTACAGTTTTTCTGAGGTTGTTTGTTTAACTAAAACATTGGCCGTTTTAAAAAACGGAACTCGCCTTGTAAACACCCCCCGAGTTTCCTTTTTGGAAGCTATTGGGTACTCCGTATCACAAAAAAAAGGAGTTCACTGGCACATACTTACAATAGATACCATTAGAGAGGCTCAAAAAGAACAACAAAAAATCATTATTCATGAATGGTTTGAGTCCAAAATATTTTCATTTGAGGAGAAAGTAAAAATTTATAGTGATTTTATAGGCTAAGAATTCTCTTGAATTTTTTATAAATCATAGCAGTGGCAAAATACGCTCCAGCGCCATACCTCTAGAAGCTTTAATAAGGATTGTTTCATCCTTAGTTATATTGTTCTTAAAAGCCTTTTTTAGGGCTTCAAAAGAGGTGTACTGGTAGATGTTTTTTGCCTGGAATTTTGTTTTACTGAAATAGGAGCCAATAAGATGAACTTCATCTATATTGGTGTTAGAAAGATAATCTACAATATCTTGGTGCTCTTCTTGTGCTGTTTCTCCTAGCTCAAACATATCTCCTAAAAACACCATTTTTGAGGCCGTCTTTATTGTATTGAAATGCTGCAAAGCTGCTATCATACTTGTAGGATTAGCGTTGTAGGCATCTAAAATAATTTGAGTACTGCCTTTGTTGATTAATTGAGATCTATTATTAGTGGGTAAGTATTCCTCAATAGCCTGTTTGATCTCATTTAAAGGGATATCAAAAAAATCACCAATAAGTACTCCAGCAGAAATATTTGTAAAATTGTAAGCTCCTATAAGGTTAGAGGTAATGTTTGTTTGTGCTGCCTGCAGCGCTACATAGGGATTTGCGTCAATTTGTTTTAGGGAGTAAAAGTTTTCTTTGGTTTGACTAAACCCAACCTTTGAAGGATAGTTGCCAAGTAATTTGTTTTGTATGGGGTCATCGGCATTAAAAAAAAGCGTTCCCTTTTCTTTGGTAATGTATTTGTATAATTCACTTTTCCCTTCAATTACCCCTTCTATACTCCCAAAACCCTCAATATGCGCTTTTCCAAAATTAGTGATATACCCAAAATTAGGTTGTGCTATTTCACAAAGGGCTTCTATTTCTTTTTTATGATTTGCTCCCATTTCTACAATGCCAATTTCAGTCTCCTTGGTCATTGACAGAAGGGTTAAAGGCACGCCAATATGATTGTTAAGATTTCCTAGGGTAGCGGTAGTTTTGAATTTCTTAGATAGAACAGCGTTGATGATTTCTTTTGTGGTGGTTTTTCCATTACTTCCCGTTAGGGCAATCATTGGAACATTTAGCTTTTGTCTATGGTAAGTAGCGAGTTTTTGAAGCAGTTCTAAAGTATTTTTACAAAGAATAGTTTCTCCAGTGTTTTTATGTTGTGAGATATCATCAATAATGACTTTAAAGGCTCCTTTATCGAGTGCTTGTTGGGTAAATTTATTGCCATTAAAATTATCACCTCTTAGGGCTACAAATAAGCACCCTTTTTCTATTTTTCTGGTATCTGTACAAATACCAGTGCTTTCTAAAAAATAAGTGTATACTTTTTCTAGTTTCATGAAAAGTAAATATATAAAAAAAACCCTCTTTAGTATAGTACCAAAAAGGGTTTTGTGTGTTGTGTAAAACTTTTAGTGTCTAGCTCTTTTAGGCTGTGTAGTTTTTGATCCTACGCGAGACATTGCACATCTAAACCCGATATAGTCTGTAGCCATATCTTGAGGGAAATAACGTCTTTGTGCTGGGTCTAACCAGTAATCTCTGTCTTTCCATGAACCGCCCTTGTAAACACGAACTTCATTGTTTATCATAGATGTTCTACTAGAAGATTTGTCAAATTCACGATCTACTCCACCACCTTCACTCTCATCTAGAGTTCCAACTTTATGATTTGGAGAATTATACATTCTCTTGTTTGGATCTATTACAACTTCGTCTTCTTGCTCACCGAAAGATTGATAGAAACGAGTAGATGCTTTATCTCCATCTCTGTAGTCACGGTTATCACTAGTTGAGAACTGTGTTCTTAAGTAGGTTTCGTTCTCATCTACGGGCACTTGAAGGATTTCTCCAGGTAGGTTTCTTGCGATTACTTTACCAGTGCTTAAGGTGTCATACACGATAGAGTCTGCAGTAACAATTTTTACTTTTCCGTTTTCGTCTATAGCATTTTTAGTATATACATTACCACGGTAGTAATTAAAGTCATTAAAACCATCATCTACAATTGGTCTATAAACATCTGCAACCCATTCTGCAACATTTCCAGACATATCATATAGGCCAAAATCATTTGGTTGGTATGATTTAATTTCTGCAGTAATATCTGCACCATCATCACTCCATCCAGCTATTCCTCCGTAATCTCCATCACCTTGTTTGAAGTTTGCGAGTTGATCTCCCTGTGTTTTTCTTTTTCCAGAACGAGTGTATTGTCCATCCCACGGGTATTTTTTTCTACCTCTATAGTTGTTGAAATTTCGAACACTCACCAGACCAATAGCAGCATATTCCCATTCAGCCTCTGTAGGGAGTCTGTATGCAGGCATTAACAAGCCATCTTTTCTTTGTATGTATAAATTGGTGCTGTCTTTACTTCTTTTTTCAATAGATTTAGATCTATTTCCACCTCTAGTTAATGAGTCATTACCGCCATATGTTTTTGTTGGCGCATTAAGATACGTTGAGGTACTGAATGTTTCTCCATCCTTTAAGCCATAACGTGCATTTCTTGCTGTGATGCCTTCTTTTTCTAAAATAAGCTCATTGACACGATCTGTTCTCCAGTTACTAAACTCTACTGCCTGGATCCAGCTTACTCCTACTACAGGATATTCTGCATACGCAGGATGTCTTAGGTAGTTGTTTGTCATTACTTCGTTATATCCTAAACGGTTTCTCCACACCAATGTATCTGGCAGGGCACCTTCATAGATTTTACGGTAATTTTCGTTTTCTGGAGGAAATACTTCTTTTATCCATTGAAGGTATTGAAGGTACATGTAGTTGGTTACCTCTGTCTCATCCATGTAAAAAGATTGAACATGTTGCTGATTTGGAGTATTGTTCCAATCATGCATTGGGTCATCCTGTACTCTACCCATGGTAAAGGTACCACCTTCCACAAAAACAAGTCCAGGACCTGTTTCTTGCTCTTTGTATTTGCTGTTTTTTTGTGGTCCTCCCTCTTTAGAGTTAAGTGACCAACCGGTAGCACGAGAACTATCTTTATAGTCTCTTGTTTTGTTACAACCTACAAACAATGTTGTTGTAAGTGATAGAATAAGCAGCCTAAAGGCTAATTTTTTTGTCAAGTTCATAGTTTAAATTATGAATAGTATGGGTTTGCAATATAATGATTAACGGCAAAGTTCCAATATTATTTTATATTTAATTAGTAGTTAGTTTTCACTTTTTTGTTCTACCAACCATTGAAAAACGATTTTGTTCGTATTTTAGTATGTATGCTATTAAATTTGGCAAAAAAACTTTAGTCATACTTCATACTAACTGTATCTTTGACGCGTTAGAATTACTCATGAAACACATTTTTTTATTTTTAGGTTTATTGATTTGTAGCACACCTGCATTCTCTCAAACAAAAAACGTTACCATATCTTGGGAAAATGAAATTTCCAGGCCTTCTTTTGTTTCACCTACATCCCCATTGGTAAATAGTACATCCGTAAAAAAATCTTCAAAACAAATGGCTTTTGAAAGATTAAAACTAACCCTTACCAAAGAGGCTATAGATTTTTCTCAGCAGTGGAAAGACACTGGTTTTGCAAATCCAGCCACTTTGAAGGTCACTGATGTTGCGTATGATGCTGTTTCTTCTAAAGAGCTTGAGCTGGTTTCCATTTCAGATATACCAAAAAGACTCCAATCAAAAATCACAAGTAAAAAAGGGAGAGATCAAATCTATACCATAGTATCTCTATCGCCCCTAGTAAATCTAGATGGGCAAATAAAAAAAGTGCGTTCTTTTTCCCTTTCTTACAAATACTTCCAAAATACCAATTCCAAAAGCTTAACTATTCCTATTTCTAATTCTGTGCTAGCCACAGGAGATTGGTATAAGTTTAAAGTCGAAAAAACGGGAGTACATCTTATCACAAAAGGGTTTTTAGATAATTTAGGAATCAATACTGCTACTGTAGATCCTCGAAGTATTAAAATTTATGGCCATGGAGGTAAGCCACTTCCACTACTTAACTCCAAAAACAACACTCTTTTTGATTTGCCCCAAAATTCCATACAAGTTATAGGGCAAGAGGATGGCTCTTTTGATGCCACAGATCAAATTTTATTTTATGGTATTAGCACCCTTGGGTATGATAAAGAAAATGACACGCACATTAACCCCTACAGTGATCAGGCGTTTTATTATATTACTTATGGTGGTGATCCAGGTCTGAGGATTTCTCCTTTAAATGAACCCACTGGCCCTGGTGATGCAATTACAACATTTAACGATTATCAATTTCATGAAGTGGATGATTTTAGTCCTGCAAAGGTAGGGCGCAGATGGTTTGGAAATAGGTTTGATATCCAGGATGATCAAAGCTATGCCTTCGAGTTCCCTAATATTGTGATAGGGTCTGATGTTGAAGTAAATATAAATGTAGCTTCTGCTTCCGAGAGTGCAACATCAATGGCAGTTTCTTTAAATGGTACGGCCATAGACCCAATTAATTTTGGAACTATCTCTGGTTCAACGCTGCTTTCCTATAGGCCGTCAAGCCAAAACTCCGCCCCTTACATTGTACCTGCTAGTGGTGAGACCGTTACAGTTAACTTGCTTTACAATAATGGTAGTAACCCCTCTAGTATAGGGTATCTTGATTATATACGTGTTGGAGCAGAGCGTCAATTAATTGCGGGTAGTGAGCAGTTTTCATTTAGGTATAATCTAGCTGCTACAAATTTTGGGATAGGCGAATATAGCATTGCTAGTGCTTCCCAAATATCACAAGTTTGGGATGTAACAAATACAACTGCCATTGCCGCAAAAGCAAATAATGAGTCCTTAAATACACTCACTTTTAAAGCAGAACTGGGTTCACTTAGAGAATATGTTGCTGTTTCTCCCCAAGATTATTACACCCCTGTATCTGTTTCAGACTCTGGTGTGCAAAATCAAAATATTAAAGGCACTATTTTTAAAGGCGAAGACGGAAATTTCCAGGATATAGATTATTTAATTATTACGGCACCTTTTTTACTGCAACCAGCCCAAAGGCTAGCTCAATATCACATTGCTCAAAGGGGCCTTAAGGTTAAGGTTGTTACCCTGGATAAAATTTACCAAGAGTTTAGCAGCGGAAAGCAAGATATTGGGGCTATCAGGAATTTAGTGCGCTATATTTATGAAAATGCATCGGCGCCAGAAAACAGAATTAAGTACGTAGGTATTTTGGGTGATTCCTCTATTGATTATAAAAATAGATTGCCTGGTAATAATATGGTAGTTCCTACATTTCATACACTGTTTAGTTCTAGTACCTGGACAAGTTATATGTCTGACGATTTTTTCGGCATGATGGGCGCAGATCCTTCCAACGGAAATGACGAAGGCCTTATGGGGTCTAATGAGAAGGTGGACGTTGCTTTTGGTAGAATTTTAGCAGACGATGTAACACTTGCCAATGCTATGATAGATAAGATTGTAAATTATGAGAAACAAGCATCTTATGGAAATTGGAGAAATAATATTATCATGGTTTCTGATGATGTTGATATAGATTGGGAGTTTAATAAGCTACAAGTAACTTTAAACGAATTGTCTGACAGAATCACCCTAGAGAAGCCTTTTGTGAATGTTAAGAAAATTTACATGGATGCCTATGAGCAGCAAACATCTGCTGGTGGAAATAGATATCCAGATGTAAATGCTGCATTAAAAAACGATATTGAAGTTGGTGCGCTTATTGTAAATTATTTTGGACACGGAGGTGAAGATGGTCTTGCCAAAGAGTTTATTTATACCAAAGAGACCGCAACTTCTCTGAGAAACCCCAATACCTTACCTATGGTGGTCACGGTTACTTGTGAGTTTACAAAGTTTGATTTGCCCTCCAGAATTACCGCAGGAGAACTCACCTATTGGAATAAAGAAGGGGGTGCTATATCACTCATTACAACCACGCGTTCTATTGGTGTGCAGGTTGGCGCAGATCTTAATGATCTCTTGGCAGACGAAATTTTTGGTATTGGAGAAGAAGTTCCTGATGTGCCAGCAGTTGGGCTTAGAAAAGCAAAAAACGATCTTCCTGGCAGTAATGAAAACAGGCGTGTGGTTTTTTATATTGGAGACCCAGCATTACCCTTGGCATTTCCAAAGAAAGACATTCGGTTAACAACTATTAATGGTGTTCCTATATCTAGTACTTCAGATGTATTGCAAGGACTAGGTTATGTAACCCTTGGTGGTCAAGTTTTAAACGCAGATGGGTCTGTAGCTATAAACTATAATGGTGTTCTAGAGGCTAAGGTATTTGATAAGCGTATAGCGCGTCAAACACTAGGTAATGATGGCACCCAAGTAGGTGGCGAGTTAGCAATACTTAATTTTTCTACCCTTGGAGAGACTATATTCAGTGGTCAGGCCAGTGTAAGTAATGGCCAATTCGAGTTTGATTTTATCGTGCCTCGTGATGTGCAAATACCAGTGGGTAATGGTAAGGTTAGTTTTTATTCTAAACAAAACGGCTTACTAAGAGACAACAATGGTTTTAATCTAGATATTAAGGTAGGTGGTCTTAATGCAAATGCTGGAACAGATACCACAGGACCTATCATTGAACTGTTTATGAATGATGAAAATTTCATCTCTGGAGGGGTGACCAATGACGCTCCTAATTTAATAGTGAAACTTGAAGACGCCAACGGTATTAATACAGCCAGTGGTATTGGACATGATTTAATTGCTGTTTTGGATGGGGACCAGGCAAACCCTTTTAAACTCAATGATTACTACCAGGCCGATGTAGATAATTACACCAAAGGTACCGCAAGTTTTAAACTAAGAGATCTTGAAGATGGGCTGCACACTTTATCTGTAAAAGCTTGGGATACTTATAACAACTCATCAACCCAAGATATTGAATTTAGAGTTGCAGGCAATGATGTGTTAGAGATTACTCGAGTACTTAATTACCCTAATCCTTTTGTTAATTACACAGAGTTTTGGTTTAATCACAACAGACCTTTTGAACCTCTAGAGGTGCAAGTACAAGTTTTTACAGTAACTGGAAAAGTGGTTTGGACACAAAACCAATTGGTAAATACAGATGGGTTTTTATCAAGGAGCATTACTTGGGATGGACTTGATAATTTTGGGCAAAAGATAGCAAAAGGTGTCTATGTATATAAGATAACTGTGAAATCTACGTTAACTAACCAGCAGACCGAAAAATTTGAAAAATTGGTCATCCTTTAAAAATTAAAATTATATTTGTTAAAATTTTTTCACCTCATGAAGAACGTATTAGTAGTACTATTGATAGCCCTGGTAACCTTTAAGGGTTTTGCTCAGGAAGACACATCAAATATTGACCAACGTGTTATTACAACAGGAGTTCCATTTATGTTAATTGCAGGAGATGCTAGATCTTCGGGTATGGGAGATATTGGTGTTTCAAGCGCGCCAGATGCTTTTTCTCAACAATGGAATCCGGCAAAGTATGCCTTTGCTAAAGACAAGCAAGGCATAGGGGTAACCTATACCCCATATTTGAGTAAATTGGTAAACGATATATTTTTGGGTAACATTACCTACTACAATAGATTAAATGAAAGAAGTGCAGTTGCTGCATCTTTTAGATATTTTTCTAACGGAGAGATAGAGCTAAGGGAAACTGCAGATCAAGAGCCTCTTCTAGTAAAACCAAATGAATTATTATTTGATTTATCCTACTCTTTGAAACTCAGTGAGCGTTTTTCTATGGCAGTAGCTGGTAGATACATAAGAAGTGATTTAAAACTTCAAACTGCAATAGAAGATGCAAGTGCAGCCAACACATTTGCTGTAGATATTGCTGGATATTATCAAAGTGAAGAGATTCCTTATGATAGTTTTGATGGACGTTGGAGAGCTGGTTTTAATTTTTCAAACATTGGGCCTAAGTTAAAGTATGATGAAACGGGTCAAGAAAATAATATTCCTACCAATATGGCTTTGGGTGGTGGTTTTGATTTTATTTTAGATCAATACAATAAAGTTTCTGCCCTTGTAGAGGTAAATAAATTATTGGTTCCAACTCCTAGTGACTCCAATGAAGATGGCACCATTAACAGCCAAGATGATTACTACAACGAAAGTTTTGTGAGCGGTGTGTTTTCTTCTTTTGGAGATGCCCCTGACGGCTTTGGTGAAGAATTAAAAGAATTTACTTGGGCTCTTGGTGCTGAGTATACCTATCAAGACTCATTCGCATTTAGAGTTGGTTACTTTAACGAAAGTGATGAAAAAGGATCGCGTAAATTTGCAACCCTTGGTGCTGGATTTAAATATACTTCTATAAATATTGATTTGTCTTACTTGTTTTCAACATCACAGGTAATAAGCCCATTAGAAGGAACACTTCGCTTTGGTCTTACCTTTAATTTTGGAGAGCAGTATGATGAGTATTAATACTTGTAGCGCTTAAAAATTAAAATACAAATTCCAAATTCATCATTGAATTTGGAATTTGTATTTTAAACAAGGTTCAATTAATGTATCTTCGAATAACCTTAAAGAAAATTTAATTTTGAAAAAACTTGATGTTTCTATTACATTAGATGTATACGATAGTGTTGAAATGCTACCCATTGCAATACAAGAATTAATGCAATCAGCAATGCAGGCTAGAGATCGGGCCTATGCTCCGTATTCTTCTTTTATGGTTGGGTCTTCTATAGAACTAGCCAATGGTGTTATTGTTCAGGGTAATAACCAAGAAAACGCCGCTTATCCCTCTGGACTTTGCGCAGAGCGTGTAGCTGTTTTTTATGCAGGAGCTACCTATCCAGGTGTGGCTATTAAAAATATTGCCATAACGGTTAGGTCCTTGCATCACACGGTGCTTGTTCCAACACCTCCTTGCGGTTCATGTAGACAAGCATTGGCAGAGTATGAGGTTAATCAAGAAGAGCCAATAAAAGTTTATTTTATGGGCGAAACAGGCCAAGTTGTAAAAGCCAACTCTGTAAAAGATTTACTGCCTTTAATTTTTGACAGCTCGTTTCTAAAGTAACTTTATAAAAGTTTTAACTCCTCAAACATTTTTTTAAGACTTTTACTGCTTTTGTATAAGTATTTAATGTGTTATTTTTGCTCTTGCTTTACTGTTATAGTTTGCAAAGAAAATAATACAAAATACGTATGAAAAAAATCACCAAAAAAACCTACCTAGCTTGGTATGAAAACATGCTTTTTTGGCGCAAGTTTGAAGATAAATTAGCGCAGGTATACATCAATCAGAAAGTACGAGGGTTTCTCCATTTATACAACGGTCAAGAAGCTGTTTTGGCCGGCGCATTACACGCCATGGACTTAACCAAAGATAAGATGATTACAGCATACCGTAACCATGTACAACCTATTGGTATGGGTGTTGACCCTAAAAGAGTAATGGCAGAACTGTATGGTAAAGCAACTGGAACTTCTCAAGGTCTTGGGGGTTCTATGCATATCTTCTCTAAAGAACATCGTTTTTATGGAGGTCATGGTATTGTTGGAGGACAAATACCTCTAGGAGCAGGTCTTGCTTTTGCAGATAAATACAAAGGAGATAATGCTGTTACTTTATGTTATATGGGTGATGGTGCAGTACGTCAAGGTTCTTTACATGAAACCTTTAATATGGCAATGCTCTGGAAATTACCAGTAGTTTTTTGTTGTGAAAATAATGGATATGCCATGGGTACATCTGTAGAGAGAGCTGCTAACCACACAGATATCTGGAAACTTGGTTTAGGGTACGAGATGCCTTGTAAGCCAGTAGATGGTATGAAGCCAGATGTTGTTGCCAAAGAAATGGATGAGGCTATGGAGCGTGCAAGAAGAGGAGAAGGACCTACCTTCTTAGAGATTAGAACCTACCGCTACAGAGGTCACTCTATGAGTGATGCACAGCACTACCGCACCAAGACAGAAGTTGCAAAAAAGCAAGAAGAAGATCCTATAGATTATGTGCTTCATAACATTTATGAAAATAAATGGGCAACAGAACAGGACATCGAAAAGATTAATAAAAAAGTAAAAGAGATGGTTAGTGAGTGTGAGAAATTTGCTGAAGATTCTCCATATCCAGAAAAGAATGTCATGTATGATGTTGTATATGATCAAGAAAATTATCCATTTACACCCCATAAATCATAAGCTATGGCAACAATAATTACAATGCCGCGATTAAGCGACACCATGGAAGAAGGAACGGTAGCATCATGGCTAAAAAGTGTTGGTGATGCCGTTGGCGAGGGTGATATTCTTGCCGAAATTGAGACAGATAAAGCCACGATGGAGTTTGAATCTTTTCATGAAGGAACACTCTTGCACATAGGTATTGCAGAAGGAGAAACAGCCAATGTGGATGCGCTACTTGCAATTATTGGTGAAAAAGGAGAAGACATTTCTATGCACCTTAGCCCTAGTACATCACAAACTACTCCAGATGTAGTATCTCATCAAGATACCCAACAAACAAAGGAGGTTGCCACTACCACTGAGGCAGCTGCAATTCCAGAAGGCGTTGAGGTTATTACTATGCCAAGGCTTAGTGATACTATGGAAGAGGGAACTGTAGCAACATGGCTTAAGAAAGAGGGAGACAGTATACAGGAGGGTGATATTCTTGCTGAAATTGAGACAGATAAAGCAACTATGGAATTTGAGTCTTTCTACACAGGAACACTCTTAAAAATAGGAATTCAAGAGGGTGAAACTGCTTTAGTTGATGCTTTGTTGGCAATTGTTGGGCCTGCAGGAACAGATGTTTCTGGCATCTCTCAGGCTACGAAAGCGGCGCCAGATGCAACACCAGTATCAGCACCAGCTCCAGTAAAAGAGACACCTGTAGCGGCACCTATTGCTCAAGTGGTAACAGAAGTTGCGTCTACAAATTCCTCATCACAAAGAATATTTGCTTCACCACTTGCTAAAAAAATGGCAACAGATAAGGGTATTTCGCTGCAACTTGTTAAAGGGTCTGGAGAAAATGGTCGTATCGTAAAAAGTGATATAGAAAATTACCAGCCATCTGCAACAGGTATTGCGCAATATACTCCAGTTGGAGTTGAAAGTTTTGAAGAAATTAAAAACAGTCAAATGCGCAAAACAATTGCAAAGCGTTTGGGTGAATCAAAATTCTCTGCACCACATTACTATTTAACCATTGAGCTTGACATGGATAACGCTATGGCATCAAGAGCTGCCATAAACAGTGCGCCAGATGTTAAAATCAGCTACAATGATATGATTGTAAAAGCATGTGCTATGGCCCTTAGAAAACATCCACAAGTTAATAGCCAATGGACAGACGGGCTAATGCGTATTGCAAAGCATATTCATGTAGGTGTTGCCGTTGCTGTAGATGATGGTCTACTTGTACCCGTTTTAAAATTTGCAGATCAAATGAGCTTCTCTCAAATAGGTGTGCATGTAAAAGAGTTGGCCGGCAAAGCAAGAAACAAAAAAATTACACCACAAGAGATGGATGGGAGTACCTTTACGGTAAGTAACCTAGGGATGTTTGGCATTAAAGAATTTACCTCTATTATAAATGCGCCAAACTCGGCCATTTTATCTGTGGGTGCAATTATACAAAAGCCAGTTGTTAAAAATGGAGCACTTGCTGTGGGTAATACCATGACAGTGACTCTAGCCTGTGATCACAGAACCGTTGATGGTGCTACTGGAGCCAAATTTTTACAAACATTGCGTAATTACATAGAAAATCCAGTAACTATGTTTGTATAATTTTTCTGAAATTTTCAAATCTTTAAAATCCCTAAGAAATCTTAAATAGATGGCTCGGGGATTTTGTATATTTAAGTATTATTTTGACAATAGATATATTAGTCATGACCTTTAAAAAACAACTATGAAAAATATAATTATCACAGGTACTTCTCGCGGTATTGGCTATGAAATGGTTGCCATACTTGCTCAAGCTGGGCATAATGTGTTGGCTCTCTCAAGAAATGCAGCGCCAGTCTCTGGGCTAGAGATTACCAACTGTCATTGCTTTTCTTGTGATATTACAGATCCTGATGCTATAAAAAAAGTGCCAACTTTTTTAAAAAAGAAAGGGTGGAAGCATGTTGATGTGCTTATCAATAATTCAGGATATTTGGTAAATAAACCTTTTTCAGAACTTTCCCTAGAAGACTTCAAACAAAGCTATGATGTAAATGTGTTTGGTGTTTTTTCTCTAACCCAAGCTGTTTTGCCTTTTTTTAAAAAATCAAGCCATGTAGTTAACATAAGCAGTATGGGCGGTGTACAGGGAAGCGCAAAGTTTCCTGGACTAGCTGCGTATAGTAGCAGTAAAGGTGCGTTAATTACCCTTACAGAGCTACTGGCAGAAGAGTTTAAACAAACCGGTCCTTCCTTTAACGTTTTGGCTTTGGGCGCTGTGCAAACCGAAATGTTAGAAGAGGCATTTCCCGGATATAAGGCTCCTTTAACCGCAGTGCAGATGGCGCAGTATATTATTGATTTTTCTTTAACAGGAAACACATTTTATAATGGTAAAGTATTAGAGGTTTCTAGCTCAACTCCATAGGTGTATGATAGAAGCGCTGTCAAAATACATTCCAGAGGCTGCTGTACTTCCTGCCTTTGAACTGATTAAACAAAATGATGTATATCTTAAAATTGTGAATGAGCGTGTTACACGTCATGGTGATTATAGAAAAACAAAAGATGGGCAACATCAAATTACGGTCAATGCAAGTTTAAACAAGTACCGCTTTTTTGTTACACTAATTCATGAAATAGCCCATTTAGTAGCTTTTAAAAAGTTTGGCAGAAACATTAAACCCCACGGTACACACTGGAAATTTACCTTTCAGCAACTCATGTTGCCTTTTATAAATCCTCAAGTATTTCCGTCTCAACTTTTGCCTGTACTGGCTATACATTTTAAAAACCCTAAAGCAAGCAGTGATACAGATGCTAGGTTGTCTCTGGCATTAAAGCAGTTTGATCCAGTAAATGATAAAAATTATATCTTTGAGATTCCTGCAGGTGGAAATTTCAGACTTTACAATGGTAAAATTTTTAAGCGTGGTAATAAGCGAGTGAAGCGTTATGAGTGTTTGGAAGTTGCTACCGGAAAAATATACTTATTTCAACCCAATGCAGAAGTGGAGTTTTTAAAATAGAAGATACATTAATAGCATTCTTAATTTAAAAAAAAATGAAAGAAGATAAGACTAATGAGCTTGAACAAAATAAGGAGGAGGTTCGTCAAGATGCTAAAGGACTATTAAAAAGCTTAAAAGCATTTTTTATTGAGCTTCTTGATTTTAGAGCAGACACAGATCGTGATGCAACTATTGAGGCAATAAAAAATGATGTTCCCTTTAAAGGTGCAACTGCTTGGATTTTGATTTGCTCTATTTTTGTAGCATCAATTGGTCTTAATGCAAATTCTACTGCTGTGGTTATTGGCGCTATGCTTATTTCACCTTTAATGGGGCCAATTTTAGGAATAGGTATGTCTATTGCTATCAATGATATTTTTACTCTTAGAAAGTCTCTTATTAATTTTGGGGTGATGGTTATACTAAGTGTTTTTACAGCATTTATGTTTTTTTGGTTTTTTCCATTAAGGGAAGAATCTTCAGAGCTTTTAGCTAGGACACAACCAGATATAAGAGATGTTTTGATAGCCTTTTTTGGTGGTTTGGCATTGATTATTGCAAGAACTAAAAAAGGTACAATAGCTAGTGTTATATTTGGAGTTGCTATTGCTACCGCTTTAATGCCTCCCTTATGTACAGTAGGCTATGGTCTTTCAGAGGCTTTAATAGGAAACCCTAACGGCATGGCATTTGCTGGTGGCGCAATGTACTTATTTATCATCAACACAATTTTTATTGCTATTGCTACATTTCTTGTGCTTAAAGTATTGCGTTTTCCTATGATACGATACGTAAATTCTTTAAAGCGAAAAAACACAGCTAGATTTGCCTCATTAGTCGCATTGCTTGTTATGGTATTTCCAGCGTATACTTTTTATAAAGTATATAAAGAAAGTACGTTTGAGAATTCTGCAAAACAGTTTATTGAAAACGAATTAAGTGCTTTGCCAAATGCAAATTACATTAAGAAATATGCAGCATATCAATTTAATCCAGGTGGCATTTCTACTATTGAACTCACTTCTTTTGGAGCAGATCAAGTTGAGGAGATGACTATGAATTTTCTAAAAAAACGTATGCTTACCTATTCAGATTTACAAGAAGTAAATCTTCTGTTAAATCAAAGCAGTAAAGATAATTCTTATAAAGATGAAGTGAAATATATAGCAGAACTTCGTTTTAGGGATTCTTTGGATTTGATGAGTAAAAATCAAAAGATAATTTTTTTAGAGGAAAAACTTGCAAAGCTTAGTGTGTTAGAAGCAGACCAAATTCCTTTTGAGTCTATAGCAGAAGAAGCTCGCATAAATTATGATGGTTTGAAGGGTTTAAGCTTTTCAATAAAGTTGGTGTCAGATTTTAATAACATTGATACACTCACTGTTTTTAGTGCAAAATGGAGAGATTCTTTGCCTTCTGCTAAAGTTTCCGCAGACAAGAAACGGTTGTATGAATGGCTAAAATTTAAAGTAACTGCAGATAGCCTGGTGCTTAATTAAGGTGTTTTGTTATTTTGTACCTCTCGTATTTTTTTAAACAAGTTGCTAGAATATACAAAGTCTGTAACATCTTTATTTTGAGTTTTGAAGATTTCTTCTTGGACTCCTTTCCATACAAGCATACCATCTTTAAGAAAATTAATACGTTCTCCAATCTCCATAACAGAATTCATATCATGGGTAACTACTAGGGTAGTAATGTTGTTTTCATGGGTAATTCTTTGGATAAGTTTATCTATCACTGTAGCTGTTTTTGGGTCTAATCCAGAGTTTGGTTCGTCACAAAATAGGTATTTAGGGTTGTTTACAATAGCTCTTGCAATAGATACCCTTTTTTGCATTCCTCCAGATATTTCTGCAGGAAATTTTTTGTTTACACCGTCAAGATTTACTCTGTCTAATACCTCATTTACTCGAGAGATCATTTTTGGAGTACTCTGCTTTGAAAACATGCGCAAGGGAAACATAATGTTCTCTTCTATAGTCATAGAATCAAAAAGGGCCCCTCCTTGAAACAGCATTCCTATTTCCTCTCTCAGGATACGTTGCTGCTGAAGATTCATTTGATGTGTTGGTTTGTTGTGGTATGAAATGGTTCCAGCCAGGGGTTTTAATAAACCAATGAGACATTTTAACATTACAGATTTTCCGCTCCCACTTTGACCAATAATTAGGTTGGTTTTTCCTTGTTCGAAGACGGTAGAAATTCCTTTTAAAATTTCTTCAGAACCAAATTGCATTTTTAAATTATCTACGGCTATCATTAGCTTAAAAGTAATTGGGTTATGATGTAATTTGCAAGGATAATAAGTACACTCGTCCAGACAAAACTCTTGGTGCTAGCTTTACCTACTTCCAGGGCTCCACCTTTCATGTAGTAGCCATGCCACGCAGGCACTGTAGCTAGTATAAAAGCAAAGACATATGTTTTAACAAAAGCATATACCAAGTGAAATGGTATAAAATCTTCTTGCAATCCTCTTATAAATTCATCGAGTGAGACAAATCCTCCATATACTCCAGCAATAAGCCCTCCAAAAATCCCTAAAAACATAGCAATTGCTATTAAAAAAGGGTAGGTGAGGAGTGCTATTATTTTTGGAAAAACAAGATAATTTAATGAATTAACACCCATGACCTCAAGGGCGTCAATTTGTTCGGTAACACGCATAGAACCAATACTAGAGGTGATAAACGACCCTACTTTACCTGCCATAATTATGGAGATAAAAGTTGGCGCAAATTCTAAGATGATAGATTGTCTAGTAGCAAAGGCAACTAATTCTTTGGGTATGATTGGGTCTGTTAAATTTAAGGCAGTTTGTAGGGTGATAACCCCACCCACAAAAAAACCAATGAAACTCACAATACCCAGAGAACTCATGACTAAATCATCAATTTCTTTGAATATTAATTCTCTTAAAACATCTCCTTTTGTAAAGCCACTAAAGGTGCGTCTGAGCATTAAAAAGTAAGATCCAATATCTTCAAGGTATTTCATAATATATAGCTGTTGCTAAGGTACTAAATTTATGATAAGTGTATTAAATGTAGTGGTATAAAGCTATTTGTTTTTATTTAAAGATATCCATCATTTTTTGAAATAATGCTGTGTTTTTGTAGATACCGCCAAAGTTTTCTTCTCCGGGCCCTTTGGCAAATATAGGCACCATAGTTGCCGAATGTCCCCCCGTAGAGAAGGTGGGTTTGATTTTATTGTAATTCCCATCATCTGTAGCTAGTGTAAAGCCTCCGGTTTCATGATCTGCAGTAACAATAACAAGTGTTTCTGTGTTTTTTGCAGCAAAGTCTAGAGCAACACCAATTGTCTTGTCAAAGTCTAGTAACTCTGTGATTAAATAATCTGTATCATTATCGTGGCCTCCCCAATCTATTTGAGCTCCTTCAACCATTAAAAAAAAGCCGTTTTTGTTTTTAGATAATTTATTCAATGCCATTTTAGTAATATTGGGCAAGAAATCACCTCTTCCTTCCAACATTTTGTCCATCCCATCTTCTGCCAAAAAGATGGCTTGTTTTTTCTCAGAAATTTTATTTGGAAGGCTATTGGTTTCTACCTCATACCCATTATCCTCCAATTCTTTATAAAGATCACGGGCATCTTCACGTTTGTTTTTGTCTAGAAACTCAGTACCTCCACCCGCAATAAAATCAATATTTGAAGTTGGCAGAAAAGCAGCTATGTCTTGGTAAGATCTTCTAGATGCTGCATGTGCATAAAAGCTAGCAGGAGTGGCGTGCATTACAGAGGAGGTTGTAATAATACCTGTGCTGATATCCATGGGGATTATTTTTTCAATAATAGTTGGAACTGGTTTTTTTTGCATGTCTACACCAATAGCGCCATTATAGGTGGCAACTCCAGTTGCGTATGCTGTAGCACTCGCAGCAGAGTCACACACTAAGGCATCTGCAGCAGATGTTTTTATAAGCCCAATGGTGGTAAATCGGTCAAAATTTGGCGCACTTTCCTTGAAAAAATAACTTGCAGAAGCCTCACTTAAGCCCATGCCATCTCCTATGAGTAGAATGATGTTTTTTGGCTTTTTAGTTTCTTGTTTGTTTCTAGGTGCTGATAAACGATACGCAACTGCCGAAATTACAAGTACGCCAAGTATAATTTTTCCTATATTTTTCATTGCAATTTTTTATTTTCAAAAGTACTCATAATCCACCCTCCCCAAATCATAATACGTAGTTATAGTATCTTTTTTTTTATTGCTTTCCAGCGGAAATTTCTGATAAATTCACCCTCTTGTTTTGAAACTATGAAAGGATACTTTTGTTTTCTTGATATAGTATACCCTTGCATACAGTGCAAATAAAATAGCGGGTCTTTTTTTGATACAGCAAGTTTTAAAGCTGCAATTCTTGTAAGAGTTTTTGAGTAACGCATTTTGTAGAAAGCCTCTCCTTGTTTGTATTTAGCTCCAGATGTGTATGCATTTCCTGTAGCTTTTAGGTGTTTTACGTGTAATAAGGGGTCTGTCTTTATTTTCCAGCCGTGAAACGCTGCCAATAAACCATCTACGGTATCCCATCCTATAGATTTTTTAAGCCCTCCAATGGCCTCAAAGCATTCTTTTTTATAAAGTTTTATAGGTCCTCGCACCTTGGTTTTTTCTGAAATATTTTCAAAAATCCACGCATCTCTTTTTTTTATGTAAAGGTTGCCAGATGCCATGCCAACTAGATTATCTGAGGCAAAGATGGCTATCATTTTTTCTAAATAATTTGTAGGTAGTATAATATCTGCATCAAACTTACCTATGAGCTGCGCGTCTAGATCGCATTTTTCATACCCTTTGTAAAATGCTTCTATTACTTTGGTCCCAGGACTATGCTTTGATTCTTTGTGTGTGTTTACAGCTGTAATCCAAGGGTAGGTGTCAACATATTTTTTAATAATACTAGGGGTGTTGTCTGTGGAGTTATCATCCACAATAATAACTTGTGATGGTTTAATAGTCTGTCCCGCCAAAGAGCCAAGCATATGTTCTATGTGTGCTTGCTCATTGTATACAGGTATGATGATTGTTATTTTCAAACACGTTCTGCGTAGATAAGATAGTATCTTGGTGTGAAGTATCTTAAGATAGGTCTAAACCCAAATTTTTTAACAGGGTTTGTGAACTTTTCACTTTTTTTAATTCTCCAGCCAGCTTTTTCTAGTAACCAGTCAAACTGCCAATCTTCAAATTCATGGTAGTGTCTGTCCCAGGTGTCTGTCTTGCTTTTATATGCTGATGCAAACCACAACGAAAGGGGTACAGAAGCAATTAATTTTTTAGCTTTTATGTCTTTTAATACAGTGTAGGGTGAGACAAGATGTTCAAATATTTCAAAAGCGGTAGCAACATCATAGTTGTTATCCTGCACTGCTTTGGTGTCGTTGTCTAAATCCTCTCCGGTTGTATTTGTGATGTCATACCCTTCTTTTTTTAAAATTTCAGAAAAAGGATTCACTACACCCAGATCAATAATTTTTTCTTGTTTTGATATGGTTTGCTCTAAAAAAGCTTTTGTGATTTTGTATCTTTTTTTGGGATAGTTTCCTGGGTACATGATTATGCTTTGTAGACCATTGCATTAATGTTCATTCCTGCACCAACACTGGCAAACATAATAAGGTCTCCTTTATTAATACTGTGCCCTTCCATGTTGTTGTTTACTATTAAATCATAAAGTGTAGGAACCGTCGCCACACTTGAGTTTCCAAGAGTGCCTATGGTCATTGGCATAATATCCTGTGGCGCCTGCATATCATAAAGGCCATAGAATCTTTTCACAATGGCTTCATCCATCTTTTCATTGGCTTGATGTATCAATATTTTCTTTAGGTCTTTAATATCATATCCACTATCCTCCAAACAACTTTTCATTGCTTTTGGAACATTTGTTAAGGCAAAATTGTAGATTTTTCTGCCATTCATTTTTATGTACTTTCTAGGGTTTTGATCTTCTAGATTATTGCTGTTTCCAAAGTAGATATAATTAGCCTCCTCAATAGCATGAGTAGCGGTAGCGTGCGAGATAATGCCATCTGTATCATTTGTATGCTCAATGATTGTTGCTCCAGCGCCGTCACTGTATATCATAGAATCTCTATCATGAGGGTCTGTAACTCTAGATAATGTTTCTGCACCAATTACCAAACATTTTTTAGCAATACCCGCTTTTATAAAAGCGTTGGCTTGAATCATAGCCTCTAGCCAACCTGGACAACCAAAAATTAAATCATAGGCAACACACGATGGGTTTTTTATTTGCAATTTACTTTTTACCCGAGAGGCTAGGCTGGGTACAGTGTCACTTTGGTTACTACCATACTTGACATCTCCGTAGTTATGGGCTACGATAATATAATCTAATGTTTCTGGATCAATCTTGGCGTAATCGATTGCTTTTTGTGCAGCAAAAGAAGCTATGTCTGAGGTACTGTACTTTTCTTGAGCATACCGTCTTTCAGAGATACCGGTTATGGCTTTGAATTTCTCAATAATGACGTCGTTTTGGTGAGTAAAACTAGTTCCGTCTTCATTGTAAAAGTCGTGATTTTCGAAATCTTTGTTACTGGTTATTTCTTTTGGGATATAGCTTCCTGTCCCTGTAATGGTGATGCCCATGGTATAAATTTTTGGCTAATGTAGGAAAAAGAAAGCACTATAGATGCTGATTTTTCTATAAATATAGCCTGTTTAATGTATCAATATTTAAAGTTGTCTAGTATTAAAAAATCCTCATTTCTGATAAAAAAAATGAGGATTTTTGATTTATATCATGTTGTTAATCTTCCATGTATTGTTCTATTGGTGCGCAGGTGCAAATTAGATTTCTATCTCCATATGCATCATCTACTCGCGCCACACTTGGCCAGAATTTATTATCACTAACAAATGCTAGTGGAAATGCTGCTTGTTGTCTTGTGTATGGTAAATCCCAAGAATCTGCAGTAAGTAGCGCCTGTGTGTGAGGTGCATTTTTAAGCATATTATTGGTATCGTGTTTGCTTGTGGCTTTTATTTCTTGGCCAATAGAGATCATTGCGTCACAAAAACGATCTAACTCCTGAAGGCTTTCACTTTCTGTAGGTTCAATCATCATGGTTCCTGCAACTGGAAAAGATACCGTTGGTGCATGAAACCCATAATCCATTAATCGTTTTGCAATATCTACTACTTCTATCCCGTGCTCTTTAAATGGACGGCAATCAATAATCATTTCATGCGCAGCACGCCCTTTTTCTCCAGCATATAATACATCATAATGGCCATCTAACCTCTCTTTTATATAATTTGCATTTAAAATAGCATATTGGGTAGATTTCTTTAGTCCGTTTTCTCCTAACATGCAAATGTATGCGTAGCTGATCAGACACGCCAATGCACTACCCCATGGAGCGCCAGAGATGGCTGTAATGGCATGCTCACCACCGGTTTGAATTAATGGATTGCTTGGTAAAAACGGAACTAATTGTTTTGCAACACATATTGGGCCAACGCCAGGACCACCACCACCGTGAGGTATGGCAAATGTTTTATGCAAGTTTAAATGGCATACATCTGCTCCAATTGCTCCCGGGTTTGTGAGGGCAACTTGCGCATTCATGTTTGCGCCATCCATGTATACTTGGCCACCATTGTCATGAATTAAGCCTGTGATTTCTTTAATAGCACTCTCATACACACCATGTGTTGATGGGTAGGTGATCATAAGTGCAGCAAGATTGTCTTTATGCTGTTCTGCCTTGGCACGCAAATCTTCTACATCAATATTTCCTTGTTCGTTTGCCTTTGTAACCACTACTTTCATTCCTGCCATTACTGCACTTGCAGGATTTGTACCATGTGCAGAGGATGGGATAAGACAGATGTTTCTATGGTGGTCATTTCTAGATTCATGATATGCTCTAATAACCATAAGCCCCGCATACTCTCCTTGAGCTCCACTGTTTGGTTGTAAGGATGTACCCGCAAAACCTGTAATTTCTGTAAGTTGTTCTTCTAACTTTTTTAACATGGCTTGGTACCCTGCTGCTTGTTCTACAGGCACAAATGGGTGCATGTTACCCCACATTGGGTTGCTTAGAGGAAGCATTTCTGCTGCAGCATTTAATTTCATGGTACAACTTCCAAGGGCAATCATAGAATGGTTTAGTGCCAAATCTTTACGCTCAAGTTTCTTGATATAACGCATGAGTTCTGTCTCGCTGTGGTAGGAGTTAAATACGCTGTTTTCTAAAAATGGAGTTTGTCTAGCAACACTTTTTGGAATGGCGCTTCCAGTACTAATTTCTGAAATTTTAAATGTCTCTTTATGGTTTGCCTCTGCGAAGAGTGCGATAATTTTATTCAGGTCTTTTAAGGTAGTGGTTTCATTTACCGAGATAGAAACAGTTTCTGTATCTGGGTAATAGAAATTCATTTGCTTTGCTTCACTGAGGAATTTTATTTTGCTGGCATCTGTTTTTATAGCGATGGTATCAAAATAAGTTTCGTTTGCCTGAGTTAGCCCTAATTGCTCTAGAGAACTGGCAAGCGTGGCAGCATGATTGTGTACTTTATCTGCAATATATGTTAAGCCTTTTGGGCCATGATATACCCCATACATACCAGCCATAACCGCAAGAAGTACTTGCGCGGTACAAATATTACTGGTGGCTTTATCTCTTTTAATGTGTTGTTCTCTTGTTTGAAGTGCCATACGAAGGGCACGGTTTCCTTTTGTATCTCTGGTAACTCCAATGATACGTCCAGGAATATTACGCTTGTAGGCTTCTTTTGTTGCGAAATAAGCTGCATGCGGCCCACCATAACCTAACGGAATACCAAATCTTTGTGTGGTACCTACCACAACGTCTACCCCAAATGATCCTGGCGATTCTAATTTTACTAGACTTAGTATATCTGCAGCAACAGCTATTTTGATTTGATTTTTGTTAGCATCGGCAACAAAAGATCTAAAGTCATATACTTTTCCACTTTTTCCAGGATACTGTAATATGGCGGCAAAAAATTCTGAACTAAAGTCAAAAGTTTTATGATCTCCAATAACGAGTTCTATTCCAATTGGTGTAGCTCTTGTTTGCAGTAAAGAAAGTGTTTGAGGCAAGATATCCTCTGACACAAAAAATTTGTTTACTCCATCCTTCTTTTGTTGTCTTTCTCTTACAGCAAAAAGTAATGCCATTGCCTCTGCAGCAGCTGTGCTCTCATCTAGCAGTGAGGCATTTGCTAACTCCATGCCAGTGAGGTCTGTAATCATGGTTTGGTAATTAAGCAGCGCCTCAAGACGTCCTTGTGCAATCTCTGCTTGATAGGGAGTGTATGCGGTATACCAACCTGGATTTTCAAGGATGTTCCTTTGTATTACAGGAGGAGTGATGGCTTGGTGATACCCAAGGCCCATATAGGTTTTAAAAACTTGATTTTTTGTAGCAAGTTCTCCAATATGTTCAAGATACTGCTGCTCGCTCATCGCCATATCTAGCGTTAAATCTTTCTCCAGCCTAATGTCATTAGGTATGGTTTGATTGATAAGCTCCTCCATTGATTGTGCGCCAACAGTGTCAAGCATTTTTTGAAGGTCTTCTTTACGAGGGCCTATATGTCTTAGGGCAAAAGAGTCTGTATTCATAGCATTTTCCTTTGTAAGGAAATGGTGTTAATTGAACATTTGTATGGTATGATTTTAAGGTGATTATGATCATAATATGCGCCTTAAAATCAAGGAGCAAAAATACAACATAAAAAAAATAAAAATGAAATGTTTAACATTTTACAAACGTTTATTTTTCAACCAAAAAACGATGTTACTAACATTCTTTTTAAAAAGTGTTGTTGTTAGTGGGTTTCAAGACAGGGAATATGTAATTTTATATTGTGAAACCACTAATCTCTCTCTTTTCTTTTTACATAAAAAGTAGTATCCATGTTGCTTTGGGGGTTACAGGGCTAGTGTATGTTACAAGCATTGAGTTTGGTGTAACACTTCCTGTTGCTTTTTATTGGGTTTCTTTTTTAGGTACAATTACGGGCTATAATTTTATTAAATACGCTGAGATTGCAGGGCTGCAACATAAAAGCCTTATAAGAAGCTTGCAAAATTTGCAAGTGTTTTCTTTGGTAGTGTTTTGTTTGCTGGTGTATTTTCTAACCCAATTACACCTTGTGGTTTTAACATATCTTTTCGTGCTTGGTTTTTTAACCTTACTGTATGTGATTCCAACTATAAATCATAAAAATTTTCGCTCCATGGCCGGTGTTAAGGTATTTATAGTAGCTCTTGTTTGGTCTGGCCTTACTGTTTTAGTACCAGTGTATTATGCTACTAGTGCTATCCCAGATGTTTGGCTCTGTTTTGCGCAGCGATTTTTTATTGTACTGGCTTTAATAATTCCTTTTGAAATTAGAGACTTACCCCAAGATAAGAACGCTTTGGTAACCTTTCCTCAGTTACTAGGTGTACAGAAAACAAAAATTCTTGGTGGTTTGCTACTTGTTTTTACCCTATTGTTTGAGGGGTTAAAACAGCCATTTGTTTTTAGTAAAACAGCACCTTTGGTTATAGTTTGCGGGCTGATAGCTTTTTGTTTGTACCGTGCTAGGGTTCATCAATCAAAGTATTTTGCCTCTTTTTGGGTAGAGGGTATTGCCTCTTTTTGGGCACTGATGCTATGGGTGGTTTATTTTACAGCTGTCTAACAGCGCTATAGGTTTTCTGTCTTTTTTTTAAATCTTAGGGGTTCTTCTACGCCCCAAAATCCTAAGATTAGATTTTCTTTATCTAGCGTTACAATGTAATAACACTCTGGAGTTGCTGAGGTAGTTACAATATACTTGTCTTTCTCTATTGGCGTGTCTTTAAAATTAGTACCAGCGCAAGAATCTTGTAAAGAAAATTCTATGTTTTTTTTAACCACTACACCATCGTAGCTGTTAACAACCGTATTGTTATTAAAAGATAGCGTGCTTAAAGGGCTTTGTGTATTAACCCAAGCACCCTGCAGTTGCTTGTAAATTATATCTCTAGATGTGTTCACCGTATCTATGATTTTTGACTCCTTTGTTGAGGTTCCTTCTTTCAAGGAGGTTTGTTTGCAAGAAAAAAGCAAGAGCGCAAATAAGGTAATGTAGATGAGTTTCATACAATCTATGTTTTAAACCAGACCTGCTCTTTCTAACAAGGCATCTGGATTTGGTTTTTGCCCTCTAAATTTAATATATAATTCCATAGGATCTTGAGTACCTCCCTTAGATAATATAAAGTCTTTGAATTTACGGGCTACTTTTTTATTGAAAATACCTTCTTTTTTAAAATAAGCAAACGCATCTGCGTCAAGCACTTCGGCCCATTTGTAGCTGTAATATCCTGCACTGTATCCTCCTTGGAATATATGGCTAAATGCAGTGCTCATACAGGTGTTTGGGGTGTCTGGATATAACACTGTATCTCCAAAGGCGCTGTTTTCAAAGTCTTTTACAGAGGTTATCTTTGATGGGTCACTACCATGCCATGCCATGTCCAGCATCCCAAAGCTAAGTTGTCTTAGGGTTTGCATACCTTCATGAAAAGTGGCAGAAGCTTTAATTTTTTCAATGAGCTCCATAGGTATTACCTCACCAGTCTTGTAATGGGTTGCAAATAACTCCAGAGTTTGTTTTTCATAGCACCAGTTTTCTAATATTTGACTTGGCAGTTCTACAAAATCCCAAGAGACATTGGTGCCACTTAGGCCTTTGTACTTAGTGTTTGCTAGCATTCCATGAAGGCCATGGCCAAACTCATGAAAAAGAGTAGTTACCTCATTAAAAGTCAATAAGGAGGGTTTTGTTGCAGTAGGTTTTGTGAAATTACAAACATTTGAGATGTGAGGTCTATCATTTATAACACCTTTTCCATCTGGAGTGTCTATTATTTGTTGGGGCTTGTAGCTTGTCATCCATGCGCCACCACGTTTTCCTGCACGAGGATGAAAATCTGCATAAAAAATGGCAACAAGCATTCCTTGTGTATCTAGTACGCGGTAGGTTTTTACATCTTGATGATAGGTCTCTATGGTAGGGTCTTCTTTAAACTCAAGGTCAAACAATTTGTTGGCCACAGCAAAAACACCCTGTATTACGTTCTCCAATTTAAAATAAGGCTTTAGCTGCTCATCATCTAAACTAAATTTTTCTTGTTTTAATTTTTCAGCATAGTAAGCGCTATCCCATTTTTGTAACTGGTCTATCCCGTCAAGTTTTTTTGCAAAGGCTTCTAGCTCATCAAATTCTTTTTGAGCGGCCGGTCTTGCTTTTACTAACAATTCATTTAAAAAAGCATGCACCTTTTGTGGTGACTCTGCCATGCGCTCCTCTAAAACAAAATGTGCATGACTTTTATAACCAAGCAGTTGGGCTCTTTGGTGTCTTAGTTTTACAATATCTAAAACGTTTTGCTGGTTGTTTTGTGGGTTGTCTTGAAAGGCTCTAGCGCCAAATGCAAGGGATAGTTTTTTACGCAAGGCTCTGTTTTGAGCATATTTCATAAAGGGCACATAACTTGGGTAGTCTAGGGTTATAATCCAACCCTTCTTGCCTTTCTCTGTAGCCGTTTGTTTGGCAGCTTCTTTTGCTCCTTCGGGAAAGCCTGCAAGATCCTGCTCTTTGTCAAGCAATAATTCAAAGGCGTTTGTTTGGGCTAATACATTTTCACCAAAACGTAAACCTAGTTTAGAAAGCTGGGTATCTATGCTACGAAGTTGTGTTTTTTTATCCTCAGATAGATTGGCTCCATTTCTAGCAAATCCTTTGTATTGTTTTTCTAGCAACATCTGCTGCTCATCACTTAGGGCAAATGTTTGTTTGTTGTCATAGACGGTTTTTACTCTTTTAAAAAGGGCCTGGTTGAGCAGTAAATCATTAGAAAAATTTGATAACAGTGGAGAAACCTCTTGCGCTATTTGCTGGATTTGATCATTTGTTTCTGCGCTATTGAGGTTAAAAAAAATACTTGTGGCTCTATCTAGTGCCTTTCCTGTATTCTCGAGCGCCTCTACCGTATTTTTAAAAGTAGGTGTGTTTGGGTTTTTGGTAATAAGCGCTACCTCTTTTTTTGTGATATCAATAAGCGCTGTAATAGCGGGTAAATAATGCTCATTATTAATTTTAGAAAAAGGAGCTAGGTCAAAGGGTTGTAGTAATGGGTTATCCATAAGATAGGCTTATCAGGGGTAGTTGCTTGAAAAAAGTGTGTTATATAATTAGATTAACCTTAAAGATTTTTAGCGCTTTGTTCTACTTTTATTTTTAATCCCTCTTTGTAAGCAATTACTTTATCCAGTACACATGTGTCTGCAGTGCTAATAATTTGCGCGGCTAATATACCTGCATTTTTGGCTCCGTTTAAGGCAACAGTTGCTACTGGTACTCCGCCAGGCATTTGCAAGATAGACAACACTGAGTCCCATCCGTCGATGCTATTGCTTGACTTTACAGGCACTCCAATTACTGGCAGTGGAGATAAAGAAGCTACCATACCTGGCAAATGTGCTGCGCCACCTGCTCCTGCAATAATTACTTTAATACCACGAGTATGCGCATTTTTACTAAAGTCAAATAGCTTTTCTGGTGTGCGATGTGCAGAAACGATATCTACTTCAATTTCTATATCAAAACCTTTTAGGATGTCTATGGCATCTTGCATTACGGGCATATCACTAGTGGATCCCATTACTATGGCTACTTTCATAATTATTTGCTTATTACTTTAATACGTTGCTTTACTTGTTGTGCAATCTCTCTTGCGGTATCAATATTTTCATTTACAATGGTAACATGGCCCATTTTTCTAAAAGGGCGTGTTTGTTTTTTACCATAGATGTGTGGTGTTACACCATCCATGGCCATAATTTCTTCAATGTTTTGATATGCAACATCTCCAGTGTGGTTTTGTTCACCTACCAAATTTACCATAATACCACCTACTTTACTAGCTGTATTACCAAGAGGTAAATCTAAAATAGCCCTGATGTGTTGTTCAAATTGATTTGTATAACTAGCCTCAATACTGTAATGACCAGAGTTGTGTGGTCTTGGAGCTACTTCATTTACTATAATTTGATCATCATTTGTTTGAAACATTTCTACGGCAAGAAGTCCTACATGCTCGAAGGCTTTGGAAACCTGTATGGCTATACTTCTAGCTTTTGCAGCAACTTTGTCATCAATACGGGCAGGGCAAATAACATACTCTACTTGGTTTGCCTGAGGATGAAATTCCATTTCAACAACAGGATATGTTTTTACCTGCGCACTTGGGTTTCTTACAACAATTACAGCAAGTTCATTTTTAAAAGCGACTAGGTCTTCTGTTATACAAGGGCAGTCTGGTAATACATCTAATGTTTGAGAATTTTTAATGACTTGAACGCCTTTTCCATCATAGCCGCCTGTACAGCTTTTCCAAACAAAGGGTAGTTTTAATTCTCCGGATGCTACTGCTTTTTTAACTAGTGCAATAGTCTCAAAAACAGAAAATGGAGCTGTGGGTATTTTATGAGTATCATAAAACTTTTTTTGCACTCCTTTGTCTTGAATGTTGCGCAGTGTTTTTGAACTAGGATATACTTTTTTTCCTTCTTTCTCTAAAGCCTCTAGGGCTTCTATGTTTACACCTTCTATCTCAAAGGTAAGTATGTCTACTTTTTTTCCGAAGGCATACACCGTATCATAATCCATTAGGTCTCCCTGTGTAAAGTGGTCACAGGCTATACGGCACGGAGCTTCAAGACTAGAATCTAGTACGTGTGTGGTGATGTCAAATTTGCGCGTTTCATAAAGCATCATTTTGCCTAGTTGGCCGCCGCCTAAAATCCCGAGTGTGAAATTTGAAGAAAAATAATTTGCCATAACACAAAGATACATTGTTCTTTCAAATAGCTATCTTTGCCGCGATTAATTATTGTACAACATTTATTAAATTATAGGGTTTTGTATAACCTTATACTACAGAAAACAAAAAAGATGACAAATATCGTACTATTTGGCCCTCCAGGAGCCGGAAAAGGAACGCAAGCAGAGGTGTTAAAAGTAAAATATCAATTGGTACACATCTCTACTGGTGATGTATTTAGATATAATATAAAAAATCAAACAGAGTTAGGTGCACTTGCCAAGTCTTACATGGATAAAGGTCATTTAGTGCCAGATGGAGTAACCATTAAGATGCTTAACGCAGAGGTAGAGAAAAACCCAGAGGCCAATGGTTTTGTTTTTGATGGGTTTCCAAGAACAGCGGCTCAGGCAGAAGCCCTGGCAATATTAATGGAAGAAAAATCAAGTCAAATCAATGCAATGGTTGCTCTTGAGGTTGATGATGAGGTCTTGGTAGGTAGGTTGTTAGAAAGAGGTAAAACAAGTGGCCGCGCCGATGATGCAGACGAGTCTATCATTAGAGAACGCGTTGCAGAGTATTACCGCAAAACGGATATCTTAAAAGACTTTTATAAAGGTCAAGACCGGTACTTTGGGGTAAATGGTGTCGGAACTATTCAAGAGATTACAGCTCGTTTGAGCGAAGTATTTGATAGATTATAAAAAGCGTAAGCTTAAAAAAAATTCTTACACTGTTAGGAAAAAGGTATGACTGAAGGAAATTTTGTTGACTACGTAAAAATTCATGTAACCTCTGGTAAAGGAGGGCAAGGGAGCGCGCATTTGCGACGTGAAAAATTTATCCCAAAAGGGGGTCCAGATGGTGGAGATGGAGGTCGTGGAGGTCATATCATCTTAAAGGCCAACAGTAATCTTTGGACATTACACCATTTAAAATTTAAGCGTCACTACAAAGCTGGGTATGGCGGTGCTGGAAGTAAGCAAACAAGTACAGGTGCAGATGGTGAGGATATCTACGTTGAGGTGCCCCTAGGTACGGTAGTTATAAACACAGAAACTGGAGAAAGATTAAAGGAACTTCTAGAGCACGATGATGAGCTGATTCTTGCAAAAGGAGGTATGGGAGGACTTGGGAACAACCATTTTAAGTCTTCTACCAACCAAACTCCTCGCTACGCTCAGCCAGGTATGGAAGGAGAAGAAGGTGCCTTCACTCTAGAGATGAAAGTACTTGCAGATGTTGGTTTGGTAGGGTTTCCAAATGCTGGGAAATCTACACTGCTGTCTGTAATTACTGCTGCAAAACCAAAAATCGCTAATTATGAGTTTACCACTCTAAAGCCTAATTTGGGTATTGTAGAATACCGCGATCACAGAACTTTTGTAATGGCAGATATTCCTGGAATTATAGAAGGTGCTGCAGAAGGAAAAGGGCTAGGGCATTATTTTTTACGTCACATAGAACGCAACTCAACCTTGCTTTTTCTAATACCTGCAGATGCTGATGATATTAGAAAACAATACGATATTCTTCTAGATGAATTAAAGCGATACAATCCAGAATTACTAGATAAAGACAAATTGGTGGCTATCTCGAAAAGTGACATGCTAGATGATGAACTAAAGGCAGAAATGAAAGAGGCCTTAGATAAAGATTTTGACGGGATCCCTTATTTGTTTTTTAGTTCCATGGCCCAACAAGGTTTAATGGAATTAAAAGACACCCTTTGGGGCATGCTTAACGAAACAAGTGTACACTAGTTGTTTTAGAAAATAACTCTTGTCTCTCAAATGTATACAAATCAAAATGTAGTTATTTCTGTTTTTTTGGCTAATTTTCATGATTAAAAGAGGTAGTAAAAGAAAAAATAGTATTACAGATGCTTTAAAATAATTCTGATTTCTCAATTGAAGTTTAGGGTTATCTTTCTATTTTTGGAGTAAGTGAGTTACATTTCTGTAAAGACAACGATATAAATTTTTCAATTTAGATGAGAATCCATTTCATAGCCATTGGCGGCAGTGCCATGCATAATTTAGCCATAGCATTACACAATAAAGGAGAACAGGTCACGGGTAGCGATGACGAGATTTTTGATCCTTCCAAGTCAAGATTGGCAGCCAAAGGGTTACTGCCCAAGCAGTATGGTTGGTTTGAAGACAACATCACATCAGATATTGATGCGGTTATCTTGGGTATGCACGCCAAACAAGATAACATCGAGCTGCTTCGCGCTAAAGCGTTAGGGCTTACCATCTACAGTTATCCAGAGTTTTTATATGAACAGTCCAAAAATAAAACCCGCGTAGTTATTGGAGGATCTCATGGTAAAACAACCATAACTTCTATGATTTTGCATGTAATGCATTATCATGATAAAGAAGTAGATTACATGGTAGGGGCGCAATTAGAGGGTTTTGATACCATGGTACATCTTACAAAGGAGAATGATTTTATTGTACTAGAAGGAGATGAGTATTTGTCATCTGCCCTAGATAGACGGCCAAAATTCCATCTTTACAAACCTAACATTGCTTTGTTGAGCGGTATTGCCTGGGACCACATCAATGTATTTCCAACCTTTGACAATTATGTGGAGCAATTTCGTGTTTTTCTTTCTCAGATCACTCATGGTGGAGCCATAGTGTATAATCAAGAAGATATAGAGGTTAAACAGGTAGTGGAGGCTACCCAAAATCAAATTAAAAAATATCCCTACCAAACACCACGATTTAGTGTTGAAAATGGCGATACACTTTTAGATACAGAGGATGGGCCAATGCCTATCGAAGTCTTTGGAAAACATAATTTAAATAACCTGGAGGGTGCTCGTTGGATTTGCCAACTTATGGGAGTGCAACAAGAAGATTTCTATGAGGCTATTGCAACATTTAAAGGTGCAAGTAAACGTTTAGAGAAAATTGGACAAGGCCCTACAAGTATTGCTTATAAAGATTTTGCGCATTCGCCAAGTAAGGTAAGGGCAACCACACAAGCCTTAAAAAGCCAGTACCCTGAGCGTCGTTTGTTGGCATGTTTGGAGTTGCATACGTATAGTAGTTTAAATCCAGAATTTCTCTCTGAATATAAAGGCACTCTTAATGGTGCAGATAAAGCGGTTGTGTTTTATTCTCCAAATGCAGTAAAAATAAAAAAATTAGATGCAGTTTCTAGCACTCAAATTTTAAAGGCTTTTCAAAGAGAAGACCTAGTTGTCTTTACAGATCCAGCTGCCTTTCAAGACTATTTATTTGAGCAAGATTTCACTGAAACCTCTTTACTGTTGATGAGTAGTGGAAATTATGGCGGTTTAGATTTTGAGAAAGTTAAAGAAATTTTAAAATAAATAGGGATGTAAAATCCTTACAAGAGTTTGTCACATTAACTATATAAAATTGAGTAAAGAATCATCACCCCAAGAGTCAGGTTACATCGGTAAGCTAGAGAGAGAGATAGCTAGCTTACAAGAAAAGCTACGAATTAGTGAAACTAACTTTGGTTCTTTGTATGATGATAACCCCGTTATGCATGCCACAATAAACCCATTAACAGGATATATTGTTAATTGCAACAGTATGCTTGTGTCTAATCTTGGACACAAAAATAAAAAAGCAATTCTTGGTACTCATGTCTCAAAAATATTTACAGAGAAATCGAGCGTTAAAATTGTTACGCTTTTAGATGCATTTTTAAACAAAGGTCCTATCTCTAGTGAAGAAGTTACCTTAAAAACAAAAAAAGGGAAGAGAATTCAAGCAATTTTAAATTCAAGAGCAATTTATAACAAGGCGGGTATTGTTGTAAAATCAATATTCACACTGGTGGATATTTCAGAAATTAAAAAAGCACAACGCAAGGCTAAAAACAAAAAAGAGGATTTAGAAAGAGTCAATAAGGATCTTGAGCAGTTTGTATCTATTTGTTCTCATGACTTGCAAGAGCCTTTGGCTACAATTAGGTTTAGTAGTGATTTTTTGATGCAAAAATTTACAGATGAACTTTCTCCAAAGGGCAAAGAGTATATTGGGTATATTCATGAAGCCTCTGGAAGAATGGCCGAGCAAATAAAAGGGTTGTTAGAGCATAGCCGCATTGGTAGAGATTTAAAAATAACAAAGGTAGACGTGCAAGAGCAGCTTGAGGTTGCAAAGTATGACCTTAAGAAGCGAATTCAAGAAACCAATGCAACTATCATTTCTGAAAAATTACCTAAAATAAAGGGCTATAAGGTAGAGTTGCGTTTATTGTTTCAAAACTTATTGAGTAACGCCCTTAAATATGCCAAAAAACAGGTTGCTCCCATTATTACTATTGCCGCAAAAGAAGAAGAAGATTTTTGGGTTTTTTCTGTTGCAGATAATGGTATTGGAATTAAGCAGGAGGATATAGAAGATCTTTTTACTATTTTTTCTCGTGTACCTACTCATCAAAAGCAGGAGGGAAGCGGGGTTGGTCTTGCTCACGCCGAGAAAATTGTTAAACTCCATGAGGGTGTTATATGGGTAGAATCTCAATTTGGAGAGGGGAGTACCTTTTATTTTAAAATCAAAAAATAACAAACCAAATTATCCTATATTTGAATTGTATACGGTATAGATACTGGTATACTTTTTAGGTTATATTTCTATATGCTACTTATTTTTACCAAACAAATTACCCCAAGAATTTCGTATGTATTTAAACATATTTGTACCCGTATTTTGGGTGTCAAAGTTGGTTTTACCGCCGAAATTGAGTCGTTTTTAGCTCATAAAGGTCCAAAGGCCTCCTATGGAAAACAGCCCCTGGGTAATGAACTTTTTTTTCAAAGTCATGGACTACTTACCCAACAGGGTATTGAAAGTGTAGATATTAATGTGCGAGACTGGGAAGCAACCAAGTGTTTCTTTGCAGTTAGTGATAAAAGCGCCATACCTTTTGATATTTTCTCGGCTGGCTTTTATTTGCTTAGTAGGTATGAAGAGTATTTACCTCATGTAAAAGATCAGTTAGGAAGATTTTCTGCATCAGAGAGTTTGGGCTTTAAACACAACTTTTTAGATAGCCCAGTGATTGATATCTGGAGCTATAAACTAAAGGTTTTGTTACAACAAACATTTCCCCAGCTGTTATTTCCAAAAAAAGAAACTACGGTGCACAGTTTGATTAATGCACAAGTCGCATATGCTTTTCTAAATAAAGGGATATTTAGATCCTTTATTGGTTTTGCTTCAGATCTTTTTAGACTTAGATTAAAACAGTTTATAGTTCGCTGTAAAGTTGTTATTGGCTTACAAAAAGACCCCTACGACAGCTATAAGTGGATACTAGATGTAACCAAAAAAAGCAGTATGAAACTTACTGTATTTTTTTTATTGGGAGAAGCGGTTGCTTTTCACGAGACTATAAATACCCAAAAGCAAAAGTTTAAGATGCTTATTAAGTATGTCGCAGACTACAAAGAAGTAGGGCTTCTAGTTTCTCTAAGAGCATTAACAAATCCAGATTTTCTAAAAACCGAAAAAACAACACTTGAACATATTATAAATAGAACAATTCAAAGCAGTCAAAACAGTAATTTACTTATTGGCCTTCCAGAAATTTATAGAAATCTAGTCGCGCTAGAAATAAAAAAAGATTACACCATGGTGTATGAAAACCAACCTGGCTTTAGAGCAGGAACCTGCACCCCTTTTTTATTCTATGACTTAGATTATGAAATAATCACTCCGCTGGCCATACAACCCATTGCTTGTACGACTCAAGGGTTTTTGAAATTAAGCCCTAAGGACACTGCCTTAAAAATTGCTCAAATGTTTGGTAAAGTACAAAGCGTTAACGGTACTTTTTCTGTGCTGTTTTCAAACAAAGATTTTTCTGCAGATCCCAACAATAAACTATGGCGTTCTCTTTTTTCTGAAACTTTAATCTCATGATAAAACCAACAATAACCGATGTCTTTTTTGATTTAGACCACACCCTTTGGGATTTTGATAGAAATTCTGCACTGGCCCTTGACCGTGTATTCCAGAGATTTTCTGTTGGTGTTCCTCTAGCTTCATTTTTAAAAGTATACGAACCTATAAACTTCAACTATTGGCGAGAGTTTAGAGAAGAGCGTGTTACCAAAACGCAACTGCGCAGAGGCAGACTCATTGATAGTTTTAGTGAACTGGGAGTAGCGTATGATATACACATCATTGATGGTATGAGTGAAGCATATATCGAAGAGTTGCCCAATAATAATTATTTGTTTGATGGGACCTTTGAGCTTCTTGGGTATTTAAAAGAAAAATATACTCTACACATTATTACCAACGGGTTTTCTCAGGTACAGTTTACTAAACTTAAAAAAAGTAAGTTAGCTCCCTTTTTTGCAACAGTGACAAGTTCTGAGGAGGTAGGTGTTAAAAAACCAAACCCTTTGGTATTTACAACTGCCCTTTTAAAGGCCGGAGCTACTGCTCAATCTAGTGTTATGATTGGAGACACCTTTGATGCAGATATCCTCGGTGCAGAGGGTGTAGGGATGGATACTATATTTTTTAACTATAGAAAGGAAATCCCCAAAAATGGATATAAAGTTGTAGATTATTTATTAGAGATTAAGGATTTATTGTAAAATATGTCCTTGTGTAACCTAAGTTACTGTTGTGCTTTTCATTTCTTTTTAATTTTATATAATTGAGTTTTAAAGACTTTTTATAGAAGAAAAGCGTTTATTTAATATAACCCAGCCACCATGGATGTTAAAATCACCAAACTATTTTTTTTACTCACTAGTATGCTGCTGTTTGTTTCTTGTTTTGATGGCACTGATTTTGATCAAGCAAACGATGTTGTTGTAACACCAGAAATTGAACTTGATTTAATTTATTTTAATTTGGACGCCTCTAGTTTCTATAACAATGCAACTAATACAGAGGTTTTGGTTGTGGAGGATACCACAGATTTAGATTTTCTTGGCGGAAGCGATATTAATGACATTTTAAAAGGAGCAGATTTCTTTTTTAAGTTTACAAACAGTATTTCAAGAGGCTTTAACGTCTCTTTTGATTTTTTGAGTCAGGACAATGTTTCTAGATATTTAATGCAAACAACTGTGGCTCCCGGAAGTGAAAACACTCCAGTTGTGAGCTATTTTGTGCAATCCTTAGATGAGTTGCAAATTAAGGAGCTTACAAAGGCCAAAAAGGTTTTGGTTACAGTAACCATCCCTTCTTCATCTCAAGATTTAACAGGAGTTTTGAATTTGCAGTCAAAAACCACCTATTATTTGGAAATAGAGCAATAATTAAATGTAATGAAAAAACTTCTTTTTATTTATTTAGCTTTAGGACTATCCGTTGCTGTTTCTCAAAACAAGCAACTACTCTATAATTGGGAGGTAACCCCTCAAACCCTTATGCTTAATCCAGGTGCTTTGGTTACAAATCAGTTTCATGCTGGTATCCCTTTAGCCTCTCAATTTCATATAAATGTTGGTTCTTCTGGAGTTTCTGTATTTGATGTCTTTGCTGATGATGGGCTAGATATCAACACCAAAATTTCAAATACAATTTCTAAGTTAAGCTCACGAGATTTTTTTACTGTGAATCAGCAATTAGATGTGTTAAACTTTGGTTGGCTATCTAAGGGTTTAGAGCCTATGTACTTCTCTGGCGGAATGTATCAAGAACTTGATGCCATCGCCTATTTCCCTAAAGATATAGCAATCTTGGCCTTGGAGGGCAATAGAGAATATATTGGGAAAGCCTATGATTTTAACGATATAAGTGCTCGTGCAGATTTGTTAACTGTGTATCATTTTGGGGTGAATAAACAAGTTTCAAAAAAACTAACTGCAGGAGTTCGCCTTAAACTATATTCTAGTTTGATTAGCGTAAGTAGTACAAGAAATAAAGGAGCGTTTAAAACAACAGTTAGGGAGGGTAGCGCTAATATTTATGAGCACACAGTTACAGATTTGGATGTTGAGGTAAAAACCTCTGGATTTATATCATTAGATGGTTTAGAACCATCTCAAGTACGTAAAAAACTACTTGGCCGAGCGTTACTTGGCGGTAATCTTGGCATTGGTATAGATGCTGGTATAACTTACCAGTTTGACAACGAGCTTTCTTTAACCGCATCTGTGCTTGATCTTGGCGCTATTTTTCATACCAAAGACACAGAGCTTTACAAGGCCAAAGGAGATTATACTCTAAATGGTATTGAACTTATTTTTCCTGAACTAGAAAATGGAGAACCTACCATACCGTATTATGATAATCTAGAAGATGACATTACCCGAGAAATTCCTGTTGACACACTCAATACAGGCTATACACAGCTACGACCCACAAAAATAAATGCTGCATTACATTATGATTTTGGCAGATTTGTTGGTGATAATGGAGGGTGTAACTGTAAAAATAATGGCACAAAACAAAAGCGAGTTTCCCAGGCAGGGGTGCAATACTATAGTATATTTAGGCCTCGAGGACTTCAGCTGGCTGGCACATTGTATTACACAAGAAGATTTGGCAACACACTCTCTATAAAAACAACCTATACTCTAGACAGCTATTCTGCCAAAAATATTGGAGCTGGTATGTTTTTAAATATAGCAGGCGTAAATTTGTTTTTAGCAGCAGATAACCTCCTTCAGATGTCAAATCTTGCCAAGGCAAATAGTGTATCTTTACAAGTAGGATTAAACTATATATTAAATTAATGATGAAACACCTTTTTTTAACCCTAGTTATTATAGTAACATGTTCCAATCTTTCTCTGGCCCAAAAGACTTTGAGTGATTATAGTTTTGTGGTTGTGCCAGATGAATTTGAATTTTTATCTAAAGCCAACCAGTATCAATTAAACGATATGGCTAAATATTATTTAACTAAAAATGGTTTTAACACCTATTACTTTAGCGAATTGCCTAGTGTAGATAATTGTGATGGATTATGGGCAGATGTAGAGTCTATTTCTGGATTTACAAGGACTAAGATTTTGGTTATTTTAAAAGACTGTAAAGGCATTGAAGTGTATAGATCTCAACCGGGTGCTAGCAAGCAAAAAGAGTATAAAAAATCTTACCAAGATGCTTTGCGTAAAGCGTTTTTGAGCTTTGAAGAACTTAATGTACAACAAAAAACAGTGGTGGTAAGACCTATTGCTTCTGTTGTGTCCAGCCAGGAAGCTTCTGTAGTTATTGCGCCATTAGTGTCTAAAAGTAAAAAAGGACCAGTTAATAAGTTTAACGCTTACACCTATGATGCAAAGTCATACCTTTTAAAGAGGGTTGAGGGCGGCTACAATGTGTATGATGCCTCCGGGGCAGATTTAATTTTAAAGGGAACTATTGAGGATTCTGAAAATGGATACAGGGCTATGGTCTTTGACGCCAATTACCAGGGGTATTTCCTTGAAAATAATGATTTGAAGCTAGTTGATGAAGACGAGAGATCCATTACATTAATTTTTCAGAATTAAAAATCATATTTATCTTTCCATAGACTTTTTAAATAGGTCTTTAATTGATTTTCTTTTGCATTATTACCGGGTTGGTACAATGTTGTTCCACTAATTTCTTTAGGTAAAAACTCATGTGCCACAAAAGCATTCTCATAATCGTGAGCATATGCATAGTTGTCTCCATACCCTAATTCTTTCATGAGTTTTGTGGGCGCATTTCTAATTGAAAAAGGCACAGATAGATCACCAGATTGCTTAACGAGTTGTTGTGCTTTTTTAATAGCAAGATAACTAGCATTACTCTTTGCAGAACTTGCAAGGTATATGGCGCATTGGCTTAAAATAATACTAGATTCTGGAAAACCAATTGAGGTTACAGATTGAAATGTTGCGTTAGCAAGTAAAAGTGCATTTGGGTTTGCATTTCCAATATCTTCACTGGCAAGAATGACTAATCTTCTTGCAATAAATTTTATATCCTCGCCTCCTTCTATCATTCTAGAGAGCCAGTAGACAGCTGCATTTGGATCACTCCCGCGTATTGATTTAATAAATGCAGAAACAATATCATAGTGCTGGTCACCAGTTTTATCATACAACACCGTGTTTTTTTGCACCTTATGCTGCACCATTTGGTTGGTGATAACCACTTTTTGTTTTTCATCACTTTGCACCTCAGATATTTCAGAAATGACCACCAATTCTAAAATATTGAGTAGTTTTCTTGCATCACCTCCAGATAATTTTAAAATGGCCTGTGTTTCTTGCAATTCAATATCATATTTTGATAATACGGTATCTATTTCTATAGCACGTTTTAAAAGCGCTTCAAGATCTTTTTTAGAAAATGAGTTTAACACATATACTTGACACCTTGAGAGTAGGGCAGGTATAACCTCAAAACTTGGGTTTTCTGTGGTGGCGCCAATAAGGGTGATCAATCCTTTTTCTACAGCACTTAGTAGGGAGTCTTGTTGAGATTTACTAAAGCGATGAATCTCATCTATAAAAAGTATGGGGTTTTTTGTGGTAAACAACCCGTCAGCTTTTTTTGCTTTTTCAATAATTTCTCTTACCGCAGCTACTCCACTATCAATAGCGCTTAATTGGTAGAAAGGCCTTTCTGACTCAGATGCTATAATAGTCGCTAAAGTTGTTTTACCAATCCCAGGAGGTCCCCAAAATAACATAGAGGGTATCATCCCGCTTTGTAGTTGTTTTGTGAGTGCTCCAGTCTCACCAACTAGATGTTGCTGGCTTAGATAACCCTGGAGTGTCTTTGGCCGTATTCTTTCTGCAAGTGGAATATTCATTTTATAAAGGTATGTTTTTAATTTAGCTAATAAACTGACAATTTATCATATTGCAGGATTTGGATTTGTTTTTGCTATCTTGAAGTATGATCAAATCACAAAAATTGTATTTTTCTCTTGATGTAATCCTTTATCCCCTGCTATTTGTGATACTCATGTGGCTGGTGTTTTGGTTTGAAATTAGGTTTGGTGAAGATTTCACTCCCTATGGTATACATCCAGGTAGGGTAGAAGGTATAAGAGGTGTTTTGTTTGGCCCTTTTATACATGGTAATTTAAAGCATCTATTTAACAATAGTATTCCAATGCTGGTATTAGGGACTGCACTTTTTTATTTTTATCGCCCTATGCGTTGGCAAGTGTTTATTTTGGGCTTTGTTATTACGGGCCTTATAACTTGGGGTATTGGTCGTCCTGCAAACCATATTGGCGCTAGTGGGATTGTTTATTTATTGGCTTCTTTTTTATTTTTTAAAGGAATTATCTCAAAGCAATACCAACTTACGGCACTTTCTTTTGCGGTTGTATTTGTGTATGGTAGTTTACTTTGGTATGTATTCCCTTTAGATACTCATATATCTTGGGAAGGACATTTATCTGGTTTTGGAGTTGGTTTGCTATTGGCTTTTTTATATAAAGGCACTGTCACAGTCACTAATAAAAAATTTGATTGGGAAGCTGAAGATTACCTGCCCGAGAATGATCCTTTTATGCAGCAATTTGATGCAGATGGAAATTTTATTGAAATCAAACAAACCCCAGATGACCAGCAACTAAGTACTACATCAAAAAATGATGTAGGTGTTGTTTACACAATTGTGAAACAGAAAAAAGAGTAGGTTTTTTACTTTGATCGTTGACGCACTACCTCATATAATAAAGCACCACAAGCAACAGATACATTTAATGAGTTAATAACACCTAGTAGGGGTAGTGACGCTTTTTTATCTACAATAGAAAGCACAGATTTTGAAACTCCAAGACCTTCAGATCCCATTATAATTGCCATAGGTTCATTTAATTCTAAATTGTATATAGTGTCTTGTGTTTTTTCTGTGGCAGCAATGGTTGTGACACCACTTCCTTGAAGGTAATAAATGGCATCTTTAATATGGTCTACTTTACAGATTGGGATATTAAATATAGCTCCTGCAGAAGTTTTAACAGTATCACCACTTACAGGTGCTCCTCCCTTTTTTTGTATTATAACGCCATCAACTCCTGTACATTCTGCTGTTCTTAGAATGGCACCAAAGTTTCTAACATCACTAATCTGGTCTAGAATTAAAAACAAAGGTGTTTTTTCGCTTTCTAGTACCGCCTCTACCATGGTTTCTAGGGCAACAAATTCTATGGGAGAACTTATTAAAATAATTCCTTGGTGGTTGCTACGGCATAGTTTCTCCATCTTTTCAAGAGGGACATAGGAGATTGTAGTATTTAATGCCTCAAGATCTGCTACAATAGCATCAATCTTAGGGCTTTGAAGTCCTTTTTGGACATATGCCTTGTCTATGGTTTGTTTAGCCTTTAAAGCCTCTATAACAGGGTAAATTCCAAATAATAATGTCTCTTTCTTCATTGTGCAAAAATAAAAAACCATCCTTAGAAAAGGATGGTTTTTAAAATATATTAACTAATTATTTACTAGTTAGGGTCTTCGAAGCTTACTTCCCAGTTAAATGCGGCTAGTAAACCTGCTGCGCTTGTTAGCACACCACTTGTTTGCCCACCGTTCCAAGAACCTGCATTTTCAGGATCATCTCCATCAGGGTATGAACCACTTGGAGCAGTACCGTCATAAACAGTACCGTCTACAGTTGTAACCACACCAAAGAACTCGAAAGAATCATCTTCTACAAAAACAGAAGCATCAACTCCAAATAATTCAGCCATGTCTGCAGTTGTGAAACTTACATCAAAAGGGAATGTTGTTGTTGAACCGAAAGCTAAAGCCTCTGAAGGAGCACCTTCAAAATCTCCAACAACAGTTACTTCGTAAGTTGCAACAGTTCCGTTAGGATCTTCAGTCATCGCGCTAAAAGAAGCGGTAGCTGGATCAGCACCCATATCAAATTCTGGAGCACTTACAAACTTTACAAAACCTCCGTTAGTTAGTTGTGGAAAACGTGCTTTATCTTCATCTTCACAGCTAGTAAAAGTAACTGTAGTTAGGATAGCTACAAATACTAGAGAGAATATTTTATTTATATTTTTCATAATTAAAGTATTTAATTAAAATGGATTAGTTAATGAAACCAGCTGGGTTAGTATCCCAGAATACTTGGTTATCTGCAGTAGTTTGATCTACGTTAGGATTCGTATTTACTTCCGATTCCGGGTATCTGAAAGATCTTGGAAATACACCTACTGGTACAACACCAGTTTGTAGTGTAGGATATCCAGTTCTTCTATACATGTTGTAAGGCTCAATACCGTTACCCCAAGAAGCGAGATACCATTCTCTAATAACAATAGCTAATTTAGCATCGTTTCCTGATGCAGCATCGTACTCTGCTAATACTCTAGCAATGTAGTCATTGATATCTGCAGATGTTGCAGCATAGTCTATAGTCTCGTCATCTTCATCAGTAGTGGTTAAAGAACCAGAAAAGTTAGTTACTTTATCCATACTAAGAGAAATACCTGCTTCTAGTAATGCTCTAGAATCAACACCAACTCCTAAATCTAATCCTGCCTCAGCTAGTGCAAAGTGTGTAAAAGATGATAAGAATATTGGGTTTATACCTTCACCATTAAGTGTTTGGGTATTACTAGAATCTGTTCTGTTGTATTGATTGTTGTCAAAAGCTCCACCACCTGGATATACTCCCCATGTAGATCTTTTTGTGTTATCATTAGGAATTCCCTCATCATCTCCATGATCTCTTCCCCAATACAAGTTACCTACATAACAGTAGTCATAGATATCATTCCCAAGACAAGGTAAGTTAGACCCAGATGGAGCTGCATTTTTCTGACGGTAGATATAGTAACGTAGTCTTGGATCTGCGATTCCTGTTTCAACGTAAGGTGCTTCCGCATCCCCAGCATTTAACATATCTAAAAATCCATTACTCATGTAAAATCCAGTTCCGTTAGGATAGTTTCCTTGGAATATAGGACTTCTTGATTCAGGTGATGTAGATGTAGAATAGTTGAATTGGAAATCTTCATCATCATTGTCAATAATATTTTCTGACAATAAAGCAGAAATAGCTCCACCATTACCCATGTTTAAGTGAGCTTTTAATTTTAATGTGTTTGCTACTGCAATCCAGTTGTCTGCGTCAAAACTACCATAAAATAAATCTTGTGGTATTACTGCAGATTCTTGGTTTAAATTAGCGATAGCTGTATCTAATAAAGCTATTTGAGCAGCGTATACATCTTCACCAGCATCTAATATAGGTGTTGGGAAATCACCAAACTGATTTGCTTGGCTATAAGGTACATCTCCTACATAATCAACAAGTGATATGTACGTGTAAGCCTCCATAATTTGAGCTAGTGCTACATGGTAAGGTATTGCTACTTCACTTCCAGCACTTATTTCCTCTATAAGGTCTACATTAGCAAACATATTGTATGCAGATGACCATGTACCGTTTAATGAATTAACAGTAACACTTCCATTGTACTGACCAAACTGAGCAGTCATACGTGTAATGCCTGAAGAACTTCCTCTAAAACCACTAACGATATTATTAAATGATAATTGAATAGAGTTTAATACAAAGTTTGGACTTGCCACCTCTGCACCAATTGCATTAGGGTTGTCTAGTAAATCTAGCTCTGTTGTCTCACATCCAGTGAATAAAGCCAACATAGCTGTTACGAATGTTATTTTTATAATATTTTTCATAATATATAATTAAATTTTTAAGGGTACACTAGTATAACAAGGTGGTAATGTAATTACCACCTCACTAGTACCTTTTTTTTTTAAAATGTTGCTTTTATACCAAATGAGTAACGCTTAGAAGTTGGTCCCGTTTGGAATTCTAAACCTTGACCGTTACCTGTACCAACACTCAATGCTTCTGGATCAATGTTAAATGCATCAGGAATATTTACTGCCTTTACATATAAGTTTTGACCAGATAAAGAGAATGAGATATTTCCGAAAGGAGTTTTCTCTAACATTTTCTCTGTTAGTGAGTATGTTATTGAAGCCTCTCTCAAACGTATGTGAGATGCGTCATAGATACCTTGTCCAGATGGATCAACTAAGTTGATAAAGTAAAGATCATTTGCTCCAATTTGAATCGTGTTTTCAATTGGGTTCCCTTCTCCGTCCAATAATAACTGACCTGTTGTAGGGTTAGCTAATAATCCTGGTACGATATATGTTCCTTCTCTGTTATCTACATTTACTGTAGTTACACCACGACGATAGAACTGAGATGCAGTTTGAGAAAAGATATCACCACCATGAGTGTATTCCAATTGTGCAGATACAGCTAGTTGCTTGTACGTTAACGTATTTATTGTAGTTACCGTCCAGTCTGCGTTTGGATCACCAATTGTTTCAATACCTCTACCTAAATCACCTTCTGAATCAAGAATTTGACCCGTACCTGGATTAATAAGTAAAGCTCCGTTTACACCTGTTCCGTAAGGATTATCATCAGAGATGTTTGATTCTGCATATCTAGCAGCATAACCACCTTTAATAACACCAAGCGCTTCACCTTCAGAAGCATAGTTTCCTAAGTTAGAGAATCCAGCATATGCAAAAGATTCAACACCACCTAAGTCAATAACTGTGTTTTCTGCAGCACTAAAGTTATTACGTACCTTCCAATTGAAGTTATCACTCTGGATTAGTGTAAAGTTTAAACCTAATTCTACACCTTCGATTTGCGTTTCTGCAATGTTATCAGACGTTCTTGTTGCTCCAGTTGATGGAGAAATTGGTCTGCTTACAATTTGATCTTGTATTGATCTTCTGTATACAGTTGCATCAACACTAATTCTTTTCTTGAATAAATCTGCATCTAAACCAAGTTCAAATTCTTTTTGAAGTTCTGGTTTTAAATTAACATTTCCTAAGAAAGAAGATAGTCCGTTTGTAGTAATTGCATTACCATCACTATCTATTACTGCAGAAGCTGTAGAGTTAAATCCTGTTCTTGTAGAATATACTCCTGGGAATCTTGCAGAGGTACCGTAACCTGCACGGAACTTCAAGTAGTTTAGAGCATCAGATGATCCACCATCCATTGATGTTGGAACAAATGATAGTGCTGCACCAGGGTAGAATAATGAATTGTTTTCTGCCTCTAAGGTTGAAGCCCAGTCATTACGACCAGATAACGTTAAGAATAAGTATCCACCATAATCAAAAGCAGCTTCACCATAAGCACCTAAAATGTTTTGTTGTGCTTGAAAAGTTAAACTACCCGCTACTGGGTCGTTAATCGTTTGGTCAATAAAGTTGTCATGGTCAAAGAAACCAAATACTACTTGGTTTTGACTAGACTGTCCAAATTGCTCATAAGTATCACGTCTTGCGTTGAAACCTAGTTGAGTTGTTAAACTAAATTCATCAGCAAGCTCAATGTTGTTGAAACTAAAGTTTAAGTTATGGTCATAAATAAAGTTAGTACCACTTGTTGTTCTTAAATAACCAGTTGTGTAAGGTGCCGTAACACTTCCACGAGCTGCTTTAAACTCTTGAGTTTCGTTGTATGTATCCAAACCAAAACGGTAAGAGATAGACGCATTGTCAGAGATTTCATAAGAAGCACCTAACTTACCGTAAAAACGATTTGTTTTTTGCTCACTTCCAGCATAGTTAGATAACCATCTTGGATTTTCTTGATCTGTTCTGTAGTATACACTAGATCTATCATTTGGATTTTCATAAGGAATATTATTTAAATCCAAGTTTCTTGGCATAAATAATGTTCTTGTAAAAATAGATAAAGCTCCACCTGCGTTGTTTGCTGCAATTGGTGGTGTATTTACTCTCGTGCTACTAAAGTTAGCAGTTCCGTTAAATGAAAATTTGTTAGAAAGTTTTGTAGAACCACCAAGTCCAATGTTGTAACGAGTTAAACCGTTATTTCTGATGTACCCATCTTCAGTTGTGTAACCAAAGTTTAAGTTGTAACGAGTGTTACCATCATTTCCAGGAGATCCTGCAACATTCACAGACATTGACTGACCTAGTCCAGTTCTAAAGAAGTCTTTTACATTGTTCTCTGCTGCTACATAAGGAATTTTTAATCCGTCATACTCAGGGAATAAGTTTCCAAAAGATGCATACGGGTGAGATACCTCAAGACCAGCGTCAAAACGTGCTCCCCAGTTACCTACATAACCAGAGTTGATTGTGTTATCAGCTCCTTGACCATACTCATTTTGGTAATCTGCAAGGTTAGATATTTGTGTTTGGTATACAGAAGAGTTAACAGTAACCTCAAACTTTTTGTTTAAGTCTTGGTTAGATCCGTTTTTCGTTGTGATAAGTACAACACCATTTCTACCTTGTTGTCCGTATAGTACAGAAGCACTCAAACCTTTTAAGATTTGTACACTTTCAACATTGTTTGGATCTAAATCCAAGAAACGGCTACTTGTTACTGTGTTACCACCACCAAAACCTGTTTGTTGGTTTGTACCAGAGTCAAAAGGAACACCATCTACAATAAATAAAGGTTGATTGCTACCGTTAATAGAACTTCTACCACGAATAACAAAGTTAGTACCAGATCCAGTTGCTCCACTGTTACCTACAATCTGAACACCGGCAACTTTACCATTTAATGATCTAACAACGTCAGATTCTGGTTTGTTTTCGATTTCATCAGCTTGTAGTGTTGTAACTGCATATCCTAAAGACTTACGTTCTTTAGTTGCACCACCGTAACCTGTAAGTACTACCGCATCTAGCGTTTCTCCTTGAGCCATTGTCACATTCATCATGCTTGATGATGCTGTAACAAGTTTTTCTTGAGAGTCAAACCCTACATAAGAGTAGACAAGTGATTGACCCACTTCTGTTGAGATGGAATAATTTCCATCAAAATCAGATTGAGTACCATTTGTCGTACTTTTTACAATAATATTTACTCCTGGTAGCGGTAAGCCTGAATCATCAGTCACTGTACCGGAGATTGTTTTTTCCTGTGCAAATGATATTTGCACTACCAACGCTAGTAATAGCGTTAAAATTCCACTAAACTTTGTTTTCATTTTTATATTTATTTGAATTAGCCAACTTCAAAAATCTAAATAAAAAGTTAAATACACAACTATTTAAACTTAAATTTTGCTTTTTTCTCAAAGCCTGTTGCTGTTTTTGTTGAATAAAACCTAAAATTGTGAAGCGATACTTAGATGTATTTTTGAGTTTGAAAATTTAAATGCCTGACCATCAAGATTTCCGTTGGCTACTATAAACTTTAAAAGGCCTGCTTTAGTATACATGCCTAAGCCTAAACCAAAACTATATAATTTTTCTTTTTGTCTTAGAATTTCATTTTCAAAATAACCTACATCTATTATGGAGTGCAAGTAGGTTTGTTGATTTAATAAATAGCGGTATTCTGTGTTAAATACAGATAGTAATGATGCATCTATGCTGTTTTCTGCAAATCCACGCATACTGTTTATACCTCCAAACCTAAAGAGTTCATTTGTAAGGTAGTTCTCGCTAATTATTACTTTGGTTGTGTTTTGCAGATAGACTGCGTTTTTTTGATTTAGGTTAAAGGTGTGGTGTACTGTGTTTGATAGAGTACCTTGTCTTGTTTTAGTTGTATTTGTTTTTCTTGTCCCAAGACCTCCTTGCAGGCTCATAAACGTTTTTACAGGAAAAAGAGTGCTCTGTTGTAATTTTAAAAAAACTATTCCAGCCCTAAGGGAGGCTGTCTTGAAATCTTGAATATTTTGAGGGTTTGGGTTTTGGGATAAAAGTTCATTGGAGGTTTTTGAGTTGAAGCCTAAAGATGCTTTAGATCTTGGTGATATTTGGTAAGAGGTGCTCACTCCTTGAGATGCCGAAGAAAATGTGCTATCCCGTTTAAAAATGTTAAGTTCTGCTTGAATCCCGAAAGGAGTCCTAAATAAATAGGGTAGTTGTGTTTTTAATGTTAGGCTTTCTTGATCTGCGCCATCTGCTTTGTATTTTATAACAAGTTGCTCTCCAAAGTTAAGATTGTTGTTTAGTACTAAATCTATATAGCCGTTAAATGCTAGGTTTTGTGTTTGCTCATTGGTGGCAAAACCTATAATTCCATCAAATGTGTTGAAGTTTTGTTTTTCTAGATATAAATAGAGCGTTGTTTTTTCTTTTTCAAATAATGCTTGGGGCGGCTTGATACTGTTTGCAAATCCCAGACTATTTAAAGCGTTGTTTTTTTCAACTACTTGCTGGCTGTCAAAAACAGTTCCTTTTTTTATACCCGCATAATATTTTATAAACGAGGCAGGAAATTTTTGATATCCTTTCACAGCAATTGAATCAATTGTTCTTTTTGATGTTACAGATGTTTTTAGGGTGGCTAGAAGTATAGTGTCTTGGGTGCTAAGGTTTGTTAGTTTTAGTCTACCAAATGTATTTCCGTTTTTTGTTTGCAGATGGTTTAGTTTCTCTAAGGTACTTTTGCTCTCTTGCAAGGGTATGATGAAATAATTTTCTTTTGTGTTTTTTGCAATAAGCGCAACTTGATTTTGGGTAAATGGAGTGTTACTATAGTCTACCTTTAGCTGCGTATATCTTTTGCCTATGTAAAAGTTAGCTGCAACTGTTGAGTCTGAAATTCTCTCCATAGAGTTCAAGGAGTTTTCTAAGTATCCAAACATTTCTATTTTCTTAGAAAGTCTTTCTATTTCTTTTTTTACACTTTCAAAATCCTCATGTTTTTGGGTTATTGCCAGATCGTCTTCAAGTGTTTTTGGCATGCTCGTTTCAAAAGATACGGTGAGGGTTATATCCTGGCTGTGTGCAAGCAAGAAAAAACCGGTATATATATTAAGGTATATAAATATGTAGCAAATTCTCTTCAAAGAGGGTGTGATTTATTTTGTAATAGTAACGATTGCATTTCGTTTTTAATATCTGAAAGCATAAATATTAAAAAACAATAAATTTTAATAGTCTAAGGTTTGAGATATCAAATAATTATTATATTTTTGCACGCCCTAATAAGAGGGAACTAATAAATAACAACTAAGTATAACAAGGAATTTTATGCCAACTATTTCACAATTAGTACGAAAAGGAAGGACCAAAATAACCAAGAAGTCAAAATCGGCTGCCTTAGATTCATGTCCGCAACGCCGCGGAGTATGTACACGTGTTTATACTACCACACCAAAAAAACCGAACTCTGCAATGCGTAAAGTTGCTCGTGTTCGTTTAACAAATGGTAAGGAAGTAAACGCTTACATCGGTGGTGAAGGACACAATCTACAAGAACACTCGATAGTATTGGTTAGAGGTGGAAGGGTGAAGGATTTGCCTGGAGTTAGATATCATATCGTTCGTGGAGCGTTAGACACCGCTGGTGTTGACGGTAGAACACAACGTAGATCTAAGTACGGAGCAAAACGCCCTAAGAAGTAATTTTAATTTTTTTTAAAACGAAGACATGAGAAAAAGAGCAGCCAAGAAAAGACCGCTTTTACCGGATCCTAGATTCAACGATCAGTTAGTTACACGCTTTGTGAACAACTTGATGTGGGATGGTAAGAAGTCGGTAGCATTCAAGGTTTTCTATGATGCAATTGACATTGTAGAGGAGAAGAAAACAGACGAAGAAAAAACAGGTGTAGAGATTTGGAAGGACGCCCTTTCAAACGTAATGCCTCACGTAGAAGTACGAAGTCGTAGAGTAGGTGGTGCAACGTACCAGATACCTAACCAGATTCGTGCCGATCGTAAAATATCTACTGCAATGAAGTGGTTGATTGGTTTCGCTAGAAAGCGTAACGAAAAATCTATGGCTCAAAAGCTAGCTTCTGAAATTCTAGCAGCAGCTAAAGAAGAAGGAGCAGCGGTTAAAAAGCGTACTGATACGCACAAAATGGCCGAAGCAAATAAAGCATTCTCACACTTTAGATTCTAATAGAAATGGCAAGAGATTTAAGATACACAAGAAATATTGGAATTGCTGCTCATATTGATGCTGGTAAAACTACCACAACTGAGCGTGTTTTATATTATACTGGAGTTTCACACAAAATTGGTGAAGTACATGATGGTGCTGCAACAATGGATTGGATGGCGCAAGAGCAAGAACGTGGTATTACTATTACTTCTGCTGCTACCACCTGTGAGTGGAAATTTCCGATAGAAAACGGAGAAGCAACACCAGACACAAAAGGATATCACTTTAACATTATTGACACACCTGGTCACGTAGATTTTACCGTAGAGGTAAACAGATCTCTTCGTGTGCTAGATGGATTGGTTTTCTTGTTTAGTGCAGTTGATGGTGTTGAGCCTCAGTCTGAAACTAACTGGAGACTTGCAGATAACTATAAAGTTCCAAGAATTGGGTTCGTTAACAAGATGGACCGTCAAGGATCAGATTTTTTAGGAGTTTGCCAACAGGTGAAAGATATGTTGAAATCTAATGCAGTACCAATAGTTTTAAACATTGGTGATGAAGAAGATTTCAAAGGAGTTATTGATTTGGTTAAAAACCGTGCTATTATTTGGCATGAGAACACTCAAGGTGCAACATTTGATGTTGTTGACATCCCTGAGGACATGAAAGAAGAAGCTCGTAAGTACCGTGCACTCTTAATTGAAGAAGTTGCAAGTTATGACGAGAATCTTTTAGAAAAATTCATGGAAGACGAAGATTCTATTACAGAGCAAGAAGTGCACGCTGCACTTAGAGCTGCTGTAATGGATATGGCTATCATTCCTATGGTTTGTGGTTCTGCCTTTAAAAACAAAGGGGTGCAGTTTCTCTTAGATGCTGTATGTCGCTACCTACCTTCTCCTATGGACAAGGAAGGAATTGTTGGAATGAACCCAGACACAGAAAAAGAAGAAATTCGCAAGCCAAGTGTAAAGGAGCCTTTCGCTGCACTGGCATTTAAAATTGCTACAGATCCTTTTGTAGGTCGTTTGGCATTTTTTAGAGCGTATTCTGGTCGTTTGGATGCAGGTTCTTACGTTTTAAACAATCGTTCTGGTAAAAAAGAACGTATTTCACGTATTTACCAAATGCATGCCAACAAGCAAAATGCAATTGATTATATAGAAGCTGGAGATATTGGCGCTGCTGTTGGATTTAAATCTATTAAAACAGGAGATACACTAACTGCAGAAAAACATCCTATTGTTTTAGAATCTATGGACTTCCCTGATCCGGTAATTGGTATCGCGGTGGAGCCTAAGACCAAGGCAGATGTTGATAAACTAGGAATTGGTTTAGCAAAACTTGCTGAAGAAGATCCAACCTTTACGGTTCGTTCAGATGAGGCTTCAGGGCAAACTATTATATCAGGAATGGGTGAACTTCACCTTGATGTTATTGTAGACCGTCTTAGACGTGAATTTAACGTAGAAGTGAATCAAGGACAACCACAGGTTGAATATAAAGAAGCTATTACAAGATCTGCAGATCACAGAGAGGTTTACAAGAAACAATCTGGTGGACGTGGAAAGTTTGCGGACATCGTATTTACGATCGAACCTGCAGATGAAGGTGTAGTAGGGCTTCAATTTGAGTCAGTAATTAAAGGGGGTAACGTTCCTAAGGAATTTATTCCATCTATTGAAAAAGGATTCAAGATGGCCATGGTAAATGGTCCTCTAGCAGGATATGAAGTAGATTCAATGAAAGTAACTTTGCGTGATGGTTCTTACCATGATGTGGATTCAGATCAGTTATCTTTTGAATTAGCTGCTAAACTTGGATTTAAAAACTCTGCAAAAGCTGCAAAAGCGGTTATTATGGAGCCAATTATGAAGCTTGAGGTGATTACACCTGAAGAGAATATGGGTGACATAGTAGGGGATTTAAATAGAAGAAGAGGTCAAGTGAGTGACATGGGTGACCGTGCAGGAGCAAAGACCGTTAAGGCTACAGTACCACTTTCTGAAATGTTTGGATATGTTACAACACTCCGTACATTATCATCAGGTCGTGCAACATCAACAATGGAATTTTCACACTATGCAGAGACTCCTTCTAGTATTTCAGAAGAGGTAATCACTGCAGCAAGAGGAACTAACGCTTAATATTACAGCAATGAGTCAAAAAATAAGAATTAAATTAAAGTCATACGATCATAATTTAGTAGACAAATCTGCTGAAAAAATCGTTAAGACAGTAAAGTCAACAGGTGCTGTAGTAACTGGGCCAATTCCATTGCCAACACACAAAAAGATTTTTACTGTACTACGTTCACCACACGTAAACAAGAAGAGTAGAGAGCAGTTCCAATTAAGTTCTTACAAGAGATTATTGGACATCTATAGTTCTTCTTCAAAAACAATTGACGCTCTAATGAAGTTAGAGTTGCCAAGTGGTGTAGAGGTAGAGATAAAAGTATAAGTGAATGCTCACTTTTGTGGGTATCTCATTATCATGAGGCTTCTGCTTTGCAGAAGATGAACATGTCCTAAGCTGCGTGCGAAGGAAAAACGGTAAACAAAGTAATATTCGGGGTCGAATTTATTTTGACCCCGTTTTATTTTAAAAAAGAAAAACTGTTGCATGAGCAACGAATTTTAATAATCAATAAATAATAAATTATGTCTGGGTTAATTGGAAAAAAGATAGGGATGACCAGCATCTTTGACGAGAACGGTAAGAATATGCCGTGTACCGTTATTGAGTGCGGCCCCTGTGTTGTTACCCAAGTCAGAACTATGGAAGTTGATGGGTATGAAGCCCTTCAACTTGGTTTCGATGACAAGAAGACTGCTACTAAAGCTGCCCAAGGGCACTTTAAAAAAGCAGGAACCGTTGCAAAACGCAAAGTCGCCGAATTTAAAGGTTTTGATGAGGAAGTTAAATTAGGTGATACAATCACTGTTGAACATTTTGCTGAAGGAGAGTTTGTCGATGTGGCAGCCACTTCTAAAGGTAAAGGGTTTCAAGGAGTTGTAAAACGTCACGGTTTTGCCGGTGTAGGACAAGCTACACACGGTCAGCACAACCGTTTAAGAGCGCCAGGTTCTATTGGTGCAGCATCGTATCCTGCGAGAGTATTCAAAGGAATGAAGATGGCTGGACAAATGGGGAACGAAAAGGTGAAAGTTCAAAATTTAAGAGTTTTAAAAGTAGTTGCTGAAAAGAACCTACTTGTTGTAAAGGGATGTATCCCTGGACATAAAAACGCTTATGTAACCATCGAGAAATAATGAAGGTAGCTGTATTAGATAGTAAAGGAAAAGACACAGGTAGAAAGGTTGAACTTTCTAAAGAAGTGTTTGGTATAGAACCTAATAATCACGCTGTATATCTTGATGTAAAGCAGTACTTGGCAAACCAACGTCAGGGAACGCATAAATCAAAAGAACGCGCAGAGATTTCAGGATCTACAAGAAAGATAAAAAAACAAAAAGGAACTGGTACTGCCCGTGCGGGAAGTATCAAGTCTGGTGTTTTTAAAGGCGGTGGTCGTATGTTTGGTCCTAGACCAAGAAACTACTCGTTTAAATTAAATAAGAACTTGAAGCGTTTAGCTCGTAAATCTGCCCTTACAATGAAGGCAAATGATAAGGCAATCGTTGTGTTAGAAGACTTAAAATTTGACACACCTAAAACAAAAGATTTTACTGCTGTATTAAAGACTTTAGGTCTTGAGGGCAAAAAATCATTGTTTGTGTTGGGTGAACCAAATAATAATGTATATTTGTCTTCGCGAAATTTAACAGGTACTGAAGTCATAAGTAACTCAGAACTAAGTACTTATAAAATTTTGAATGCAAATAGTGTTATACTATTTGAAGGTTCATTGGAAGGAATTGAGTCAAACTTAAGTAAATAGAAACAAGATGAGTATCTTAATAAAACCTATAATTACGGAAAAAGCTACAGCCGATGCGGAATTAAATAACCGTTACGGATTTATAGTAAACCCAAAGGCGAATAAGGTAGAAATCAAAAAAGCAGTTGAGGCTGCTTATGAAGTTTCTGTTCTTAAAGTTCGCACATTAAATGTCCGCCCGGACAGAAAAACTCGTTTTACAAAAACGGGAGTTCAAACTGGTAAAACAAATGCTTACAAAAAAGCAATTGTACAGGTGGCGGAAGGTGATACAATAGATTTTTACGGAGGAGCTGAATAAGCTTTTCATTTAAAACAAAGACAAAAATGTCAGTAAGAAAATTAAAACCAATCACCCCAGGACAGCGTTTTAGAGTTGTAAATGGATTTGACGCCATTACAACTGATAAGCCGGAGAAAAGTTTATTAGCTCCGAACAAAAGATCTGGTGGTAGAAACAGTCAAGGAAAAATGACCATGCGCTATATAGGTGGTGGTCACAAAAAGAAATACAGAATCATCGATTTCAAACGTGAAAAAGCAGGAGTTCCTGCTACTGTAGCGTCTATCGAGTATGATCCAAACCGTACAGCATTTATCGCTTTATTAAACTATCAAGATGGTGAAAAGCGTTATGTAATTGCTCAAAACGGTCTTCAAGTAGGTCAAAACATCGTCTCTGGCGATTCAGTTGCTCCAGAAATTGGAAATGCTATGGCCCTTTCATCAATTCCATTAGGTACTATTATCTCTTGTATAGAGTTGCGTCCAGGACAAGGAGCTGTATTGGCTCGTAGTGCTGGTGCCTTTGCACAGTTAATGGCCCGTGATGGTAAATTTGCTACCGTAAAATTACCTTCTGGTGAAACACGTTTAATCTTAGTTACTTGTATGGCCACCATTGGTGCGATATCAAACAGTGACCACCAGTTAACAGTATCTGGTAAGGCGGGACGTTCTAGATGGCAAGGTAGAAGACCACGTACAAGACCAGTAGTGATGAATCCAGTCGATCACCCAATGGGTGGTGGTGAAGGGAAGTCTTCTGGTGGACACCCACGTTCTAGAAACGGTATTCCTGCAAAAGGATTTAGAACCCGTTCTAAGACAAAGCAGAGTAATAAATACATAATTGAACGTAGAAAGAAATAAGCTATGGCAAGATCGTTAAAAAAAGGACCGTACGTTCACTACAAGTTAGATAAGAAAGTACAAAACAATGTGGAGTCAAACAAAAAGACAGTGATCAAAACTTGGTCAAGAGCTTCTATGATAACTCCAGATTTTGTAGGACAAACTATCGCAGTTCATAATGGCCGTCAATTCGTGCCAGTATATGTTACTGAGAATATGGTAGGACATAAACTAGGAGAATTTTCACCAACAAGATCATTCCGTGGTCACGCAGGTGCAAAAAATAAAGGTAAAAAATAATAGGCCATGGGAGTTCGTAAAAGAGAAAAAGCAGAACAGATGAAAGAAGCTAAGAAGACTCAGTACTTCGCTAAGCTTAATAACTGTCCTACATCACCAAGAAAAATGCGCTTAATGGCGGATTTGGTTAGAGGTGAGAAAATTGATAAAGCACTAAATTTATTAAAATTTAGTTCAAAAGAAGCATCTAGACGTTTAGAGAAGTTGTTATTGTCTGCAATTGCAAACTGGCAAGCTAAAAACGAAGATGCCTCTATAGAAGATGCAGATCTTTTTGTAAAGGAAATTCGTGTAGACGGAGGAACTATGCTAAAGAGATTACGTCCTGCACCGCAGGGTCGTGCTCACAGAATAAGAAAACGCTCAAACCATGTTACATTGGTATTAGGGGCTAACGATAACACACAAAGCTAAATTATAAATGGGACAGAAGACAAATCCAATCGGAAACCGCTTAGGAATAATCAGAGGATGGGAATCTAACTGGTACGGTGGAAACGACTACGGTGATAGATTAGCCGAAGACGACAAGATTAGAAAGTATATTCACGCTCGTTTAAGTAAAGCAAGTGTGTCTAGAGTAATTATTGAGCGTACGCTTAAACTTGTAACCGTTACTATCACTACAGCTAGACCTGGTATTATTATCGGGAAAGGTGGACAAGAGGTAGACAAGTTGAAAGAAGAGCTTAAGAAAATTACAGGGAAAGAAGTACAGATCAACATCCACGAAATTAAGAGACCTGAGTTGGATGCATTTTTAGTAGGTGCCAGTGTAGCCAGACAAATTGAGAATAGAATCTCATACCGTCGTGCTATTAAAATGGCAATTGCAGCAGCAATGCGTTTAAATGCAGAAGGAATCAAGATTCAAATTTCTGGACGTTTAAATGGTGCCGAAATGGCACGTAGCGAGTCTTACAAAGACGGTCGTATTCCTTTGTCTACATTTAGAGCCGACATAGATTATGCTTTAGTTGAGGCGCACACTACTTATGGTAGACTGGGTGTTAAAGTATGGATCATGAAAGGTGAAGTATATGGTAAAAGAGAGCTTTCTCCTCTAGTTGGATTATCTACGGGTAACCAAAAAGGTGGAAAAGGTGGAAATCAAGGACGAGGTGGTAATAAGCCACGTCGTAGAAAGTAATTTTTTAAAGTAAAAGAAAAAATGTTACAACCTAAAAGAACCAAGTTCCGTAAACAACAGAAAGGACGTATGAAGGGTAATGCTGGACGCGGAAATCAACTTTCTTATGGAACGTTTGGAATAAAATCTTTAGATTCAAATTTCCTAACGGCTCGACAAATAGAAGCAGCTCGTATTGCAGCAACACGTTTTATGAAAAGAGAAGGATCCATGTGGATCATGATCTTTCCAGACAAACCGATTACCAAAAAGCCTTTAGAGGTTCGTATGGGTAAGGGAAAAGGTGCTGTAGAATATTGGGCAGCAGTTGTTAAGCCAGGTAGAGTTTTATTTGAAGTATCTGGAGTACCTATGGAAACAGCAAAAGAAGCATTGCGCCTTGCGGCTCAAAAACTTCCAGTGAAAACAAAGTTTGTTGTATCTAGAGATTTTCAAGCATAATTTTTGAAACTGTATTATGAAACAATCACAGATAAACGAAGCATCAACAGCAGATTTGCAAGCACAGCTTGCAGAAGCTAAAAAAGTGTATTCAGATTTTAAAATGGCTCACACCATTTCACCGTTAGAGAATCCTGTTTTACTACGTACTCACAGGAGAACAGTAGCTAGAATTTCGACAGAACTAACTAAAAGAGAAGTACAATAAGTACCAAGCTGAAAGATGGAAGAATTAAAAAGAAATTTAAGAAAAGAACGTGTTGGTGTAGTTACTAGTAACAAGATGGATAAGTCTATCGTAGTTGCTGAAGTAAAAAAAGTAAAGCACCCTATGTACGGAAAGTTCGTTTTAAAAACGAAAAAATACGTAGCACATGACGAGACAAATAACTGCAACGAAGGTGATACTGTAAAGATCATGGAAACTAGACCTATGAGTAAAACCAAATGTTGGAGATTAGTAGAAATCATTGAAAGAGCGAAGTAAGATATGTTACAACAAGAATCAAGACTTAAGGTCGCAGACAACACTGGTGCTAAAGAGGTTTTAACCATTAGAGTACTAGGTGGAACTAAAAGAAGGTATGCTTCTATTGGTGACAAGATAGTAGTAACTGTAAAAGATGCAACTCCAAATGGTAGCGTAAAAAAAGGAACAGTTTCAACAGCTGTTGTGGTACGTACCAAAAAAGAGGTAAGAAGAGCAGATGGATCATATATCCGCTTTGATGACAATGCTTGTGTATTATTGAACCCACAAGGTGAGATGAGAGGTACACGTGTATTTGGACCAGTTGCAAGAGAACTTCGTGATAGACAATTCATGAAAATAGTATCATTGGCACCAGAGGTGCTTTAATACGAAAATTAAAATGGCAAAGCTTAAATTAAAATCTGGAGACAACGTAGTAGTTACTGCTGGAGACCACAAAGGATCTGAGGGTAAAATATTGCGTGTATTTCTTGAAAAAAACAAAGCAATCGTAGAGGGAGTTAATATGGTAAAGAAACATGAGAAGCCAAGTGCGGCTAATCCTCAAGGTGGAATTACTGAAAAAGAAGCTCTTATACATATTTCAAATCTTTCACTTGTTGATCCTAAAACAGGAACAGGAACACGTGTAGGATATAAAATGGAAAATGGTAACAAAGTACGATTTTCTAAAAAATCGAATCAAGTATTATAGTTATGGGATATTTACCAAGACTTAAGGAAGAATATAAGAGCAGAATAATTGGTGCTCTTAAGGAGGAATTTGGTTACACAAATGTAATGCAAGTACCAAAACTAGAGCGCATTGTTGTGTCTCGTGGTGTTGGAGCTGCTGTAGCCGATAAAAAATTGATTGACTATTCTGTAGAAGAATTGACAAACATCACTGGCCAAAGAGCCGTTGCTACTATTTCTAAAAAGGATGTTGCTACATTCAAGCTTAGAAAAGGTATGCCAATTGGAGCTATGGTTACTTTAAGAGGTGAGCGTATGTATGAGTTTCTAGATAGATTAGTTACTTCATCACTACCTAGAGTACGTGACTTCAACGGTATCAAAGCCACTGGTTTTGATGGAAGAGGAAACTACTCACTGGGTGTAATTGAACAAATTATATTCCCAGAGATCGATATCGATAAGGTAAAAAAGATTGAAGGTTTAAATATCACTTTTGTGACCTCTGCTGCTACAGATAAAGAAGCAAAATCATTATTAACAGAACTAGGTTTACCTTTTAAAAAGAACTAAGATGGCTAAAGAATCAATGAAAGCCCGTGAGGTTAAAAGAGCAAAAACGGTAGCTAAATATGCTGAGAAACGCAAAGCTTTAAAAGAAGCTGGAGATTACGAAGCATTACAGAAATTACCAAAAAACGCTTCTCCAATTCGTATGCACAACAGGTGTAAACTTACAGGAAGACCAAAGGGATACATGAGAACATTTGGACTTTCACGTGTAACATTCCGTGAAATGGCAAATCAAGGACTTATCCCAGGTGTTAGAAAAGCATCTTGGTAAACTAAATTTTTAGTACTATAATAAGCATTATAAATTGGTGAAAGGTTTTGAAATAGTAGTATTTCAGAAAACCATTACCGCAACTTAATAAAAATGAATACAGATGTAATCGCAGATTACCTAACGAGAGTTAGAAATGCAGTAAATGCAGGGCACCGTGTTGTTGAAATACCGGCGTCTAATCTAAAAAAAGAAATCACAAAAATTCTTTTTGACCAAGGATTTGTGTTAAGCTACAAGTTTGAAGATGATAAAGGGCCTCAGGGAACTATCAAAATCGCTTTAAAGTATGACAAGCTTACCAAAGATCCAGTGATCAAGAAAATTCAAAGAATTAGTAAACCAGGTCTACGTAAGTACTCAAATTCTAAAGAGATGCCACGTATTTTGAATGGTTTGGGAATTTCTATTGTTTCTACTTCTGCGGGAGTAATGACAGGAAAACAAGCCCAAGCTCAAAATGTAGGTGGTGAAGTATTGTGTTACGTATATTAATCATTAAAGACAAGAACAGATGTCAAGAATAGGTAAAAACCCGGTAGCAATTCCAGCAGGTGTTACAGTTGATGTTAATGAAAACATAGTGACTGTAAAAGGAAAATTAGGAGAGTTATCGCAAGAGTACTCTGATGTTACAATTAATGTGGATGGCGATCAAGTTATCGTTACACGTTCTACAGATCATAAAGATCACAGAGCAAAGCACGGATTGTATAGAGCTTTAATCTTTAACATGATTGAAGGTGTGTCAAAAGGATGGACTAAAGAATTAGAATTGGTTGGAGTTGGTTACAGAGCCAGCAATCAAGGACAAAAATTAGACTTAGCCTTAGGATTTTCTCATAACATTGTATTGAATATTGCTCCAGAGGTAAAGGTTGAGACAGTTTCAGAAAAAGGAAAAAATCCAATCGTAAAATTAACATCTCACGATAAGCAATTGGTAGGTCAGGTAGCTGCGAAGATTCGCGGATTCCGTAAGCCAGAGCCATACAAAGGAAAAGGTGTGAGGTTTGTAGGAGAACAAATAAGAAGAAAAGCAGGTAAATCTGCATAAGCAATAGAGAACGTTATGAAATTATCAAAACAAGACAGAAGACAGCGTTTACGTTTCAGAATACGTAAAACTGTATCAGGAACTGTTCAACGTCCGCGCTTGGCAGTTTTCCGAAGTAATAAAGAAATTTATGCTCAATTGATTGATGATGTAAGTGGTAAAACTATCACTGCAGCATCCTCAAGAGACAAAGATATAGATGCTTCTAAAGCAAATAAAGTAGAGGCAGCAAAGTTGGTAGGTAAAGCAATCGCAGAGAAAGCTGTAAAGGCAGGTGTTGACACCATTTCTTTTGACAGAGGAGGTTATTTATACCACGGTAGAGTTAAATCATTAGCAGAAGGTGCCCGTGAAGGTGGCTTAAAATTCTAAGCAGTATGTATCAGAATTATAAAAACGTAGAATTAGTAAAACCAAGTGGTCTTGATTTAAAAGATCGTTTGGTAGGAGTACAACGTGTAACTAAGGTTACAAAAGGTGGTAGAGCTTTTGGTTTCTCAGCTATTGTTGTAGTTGGAGATGAGAATGGTGTGGTAGGACAAGGATTAGGTAAATCTAAGGATGTTGCAAGCGCAATTGCTAAGGCAATTGAAGATGCAAAGAAAAACTTAGTACGTATTCCTTTGAATAAGGCTTCATTGCCTCATGAGCAAAAAGGAAAATATGGTGGTGCAAGAGTAAATTTATTACCTGCAGCTCCTGGTACAGGGGTTATTGCTGGTGGTGCTGTACGTGCCGTATTAGAAGCAGTTGGGGTGCATGATGTATTATCAAAATCTCAAGGATCTTCTAACCCACATAACGTAGTGAAAGCAACTTTTGATGCTTTACTACAAATGAGAAGTGCACAAACTGTTGCAAAGCAGCGTGGTATTTCATTAGAAAAATTGTTTAAAGGATAAACAACACTAAGATGGCAAAGATAAAAGTAACAAAGGTAAAAAGTGCAATCAATCGCACCCAAACCCAGAAGAGAACGCTTGAAGCTTTAGGACTTAAGAAAATAGGTCAAACAGTTGAGCATGATGACACGCCAAATATTCTTGGTATGGTAAATAAAGTTAAACATTTGGTTTCTATGGAAACCCTATAAGATAAAAACACATGGAATTAAATAACTTAAAACCTGCAGAAGGTTCGGTTAAAAGACAAGGAAAGCGCGTTGGTCGTGGACAAGGTTCTGGAAAAGGTGGTACTGCAACACGTGGTCACAACGGAGCAAAGTCACGTTCAGGGTATTCTAAGAAATTAGGATTTGAAGGTGGGCAAATGCCTCTTCAACGTCGTGTACCAAAGTTTGGTTTTACCAACATAAACCGTATAGAACACCAAGGTATCAATTTAGATACTTTGCAACAGTTGGTTGACGATAAGAAAATTAAAGGTGCTATTGATTTTGAAACAATAGTTGCTTTAGGTCTTGCTCGTAAACACGAATTAGTTAAAATTCTTGGAAGAGGAGAGTTGAAAGCTAAGTTAACAGTAACTGCTCATAAATTTACGGGAACTGCTCAGAAGGCTATTGAAGCTGCTGGTGGTGAAGTTGTAACACTATAATAAAACTAAGGATGAAATTTATTGAAACCTTAAAAAATGTTTGGAAAATAGAGGAACTACGTAACCGTATTATGGTAACGTTGGGTCTATTGCTTGTATACCGTTTTGGAGCACAAGTAGTATTACCTGGTATTGATGCCTCAAGACTTGCTGAATTCTCTGGTAAATTTGATGCCGGCGGAATTGGTGGTCTATTAAATGCCTTTACAGGAGGTGCATTTGCAAATGCTTCTGTTTTTGCATTGGGTATTATGCCATACATTTCGGCTTCCATTGTGGTTCAATTAATGCAAATTGCTGTTCCTTACTTGCAAAAATTACAAAAAGAAGGAGAGAGTGGTAGAAAGAAGATCAATCAAATTACACGTTGGTTAACCATCGGTATTTGTTTAATACAAGCACCAAGTTACCTTTTCGGTTTAGAGGCCTTAGGAGTTCCTTCTGCAGCTTTCATACTAGGTAAAACACCTATGTTCTTTGTTTCTTCTACTATAATTCTAGTAACAGGTTGTGTGTTTGCAATGTGGCTAGGAGAGAAGATTACAGATAAAGGGATTGGAAACGGTATATCTATACTAATTATGGTAGGTATTATTGCTACATTGCCTCTATCATTTGCTCAAGAATTGGCTTCATCTTCATTGATGTTAGTGCTTATTGAGCTTGTGATATGGTTTGTTATCATACTTCTTAGTGTACTGCTTGTAATGGCTGTTCGAAAAATCCCGGTCCAATACGCACGCAGAACAGCTTCTGGTGAGTATGAGAAAAATATATTTGGAGCAAGACAGTTCATTCCATTAAAGTTAAACGCTTCTGGAGTAATGCCAATTATCTTTGCCCAAGCGATCATGTTTGTACCAAGTTTTTTAGGTGGTGTAAGCTTTATGAAAGAATCTTCTGTTGGACAGTGGATGCAAACAAGCTTTAGCGATATGTTTGGTCTTTGGTATAATATTACCTTTGCGCTATTAATTATTGTTTTTACTTATTTTTACACTGCAATTACAGTACCAACAAATAAGATGGCCGATGATCTAAAGAGAAGCGGTGGTTTTATTCCTGGTATTAAGCCTGGAGGTGAAACTGCAGAGTTTCTAGACAAAATTATGTCACAAATTACATTGCCAGGTTCTGTGTTTTTAGCACTCATAGCAATATTTCCTGCTATTGTTGTTAAATTCTTAGGAGTACAACAAGGATGGGCATTGTTTTTTGGAGGTACGTCTCTACTAATTATGGTAGGTGTAGCAATAGATACGATGCAACAAATCAATTCATTTTTATTGAATCGTCATTACGACGGTTTGATGAAAACTGGTAAAAATAGAAAAGCAGTAGTATAATTATGGCAAAACAACCCGCAATAGAACAAGACGGAAGCATCGTAGAGGCATTAAGTAATGCAATGTTTCGTGTAGAGTTAGAAAACGGACATATAGTAACAGCGCATATTTCAGGTAAGATGCGTATGCACTACATAAAATTGTTACCTGGAGATAAAGTAAAATTAGAAATGAGTCCTTACGATTTAACGAAGGCTCGTATAACATACAGATACTAAAATGAAAGTTAGAGCATCAGTTAAGAAAAGAAGTGCCGACTGCGTTATCGTACGTAGAAAAGGTAGATTATATGTAATTAATAAAAAGAACCCTAGGTTCAAACAAAGACAAGGATAAGTTATGGCAAGAATCGCAGGTGTAGATATTCCTAAGCAAAAGAGGGGTGTAATCGCGTTAACATATATCTTCGGTATTGGTAGAAGCCGTGCCCAAGCTATATTAGAGAAAGCTGGAGTCAGTGAAGACATAAAAGTTAGTGAATGGAACGATGAACAAATCGGGAACATTCGTGAAGCTGTTGGGTCTTTCAAGATCGAAGGTGAATTACGTTCGGAAGTTCAATTAAACATCAAACGTTTAATGGATATTGGTTGTTACAGAGGTATTCGTCATAGAGCGGGTCTTCCTTTAAGAGGACAACGTACTAAGAATAACTCAAGAACAAGAAAAGGTAAACGTAAAACTGTTGCAAACAAGAAAAAAGCAACTAAATAATAGATAGCGTTATGGCAAAGACAAATCCAAAAGCGAAAAGCACAAAAAAACGTAAAGTGATTGTAGAGTCTGTGGGTGAAGCTCACGTTACAGCATCTTTCAACAATATCATTATTTCGTTAACAAATAAGAGTGGAGATGTAATATCTTGGTCTTCTGCCGGTAAAATGGGCTTTAGAGGATCTAAGAAAAACACTCCTTACGCGGCACAACTTGCTGCAGAAGACTGTGCAAAAGTAGCACACGAAGCTGGAATGAGAAAGTGTAAAGTATACGTTAAAGGACCAGGTAATGGTAGAGAATCTGCAATACGCAGTATCCACAATGCAGGTATAGAAGTATCAGAGATTATCGATGTTACTCCAATGCCGCATAATGGTTGTCGTCCTGCAAAAAGACGTCGTGTATAATTCACAGATGTAAAGAGGCGCTGTTTTAAAGCAACTCTTTACATTATTATTACTACCTTTGCCGGCTGTAATAATAACAATAATTCAAGATGCTCTCGAGCATCTTATGTTGTAAATAATAAATATCAATCTGAAGATATTAAAAACTAAAGGATTAACGTAAGACCTTAATTTAGTTTTTTTCTTCAAAATTTTACTAGAAATGGCAAGATATACTGGTCCAAAAACAAAAATCGCTCGTAAGTTTGGTGAAGCGATTTACGGAGATGATAAAAACTTCGAAAAAAGAAATTACCCACCAGGGCAACACGGTAACAACCGTCGTCGTGGAAAAAAATCTGAATATGCAATCCAACTTGCTGAAAAGCAAAAAGCTAAATATACCTATGGTATTTTAGAAAAGCAGTTTAGAAATATGTTTAAAAGAGCAACTGCACTCCCTGGAATTACAGGAGAGGTATTGCTTCAATTAGCTGAGTCTCGTCTTGATAATGTAGTATACCGTATGGGTATTGCATCAAGTCGTCCAGCAGCAAGACAGCTTGTTTCTCACCGTCACATTACTGTGAATGGTGAAAAAGTAAACATCCCTTCTTATCAACTAAAGACAGGAGATGTTGTTGCTGTAAGAGAGAAGTCAAAATCTCTAGAGGCTATCGACGCTTCATTATCAAACGCTAATCAAGTGTATGAGTGGATCACTTGGAATTCTGATAAGAAAGAAGGAACTTTTGTTTCTATACCTCAATTAATTCAGATTCCAGAAAACATCAACACACAGTTTATCGTCGAATTATATTCTAAATAATAAATAACACATAGTCACATTATGGCAGTATTTAATTTTCAGAAGCCTGATAAAGTTATCATGATCAATTCAACAGATTTTGAAGGGAAATTTGAATTTCGTCCTTTAGAGCCTGGATATGGTTTAACCATCGGTAACGCATTAAGACGAGTATTACTTTCTTCTTTAGAAGGTTTTGCAATTACTTCGATACGTATTGAAGGAGTTGATCACGAATTTTCTACCATCTCTGGTGTTGTAGAAGATGTTACAGAAATCATTTTAAATTTGAAGCAAGTTCGTTTCAAAAGACAAATTGACGAAGTTGACAACGAAACTGTAACAATATCTATCAACAGTGGTGAGCAATTAACCGCTGGAGATTTACAAAAACATATATCTGGTTTTCAAGTACTAAACCCAGATATGGTTATTTGTAACATGGATGCAAAAGTGAAACTTAATTTTGAGATCACTATTGAAAAAGGTAGAGGGTATGTTCCTGCAGAAGAGAACAAAAAAGCCAATGCGCCTTTAGGTACCATCTTTACAGATTCTATTTACACGCCTATTAAAAACGTAAAGTACAGTATTGAAAACTTTCGTGTAGAGCAAAAAACAGATTACGAAAAATTAGTTTTCGAAATCCAAACAGATGGTTCTATCCATCCAAAAGATGCTTTAACCGAGGCAGCAAAAACATTGATTCACCACTTTATGTTATTTAGTGATGAGCGTATCACCCTTGAGGCTGATGAGATTGCTCAAACTGAAACGTACGATGAGGAGTCACTGCATATGCGTCAGCTCTTAAAAACAAAGTTAGTAGATATGGACCTTAGTGTACGTGCTCTTAATTGTTTGAAGGCTGCAGAGGTTGATACACTAGGAGATTTAGTGTCTTTCAACAAGAATGATCTAATGAAGTTTAGAAACTTTGGTAAAAAATCTCTTACAGAATTGGAAGAGCTTGTAAATATCAAAAGTTTAAATTTTGGAATGGATCTATCAAAATACAAATTAGATAAAGATTAATTATAAATGCAAGCATAATTTGCTCCTCAAGAAGAGTCGTAGCAAGATGATTGTTTAAAAAAAATGTCATGAGACACGGAAAAAAAGTAAATCATTTAGGAAGAAAAACTGCACATAGAAAATCTATGTTAGCCAATATGGCATGTTCCCTAATTGAGCACAAAAGAATTAATACTACCGTTGCTAAAGCAAAAGCCTTAAAAGGTTTTGTAGAGCCGTTAATTACAAAGTCTAAAGACGATACTACACACAACCGTAGAATTGTAATGGCTAGATTACGTCAAAAAGATGTGGTAACACAACTATTTAGAGATGTTGCTGTTAAAATTGGTGATCGCCCAGGTGGTTACACTCGTATCATCAAGTTGGGAAATCGTCTTGGAGATAATGCAGACATGGCAATGATAGAATTAGTTGATTACAACGAAGTATACAACCCAGGTAAGGCTAAGAAGTCTAAATCTACACGTCGTAGCCGTCGTGGTGGTGCCCCTAAGGTTGCTGCACCAGTAGTAGAAGTAACAGAAACAAAAGAGGAAGAATAAATGATTTTTCTTCATTAGATATAAAGGGATAAGCATTTAATGTTTATCCCTTTTTTTTTACCTAAAATTTAATAATGACTTTGTGAAGTATTTTTAGACTATTGTTTAAAAATTATTATAAGTCAATGATTAAAAAAAACAACTAGAATTGTATTTTTGTGTAACTATTTTAAAACCATGATGAAATACCAAACAAGAAAAAAGGCGTTAATACTACTTGCAGATGGCACCATTTTCCACGGAAAGGCAGTAGGAGATAAGCAAGGAACTGCTTTTGGAGAAGTATGTTTTAATACAGGGATGACTGGATATCAAGAAATTTTCACAGATCCTTCCTATTTTGGACAATTAATGGTAACCACCAATGCCCATATAGGTAATTATGGAGTTAACAATGACGAGGTTGAATCTGATAGTGTTAAGATATCAGGTTTAATTTGTAGAAACTTTAGTTACAATTATTCAAGAGACCTCGCAGATGACTCTTTAGAGAGTTTTTTAGCTCAAAATAATTTATTTGCTATTAGTGATGTTGATACCCGTGCACTGGTTGGGTATATTCGTGATAATGGATCTCAAAACGCTGTGATATCTACAGATGTTGATAATATAGAAGGGCTTAAAAAGCAACTGGCCGAAGTTCCAAACATGAAAGGACTAGAACTTGCTAGTAAAGTATCCACCAAAGAGCCTTATTTCTTTGGGGATGAAAATGCAAGTTATAAAATCTCTGCTTTAGATATTGGTATTAAAAAGAACATCCTTAGAAACTTGGCAGAGAGAGATTGTTACATCAAAGTATTTCCTTATGACTCTTCTTTCTCGGAATTATCTTCTTTTGAGCCAGATGGTTATTTTTTAAGTAATGGTCCTGGAGATCCTGAGCCACTTACCCGTGCTATCGCAACGGCAAAAGAAATACTAGATTCAAACAAACCACTTTTTGGAATTTGTTTAGGACACCAAGTGTTGGCTCTTGCTAACGGGATTTCTACGTTTAAAATGCACAATGGCCACAGAGGTATAAACCACCCTATAAAAAACCTATTAACTGGTAAAGGAGAAATAACTTCCCAGAATCATGGTTTTGCCGTGGATAGAGAACAAACAGAGGCACATCCAGATGTAGAGATAACACATGTGCATTTAAATGATAATACAGTAGCAGGGATTAGAATTAAAAACAAACCTGTTTTTTCTGTACAATACCATCCAGAAGCCAGTCCTGGTCCTCATGATGCAAGATATCTGTTTGACCAGTTTATAGAAAACATAAAAAATCAATAAAGCAGCTTTTTAAAAAAACTGAGTTGTTGATACACATAAAAATAGTACATAAAAAATACAACCCCAAAAAAATACAATTATGAGCATTATCATTGATATTCACGCAAGACAAATATTTGATTCTAGAGGAAACCCTACCGTAGAGGTTGATGTAGTAACCGAGAATGGCTTTGTGGGCCGTGCTGCTGTTCCCTCTGGCGCATCTACTGGAGAACATGAGGCGGTAGAGCTTCGTGATGGTGGAGACGCTTATATGGGTAAAGGAGTTTCAAAAGCTATCCAGAACGTGAACGGTATCATTTCACAAACACTTTTAGGGGTGTCTGTTTTTGAACAAACTCAAATCGATCAAATCATGATTGATCTGGATGGTACTCCAAACAAATCTAAGCTAGGTGCAAATGCTATTTTAGGTGTTTCGCTGGCTGCTGCTAAGGCTGCTGCCAATGAGCTAGGACTTCCTTTATACCGTTACATAGGTGGTGTGAGTGCCAATACCTTGCCGGTTCCTATGATGAATATTATAAACGGAGGCTCTCACAGTGATGCTCCTATTGCATTTCAAGAGTTTATGGTTATGCCAGTGAAAGCGACTTCTTTCTCCCAGGCAATGCGTATGGGTTCTGAAATTTTCCACAACCTAAAAAAGGTGTTACATGATAGAAACCTCAGTACTGCTGTTGGAGATGAGGGTGGTTTTGCACCAACTCTTGATGGTACTGAAGATGCACTAGATACCATTAAAATAGCTGTTGAAAATGCAGGGTATAGTTTTGGAGACCAAATAATGGTAGCCTTAGATTGTGCCGCTGCAGAATTTTTTGTGGATGGAAAGTATGATTACAAAAAATTTGAAGGTGATACAGGTGTAATACGCACTAGTAAAGAGCAAGCAGATTACCTTGCCCATCTTGCTGAGAATTACCCTATTATTTCTATTGAAGACGGGATGGATGAGAATGATTGGGAAGGTTGGAAGTATCTTACACAAAAAATAGGTCATAAAGTACAACTTGTTGGAGATGATTTGTTTGTGACAAATGTGGAGCGTTTATCTCGAGGTATTAAAGAAGATACCGCAAACTCTATCTTAATTAAAGTAAACCAAATAGGAACCTTAACCGAGACCATTGCAGCTGTAAACATGGCCCATAATGCAGGGTATACCTCTGTGATGTCACACAGAAGTGGAGAGACAGAAGATTATACTATTGCAGATCTTGCTGTCGCTTTAAATTGTGGTCAAATCAAAACAGGTTCTGCGTCTCGTAGTGACCGTATGGCAAAATACAATCAATTATTACGCATAGAAGAGCAGTTAGATACAGTTGCTTATTTTCCTGGTAAAAAAGCCTTTAAGATATAACCTGTAGCATCTTTAGAATATATAAAGCCAATGAATCACTTGATTTGTTGGCTTTTTTTAATCAAAAGAGCGGCAGTAAATGTTAAAAAAATTGGTCAAAATTTCGTACTTTTGCATTCCTTTTTAAAAGAATTATTAGAAAAATTACAATATATGTCAAACAATGCTACACTTGAAATTAACGGAAAGTCCTATGAATTTCCATTAATTACCGGTACAGAAGATGAAGTTGCAATAGATATTAAAACATTAAGAGCTGTTACTGGTGGAGTTACTACTATAGATCCTGGATATAAAAATACAGGAGCTTGCCAAAGTGCAATTACGTTTTTAAATGGAGAAGATGGTGTTTTACGATACCGCGGGTATGCTATTGAGGATTTGGCAGACAAAGCAAATTTTCTAGAAGTAGCCTACTTGTTAATTTTTGGAGAACTACCTACTACCGATGAGCTAGAAAAGTTTCATGCAGATATCAAAGAGCAGAGTGTTGTTGATGATGATGTCAAGAAAATATTAGATGCTTTTCCAAAGTCTGCCCATCCTATGGGCGTATTGTCTTGTTTAACAAGTGCACTTACTGCCTTTAACCCCTCAACTGTAAATGTTGAGAGTGAAGAAGAAATGTATAATGCCACTGTAAAAATACTAGGAAAATTTCCTGTACTTGTGGCCTGGACTATGCGTAAGAAAAAAGGATTGCCACTTAACTATGGAGACACAAGCCTTGGATATGTTGAGAACATCATGAAAATGATGTACGAGAAGCCAAATGAGGAGTACGAGCAAAACGATATTTTATTAAATGCGCTGGATAAATTACTAATTCTACACGCAGATCATGAGCAAAACTGTTCTACCTCTACAGTGCGTATGGTTGGTTCTTCTCATGCAGGATTGTACGCATCTTTATCTGCAGGAATATCTGCACTTTGGGGCCCACTTCATGGTGGTGCAAACCAAGCAGTGTTAGAAATGCTAGAAGCTATTAGAGAAGATGGTGGAGACACTAAAAAGTATATGGCAAAAGCCAAAGATAAGTCAGACACTTTTAGACTTATGGGCTTTGGTCATAGAGTGTATAAAAACTTTGATCCACGTGCAAAAATCATTAAAGTTGCCGCAGACGAGGTCTTGGCAGACCTGGGGATAGAAGATCCCGTATTAGACATTGCTAAAGGTTTATCTGCCGAAGCCTTGAGTGATCCTTATTTTGTAGATCGTAAGTTATACCCTAACGTAGATTTTTACTCGGGTATTATTTATAGAGCCATGGGTATCCCTGTGGAAATGTTCACGGTAATGTTTGCCTTGGGTAGATTACCAGGATGGATAGCACAATGGAAAGAAATGCGCCAACGTAAGGAACCAATAGGACGTCCAAGACAAATCTATATTGGTGAAAACCATAGAGAATTTAAAGAAATCTCTAAGCGTTAATATCTCTTTCAAATATCTTATCAAAAACCCCAAAAACCCCACCAAGGTATTTGGGGTTTTTTGTTTTAAAATCTTGGATATCCTATTCTAACATTCATAATTAAAATTATATTTGTTATTATGCTAGAATTAAATATCACAAATGAATTTTCAAGGCTTCGAGCTGTTGTTTTAGGTACTGCAAACAGCAATGGACCAACTCCTACTTTACAGCAGGCCTATGACCCCAAATCTGCAGCCCATATAAAGGCAGGGACTTATCCTACAAATCAGGATATGATTTTGGAGATGGAGGGCGTTGCTGCCGTTTTAGAGAAGTATGGAGTAACTGTGTATCGTCCAAGCAAGATTGAAAATTACAACCAGATTTTTTCTAGAGACATTGCTTTTGTGATAGACAACATCTTTATTAAGGCTAATATTTTATCAAATAGAGCGCGTGAGATAGAGGCCCTACAATATGTAATAGATCAAATACATCCACAAAAGGTAGTGACCTTTCCTCAGGAGGTTCATATTGAAGGGGGTGATGTAATGCCTTACGGAAATTACATATTTGTTGGCACCTATTATGGTGATGATTACTCAAGTTATATTACCGCACGCACTAATATGGCAGCAGTTACTGCTTTGCAGAAGTTGTTCCCAAAAAAAATAGTAAAACCTTTTAATTTAAAAAAATCTAATACAGTAGCGCAGGATAATGCGCTGCATTTAGATTGTTGTTTTCAGCCCCTTGGCCATGGCAGGTGTATAATCCATAAAGAGGGTTTCTTGATAGAACAAGAGTACCAGTGGCTCGTAGACTTTTTTGGTCCAGAGAATTGCTTCCATATAGATAAACAAGAGATGTATCACATGAATAGCAATATCTTTAGTATTAGTGAGGATGTAATTATTTCAGAAAAAAACTTTACAAGGCTCAACTCTTGGCTTGTAGATAAAGGCTATACCGTAGAAGAGGTTTGCTACGGCGAAATTGCAAAACAAGAAGGCTTACTGCGCTGCTCTACCATGCCACTTATACGAGATTAGTTAGTCTTGCACAAATTTAATCCCTCCAGATACCATAAAGTAGGACAAAGAACTACTACGGTTGTAATAGCTAGCTTTTGCGTTAATACTTTTTAAACCGTACCCTAGTAGTTTTACTTTGGTAAAAATATCTGTGTATGAAACTCCCAAGCCAAACTCACCTGCGTTAAAATTAGATAAATCATAATCACTAGTATAAAACGCATCAGTAGAGAGCGCATCATTAGCTTTATAGAAATAATCTGCTTTGGTTTGGGTATAATATCTATAGGATGGATATAATGTAAAGAAATCTCCAAGTTTAATAGGCGCCTCTATACTAGCTGTGTATGATGTGATGCCCCAATTGTCTTGATAGTATCTAAGATAAGATCTTAGTACAAACATCTCATTTATGTAGTAGTTTAATCTCCCGCCTATGGCAATTTTAAACCTACTGCTTGGCAGGCGCTCTATGTCATCAGCTAGTTGGAATCCGTTACCAATGATAATAGCATCTCTATCTTTAAAAAACACTCTTTGAAAAGGAGTAGATAACAATCCTTCTTGTTGCACTAAATCTAGAGATATTGATCCTTGCGCTTTTTTGGAGAGTATTTGAGAAAAGCCAAACCCAAGGGCATAAGAGTTTCTTTTGTTTGTTTGAAGTGGAGTGTATCCAAGATCTTCAAAAGGTCTTAGTTCAAAGGGATAAATAATTTTCCAGCTATCTAGAAAGACGTTTGCACGTATACTTAGTTCTGTGTTTTTATCATTAAGCAAATAACTATAATTTCCTCCAAAGCCAAAAGAGGCGTAATCATATTCTTGAGACACAGATACATTGGCGCCCCAAATGTTATTTCTATCATCGCTACTATGGCTGTAAGAGACCACACCGTTTAGCCAAAGATCATTTGCAGAAGCTCCAGAGTCTGCCACAAAAGGATCTGCAGGTTGGCCAGAGTCAAAGGGGCTTACATTACTTGAAGATGCAGAGGTGTAGGCGCTTACATTGGCGTCTATTTTTAACACATCATCATCATTGAGCGGTATGGATACTACAATACTGGAGGCCAGATCTGTGAGCTCTTCTGTTCCTATCCCACCTGTTACTGCTGCGTTATCACCGTCTTGGCTATAATAACTTGCAAGCAAGTCAATCTCTACAGATTCTAAGACTCTTTTTTTATAGCTAACGATAGTGTCTTGGCTGTATGCCATTAGCGTGGTAAAGCAAAGTATGAGTAAAAGCGTTTTTTTCAAGGGTATGAGTGTTTGTTGTTTACCTAAATATTTTATTTGTTAGTTGCATCCGCAACCACCACCAGTTTTTCCTCCATTAGCGCCAGAGGCTGCTTCTCTGTAGGCTTGGGCACTTGTTTCAAAACGTTTTATGGTTTTATCACCCAAGGCCATATCTGGATCATTGATATTTACTTTTTCATATTCTTTAACCACAGCGCAAGAAGATAAAAACCCAAGGGCTATAAGTAGTATAAGTAGTTTTTTCATTCTTGGGTGTTTAAAGTAAGGTTATTTGAGGTGATAATACTACCTGTATCTGTAATAATAATACACTCAACTGCTTTTAATTGATTAATTCTGTCTATTCCAGTTTCTACTCCCATTACAAAAACAGAAGTTGCTAAGGCATCTGCTAGCTCTGCCTTTGGAGCAAATACAGTAACGCTTATAATTCCCTGAGAAGGATAACCGGTCCTAGGGTCTATAATATGAGAATATCTTCTAGAGTTAAAAGTAACATATTTTTCATAATTTCCGCTAGTGACTACCGCATCTTTAATGGGTAACATAGCAAAAGCTTTGTTTTTATTAAGAGGGTTGGTAATGGCAACTTGCCATGAGCTCCCGCTTGGTTTGCTACCCCAGGAGTTGATATCACCAGAGGCATTAATAATACCTCCAGAAACTCCATTTGAAATAAGTAGTTTTTTTGCCTTATCTGCAGCATACCCTTTACCAATGGCACCAAAACCAATTTTCATTCCTTTGTTTTTTAGAAAAACAGTACTGTTTTTCGGGTCCACAACTATATCCTTGTAGCCCACCTTGGCTACAGATTTTTTAATAGCTTCTTTGGATGGCATTTGGGCCATACTGCCATCATATTTCCATAATTTGTCCATAGATGCATATGATATATCAAAAGCTCCGTCTGTGAGATTGCTTATTTGTAGGGCTCTTTGGATAAGGCTAAAAAGTTCTTCAGAAACTTGAACAGGACTCGCGCCCGCATTTTTATTTATATTGGATGTTTCTGAGGTGGGCTTCCAAGAAGAAATTAACGCTTCTATTCTGCTTATTTCATTGATGGCTATCGCGATTTGCTTATCTGCCTCTAGTTGGGTTTTAGCAACCACAGTGATTTCAAAATCACTTCCCATAAGGTATGTTTTTTGCTTGTATATATTCTGGCTTATTGCCCCAGAGAGACAAAAACAAATACATATAAGGCTTAAAAATTTGAGCATGGTGGTAGGAATTACTTAATGAAACCTTTTAGTTCAACAATATACTCTTGGGGTGTTTTTTTGGAATAGCTCGTTTGTCCTAAAACTCGGCCATCTTTATTTAAAACAACAACAAAAGGAAAGACACCTCCTTTATTGTAACGCTCTGCCAAGGCATTGTTGTGGGCTTGTAATTCTGGGCTTAGGGCATTTTTTTTGCGTCTAGGAAAATCTGCTTGCAACATAATGAAATGATCTTTAGCATATGCCATAAAGTGTTCAGACTCAAATATCTCTCTATTTAATTTAATACACGGAGCGCACCAGTCGCTCCCTTGAAAGACCAGTAGTATTGTTTTTTCTTGGGTTGTAGACAACTCCTTAGCCTGCTGGAAATTGGTAAGCCATTGTTGTGCATGCAGTTGGGTAAAGCCCGAGACACAAAAAATAAAAAGCAATAGATATTTATTCATAAGGTTTAAATTAACAGGCACTCATTATGTTTTACGTAGTTTCAATGTATGTAAAATATTTTAAAATGTAAACTAATTTACTAACGCATCTATATAATTTATGTAAGGCGCTTAGTATGGTGTTAGAAATTATTTTTTAAATTTAATATGGTACTACTAAAAGAGTACCTTTGCGCTTTATATTTTAACGTATTTATCCCAATGAAGCAAATTACCAACACCATATTAATGATACGCCCTGTTGCATTTAGAATGAATGAACAGACTAAGGTGAATAATTATTTTCAAGAAGATCTTGATTTAAAATACTCAGAAATTAATGCAAAGGCGCAGGTAGAGTTTGACACATTTGTGACAAAACTTCGTGGTGTAGGTGTGGAGGTAATTGTTGAAGACGATATCATGGGTCTGGACACGCCAGATTCTATTTTTCCAAACAACTGGGTTAGTTTTCATCAAAACGGTACTGTTGCCCTGTATCCTATGTTTGCCGAAAACAGACGTCGTGAAAGACGTGAGGAGATTATTACAAGACTAGAAAAAGAGGGATTTGTTGTAGAAGGCTTCATGGATTATACCCAGGCAGAGGAGCAAGAATATTTTTTAGAAGGTACTGGTAGCTTATTATTGGATCGTGAAAATGGGAAGGCATATTGTGCAATCTCCCAGAGAGCACATGAGGAGCTTATCGTAGAGTTTTGTGAAGATTTTGAGATGGACCCTGTCATTTTCACGGCAAATCAAACTGTTTATGACCAGCGAAAACCTATTTACCATACCAATGTTATGATGGCCTTGGCTGAGAATTTTGTGGTCATTTGTCTAGACACTATTGATGATAAGCATGAAAAGAAACAAGTACTCAAGCATCTCAAAGAAACCAAGAAAGAAGTCATAGCAATTACTGAGGCTCAGATGCATCAATTTGCAGGAAATATGCTACAGGTCTTGGGTGCAGATAATCGAAAATATATGGTTATGAGTGAGGCAGCTCGCTCCAGCCTTAGAAGTGATCAGGTAAAGGCAATCCAAAAGCATTGTAAAATTTTAAGCAGTGATTTAACAACCATAGAAACCTGTGGTGGAGGAAGCGCTAGGTGCATGATGGCTGAGGTATTTTTACCTAAGGCCTTGACAAAAGCATAAGCCTGTTATTGCTGTGCAATACGCTTTATCATGCCATCAAAAATAAAATAATGAAACGGCAACATGATATACCAATAGGCTCTACCTAGTAGGCCCTTTGGCCTAAAAGTTGCTGTTTGATGTAGCACGTTGTCTTTGTCTATCTTAAATTCTAGCCAGGCTTCTCCCGGCACTCTCATCTCGGCAAAAAGTAGCAATCTTTTTTGGGTTTTATCTGCCAGTATTACCCGCCAAAAATCAAGGGCATCTCCCTCATTGATCGTATTTGTGTTGGTTCTTCCTCTTCGTAGACCAACACCGCCAAATAGTTTATCTACCCCTCCTCTTAAACGCCACAGCCAGTTTGCATAATACCAACCACGCTTACCACCTATAGACCATATGTTTTCTAGGGCCTTTTCTGGATTTTTAAGCACGATGCTTTGTTTGTCTTTCACGCAACCATTTACAGGCACCTCTATATATTTTTTAAGATCATTTCTAAAACGGCCACTAATCATAGAGTCTTTCCAGCTAGAGACCACTTGGTTTTGTTTTATTTTTTTAAAAGCTAACTCTATGGCTTTTTGATATGAGATAGATTCAATTTTTAAAATATCTTTAAGTCTAGTATCACTTGTTATTACCTCAATGCGCATACTGTCTACTAAATTAAGGGCTAGCTTGTAGGAGGTTGAGGTTACAAAGTAAAGCCAGTAGCTTGATATTTTGGGTGACAAAAAGGGTAGGGTAACAATGGTTAAGTTTAATTTTCTAAAACGGGCATATCCCTCCATCATTTCTCGGTAGCTTAACACATCAGGCCCGCCAATATCAAAGCTTTCATTGTAACACTCTTTGTTGCCAAGTACACCTGTAAGGTAATTAAGTACATCTCTTATGGCTATGGGTTGACATTTTGTTTTAACCCATCTGGGGGTTACCATCAAAGGGAGTTTTTCACACAAATCTCTAATGATTTCAAAAGAGGCGCTACCACTACCCACAATAATTGCTGCTCGTAAAACCGTTACTGCAGCGCTACCTTGGTATAAAATATTTTCTACATTTTTACGAGACCAAAGATGCTTGGAAAGACTTTGCTCATTGGCAATACCTCCAACATAAATTACTTGCTTGCAATTTGTTGGCGCCAGGTAGGTGTTAAAGTTTTTTACAGCGCGCTCTTCTTTTTCGTCAAAATCACTTGTAGAGGAGCTCATCGAGTGTATTAAATAGTAGGCCGCGTCTATGTCTTTTGGGAGCGCATCGGGTTTTACCTCTTGCAGAAAATCAATAACTACTATTTCAATTTGTTTTTTTAAATCTTCTGAAATAGACAACCTGTTAGCATCTCTCACAGAACAAACTACCTTGTGTCCTTGGTCTAATAATAGCGGAAGCAGGCGCATGCCTATGTATCCGTTTGCTCCTGTAAGTAATATTTTCAAATCAGTTGTTTTTTTAAAGATACGCAGGACTTCTGAAAAGATAAAGCCTTACAGGGGTATTAACGTGACTTTAAGTTTTAATGTATCGGGTTATTATAACAACCCTGTTTTGAAATTGTTTTTCAAAAAATAGTATCTTCATGCTTTAAAAACTGGATAAAATGAAGGTATTAAAGTGGGTGCTATTTCTTGGGGGTATTGTTGTTTTTTGTTTTGGAATTTTCTCCTTTTTTCAGCCTCAAAAAACACCGGTAAATCAACTTCTAGCAATGATGGGTCTTGCCCTTATTGGAGTTGTGGCTAGTCTTGCTATAAAAAATAAGCACTAGTTATTATATATCTTCTATTCTAAGACCGCTTAAGCGTGTTTTTGCGTTAAGTATTTTTTGCACAAAACGATGTATTTCTTTGTCTTTAGTGCGTGCCTGTATTTTAATAAAATAGTTGTCTTTGTATATAGAATACTCTTCTGCCTTCCCTTTATACAATACCAGTTTATGGTATGGAATAACTAAAGCATAGCTTTCAAGTAAAGATCTAAAACCAACAATAATACCATTGGGACGCATCTCTATATTGCACTGATTTCTGTTGTTGTCTAAAATAAGCAGGTTGTGAATTTGTATGCTTGTTTGAGTGATAATAAGCTTAGGCGAGCCAATGCCTTTAAGCTTAAAACGCTCTATTAAAGAAAAGGGTTTTCCTACTTGCTGGTCAATCTTATTGTCTATTTGTTTGTTGTTATAAGAAACGTTTACCAGCATATTTTTTAATCTTAATCTAGTTGAAATCGTAGTTATTAATCACACGTTGTTTTACCTCATTACAAAAATAACAAACCCAAGAGCTTAAAAAAAGACTTTAGCAGCCTCAATATTATTTTATGAGAACTGATGTGTTAATGACACCTGATTTTTATATTTCTTGTGTTGCAATCACTCCCATTTTAAAGAAACAAATAACAGTACCAAAAAAGCCTTAAAAAAACTATCTTTACACCTTTAAAATGAATCCATGACCCTACAAGATATCCTTACTCAGAAAGTTAAAGATGCAATCAAAAGCCTTTATGATACCAGCCTAGAAACCGTAGAGTTTCAAGCCACTCGTAAAGAGTTTGAGGGTGATATAACTGTAGTGGTGTTTCCTATGCTGCGAGTTGTTAAGGGAAACCCTGTGGCTATTGGCCAAGCAATTGGAGGCTATTTGCAAGAGCACGTTGCTCATGTTACTGGTTTTAATGTTGTAAAAGGTTTTTTAAACATCGTTATAAGTGATGGGTATTATTTAGACTTTTTTAGCAGTACCACTGCTTGGAATACTTTTGGAACACTCCCTCCCGGTGATGATGCTATGATGGTAGAGTTTGCCTCCCCAAATACAAACAAGCCACTTCATTTAGGGCATGTTCGCAATGTGTTGCTAGGGTACAGTGTAGCTCAAATAGTGAAAGCCAGCGGTAAAAAAGTTTACAAAACACAAATTATAAACGATCGAGGTATTCATATTTGTAAAAGTATGCTAGCTTGGCAACGATACGGTAAGGGAGAAACGCCTCAATCATCAGGAAAAAAGGGTGATAAATTAGTGGGAGACTACTATGTGCGTTTTGATAAAGAGTATAAAAAAGAAATTGCAGATTTAATAGCCCAAGGAATTTCAGAAGAGGATGCAAAAAAACAAGCTCCTATTGTTGTGCAGGCGCAGCAAATGCTCCTGCAGTGGGAGGCTGGAGACAAAGAGGTAGTTTCACTATGGGAAACCATGAATGGTTGGGTCTATGATGGTTTTGATCAAACCTACGCAGATATTGGCGTAGATTTTGATAAAAATTACTACGAGAGCAACACCTACTTACTAGGTAAAGAATTTATCCAAGAAGGGCTCTCTAGTGGGGTCTTTGTTAAAGACCCTGACGGCTCTGTTTGGTGTGATCTTACCGATAAGGGCTTAGACAGAAAAATTGTGTTACGCGCAGACGGTACAGCTGTTTACATGACCCAAGATATTGGAACTGCCATACAGCGTGTTAAAGATTACCCAGATATAAATGGTATGATTTATACCGTCGGAAATGAGCAGGATTATCATTTTCAGGTACTATTTCTAATACTACAGAAATTAGGATTTGGTTGGGCTAAAAATTTATTTCATCTAAGTTATGGCATGGTTGATTTGCCAAGTGGTAAAATGAAATCTAGAGAAGGTACGGTAGTTGATGCAGATGATTTAATTAAAGACATGACTGCTACAGCCTGCAACATTTCTGAGGCGCTTGGTAAGATTGATGATTTTACTACCCAAGAAAAACAAACGCTTTACGCTACCATAGGTCTTGGTGCTTTAAAATATTATATTTTAAAGGTGGATCCAAAAAAACGCATCTTATTTAATCCAGAAGAGAGTGTAGATTTTCAAGGAAATACAGGGCCTTTTATTCAATACACTTACGCGCGTATTCAATCAATTTTAAGAAAGGCTTCAGAGAGTGCCCAACAATCTATGGAGGGTGTTGTTTCTCTTGATCCTAAAGAAAAACAAGTACTTAAAACACTTCAGTTGTTTCCTGAGACAATTCAATTAGCAGCTCAGCATTATAGCCCAGCACTCATAGCAAACTACACCTATGATTTGGTAAAGGACTTTAATTCTTTTTATCAAAATGTGCCAATTTTTGCTGCTCAGGACACTACAGAAAAAGAATTTAGAGTGGCACTTTGTGGCGCAGTTGGAGCGGTTATAAAAACAGCATTTTCATTGTTAGGGATACAAGTTCCTGACAGAATGTAGTTTTTTAAAACAATAGCTGTAATGATATATTGGGTGTAAAGCCCAGAGAAAACTGCGTAACGGTATTGATATAATTTTCTTCTTTGTTGTTTGTCTGTAATTGGTAGTATCTCCCCAACTCATTTTTTGTATTAAACAAATTTAATAATGAAAGGTTTACTACGGCGCTAAATGTATCGTCTAAAGGGGTCTTGTATACCCCTGATATGTTTGTTCTAAAATAATGTTTTAATGTTTCGTTGTTAGGGCTGTTGTATTGTATCTGTGGCCCGTTATTGGTGTTAGTAATAACTCCCTGATTAACCGTTGTGGTGTAGGGTAATCCAGAATGATAATTAACCCCTGCAGAAACAGTGAAATCTTTTAGGGTATAGGTTGCAATAGCATTTACACAATGTGTGACATTAAAATTGTTGGGAAAACGTATAGGGCTAAGGGTTTTAAATTCGTAGTTGCTATCTGTGTAGGTGTAGCTTAACCAGCTAGTAAAGTTTTTAAGTTTTTTACCAACAGATATTTCCAGGCCTTGACTTGTATAGTTTCCGATGGCTTGAGTGTTTTCAAGTTGGTTTCTAAATCCTAGATTACGGGTGTTTATACCGTCTACTTTCTTGTAAAAAACCTCTGCGTTTAGGGTCCATTTTTTTAGGGTATAATCTGTCCCAAATGATGCTTGACCACTTTTTAACAAAGGATTTTGAACTCCATCTGCCAAGATCCATTGTTTATTTTGTATCCCTAACAATTGATTTTCATTGGCTGTAAATTGCAATACGTTTTGGTGTTTTTTCTCACCAGAGAGAAACACATTCCATTGTTTTTTTAACGCGTGTGAAATGGTAATTCTTGGTTCTATCTGCGTATTAAAATTGGAAAGATTTGTTACTCTTGCCCCTAAGGTTAATGTAGTTTTATCATCAAATAGTTGGGCAGTTGTTTGTGCGTAAAATCCATTGGTTATTCCTCTTTTTGAGCCGCTCTCACTAGTATTGGTATCTTCTGTGATATCTATGGTGGTGCTGGTGTATTGATAGCCAGCCTCTATAGATAAGTTATCGTTTATACTATAGTTTGTGTCAAACTTTAGGGTTTGTTCTTTTACTTGATTTTTTTTAAATTCTTGGCTTGCTTGTTCTACCTGTGTGTTTTGTGTGCTAGCTTTATAGGTGCTATTGCTATAATGTAACCCTGTTGTGAGTTTCTGGTTCCAGTTTCTTTGGTAATTAAAACCACCCAATAGTGTGTTTTGCTCTATTACATTAAAACTAGCCGTTGAAATACCACCGGTAAACAAACGCTCGTTAAATTCAAGGCCATTGTTAATAGTCATAAAGTGGTAGTTTAGTTTGTCTTTTGGTGAGATGTCCCAAAGTGCAGAGATGCTAATGTCAAAGAAATTAAAATCCTCGTCTGTTGTTCTAAGCACTTCTGGCTGGGTGTTGTTGAGGTTTGTTACTTCTGTGTTTTGAAAGGTTCTTTTAAAAAATGATGTGTAGATAGGATTGCCCACACCATTGTTAATTGAGGTTCTCCCAGATCCGTGAATTGCAAAGGAGTTTGTTATAGGTATTTTCACAAAAGCATTGGTGCTTGCTAAATTTATGCCCACGCCACCTGTTACCTCAGGATCAATGCTGTTTGTTGGATAAATGTGTAATACCCCAGAGACGCCCTCGCTGTATCTTGGATGGGTCCCATTTTTGTAGATAATAACATTGTCTATAAGGTTTGGGTTCAGGGCAGATATAAGTCCAAAAAAATGACCTGTTTGGTACATTCTAATATCGTTCCACAAAATGGTTACCTCATCACTACCACCAGCTCTTATGTTGATGTTTGAAGCTGTTTCATCATAGCTTTGTATGCCTGGAAGCACTTGAGCAATTTGTAAAACATCTGGCTCGGTGAGTGAAGGTAAAATTTCAAAATCATCGTTTTTAATTGTAACGGCTCCTTTTTTTGTTTTTTCAATTCCTTTTGCTATGTAGCCAGAGAGCGTGATAGTGGGTAATTTGTTGATATTCTCTGGATTTATAAATAGCAAAGGGCAGCGGCCTTTTGTATTTGCGATTGCTTTATAAATGACAATCTCTTTGATAAATTGACCCTGAGAAAATAGTTCCAGTACTTGGTTATCTGCAATGCTGTCTATACTTAAAACCCCACCACTGTTACTGGAGTATGTTTTGTTTTCTGAAATAGCGGTAATAGGTAAGGGTTTTGCTGTTTGAGTATCAATAAATGTGGCGCAAAAAGACACCATTTTTTTCGGAAACTTGACAGTTATATATCGGCTACTAACAAGGGTGAAGTTAATGTTCTCTTTGTCAGAAAACATCCTTAATGTTTGGGTAAGTGTTTGATTTGTGTTTGGGGTAGAGACTCTAAATCTTTTTGCCGTATTGCTATTATAAGAAAACTTAACCTCAAATACCGTTTCAATTTGAGAGATTGCCTGCTCAAAGGTTATGGTATCTTCAGTATTTTGAGCAAGACAACAATGAGTCCAAAAAAACAATAAAAAACAGAAGTATATAAAGGGATACTTATTGTTTTTTAGGGTCATAAATTTGTACTTCATTTTTTGAATCTTTGCTAAAAGAAAGGTTAAGTGGTAGTGTTACAGTTTGTAGCGCCTGGTCAAGGTTTGTATGGGTAAAGCTACCTGTATAACGTAAAGTTACATCAATATTTTTAGTTGTGAGGGTAACTTTGTAATGTTTTTCAATTTCCATCAATACTGCATCCAGTGGTATATCTACAAAACTACTTTCATTAAAAATCCAGCTTGGTTTTGAGGTGTAAATTTTATTGTTAACCAACATAGGAGCAAAGCTAAAGGAGTCACCGGGAGTAACCAGAGTATTCATTCCATTGGCATTTACAGAGACAAGGCCTTCAAAACAAGAAACAATTAAAATATCATTCTCTGTTTTTACATTAAAAGAGGTTCCAAGAACACTCACGTTTCCACTTGGGGTGCGTACGGTAAAAGTCTTGCCTTTAGCGACCTCAAAATAAGCCTCTCCCTCAAGGGTTACCTCTCTATTAAAAGGCCAGCCATATTTTTTGTAGCTAATACGGGCGTTTTCTTTTAATGTTATTTTTGAGCTATCTGGTAATTCTATCGTTTGTATACTGGTAATAGGCGCCTGTATGTTTGTAGGTAGGGTAGTTACAAATACAGTAGATCCTGCTAGTAGTACAAAAATTGCCGCTATTTTTAAAAGCATTGGCAGTGTAACAATTTTAGGTCTTTTTTGTTTCTGGGCCTTGTTAAACAAAGGAGTATCTCTAAGTGCTTTTATCCCTGATGTTATATCGTGCTCAGGCAATACCATACGTTTTGTATGGGTGTCTATTTTTTTGTAGGAGTCAAACTCTGGCCACGCGGTAAGCACCTGCATCTCTGCAGGGGTTGCCTCATTGTTGAGCCATTTTTCTAATGCTTGCTTTGTTTCCATCTTCTTGCTTGTTATACTATAACAGTTTAATTGTTATTTTACCACCTTAGGGGGTTTATAAATTATCTATAGTCTCTCTTAGTTTTTCTAGAGCGTCTAATACTCGTTTGCCTGCAGCTTTCTCTGAAATGTTATAAATGGCAGCAATTTCTCTATATTTTTTACCCTCCACGCGGCTTAGTAAAAAAGCAGTGCGTTGTAATTGGGTGAGGCTATCTAATGCTTTTTGTAATTTCTGACCAAATTCCTTTTCTTCCAATAGAAACTCTGGTGAGTTGTTGTCTTGTGATTTTTTTACACCTTGGGTGAATTTAAATTGTACCTTTTTATGAGCAACGGTATTTAAAAAAAGGTTGTTTGCGGTTGTAAAGAGATAACTCTTGGCCTTTTCAGGAGTTACTTTTGCGCAATTTTGCCATAATTTTAAAAAAGCTTCTTGTACCAAATCATAAGAGGCATCTGTGTCCTTTGTTTTAAAGAACATAAAATTGCGTAATGATTGTGCCTGGGCTTTATAGACTTTATTAAAGGCCTGTTCTTGGCAAATGTTTGTTTGTTTTTCCATGACTTGATGGCGTAAAACTATAAAAAAAATAATTAGTTTTTGTGCCGTGGTATTTTGGAAGTTGTCTTGTTATAGGTTACTTATTTTTGTAAACACTGCCAAGTTTCATGACAAATGTAATGTCTTTTAATACAGAAATATCTTGTAAAGGGCTTGTGTCTGTGGCCACCATATCTGCCTGCATGCCAGGTGTTATTTTTCCAATTACATTTTCTTTACCTAAAAGGGTGGCTGCATTTATAGTTGCTGTTTTAATGGCGCTATTTTGGTCCATACCGTAGAGTACCATTAGTTCAAATTCACGGGCATTAGCGCCGTGTCTACTCACGCCGCTGTCTGTACCAAAGGCAATATTAATATTGCCTTTCAATGCTTTTTTGAAAGAGGCCTCAACCACGGGAGCTACTTGTTTTATCTTTTCTATGATTGCTGGTGGTATGTTTGGGTTTACAGATAGTTCTTCATACACAGAAACACCTGCCAAAAGGGTGGGTACTAAATACGCTCCTGTTTGTTTAAAGAGCCTAATAGATTCATCATTTAAATAAGAGCCGTGTTCTATAGAGTGTACTCCCGCCCTAAGGGCAGCATTTACTCCTTGCGCCTCATGAGCATGGGCTGCTACTTTTCTTCCCAAACTAGCGGCTGTAGTAACAATGGCTTTCATTTCTTGGTCGGTAAGTTGTTGGCCAACACCCGCAGCAGTATTGCTTAAAACGCCTCCTGTTGCTGTAATTTTAATCACATCTGCCCCAGATTTTACCAGCGCTCTTACTGCTCTTGTGCAGTCATCGCTACCATCACAAATACTTACATCTTGGCCAACCATTTCTAAAATAGCATCGTTGTATCCATGAAAATCTCCATGTCCTCCTGTTGCAGAAACAGCTCCGTTAGAGGCCACAATACTTGGCCCAATAATAAGCTGATTGTTTATGGCTCTTTTTAGGGCATTCATAATATGTGGGTCACCCCCTAAATTGCGTATGGTAGTAAAACCAGCCATGAGTGTCTTTTTTGCATATGGTATGGCATTATAGGCAGCATCTGCCTCCTCAAGGGTGGTCCAAAGATGGCTAATTGCATTGGGATCACGCTCTGATGTAATGTGCGTGTGCATGTCTATAAAACCAGGCATTACAAATTTGTCTTTTAAATCTATGAGTGTTACATCAGTGCTTTCTAGCCCAAGTTCTAGGGCGTTTAAATAGCCGTCATATACTTGTTTTATTTTTTGATTTTCAACAACAATGGTTTGTTGTGTTTTTGGAGCGCTTCCAGGAACGGCAAGTAGTGTGCCGGCATGAATAACTTTTGTTTGTTGTCCTTGGAGGGTTGGCGCAAAGCCAAACAATGTAATTACTAGAAGTGTAATAAGGTGTTTCATAGCGTGTAATGTAATTTGATTATGACGTTGTTTTACATAGAGAGGGTAAATTACCAACAAGATACAATTATGTACTCTTTTTTGGTTTATTCAGTTCATTTTATTCTAGAAAAAAGCCTGTTTTTAATAGCGTTGCTACTTTGAAACTCCCCAATCAATTAGTATATTTGCGGTTAAATCTTTTGTGATTTTCTATTAAGATTTTCTATAAAATGTATTCCCTATGTTTGATAATTTAAGTGATAAGTTAGATAAAGCCCTTCATGTGCTCAAAGGACACGGAAGTATTACAGAGGTTAACGTTGCAGAAACGCTAAAAGAGGTGCGTCGTGCCCTTTTGGATGCCGATGTTAATTTTAAAATAGCCAAAGACTTTACCAAGACCGTTAAGCAAAAAGCGCTGGGTCAAAACGTGTTGACATCCCTGCAACCTAGCCAGTTAATGGTTAAAATAGTAAAGGATGAACTTACAGCCCTAATGGGTGGAGATGCTGCTGGCATCAACCTAAAAGGGTCTCCAAGTGTAATTTTAATGTCTGGGTTGCAGGGTAGTGGTAAAACAACCTTCTCTGGTAAACTTGCCAATTACTTAAAAACCAAAAAAAGCAAGAATCCTTTACTAGTTGCCTGTGATGTATACCGTCCTGCAGCGATCAATCAACTTCATGTTGTTGGAGAGCAAATAGGGGTTGAGGTGTTTAGTGACCAGGATAATATGGATCCTGTTGCAATTGCTACAAAGGCCGTTGCACATGCAAAAGCAAATGGTTTTAACGTTGTGATTATAGATACTGCTGGGCGTTTGGCTGTAGATGAGCCAATGATGCAAGAAATAGAAAATGTACACAAAGCAATCTCTCCAAGCGAGACATTGTTTGTTGTAGATGCTATGACGGGTCAAGATGCTGTTAATACTGCCAAAACGTTTAACGATAGACTTAATTTTGATGGGGTTATACTTACCAAACTCGATGGTGATACCAGGGGTGGTGCTGCATTATCTATTAAAAGTGTTGTAAACAAGCCTATAAAGTTTATTGGTACGGGTGAGAAAATGGATGCAATTGATGTGTTCTATCCAGATCGTATGGCAGATAGAATCTTGGGTATGGGAGATGTTATCTCCCTGGTAGAAAGAGCTCAGGAACAATTTGATGAAGACGAAGCAAGAAAATTACAAAAGAAAATAGCCAAAAATCAATTTGGTTTTGATGATTTCTTAAAACAAATCAATCAGGTAAAGAAAATGGGAAGCATGAAAGATCTGGTAGGGATGATACCAGGTGCTGGAAAAGCCATGAAAGATGTAGATATAGATGATGATGCATTTAAGCATATAGAAGCCATTATTCATTCCATGACACCTTTAGAGAGAAGTGTTCCTACAACTATTGATACAAGTCGTAAAAAACGAATTGCAAAGGGGAGTGGTACCTCTGTGCAGCAAATCAATCAATTGCTTAAGCAGTTTCAACAAATGAGTAAAATGATGAAGATGATGCAAGGTGGCGGTGGTAAGAAGATGATGCAGATGATGGGAAATATGCGTTAAACAGCATTAAATTATTCTAGGTAAGAAATATAAAACAAAGGCTATGACAATCTTAGACGGAAAAAAAGTATCAAACGATATAAAAAACGAAATTGCAGCAGAGGTTAAAAAGATGAAAGATGCCGGAGAAAAGGTACCTCATTTAGCCGCTGTAATTGTAGGGGATGATGGCGCGTCTCTAACCTATGTTGGAAGTAAAGTTCGCTCCTGTGAGCGGGTTGGTTTTGAGTCTACCATGGTGCGTATGTCTCACACAACAAGTGAACTGGAACTATTAGATAAAATTAAGGAGCTGAACCACAATGATGACATTGACGGTTTTATCATACAATTGCCGCTGCCTCCTCAAATAAATACCCAACGCGTTTTAATGGCAGTAGACCCAAGTAAAGATGTAGATGGTTTTCATCCAGAAAACTTTGGGAGAATGGCATTGGATATGTCCACCTTTATACCTGCCACTCCTTTTGGAATCTTAGAGTTGTTAGAGCGTTATAAAGTAGATACAAAAGGGAAGCACACTGTTGTTATTGGTAGAAGCCATATTGTTGGTAGGCCAATGAGTATTTTAATGAGCCGCAAGGGTTGGCCAGGAAACTCTACAGTAACCCTAACACACAGTAATACAAAAAACATAACACAAATAATTAGCCAGGCAGACATTGTGATTTCTGCCCTAGGGGTTCCTAATTTTTTGAAAGCAGAAATGGTAAAAGATGATGCGGTGATTATAGATGTAGGAATTACACGCGTAGAGGATCTATCAAAGCCTAAGGGATATAGAATTGTTGGTGATGTAGATTTTGATGGGGTTAGCAAAAAGGCAAGCTTTATAACTCCCGTTCCAGGTGGTGTAGGACCAATGACCATTGCCATGCTACTAAAAAACACCTTACTAGCCAGAGAGCAGCGCGCTATCTCTAAAAACTAATATATAGTACTATTAAAAAGCCCTTTACGAGATAATCTCCTAAAGGGCTTTTTTATTATGTGCTTTACTGAAATTAGAGCTGTATATCTATACAGGCTCTCTCTAGCTTTTTAACTAGCAAATAACTGGCTTGGATCTGCAAAGGCTTTAAACTCTAGAGCGTTTGAGCTAGGGTCTTTAAAAAACATTGTTGCCTGTTCTCCTACAAGGCCTTTAAATCTAGTGTAGGGTGCTATGATAAACTCGACGTTTTTTTCTTGAAGTTGTTTTGCCAGCTCATTGAAAGTATCCATATCAAGCACGACACCAAAATGAGGTATAGGAACCTCTTTGCCATCTACAGTATTTGTTGGAGCTTTGGATTGCGAGTCCTGTTTTAGATGGATAACAAGTTGGTGTCCAAAGAAATTAAAATCTACCCAATGATCACTGCTTCTTCCCTCTTGGCAGCCTAGTATGTCTCTGTAAAATGTTCTACAACTTGCTAAGTTATCAACGGGTATAGCTAGATGGAAAGGCGAGCGTGTGTGCATAGCTTTAATGTTTTAGTTGAAAGTTTACGATGTTACTGACCCTCCCAGGCAATCATAAAATACTTAAAGGTAGCGCCTTGTGGTATTTGAGATGCTTCAATGGTTAGGTTAGGGTTGTACCTTAGGTTTTCTGGTAGTTGTTTTTTGTCTATGGTGATAAATACATCACTATCTTTTAGAGAGATTACAACGGCATCTATACTTGTTTGTATTCCAGAAATTTCATAGTTGTCTTTAATATCTTTAAAGGTGCTCTTTATAGATAGCCCTTTGCTTGTTTTGTATCTAGAGTCATACACTCGTAGGTTGTTTATTGTTGCCTCAGGACTGTTTTGTATATCTGGAGATAGCCCCAGTAGTTTGCTGCCATCTTTTGAAAACACCTCTAGGTCTCCTTGCAAGGCATCACTAGGGCTACTATTTGAGAGGGGTACAATACTGTCATTTGCAAAAACAGTCTTTAGTTGTTTAAGGGTAGTTTGGCTTGTGAGTGTCCCAATTTTACCATTTGTTATGGTAAAGGCGTCTTTTTTATTTGTGCATTGTACAGATAGTAAAGCGGCTAGGGCTGTTATAATAATAGCGTTTTTCATTATTTGATTTTGGTTGTTTGTGTATTAATCTGGTAGTTGGTGCAGGTGAGTACTCTTAATTTTTTATAAAAATAACAATTGTATCCTGTCTTGTAAAACAATATAGTCTTTAGTTTTATGGCAAGGTATATTAGGTTGTTTTAATGTGCCTATTTAAAGAGAAATACTCCTGTTTTGTCTTTGCAGAAATAGGTATCCATCGTAGATAATTATACTATCTTTGCTGGCGTATGCAAAAAGAGATTCAAGAGCAAGTAAATAAAGGTATGATGCTTCCACTTATGGAAGAGTTCTACACCATTCAAGGAGAGGGTTTTCATAAAGGGACTGCAGCTTATTTTATTAGAGTTGGAGGCTGTGATGTAGGCTGTCATTGGTGTGATGTGAAAGAAAGCTGGAATCCAGAGAGCCATCCCCCAACTGCCATTAAGGCCATTGCGCAAAATGCAAATAAATACTCGAAGACTATTGTTATAACTGGTGGAGAACCTCTCACCTGGGATATGGGCCCTTTAACATCGCTGTTAAAACAAATGGGCATGAATACCCACATAGAAACCTCTGGAGCCTACCCTTTGTCTGGCTCTTGGGATTGGATTTGTTTGTCACCAAAAAAAATGAAGTTACCCACCCAACAAGTGTACCAGGCAGCTCATGAGTTAAAGGTGATTATATACAATAAAAACGATTTTGAATTTGCCGAAAAGCAAGCTGCAAAGGTTGGTGAAGATTGTATTTTATACCTGCAGCCAGAATGGAGTAAACGAGAAACGATGATTCCTCAAATTGTAGATTACGTTATGGCAAACCCAAAGTGGATGGTGTCTTTGCAAACACACAAGTATTTAAATATTCCGTAGGCTATTTTTCTTGGTATAATTGCCCCCTATTGGGTTTAAGACGTTCTCTTAAATCATCCATGTGTTTTTTCTCTACCACCAAATATGCAATATGATGCATATCATGCACATTTTCTAGACCACAAAGTGTGTTTTCTAGTTTTTCTGAACGCGAAAATTCTTCCAGGTGTATGATGTGGTGCGCCGCAGTTTGAGAAGCGTTGGGGCCTTTAAAATCCCAAATTAATTTAATACGTTGGCTCATATAGAAGTGTTTGAGATACCTTTATTGGTGTTTTTTGTGTGGTAAAAGTACCCTACAAAGTTACTGCTTTTTTTAAAGGCTAGGGTAAGTACTTTAATACGTAGTATTGCGTTATTAATTTGATTTGTTTACTAGTAGCAAATTGTTATTTTTGTTTGCTTAGTTATAATTTAACCTATTAGAAAAATACAACCTAAAATACCCTCTTTTTATGAAAAAAATCATTCTTGTATGCGCATTACTCTCTTTTGTGTTTACAGCACAATCTCAATCCCAGAAAGATGTTATTCTTACCATTGAGAATACTCCTGTTTACAAGCAAGAGTTTTTAAGGGTGTATAAAAAAAACCTAGATTTAGTAAAGGACGCGTCTCAAAAATCTGTGGATGGTTATTTAGAGTTGTTTGTAGACTACAAGTTAAAGGTACAAGAGGCCTATGCTCAAAAACTAGATCAAGGAAAAGCATACAAAAAAGAGTTTGAAAAATACCGTGCTCAGTTATCTAGAAATTATTTATTTGAGCAGAAGATTGAACAAGACATGGCTTTGGAAGCCTATGAGCGCTCTAAGGAGCAAATAAATGCGCAGCATGTTCTAATTATGGTTGATTATGATGCCTTGCCTCAAGACACACTAGTGGCATACAATAAGGCTACAGAGGTGATGAAAATGGCTAAAAATGGTGCAGATTTCACAGATTTAGTACTTCAATACTCTGAAGAGCCAAACACCAAAGAGCAAAAAGGTAATCTAGGTTATTTTTCTGCTTTTTCGATGTTATATGCATTCGAGAATGCGGCCTATAATACCAAAGTAGGTGCCATTTCTGACATTACAAGAACCAGTTATGGGTATCATGTTATTAAAGTTTTAGACAGAAGACCAACGGGAAATGAAATTACAGTTTCTCATATAATGGTGTCAAATAAAAATGATGACCCTACATTTGACCCTCAGGTAAGAATAAACGAATTATACCAATTACTAAATCAAGGACAGAAATTTGAAGACTTGGCAAAGCAATTCTCTGAAGATAAAAACTCTGGAGTCTCTGGAGGCAAACTAAAGCCTTTTACAAGAGGAAAGTTAAGAGCTCCTAAGTTTGAGCAGGCTGCCTTTGCATTAAATGCTCCTGGAGATATTTCTAAACCTGTTGCCTCTTCTTTTGGGTGGCACATTATACGTCTAGAGGGTATCAGCGAGCCAAAAACCTTTGAGCAGCAAAAAGAAAGGCTCTTAGCTCAAGGTAATAGAGGAGAAAGATTGATGGCTGTCACCTCAGAAATAAGAAGTAAAATAAAAGATAAATACGGCTACACAAATGATGCTACCTATGCTGCTTTTTTTAACCAATTTGTAGACAAAGAAATTTTCAATAGAAGATGGAAGTATGATACACTAAACCCGACACTTGATAAGGTTATTTTTACAATTGGAAGCACAAATTTTTACTACAGAGATTTTGCAGCACATTTGGCAGTTAGACAAACAAGACCGCTACCAAAATCTGTTAAGACTACAGAGAGCGCCGTAAGGTACATATATGATGATTTTGAAACCGTAGTGCTACAAGAGTATTTTAGAGATAATCTAGAAGAAGAAAATCTTGACTACGCAGCTGTAATTAGTGAGTATAGAGATGGCCTGCTTATATTTGATGTGATGGAAAACAATATCTGGAGTGTTGCAAAAACAGATACCCTAGCCCTGCAAGGCTATTACCAGAAAAACAAAGCAAGCTATCTTTGGAAAGACAGGGTGGAAGCTACTATTATAACAAGTAACGAAAAAGCCGCATTAGAAGAGGCTAAGGTTTTGTTAGAAAAAGGGAAGACACCCCAAGAAGTAAAAGAGCTGCTCAATAGTGATGCTGCTTTAAGGGTTTTACTCTCAAAAGGAATGTTTGAAAATGGTGCCAAACAATTACCAGAAAACTTTGAGTTTGTTGCAGGGGTTTCTGGAATTTACAAAGACCAGGGCGGCTACACTTTGGTGCAAGTAGACAAGGTGTTACCTGCTAGTGAAAAATCTTTTAAAGAGGTAAGAGGTAGTGTGATGAGCGCTTATCAAGTACAGCTTGAAGCCTCTTGGATGCAAAGCCTAAGAGATAAGTATTCTGTGGTGATACATAAAAAGACACTTAAAAAAATCAAAAAAGAACTTAAAAAATAATGTCTAAACTACTTCTTATATTGACTTTGTGTACGGCTATAGTTGGCTGTGATTTTTTGGAGCCTAAAAGCGCCAAAGAACCCGTAGCTAGAGTAAACGACACCTATTTATACCAGGAAGATATACAGGCTTTAATTTCAGAAAATACCACAAAACAAGACAGTATTAGTATTGTTGCCAACTATATCCAAAGGTGGGCAACACAACAGCTGCTCATAGATCAAGCAAATATTAACTTGCCCCAGCAGCAAATAGAAGACTACCAGGGTATGGTGGAGGAGTATAGAAACGATTTGTTTGCAGAGGCCTACAAAGGCGCAATTGTATCTAAGCTTTTGGACAGCACTATAACCAACCAAGAGTACTCCTTGTTTTACCAAGAAAATAAAGAGAACTTCACCCTAAAGGAAGAAATTTACAAGTTGCGATACATACACCTAGATGCTAGTTTTCCAACTATTTCTGAAACAAAGCAAAAACTACGTCGTTTTAATACTGAGGATGTTGCTGCTTTGCAGGATAGTAGTTTAGAGTATAAGGGAGCTAATTTTAATGACTCTATTTGGGTTAAAAAAGAAACATTACTAAGGCAACTCCCAGTAATTAGAACCAAAGAATCTAAGGTTTTAAAAAAAGCTGCTTTCTCACAATTAGAAGATTCATTAGGAGTATATTTGCTCAAAATTGAAGATGTGCTATCTCCCAATCAAACAGCACCTTTGCAATATATTAGGCCTATTATTAAAGAAATTATTTTAAATAAAAGAACGCTAGAACTTATAAAGGAACTAGAAAAAGACATTACTAAAGATGCTGTTAAAAACAAAAATTTTGAAGTGTATACCCAAAAATAGTATAGCAATACTTTTATTGCTGTGTGCTCAAACCTTTATGGTTGCTCAAGAGGTGATTGCTGTAGATAGTACGGGAGTTGCCAGAGAAAATCCATTATTAGAAGTTGCTAGTGCTCCAAAACAAAGCGATTCTATCTTACCTTTTAAACGCTTCAAGGCAGAGGGAGTCTCTGCAGTTATTGGAGGCTATGTAGTTTTAGACAGTGATATAGATAAGAGTTATCTAGAATTCAAACAAAATGGAGTCTCTGTTGAGGAGATAACCAGGTGTGAGCTTCTAGGTAAGTTAATGGAAGATAAGTTATACCTCCACCAAGCAAAACAGGATAGTATTATGATCTCTGACGCAGAGATAAACCCGCAAGTAGATCAACTTGTGCAATACATGGTTGGCCAACTAGGGAGCGAAGAAAAAGTGGTTGCATACTACCGTAAAGAAAATCTATTACAGCTTAAAAATGATTTACTCAAAGCCAAAAAAGAGATAGAGTTGGCAAAACGCATGCAGGCTAAAGTGGTAGAAGTGGTTGAGGTTACTCCAGAGGAAATATCTGTTTTTTTTAATAGTATACCCCTGGATGAGCGTCCAGTGTTTAGTGCAGAGGTTGAGGTGGCTCAAATTGTTGTGGAACCTAAATTTTCTAAACAAGCCCTTCAAGGAGTTATAGACAGACTTAATGAATTAAGAGAAGACATCGTAGAGGGAGGTTCTAGTTTTGCGACAAAAGCCGTTTTGTATTCTAAGGATGGGGCTGCCTCAAGAGGTGGTTTACTGCCAAGTATGCGCAGAGGTGATCCTTACTCTAAGATTTTTAAAGATGTTGCTTTTTCTTTATTAGAGGGTGAAGTGAGTGAGCCGTTTGAGTCAGAATTTGGTTTTCATATCCTTAAGGTAGATAAAATTCGTGGGCAAGAAATAGATGTGCGTCATATCATTTTATTTCCAGAATTAACCAATGATGCTATAGACCAGGCAAAAGACCGAATTGAAAAAATTAGAACCAGTATTGTTAATGACAGTATATCCTTTGGTAGAGCTGCTCGTCTATACTCTGATGATAGTAATACAAGTAACAATGGTGGGCAGTTAGTAAATCCTACAAATCAAGATACGCGTTTTGATTTAACAAAGATGGATCCAACCCTTAGTGCTCAAGTATACAATCTAGCCAAAAATGAAGTATCAAAAATATTTGTTGACCAAGATAGAACCGGTAAAAAGACCTATAAGTTTTTGACCGTAACAAACAAATATGAGGAGCATCCTGCAGATTTTGTAAAAGACTACGAGAAAATTAAATCTCTTGCACTACGTCAAAAACAAATCAAGACCATTGAGCTGTGGCAAGAGCAAAAAATCAAAGACACCTACATAAATGTAAATAAAGATTACAGAGATTGTGTTTTTGCAAGTGATTGGGTAAAGAAATAAATTTCACTGGCAAACCCGTGAGTTTTTGGTCTTGTTTTTTACTCGAAATTAATTAGGATAAATTTATTTTATAGCATATGTCAGACGTAGCATTAGTGCAGCAACTCGTTACAAGGTATGAAGCCTTGCGCCAAGAAATTAAAAAAGTAATTGTAGGACAGGATGCGGTTGTAGAAGAGGTTTTACTGTCTGTATTCTCTGGAGGACATGCACTTTTAATTGGTGTTCCAGGACTTGCTAAAACATTACTAGTAAACACAGTTTCTCAGGCTTTGGGTTTAGGGTTTAAGCGTATTCAATTCACCCCAGATTTAATGCCCAGTGATATTCTAGGGTCTGAAATATTAGATGAGTCTCGTAATTTCAAGTTTATAAAAGGGCCTATTTTCTCTAATATTATATTGGCAGACGAAATTAACAGAACACCACCAAAGACTCAGGCGGCACTCCTGGAAGCTATGCAAGAGCGCAGCGTAACGGTTGCAGGACATAATTACAAACTGGATTTACCTTATTTTGTATTGGCTACTCAAAACCCAATAGAGCAGGAAGGAACGTATCCTTTGCCAGAGGCCCAGTTAGACCGTTTTATGTTTGCTATTAATTTAGATTACCCAAGCTTTGCAGAAGAGGTTGAGGTGGTAAAGGCAACGACCTCTGGAACTCCGCAAAAAGTAAACCCACTGTTTACGGCTCAAGAAATTATAGATTTCCAGGAGCTTATACGCCGCATACCTGTGGCAGATAATGTTATAGAATATGCAGTTACACTTGTGGGTAAAACAAGACCAAAGAGCCAAAGTGCTCCAGAGCTTGTAAAAAAATATATAGATTGGGGTGCGGGCCCAAGGGCGTCTCAAAACCTTATTTTGGCTGCCAAAACACATGCTGCATTACAAGGTAATTACTCTCCAGATATTGCAGATGTTCAAAAAGTAGCGGTGGGTATATTGCGTCACCGTTTGATAAAAAACTACAAGGCAGAAGCCGAGGGACTTTCTATTGAAGCTATAATTACTAGTTTATTGTAGCACAACTGGGCTTGTTTTTTACTTAAAAGTATTGTTTTTACTTGCTTTCATTATTTTTAAATCGATAATTTTCATACCCTGAAATTATCGATTTCGTTATTTTTAAAGATAATTGTTGCTTATTGTTGAACAATGTGTAATTTAAAAGGAATTTCATTGTGTATTTTTAAATAATTCATATTTTTTGTATCTTCGCAGCACTTGTAAATAAAGGGTTTACCGGTACTTATTGTATAGATAATTTAAAACCAGATAGTATGGCGTTTGATATAGAAATGATTAAAAAGGTGTATGGGCAAATGGCAGAGCGAATTGACTCTGCGCGCAAGGTTGTTGGAAAGCCATTAACACTCTCAGAAAAAATATTATACAATCACCTTTGGGATGGCGCTGCCACTTCTGCCTTTACAAGAGGTGAAGACTACGTAGATTTTGCTCCAGACCGTATTGCGTGCCAGGATGCAACAGCTCAAATGGCACTATTGCAGTTTATGCAAGCAGGAAAGCCTAAAGTTGCAGTACCCACTACGGTGCATTGTGATCATTTAATCCAAGCAAAGCAAGGAGCCAAAAAAGATTTAAAGCGTGCCAATGAGGTAAGTAATGAAGTGTTTGATTTTTTAGGTTCTGTATCTAATAAATATGGCATTGGTTTTTGGGCACCAGGAGCGGGTATTATACATCAAGTAGTTTTAGAGAATTATGCTTTTCCTGGAGGTATGATGATTGGTACAGATAGCCACACAGTAAACGCTGGTGGACTGGGTATGGTTGCCATTGGAGTAGGTGGAGCAGATGCTGTAGATGTAATGGCAGGTATGGCTTGGGAGCTTAAATTTCCGAAGTTAATAGGAGTACGTTTAACAGGAAAATTATCTGGTTGGACAGCCCCTAAAGATGTTATTTTAAAAGTTGCCGAAATTTTAACTGCCAAAGGTGGTACGGGAGCTATTGTAGAATATTTTGGACCTGGCGCTACCGCTATGTCTTGTACTGGTAAGGGAACTATATGTAACATGGGTGCAGAAATTGGTGCAACCACCTCTACCTTTGGGTATGACGAATCTATGGAGCGTTACTTGCGTGCTACAGATAGAGCAGATGTTGCAGATGCAGCCAATGAGGTTAAAGAACATTTAACTGCAGACCCGCAGGTGTATGCAAACCCTGAGCAGTATTTTGATCAAGTAATAGAAATCAATCTATCTGAGCTAGGACCACTTTTAAACGGCCCCTTTACTCCAGATTTATCTACCTCGGTAGGGGCAGATATGAGGGCTAAAGCCATCAAAAACGATTGGCCTCTTGATGTAGAGTGGAGTTTGATTGGATCTTGTACTAATTCATCCTACGAGGATTTATCAAGAGCCGCCTCTATTGCCCAACAAGGACTTGATATGGGGCTTTCTATAAAAGCTGATCTTGGTATTAATCCTGGATCTGAGCTTGTACGTTATACCACAGAGCGTGATGGTATCTTGAGTACTTTTGAAGACTTAGGAGCAAAAATATTTACCAATGCTTGTGGCCCTTGTATTGGGCAATGGGCGCGTTATGATGACCCGAAAAACGCACCAAAAAACAGTATTGTACATTCCTTTAACCGCAACTTTGCAAAACGCGCGGATGGGAACCCTAATACCCATGCTTTTGTGGCATCACCAGAGCTTACAGCGGCCATTGCTTTTGCGGGGCGTCTAGATTTTAACCCATTGACAGACACTCTTACAAATGATAAAGGAGCGCAAGTAAAATTCTCTGAACCAACAGGGTGGGAGTTACCACCAAAAGGTTTTGAGGTAGAAGAGAATGGCTACGTAGCACCTCTTGCAGACGGATCTGGGGTAGTGGTAAGTGTGAGTGAGAGTAGTGAGCGTTTACAATTGCTTACTCCATTTACACCAATTAAGGATAGCGATCTATCTAACGCAAAGCTTTTAATAAAAGCCTTTGGTAAGTGCACCACAGACCATATCTCTATGGCGGGGCCTTGGCTACGTTACAGAGGGCATTTAGATAATATTTCTAACAACTGTTTGATTGGAGCTGTAAATGCTTTTGGTAAGAAAACAAACTTTGTAAAAAACCAATTGGATGGTGAGTACGGCGGTGTTCCAGACACGGCAAGAGCCTACAAGGCAGCCGGAGTGATGACTGTGGTAATTGGAGATCATAATTATGGAGAGGGATCATCAAGAGAGCATGCAGCAATGGAGCCAAGACATCTTGGAGTAGCGGCTGTGATTGTGAAATCTTTTGCGCGTATCCATGAAACAAACCTAAAAAAACAAGGGATGTTGGGTCTAACATTTGCCAATGAGGCAGATTACGATCTTATCCAAGAAGATGACACCTTTAACTTTACAGATATTGCAGATTTTAGCCCAGGAAAGCCATTAACTATTGTCTTACGCCATGCAGATGGTAGTGAAGATACCATTGTGGTTAATCATACCTATAACGATGCTCAAATAGAGTGGTACCGTAAAGGATCTGCGCTTAATTTAATCAAAGAGCAAAACGCATAATATTTTAATGAGTTATTAAAAAAGCTTCCATGAAAATGGAAGCTTTTTTTTTGGTTTAAGATTATCTGCTAATATGTAATTGTTGGTAGGTAACCTCATCTGCTGTATGAATATGCAGGAAATAAGTACCAGGTGGTATGTCTTGGGTAAAGACTGTTTTTTCTACACTACTAGTTGAGCCTTGGTACATTATATTAGAAAACTCATCATAGATATAAATATAGAACGTGCCTTCACCGTGCTCTCTAAAATCTAGCTTAAAGGACACATTAGCTGAGTTTGGATAGGGAACTATTTCTAGTGGGTCTAAACAAGTGTTGCATGGGCCAGAGTTGTATTGTGTTATTTCTAACCACGAATAGTTTCCCTCTCCGCAGCTATTCTCTGCCCAAACAAGCATCTCTCCCTCATATCCAGCATTTCCAGAAAACACATTGTTGTTTGTGATTGTATTTGTTGGGTTCATTTGCCATGATTGGCTTGTACCATCAATATATGGAACAACATCATTTTGCGTATCAAAGGGCTCTGGAAGTGACCATATATAATTTTCTGCTCCTTGAGCTGGCCCAACACTATAATTGTTAAAAGAACCAAAATGTACATCCTCTAGCCCTAAAATAGCTCCAGGGTTATCTGGTTTTCCAATCCATAGCTCTTTGTTTATTTGATGGTCTTCATAAATGGCTTTAATCCAGGCCTGGTTATTATATGTTTGATTAGTATTTGTTGACCTAACTGTGATAGACTGCTCATCTGAGGTTATGATTTGTAAGGATGCAGACACTTGCCATTGCTTAACATCTGTACTGGCGCATAGGTCAAAATCATAGGTTACAATATCATTAACACAAATAATACTTGGCCCATTTAAACTAGCTTCTTGGTTATAGACACTTGAGGGTAATGGATCCTGATCTAGCTCTGCAAACATCCAAGCTACACTTGTTGGTGTGAAAGAAGTATGACCTTGATTGTTTTTTGGTCCATAATAGTTGTCAAAGGGTATTTCATTTGTACACACTAAATCTCGATCTAGGTTTTGTGTCCAATTAAAATCTGGATTTATAAAACCCAATGAACTAATCGTTGGTATAAAAGAATGAACTTGTTCATTTGTGTTTATATCAATGTAAGCTCCTCCAAGGACATCAGAGATTACTCCTGTTAATGTGCCTGACCCAACAGGGTCTGTACCTTCTATAGGATTTGCAAGTTGGTTATATCCATTAAAATACCCTCCGGCAACATTATCCATACTTCCTCTACTATTATTGTTTGCTACAAACTTACTATCATCATCAAAAAAGTTTTTATACCTAGATATCTTTGCGTTTTCTCCAAAAGATGGCATTGTGAAACTCTCAAGGCTACCAACGTGTATATTCCAGCAATTATTTTGAAATGGCCAAGGGGCGCATATCCTTTGATAGGCTCTTACATTTAGGGCTATTTGCCCATCATCAACAAAAGACCCAACGTTTTGTTCACTTGGGCTATCAAAATTTTTAACCCCTTGAAGTGATCCATTCACTAAAGCCACACTTCTAGTGTTTTGTGGGTATCCATTACTTCCAGTGAGTCCATTAGTAAACAAGTTGTCATAATACTGTATATAAAATGGATGGCCTCTTGTTTGAGAAAATCCTTGAGAGATGGTTCTGCCATTTAATAATTCTTGGTGCACGTTACTGGTGTTCCAACCTCCCAACTGTTCTATAAGTTGTTGTTTTGCCGCGGCAGAACCTAAGTGATTGTTCACAAAATCTTGCGCGAGGGCGTTGTCTGACATCACTTGTCTAACTAGTGTTTGCAGGCCTATTGGTATGTTAGCTCCTAGGTGCGGGCTATCAATACTGACCCATAATCTAGTGTTGTGTTCTATGTTGTTTGCCTCCATATATGCTAGGGCATATCTTGAAATTTGTCCTCCCATGCTAGGTCCTACAATAATTAACTGCTGTTCACTATTGTTTTGCTCAAGAAGTTGATTGATGTGCTGGTATAGTGTTACGTGTGTTAATGCATTACGTTCTATGTAATCTGCTCCGCCATCTATCTCAACACCCTCACTAGAGGTATATATTGGATGATTTACAATAACAACATCATATCCCTTTGTGTTGAGTTCTTCGATTAATTTTCTAGGATTTCCGTTGTCATCTATATATTCCATCATTTCGTTTATGGATCTATGTTTATCAGGATCTTGATTTGTATCTGCATCTAGTATTTTTCTTTTATCTCCTGGGTCAAAGCCGTCTATAATTATAATTGGCTTGGTTAGTGTGGCAGATGCGGCATTTGATCTGAAAAATATTCTATAATCTAATTTGCCTGTAATGGGTATGTCTTCTGGCTCATAGCCTGTAAATGGATAACTAGATTCAAACCCTTCAACATTTTCAATAAAATTTGAAATAGGTGGGCTTGTTGCAAACCCACTAATGTATATTGACCCAAGGGTTGTTATTGACGTTCCGTCAGCCATTGTTGCTTGGGCCTCAAGGTTTTTAGTTCCTTGCGTGTCATAGGTTATAGTAACCTGGGGGAGTATGACAACTCCATTTTCTATGACTTGATGACTTTGGTTGTTTCCAAAATTTATAGCTAGATCAGTGATGTTTTTGTTTTGTGTGCTTTGGAAAATAAACGCCTCATTGATATTATATACAATAGTAGCTCCTTTTGCATTTGCTTTTAAAGGAGAAAAAACAAAAACATGATTTTCTAGAAATGCATCTTTATCATTGCTTATTTTTTCAAATTTCAGAGACTCTATGGTTAACCCGCCTTGATTTTCATCCTCTTGGTTATAGTTTAGTTTATGAAATGAAACATTTAAAATGCCAAGATCAACCTCACTAACAATGCTATGATGCGTTGTGAGTTGTTCTAGTTGGAAAGGGTCTATAAATAACTCCTGTAAAGAGGCGTTATGTAGCTCAAGTAAGGCCTGCCTGAAATGATTTTTATCTGAGGTATTATGAAGTTCATTAAAATTGTGTAAAGATGCCCAAGGAACAGTCCTGTCATACAAAACAGCACTAGTAAAATCTGTCTGGTCTATATCAACCAACATGCTGTCAACTTTAGTTTGTAAGGGTGTTTGTGAATTTATTTTTAAAAAAAAGAGCAATAAAATTGCATAAAGAAATAGATTTCTCATAATTTTGAGTTATTAATAAGTGAAACATTCGTGAAATTTTTTATTTATTATGTTAAGGATGTCATGGCTGTGACATCCTTTTTTTTGTGTTCTATGTCATGTGTTTTTGGTTTTTGTGTACTGGGGAGACCGCGATAGTATCGGGTTTTTTTATTGTTTTTGTGTAAGGGTTGCCAATGTGTAGCTCGAAGTTAATCTGGATATACCACACGCCACAAGCTGCCTTGTATGTCTTTAAACTCAATAATACCAAAATCATAGTCATACTTAATTTGGTTTATATTTTGAGTAAGAGGGCCAAAGAGATCGTTGGTGTTGCTTTGGTCGCTGTTGGAGTTTATAGTGACCACCTTATTGAATTGATGGCCATCTATAGTTAGGGATGTTTTGGGAAGGGTGTTGTAGGGCTCCAAGAAGATATTTGCCGTGTTTTGAGGTTCATCTATGTATGAGAAAACAGGTACATTCCACATCGGAAAATTAAAACCATTGTTGAGTGTATTGCTGTTTTTTGAGAAAATATAGTTTACTGCTGCATGGGGCTGCTCACTTGTATTTTCTAATATTTCAAAACGTATAATTTTGCTATCATAATAGTTTTCTAGCAGCCCTTCTCCTCCAGACAATGAACCATCAGAGTAGGAAGCATTTTTGCTTGTCTGATTTGAGAGTACTTTAAAGCGGATGGTTTGTCCCTCATCATTTTGGTAGGTTATTATCTGGTCTGGAACATAGTTGTAGTTTATAATCAAGGCGCTATCCTGGTTATTGAACTGATAGTAAGGCACGTCTGTTTGTTCTTGATTTAAACTCGTAGAGCAGGAGCAAAGTAGGCTAAAAACAAGTGTTGTAATGATTGTGTTTATTGTGTTTTTCATGGGTGTGGTATTTAATTATTGTATTGCATTGTTATTGTATATCTAACGTTTATTTTAGTACGTATATTTTAAGTAGCGCATTGTTATGTTATTGGTTTTTAGTCATATCCAATTAAGACCATATTAACTGCAACTAGTTTTCTTGGGAAGTTTATAGCATAAAATTAATTTTTTTTTATGAAAAGCCCCACAATTTTTATTGTTTCCATACTAGTACATCTACACATTCATGAATTAACACTCCTAGTGGCTTAAATCCTATTGTTGTTTGTAGTGGGTTTCTATCTTTGGTGTCATGATTTATATTACTCTTGCCTCTTTTATGCATCACAAACAAAAGTGTATCTCTTTGAGCTTTGCCTATAGTTTTAAAGTCAAACAATACATAAAAAATGGCCATGGTGTTAAGTGGTCTAATACCTTTCGTTGTTTTTATGTACTTGATAAGGGGTCTAACAGGGCTTTATTAGTTGGTTATTTACAAGCTGGGGGCTATACTGTAAAAACTGCTGATATTACTCACAAACAACTTGCAAGTAAAGGTGCTCCAAAGCCTAAGGATGATCTTTCTCAAGAAAAGCAACTTGTGTACACCGAGTTTATTTCTTTTTTAAAAGGGAAACGCTACAGTGAAAGCACCCTTAAAGTCTACGGGCATTTTGTGTACTGTTTTTTAAAACACACTGATAATAAACCCCTAGAGTTACTGGATGAAAATGATGTTAGGTTATTTATAGAAACAAGTGTAGGTATCTTAAATTATGCTGTAAGCACCCACAGGCAAATGGTAAGCGCCTTAAAGCACTTTGCCTATTTTTATCCAGCTTGTGCCATAAATACAGAAGCTATATTTATGCCCAGAAAAGACAGGAAACTCCCAGAAATATTAAGTATCCAGGAGGTTTTAAGTTTGATAGAAGTTACTAAAAACATAAAGCACAAAACCATAATTGCGATGTTGTATGGCTCTGGTCTTAGAATAGGGGAGTTGTTGCATTTACAACTTAAAGACTTTGATTTTGACAGAGATCAATTACATATAAGAAATGCTAAAGGCAGAAAAGACAGGTATGCAACCATTGCAAAGAGTTTACATCCATTATTAAAAAGCTATTACACAAGTTATAAGCCTACCGTCTATTTTATTGAAAACCCCAACGGGGGGCTCTATAGTGCAGGCTCTGTGCGGTCTTTTCTAAAGAAAAGTTGCAGGGCTGCGGGTATCAACAAAAAGGTTACACCACACACACTGCGCCATAGTTATGCAACTCATTTACTTGAGCAGGGCACAGACATACGGTATATTCAAGAATTGTTAGGCCATAGTAAGCCAGAAACCACAATGATATACACCCACGTTACCCAAAAAAGTCTCAGAGATATAAAAAGTCCTTTAGATACTTCCCTAAATAATCTATCTTTACGTAATAACAACAACAATACATCACTTTTATACTGATCAAGTTACCGTATAACAGCTATAAAGATGATCATATAACACGTTGGCAAACATTCAAATATATGAGAGAAATAAATTATTATACTATACTAAGTTTATTCATTATAGGTATATTTTTTCAATCTTGCTCCTCAGAAAATGGAATGGAAGAAATTACAGTATCCACCTCTGATATAAATTTAACCATGGATGAAAATCCAAATATTGGTCAATTAATTACAACAATTGAAGGAACCACGAATCAAGGGACATTAAGTTTTGAATTGGTTGAAGAATCTAATGATGGCGCATTTTTAGTTGATCAAACTACTGGAGCATTGAGTGTCGGCAATCCGTATTTTTTTGATTTCGAGAATTATAATACTTTAACAGCTATTGTTTCGGTTAGAAGAGGAGATGTTTCCAAACAATCTCTGATAAATATAACTCTAAATGACCTGATAGAAAACGATTTAATTCTAGAAGGAACAACATCTACACTTTCCATTACTCCTCGTTGTAAATTTATAGGGGATTTTAACAATCAATTTAATTATAATGGAAACTTCTTATCCAGTTGGTTAGGTGGTTTATCGGTTACTGGAGATCAGTTCCAAGTAGACTATCTTGTAATCCAAGATATGATAGACGATAAGATTAGTGGGGTTAGAATAGATGTTGGTGATCACACTGGAGTTTCAATTATAGGTGTCAGTGTGACTTACGACCAAAATAATAGAATAAATACGATTCAAACATTTCAACCTAATAATCTTTATCATATAGAATACGATAATCAAATTGTAACGTTCATAGACCAAAATAATTCAACAAATTATACTGCTACTTTAGACGATTTAAATAGAATAATAAATTGGACAAATGGAACAGACACTTTTAGTGTAGAATATGATGGCGCTAATTTAATGTCCAAAACATATATATTAAATGGAATCACATATACAGCAACCTATGAATATGATAACAAAAGAAACCCCTTTAACACTATTCGAGACCTTAATTTACAGCAGATCCTTGATTATTTTAGAGTTGTTGGTTTTCACTTTTACATAACAAGGTCTCACAATATAAGCAGTAATAACAATAACATTTTGAAAATTGATGCACCTAACGGATTCTTCGATAGTAAAGTCTATGAATATGAATACAATACTGATGATTATCCTACAATAAAACACATAGGCAATAATGAAGGAGAAGTGATTTTTACCTATCAATAAATAAAAACGTTTGCCAACATCGTATAAAAATAATAGCGGTTTATCGCTAAAATGAAAGTAAGTAAATATAAAAGAGGCCTATGTTAACCGAAAAGTTAGTGCTTAAAAACCCGCTACTCTTTATATACAAAACCGTTGTTACGTAATTAGAAAATAACCATTGCAAAACCTAATACACAAAATAAAAAATTCAATATCCCTTTCTGCGCAAGCTGAGGAGTATATATATTCTATTTCTACAGAAAAAACCGTGTCTAAAGGAGAAATTTTAATTCGAGAGGGTCAAACTGTAAACAAGACCTTCTTTGTTACTCAAGGTAGTCTTCGTTCGTTTTGCGTTGACAAAGAAGGCAAGGAGCATACTCTGCAGTTTGCCATCAGAGATTGGTGGATTAGTGACTTTATAGCAATCTACGGTAATAAGCCAGCTTCACTTACAGTGGAATGCATCTCTGATTCTTCTGTTATTGAATTTAATGCTCAAAAATTAAATGAGATCTACCTTCAATTTCCAGAATTTGAACCCTTCCAAAGAAAAAACTTAGAACGGCATGTGGTTAGTTTGCATAAAAGAATCCTAAACCAATTGCAATTAACAGCATTAGAAAGGTATAATCTATTTCTTGAACAATACCCTAATATTGAACAACACGTTCCCAATTATCACATAGCCTCTTATTTAGGTATAACTCAACAAAGCTTGAGCCGTATAAGAGTTCAAAAAGCAAAAAAATAAATTTCTTACCATAGGTTTATTTTTACCTCAAACGTATCTTCTACTTTTGTTTTAAAATAAAAACCATGATAAAAAAAATACTACTTACTTTACTAGGTGTTACTGTACTTGCTTTTATAACCTTATACTTTTCTAGTAGACCAAATTTAGAGGAGGATGGTTCTTATAGTCCTTCAAGTTTAGCACTAATTTTAGGTACAGTTTCAAAAACAGATTTTGAGGAAATCAAGTACACAAAATACCAGGGCGATAAATCTAAGGTTTTGGTGATTTTTACGGAGCAAAAAAACTTGGAGATGAAAAATGGTAAATCCTTTTCTACAGGTAATCATCCAGTAGAAGCCCTTGTGCCAATGTTACACCTTAAAAATGCAGGATTTGATTTTGAAATAGCTACGCCTACCGGCAAACCTGTTGTTTTTGAAATGTGGGCTTTCCCTGAACAAGACGAGCAAGTAAAAGCGATTTATAACGAGTATAAGTCGAGTTTTGAGCATCCTAAAAAGTTAACTGAATTTATCACTAATTCATTTGCGAATGATAGTTCTTATGCTGCTGTATTTATACCTGGTGGACACGGAGCAATGATTGGTATTCCAGATGATAGAAACGTTGGAAAAGTATTGAATTGGGCTCATCAAAATGATTTATTTACAATTACTCTTTGCCATGGACCAGGTGCTTTATTATCTACTACACTCGATAATCAAAAATTTCTTTACGATGGATATAAGATGGCTGTGTTCCCTGATGCTATTGATGAAATGACCCCATTGATTGGTTATTTGCCAGGACATATGATACTAGGTGTTAGCGAAAGGTTGAAAAACTTGGGTGCTATTATTGTTAACACAGAATCTGATAATACGGTTTGTGTAGATAGAAAATTAATTACCGGAGCAAGTCCATTAGCTTCTAATGAATTAGGTAAACTTGCAGCAAACACTTTATTAAAGGAGTTACATTAAAAACTACATACAACAATGTATAAAAGCAATAACGGTTTGGGTGTATACTCAAACCGTTATTGCATTAAATTAAGTATATTACCTAATTAAAAGTGGGTGCGTTTTATTCTGCAACTGCTCTTATACTAAACGTTATCTACTACTTTCCATATACGGAGACGTTACCAATAATTAAAACTTGAATTGATATGACTAATTGTAAGAGATGTAATCAGCAAATGGATGAGGAAATTAATTTTTGCCCCACTTGTGGTGAAGACAAAAGAGGTAATTTTGTATCCCAGCAGCAGCATCAGAAAAGCAAACCATTCTTTTTAATTTTTCTATGTGTTTTAACTATAATTGGTTCAGTATTTACAATTGGTAGAGCATATTTATATGAAATGGTTTCTATGATGGATGGACACAGTAACTATTTTCGTGGTTGGATTTATGCAGGCTCAGCTATTGGAACATTGATAGGTGCAATTATGATGACTCAGAGAAAATTAAAAGGTTTATATGTTTATTCTGTATTTCAAGTCATCTATATTATCACAGTTATTATTGCATCGTTTTCATATGGAGACGCATTTGGTGCGGAAAACGAAATAGCAACTAGTGGGGCAAACGCTTTAGCATCTGCTGTTGCTATCTTTTTTCTTATACCATCAATTCTGTTTTTAGTATTATACTGGACTAATATGATTAAGAAATACTTACAATAATTTAAATATTGAATATTTTTCATTTTGATAAACCTACACCTAACACTCTACAGCGCTAATAGAGCGTTAGATGGTTTACTAAAGTTTATCACTCTCTAGTGTTCTACTTGCCATATACGAACCGATATTCATTTTTTTTTGACTAGCTACAAACTTTTAATTATGGGGAACTTACTAATTATTTAGACAAAATCACTTAACCTACACCCTTAGCATGGAAAACAAAAAAAGCTCAAAAAAAATAATAGGTGGAGTATGCTTGTCGGTCTCACAGAAATTCAATTTTTCTGTTATCTTATTAAGACTCGTCTTGGTAATTGTATCCTTTTTCTTGTTTTGGGTAAGCGTTCCTATTTATATCATTCTTTGGATTTTGCAACCATTTAAGTCTAGGCATTTGCCAGTTCAACCTAATGGTGTCCAGGACGCTGATCTCACTACAGAAATGAGTAGTCGTCCTTATGAACCAAGTTCAAAACCAAGTTCAAGGCCCAGTCAAACAATTGTCTGCGTATTAACAATTTTACTATTTTTTGGTCTTATAGCATTTATAGGCCCTTTTGGAATCATCGCTGCACTAGTTGAATTTGGAGATTATACAGATTATTGGGATGGTTTTTTCTTACCAAGAGGTGCTTTTTTCTTAAACTTTTATGTTTTAAGCGCAAGCTACAACGTGTTTTTGGCAGTGTTAATTTCAGCCATTACATGGCTCGCCAAGAAAAGACAAATTCCATTTATTAAACTTTTTGAGTACTCGGCTTATAGTCATATTGTTTTTGCTCCGTTTCTACTATTCACCTTGTTTTTTACATATGCTTCAGGTGGGTTTGAAACCTTTACTATTATTGCGCTGCCTCTATATTTTCTATCAGTAATTGGAGGTTATATCTTGATGTTTGTGCTTTTCAAAAAAAAGCACAAAAAATATGACCCAAAAAAACATACCTCTTCTATTTCAGCTTCACTGATATCGTTTGGTATTGCATCTGCTTTTTTAATTGGAATCAATATTTACTCTAAGGAAAATGATACAAGAACAAAAAAAATATTTGATGTGTTCTCTTATAATCATGATGGCTTTTCTTGGGGCATGTACAAGCTGCCAAAAGATAAAGGAGCAGTAAAATTTAGCTATCATCCATATATCAAATTCAAAGGGAGTTCAACCATTGATACAATCAGTATTAAATTGACAGATAGCCATTACAATATGTATACAGAAATGGATACCGTAATTCCAGTTAATGATAGAATTGTTGGCTTGCACAAAGGCTACTATAATCCCTCTGAATCTAATGTTGTGACGCTATTCAATGGAAGAGATACCATCTACAGAATGCATCAGAATTTCAAAGAAATACTATCCATCTATACTGACCCCATCAAATTTGACAGAACCATTCTAACTATAATGGCACAGGACATAATGCAAGATAATTTTAAATTATTGGAAAATAGTTTTCTTGAAGCTCTAGTTCTTGGAATGCCTCCTGCTAAAAAAACCTTGATTTTTTCTAATAGTGAAAGTGAAACTATTCAAATCGATTCATCGGGTAAAGTATTTATTTATGTAAATCAAGTACCACAAGAAAAAGATTCAATTCAAAAAAATACTTCAAATTATGACCGGGAAGAAGAAATGGTAACTGCATATGAAACACTATATGATGGAAATAAAGAGCAGTTAATGGGTTACTTTCTCGAAAATGTTTACTTTATTACGAATTATTATGCTAGGTCAGAATTTTTCGATTACAAAGCCTTTATAAATGAAAATGGTCAATCAATTTTAGAGGAATATCAATATGTAAAAGATTGGTAGTGTTTCAAAATGGAGGTTACCAATAATAATTAAATACAGACTATTTAAATATGAAATACACAACTATATTACTGCTCCTTGTAGGATTCTCTTTTTCTATTTCTGCGCAACAAACCATCGATGGGTCTATCATGCATGATGGAATTCAGCGAGACTATATATTATATATTCCGGCCATTTATGATGGCAACCAAGATGTGCCTTTGGTTTTAAATTTTCATGGATTTGGGAGTAATGCAAACGAACAAATGTTTTACGGAGATTTTCGTGATATAGCAGATACTGAAGATTTTATTTTGGTGCATCCTCAAGGAACTTCATTAAATGGAAGTCAATATTGGAATGTAGGATCTCCGGGAAGTAGCGGAAACCCGGTAGACGATGTTGGTTTTATTGAGGCGTTAATCGATGAATTAGCAAATTCATACACCATAAATTTAGACAGAGTATACGCTACAGGAATGTCTAATGGTGGATTTATGAGCTTTTTATTGGCTTGCCAATTGAGCGAAAAAATCGCAGCCATTGCCTCTGTGACTGGCTCAATGACATTTGACACCTATGATAATTGTAATGCCCAACACCCCACACCAATTCTGCAAATACATGGTACAAGTGATAACATTGTGCCTTATAATGGTAACACTGGTTCACTATCGATTGACGATGTTATATCTTATTGGGTAAATTATAATAATTGTGATACCAACCCAACAATTACTACTTTTCCAGATTTAGATCCTTCAGACGGAAGCACCGTCGAACATATTATTTACTCAGGTGGTGATAATGCCTCAACTATAGAGCACATGAAAGTTATAGGAGGAGGACATACTTGGCCAGGCTCAGTTTTTAATTCACCAGGAACTAACCAAGATATTAATGCCTCAATGGAAATTTGGCAGTTCTTTTCAAGATTTGATATTAATGGGCAATTGTCTTTCAATGAATTTGACAATAGACAAGTGGTCATCTATCCTAATCCAACTAGTTCAAAGATTAATTTGTCATTGAATTTCTCTGATGATTTGAATTATGAGTTGTTTAATGCAACAGGAAATAAATTGATTTTCGGAACAATTAAATCAAGTAATCAAGAGATTGATTTATCAAACTTACCGCCTAATGTCTACTTCTTGAAATTAGGAAATCAAGTATATAAAATTTTAAAGTCCAATTAAAAGCAAAATTAAGTACTTATAAACTGCCTTGTTTTTAATATACAAGCCTTTATATTTCCTTTTAAAAAACCTTTACCGAAAATTAAGCAACATAGTATTATACCTATCTTGAAGTGTTTGAATAACTAAATTCTTGTCAGAATTTAAGCCTTCAATGTCATCTATTTTATTAAATTCTCGCACATTAGAATTTCCCCACAAACTAAACTCAATAATTAGTGGAGCTAGATGAATCCCTTTTTCCGTTAATAAATAAATATTCTCTTTTTTATTTTCAGGAAATTTTCTTTTTGTGATTAATTTATAAGTCGCAAGTAATTTAAGTCTTGCTGACAAAATACTTGGTGCAATCTTCTCATATGAATCAGAAATTTCCTTGAACGTCTTTTTGTGCTCAACAAGCATATCTCGAATAATTAACAAAGTCCATTTATCGCCAATAATATCTAGCGATGATGCGATTGGACAACCAGAGCGAAATTCTTTTTTCATTTTTTATAGATTATCACTATTAATTCAATAGTAATAATTATTTTTACTATCAAATTAAAAGTAAAAGTACAAAAATCTACAAATAAAATTTAAAATGAAAACACAAAAAGAGATGTTAAACTCAACCCAGAACCTTAAAAGAAATAAAATAATACCATCATTATTTTTAATTTGTTCTCTAACGTTTATGACCTTCACTTCTTTTGGTCAAAATAATAGTACATCAAGCAATTTTGAACAGCTAAATAGTCTAAAAAAATCATTAAAAAAAGTATCTATTTCAGATTTAGGCTCTTCTATAATGCTTAGTGAGGTTATAAAGGCTTATACCTTTGAGGGAGATCTTCTAAATAAGGAGGATTTACAATCTGCAATATCGTATGGGTTGATGGATCCAGAATCTGAAATTTATGTTGATACTAACAATGCAATCTCCTTGATTATATTTCCTAAAAAAGAAGAAGAAGTTGTCGTAAATAAAATTCATGCTGAAGGGTTAAACAAAATTAGTGAAGAAGATTTTTTTAATCGAAGGATTCGCTTTGAGGATGAAAACTACACCTTTTATGGTGCTAACAACGAAAAATTAATGCCAAAAGATGCCCTTAATAAATTCAAAAGTGGGATGTATAAAGTTGATGCCTACTGTGATGATAACAATCAGTTTAAACTGGCTTACATTATTAAAATGACTCAAAAACAGATGAACCAAGGCATGGAAGAAGCTATGAAAATGCAAAATGATTTTGAAGCTAAATTAAAAGGGAAACCTCTACCTGACTTTACATTAACAGATCTATCAGGTACCACACACTCACTAGAGAGTATTAAAGGAAAAGTTGTTGTTATTAACTTATGGTTTACGGCTTGCGCACCTTGTATCCATGAAATGCCAGAATTAAATAAGATTGTTGATGCGTATAAAGAAAATGAGGGTGTCCTATTTTTAGCATTTGCCCTCGACCCAAAACCTCTTGTGGATAAATTTCTAAAAAAACACAAATTTGATTATAATATCATACCAGAAAGTCAAGAATATATTACAAAAAAACTCAATCCACCTGGCTATCCAACACATATTGTTTTAGATAAAAATTCAAATGTAGTCTTTTTGTTTTCTGGATATACGCCTCAAGCTGGTGAAGCAATTAAGAGTTATGTTAATTCAGAATTAAAAAAGTAAATCAATAGTAAATAGAAATTATGTTAGCAGGTCACTTCACTACAGCATTAATAGCCAAACAAAAATTTCCAAAAGCAAGCCTTTTGTATTTTTTAATTATTTCCCAATTACAAGATTTTTTATGGTTTGTGTTTCATTATTTAGGTCTAGAACCAACCAATCCTAGTGATGCTTTTGACGCAAGTCTCATTAATATGTCTGTAGATATGGTTTATAGTCATGATTTACTTCCTCTTTTAGTGTGGCTTATTATAGGTTTTACCCTAGGTAAATTACTTTTTAAAAGCACACAAATAGGATTGGTAAGTATGGCTTTGGTATTAATTCATTTTGTTTTAGATTTCTTCTCAGGTCATATCCATCACGTATTTGGTGCTGAAACTATGGAATTAGGTTTTGGTTTATATGCCTCTAATCCCTATTTGGCTGTTGTCATTGAAGCCTTATTTAGTATTGTAGCACTTTGGTATTATTTTAAAGAAGAAGTTAAGATGGGAAACAGGCGTTTGCAAAGCAATAAAATCGCTATTATATCTGTATTTGCTTATGGCATTGTTTTTATGCTACTGATTGCCACTCATTCCTTTAGAGAACTTTTTGACTTGCCAGTGTTTGATTTAGGTTTTAACACCAATATTCCTACCCTTATTTTTACCTATGGAGCAATGTTGTATTGCTTGCATTATTTCGTTTCAAAATACAAGACTGCCTAAAAATGTATAGATGGTAGAGAGTGTTGTTGGCTTTATCAAGGAACTAAAAGTTCGTAATGAGTACTTATTTTATTTTGGTTTGCTATGTGTTATAGTTTCAATAGTTTGTATAGTTCTAACTAAAACATCATCCACAGAGGTCCAGGGAGTAAATGCATGGTATAAGCCATTCAAATTTGCAGTATCTATAGGTCTATTTTCTTGGTCAATGGCCTGGTACTGTTATTATTTATCTGGTTTTAATGTAACACCCTTTAATTGGAGCGTAATTATATTGTTTGGTCTAGAGCTTATATATATTATATTTCAAGCATCAAAAGGGGAGTTGTCTCATTTCAATATTAGCACACCAACACATTCGCTTCTATATTCATTAATGGGTCTAGCAGCTGCGCTTATTACCTTATACACTGCCTATATTGGGGTGCTTTTTTTTACACAATCTCTTCCAAATTTACCAAGATATTACCTTTGGGCAATTCGGTTGGGAATCTTGATCTTTGTTGTTTTTTCATTTGAAGGTGGTTTAATGGGTTCTAGAATGAATCATAGTGTTGGAGCAATCAATGATAATTCTAACTGGTTTATTGTAGGTTGGAGTAAAACCGTTGGTGATTTAAGAGTCTCACATTTTATTGGAATGCACGCTTTACAGGTACTTCCATTGCTTTCTTTTTATATATTTAAAAACACAAAAGCGACTATCATTATTTCATTGCTATACGCAGTTCTTGCTACCACAACTTTAGTTCAAGCTTTAAATGGAAAACCACTCATTACCCAAAACAAGCTAAAACAATCAAAGTAAAAATAGTTTTCAATAGTGTGCAACAGCAATAGCGGTTTGGTTGTCTTCTCAAATAGTTTTTGCATTAAATTAAGTATATTGCTTTTCTATGGTTAAGAGGGTTTAATCCACTACTGCTGCTATGTTAAAGGGTAGCACTTTTTACGGTACGCAACATTAAAGTAGTTAATTTTAGAATTTTGAAATATTCTGTTACATGAAAAAAAATCTCACACGTTTTATATATTTATCTCTACTTGTTCTATTTATAACGAGCTGTCAAAGTACTTTTAGGTTTACTGAAAATCAGAAATCTCTTATAAACATGGCAGAGAGTAAAACCCCGATGAGAGTTTTAAAAATCACAAATTTCAATGATTCTATATTGCTGAGAACAAAAAGTTCCAAAATCAAGGTTGATCCAAACGATATACTACTAAAAAAGTTTATAGATAGATTATTAGTAACAGTTAGAGATAGTATGTCTCTTGGAGTTGGAATTGCTGGCCCACAAGTAGGGATATTAAAAAACATCATTTGCGTTCAGCGATTTGACAAAGAAAATTTTCCATTTGAAGTTTACCTCAATCCTGAAATAATAGAATACTCAAATAATAAACAACCTTGCCTAGAAGGTTGCTTATCAATACCAAAAAGAAGAGATACTACCTACAACCGGTCCCAGACAATTCGTATTAAATATGATCAATTAAATAAAAAACATGTAAAAGAATATGTGTCTGGATTTACTGCTGTTATTTTCCAACATGAAATCGATCATCTTAATGGAATACTTTATTTAGACCACCTTAAACAAGAGAAAAGCCAATATGAAAAATAAACAGGTATCAATGTCTAAAAACTTAAAACAACACCAAATTAGTAAGCTATAATACCTATGAAAAAATTAACAGTCGTATTTGTATTAATATTTGGTTTCAATTTTATTTTAGCCCAAGAACCAAACAATACTCACAACTTGCAGATTACAGTTACTAATTTTGAGAATACAAAAGGCTCTTTGATAGTATGCCTAACAGATAAAAAGGAAGATTTTTTAAAACAGTGTAAATACCAGAAAGTAGTTGCTGTAACAAATGCTACTATCTCTTTAGAAATAGCTAATATAAAAAATGGTAGGTACTCAATTTCCTTGTTTCATGACCAAAACAATAACGGTGTTTTAGACACTAAAGGTTTTTTTGGAATCCCCACCGAACCTTATGCTTTTTCTAATAATCCAAGCACAACATTTGGCCCTCCTAGTTTTGAGAAGTGTACATTCCTTATAAATAAGGACACACAAATCTCTATCGAATTATAATAACAAAAGATGACCCTAACAGTAGTTTGTTTTAAAGCATACCCCTGTACCACTTTTGACCTATGAATTATAAATTAGTTTGTACAATCTTAGCGCTCTCATTAATTTGTTTCATAAGTTGTGATAGGCCCCACTGTACTAATGAAAATTTAATATTTGAAACGTTTGAGCCTAACTCTAAAAAATATAAAGACGAATTAGTTGCTCAACTCGATAGTGTTGACTCATCACAACTAACCTATTGGCTTAAAAAGTATGATAACCAAAATGGAAAAGAAACGTTATATTTTAATATTCAAGGTGATGGGTTGTGTGCAATACTACATCTAAGTGTTAATCATTGGAATAAGCTAGAACACATTAGAGATAGGAAAGGAATTGGTAGAAGAGGTGCAGAATTTACTAACTTAAAATTTCAAATCTATCAGGACTCTTCGAGTACTGATTTTGTCTATATTTCATATGATAGATTAATTGATTAAAAAATGTATAACTACAATGGCGTAGTAAAGATTATCTTTGAGGTAAGCTCATATCAAAATATATTTATGAAGTACTTTTATTCTATTATTTTTGCTTCCTATGTACGATTTTCTAAAAGTTTGCTAATTACTCTAAATACAACACTTTTATATGAATAATAAATTACTACCCGCCCTTGGAATTATTATTGCCTCGGTTATCTTACTAACAATATCTGAAATTACAACCCAGGAGTCTGTCCAGATTTTTATTAAAAAGTATTCCTTTTTGGGTATTATATCTGGAATGCTACTAGGGGTTGCTGTCACTAAGTATATAAACAAATCAAACCAAGACAATTAATACCTGCCTTGTCTTAGCATACATATATTGATAAAATGAACATCGTATTTAAAGAAACACAAAAATTCTCTCAATGGTGGCTTTGGCTGATTTTAATCGGAATTGGAATTTTACCGATTTTAGGAATTTATAAGCAATTAATTATAGGGGAAAAATTTGGAGACAAACCAATGTCTGACCTCGGTCTTATCATTTTCGCTGTGTTTGTTTTTAGTTTAATTGCTATGTTTTGGTTTGTGCAACTGAAAACCGAAATTGACCAAAATGAAATCCGTATGCACTTTTTTCCATTGGTTAAAAAACGAGTAAACTGGAAAGAAATAAAAACTGCTGAAATTGTGAATTACGGTTTTGTTGGAGGTTGGGGAATACGGCTTTGGACAAAATACGGAACTGTTTACAATATGAAGGGAAATAAAGGATTAGCCATAGCGCTTACTGATGGTAATAAATTTCTAATCGGGACTCAAAAACCAGAGGAACTAACTGCCATTCTAGAAAAAATAAGTGCCAGGAATATCAAGTAATTAGGTCTGGGCAATACAATAGCAATTAAAAAAACGAGATTTAGATCAAAAAGCAACACACCTTAATTGGAATAGGTGTTACGTATCTTTTCAAAGTTTGTTGTATTTGTTGTTTTTATGTTTTTAATAAAACAGCACCATAGCGTTATACCGAGTCTTTTTTTTTATTTTTACGTTAAATACATTCACAATCGCAGCCCACACATATCTTCTTGAAACCTCTATTGATTCTGTAAATAAAAAGCTCTGGAACCAGCTACAGCATGACCAAGATTGTTTTTTGTCTATAGCATATTTAACTGCTATAGAGCAAGGCTTTTCTAAGGAGTTAGATTTTTGCTATGTTATTGTTTTGGATACCCTAACATCAAAGCCCTTATTATTAGCTTCCTTTCAACTGGTTCCTTTTGTGTTTAAAGGTGATTCTCAGCCTCCAAAAATAGTACGTCATTGCTCCCAGAAAAGCGATGGGTTTTTTATGCTCAACATGCTGGTTTGCGGCAGTGTATTTATGGCCGGAGAACACGGTTTTATAAAATCTAACACCATAAATAACAAGACTGCTTTTAGCCTTGCTGAAAAGGCGATGAGTAAGGTCTATAAGGTATTGCGCAAGGGAACTTCAAAGAAGATTTCTGTGCAACTTTTTAAAGAGTATGCTCCCCAAACTATCTCAAGTAGTAGCTACTTACTACAAAAAGGATATCAGGATTTTGAGATTGACATGTATATGTCTTTGCCAATTGCACCTTCTTGGAACTCTATAGAGGCTTATTTTGACACTTGTAAGGCAAAGTTCAGGACCAAGGCTAAAAGTGTATTTACAAAAGCAGCAACGCTCTGTATAACATCCTTTACTGAAGCCGAAATTTTAGCCCGTCAACAAACAATAGACAACCTATTTCTGCAAGTCTTAGGAAAATCTGAGTATCAATTTGGGGTCATGAATGCTGTTGGTTTTGCTTTGCTAAAACGCCATTTAGGGAGCCAATTTATCTTTAGAGCAGTACTACTTGAAGATAAGCTTGTTGGCTTTAGTACTTCTTTTATTAACCAAACTGCACTAGAGGCTAATTTTGTAGGAATCGATTATGATCAAAATATCAAATACGCTATATACCAGAGGTTGTTGTATGATTATGTTAGTTTGGCAATAGACAATTCCCTTGAGGTGCTCAACTACGGAAGAACCAGTGAGCTTCTTAAAAGCTCTCTTGGAGCAGTGGCTATACCCATGAAGTTATATGCAAAGCATACCTCAAAAATTACGCATTTGCTCATGTGTTCCACATTAAAGAAAGTTTCACCGACTCCCTTTGAACTAAGAAAACCATTCAAGGCAGTATACTACAAAAACCAATAAGACTTAGTGTTTTTTATCTAGTTTTTTGGCCTCAAAATGTTCCAGCAATACAAATACTGTAAGCAACATACCCAGGGCATATATTGTGTCCTCGATAGGTATGGTAAACATCCTGATGCTTAGGTTTTCTGCATTGTTATACCATACAACTTCATTTTCAATAAAGCTACCGGTAAGCACGCCATTAACAATAAAAAAGGGAATAAGTGTAACAAAGAAACTTGGTAAGAACCTTCCAAGAATCTTCGGGTTTTTATTATACACAAGCCCTAGTAAAATTATTGCATATCCAAAGCATACAAGGGTGTACCACCTGTCATAGTTATACCAAAGTGTTATAATCAATATGCACAGTAGTGCTACATAAAATACAGAGGTTGCTCTTTGAGAAAGCGTAAAATTTGGAAAGAAATAGTTTAATGAATAATGGGTAAACAAACAGGCATAGGGTATGCATATAAAAAATAGCCATTCTTCTATAGGTAGGTTTGCTACTTTAAATCCATTGATGTATTGGTCATTAAATCCCCATATACCATTGTTGGTAAAAATTACATCCCAAGAAATGAAAAAAGCCATCATGATAAAGATGCCAATAAATAGCGATTTCCATTTTTTGTAAAACTGAAATTTAGGATAAAAACTAAATATAAAAGGGATAATAAAGGATCCTATATTTAAATACAGGTATAGATTTTTCATGCCCTATTTTTTAAAATATTTCAGTGGAGGGAACAACATTCCATAACATTCTCCATCACCTTTACCCAGGTGCTTGTGATGTATTTTATGTGCTCTTCTTATTCCTTTTGCATACCAATTATTTGCTTTTCTGAACATTTTGAAACGTTGGTGTATAAAGATGTCATGTACCATAAAATAAGCAACACCGTAGGCAAATATTCCAAAACCTATGGGCAGTCCAGCCCAGAATCCATAATATTGCCAAGCTATAAAACATGCAATACTCACTGCTGCATAGAATATAAAAAACAAGTCATTGCGCTCCCACCAGCTTTTGTGGTCTTTATGATGATGGTCTTTATGCACACTCCACAAAAAACCATGCATAACATATTTATGTGTTGCCCACGCCATGAATTCCATGGCAGAAAAAGTTCCGATAAAGGTTAAAATCCAAAGCAGTGTTGTCATTTTTTTTAATTTAAATAATTGGTAACAATAAAATTACCGTACAAGTTTTAGTTGATACTTTACATAGCTTCTAGTAAGAAGCCCAAATTTTTCATAACCAGGAACTCGTATCCTAGTATTTTTAATTTCTAAGGCTGGTGTCTTATGTAGTTTTTTAAGCAACCTTCTGTAATAGCGATAGGCCATAAATACGCCAAATTTAGCGTCTGCGGGTAGTTTTAATATACCTTGGTAGCCTCTTTGAAAATCTCCTTCAATATCTTCTATAATTTGTTGTTTTGAGGCTTCATCAAGTGCCTCTAGGTTTGTATTTGGGAAGTAAGTCCTACTTAGTCCTTCAAAATCTGCCTTGAGATCACGTAAAAAATTAACTTTTTGAAAAGCAGATCCTAAGGCCATTGCAGAGTCTTTAAGTTGACTGTATTTTTCTGTATCCCCTTTTAAAAAAACATGAAGACACATAAGCCCAACCACATCTGCTGATCCGTATATGTATTCTTTATATTCCTGCTCTGTTAGGTAATCTTTTTTTGACAAATCAAGACGCATGCTCTTCATAAAAGATGCTATGAGGCCTCTTTCAATATTGTATTTATGAACTGTTTCTTGGAAAGAATTCAAAATTGGGTTTAGACTGATTTTTTCTTCAAGTGCAAATTCAAGGTCTTTTTCAAAACGATTAAATAGCACACTCTTATCATACTCATGAAAGGTGTCTACAATTTCATCAGCAAATCTTACAAACCCATATATGTTGTATATGTCTTGGCGTATGGTGGGGGATAGCATTTTGGTAGCCGAAGAAAAAGAAGTACTATATGCATTAGTTACAGTTTCACTGCATTGTCTTGATACTATGTCAAAAAGTTCTTTCATTAGTTGTTCTTTTTTGCGATAAGACCTGCTACTAGTTTTCCAGAAATTAGTGCTGGAGGAACTCCCGGTCCGGGAACGCTTAATTGTCCAGTAAAAAATAAATTTTCTACTTTTTTACTTTTTAATTTTGGTCTTAAAAATGCAGTTTGCAGCAATGTATTTGCCAAGCCATAGGCATTCCCTTTGTAAGAATTATACTCAGAGACAAAATCATTTACACAAAAAGACTCTTTAAATATAACATGTTTTTTTATTTCCTGTCCTGTCAGGGTTTCAAAACGTGTCATGATTTTATCGTAGTAGGTCTCTCTTAGCTTTTCTGTGTCCTCTAATCCAGGTGCTATAGGCACTAAGAAAAACCCAGTTTCTTTACCATCAGGGGCAAGCTCTGGCTGTGTTTTTGAAGTGAAATTTGCATAAAAAAGCGGGCTGGATGGCCACACAGGTGTATCGTAAATTTCTTTAGCATGCTGTTCAAAGTCTACATCAAAAAATAAGGTATGATGCGCTACGTTTTTAATTTTTTTATCAAAGCCTATGTAAAACAATAAAGAGGAGGGAGCAAAGGTTCTTTTTTCCCAATAGGCTTCAGAGTATTGTCTGTATTTTTTTGGCAATAGCGTTTCTGTGTGGTGATAATCTGCACCGCTTAGAAGTGTATCTGTGGCATGAAATGTACCATTAGATACAATTCCATTTACCGTGCTATTCTCCACCACAATCTCCTCTACATTTTGATCTGTTTTTATGGTTACCCCCATAGACTCGGCTAGTGTTTTCATTCCTAGTATAACACTGTACATACCACCCTTTGGTTGGAAGGTTCCTAGACCGAAATCTGCATAGTTCATAAAACTGTAGAAAGATGGAGTTTTCGAAGGCTTTGCACCCAAAAATAATACAGGAAATTCTAGGATAGATACGAGCCTTGGGTTTTTAAATTCTTTACGAACATCTCTACTAATATTACTGAAAAATTGACCTACTCTTTTTGCCGTAGCAGGGGTAATGAGCTCAAGAGGTGAAACCCCAGGCCTATAGACCAAATCTTTAATTGCGATGTTGTAGTTTTGCTGCGCAGATGCAATAAATTCCTGAAGTTTTTTTGCACTCCCTGGTTCTTCTTTTTCAAAGGTTGCACAAATTTTATCTAAGGTGTCTTCAATGGTTATAAAATCATTTTCACCAAAGTACACGCTATATGCAGGGCTTAGTTTTTCTAAAGTATAAAAGTCTGAGGCTTTTTTCCCAAAATCACTGAAAAACCGCTCAAAGACATCTGGCATCCAGTACCAGGAAGGACCCATATCAAAGGTAAATCCTTGTTTTGTGAATTGTCTTGCACGTCCTCCTATGGTTTTGTTTTTTTCAAAAACAGTAACGTTATAACCGTCTTTTGCCAGATACGCTGCAGCTGCTAGAGAAGAGAACCCAGAACCAATAATTGTTATTTTTTTGTTTGCCATATTGTTAAACAAAAGTAGGGTATATTTAAACAAAACAATAGTTAAAAATTCCTAAAAGTTAGTCGCTTAAGGTTTTTAATTTGTCTACAAAACTTTTTACACTATCAAAACAAAAAATATTAGAAGCCGTGTTGTGTTTTTGTACTTCAGTGTATTTTTGGCCCAATATCCAAAGAGGGTATTTTTCTTTTTTGCAAACAATTTTTTGATAAGAATCTAGGTAAGATTTAATACTGTCATTGTCTGGCTTTGTCGTAAAAAATGTTAAGAAAATTAAATCTCCACCAGTATTAGATTGTTTGGATAAACTCTCCAATGGTATGTTTGGCCCAAGGTAGGTAGTTTTAATTCCAGATTTTTCTAATAAATAATTTGCATAAATTAAACCAATATCATGAATTTCATCATAGGGAAGAAATAAACACACTTTGATATTGCTGTTGTGTTTTTGAGTTTTAGATGTATAAAGCCCGATGTGCTCTATCGTTTTTCTTTTAATGAGTTCAGAAACAAACCGCTCGTGAGACACATCTATAGTGCCTACATGCCAAAGCATACCAATTTCATGAAGAAAGGGGATGAAAACATTCTCAAATACTTGATCAAAAGTTTTTGTTTTTAAAAGCTGAGAAAATATTTTGTTAAATTGATCTGTGCTAAAATCAAACATTGCATTTTTAAGACTACTAATTGCGTAATGTTCTTTATGTATTACTGAATTTTCAAGAATTACATCTTTTATTTTTTCTGGACTAAATTTAGCAATCTTAGATATTTTTGTTCCGTGGTTGTAAATAAAAGCTACATCCAGTAATTTCTTGAAGTTTGAAAGATCGTACTGTCTAATGTTGGTGTTTGTTCTTTTGGGCGCGAACAGGCCGTAGCGTTTTTCCCAAATACGAATGGTATGTGCTTTGACCCCGCTAAGGTTTTCTAGATCTTTTATACTAAAGTGTGTTTTGACACTCATTGGCTGTCGTGTAATTCTTTGATGGTAAGTTACATAAAATAAACGGCTAAATTTTTAACAAATACTTTTATTACTTGCATTTAGCTGTTTTTTTTAAACATTCGATTTTATCAAAACGCTGGAATAATAGTATAAAAAAAAGTCATCTCGTTTAAGATGACTTAGTACCCGGAATGGGACTTGAACCCACACGCAACTAGTGCACACGGCCCTCAACCGTGCCTGTCTACCAATTCCAGCACCCGGGTGTATTCTATACCAAAATTGAGGTGTATAGAAACAAAAAAAAGTTAAACCAAAAGGCTTAACTTTTTTGTGACCAGTCTGGGGCTCGAACCCAGGACCACCTCCTTAAAAGGGAGGTGCTCTACCAACTGAGCTAACTGGTCAAAATGTCAAAAACATTTTTAAGCTTTACAAACTTAAATAAGTTTTGTTAAGCGAGTGCAAATATACTATCAATATATTTATCTTTCAAAGCATTTTAAAATAAATTTAAACTTTATTTGTAAACCTTTAAACTACAATAAATAAGAATTAAAATTTTATGAAAATAGTGCTTTTAGGATATATGGGAAGTGGTAAAACAGTTGTTGCAAAACAACTGGCAATTGCATTACAATACTCTTTTGTTGATTTGGATATCGCCATTGAAGAAGATCAAAATCTAACTCTCAAACAATTGTTTGAAAACAAGGGAGAACTCTACTTTAGATCTAAAGAGAAGCATGTGCTTAACTCTTTGTTAGATAGCACTCAAGATATGGTTTTAGCTCTAGGTGGAGGTACCCCGTGTTATGGTGATGTGATGCAAAAATTAACAAACACACAAGAGGTGATAACCATATACCTTGGGGCAGAAATAGATACCCTTACACACCGATTATTTTCGCAGGTGCAAACAAGGCCATTAATTTCTCATATTTCTGATAAAGAAGTATTGCGTGATTTTATACGCAAGCACCTTTTTGAGCGAAGTTTTTATTACCATCAAGCACATCATAAAATTGCGGTAGATCAAAAACCTGTTCAAGAAATAACTAGAGAAATAGTAGCGCTTTTATTCTAAGATAGCACGCGTATTCCCTGGCTCAAATATCACAGCAACATTCTCATTAATAGAAGTAGATAAAGAAATGCCTTTGTAATCTGCTTTTATTGGATATTTTTTATGATTTCTATCTACCAGCACTGCCGTTTTAAACTGTTTAAGTGGTACCTCCAAAAAATGCTTTACAGCATAAATTAAGGTTGTTCCGGAGTGTAGCACATCATCTACAAGTAGCAATGATTTATTTTGATAGGCTTCTGGTTTTAACGATGTGGTAATAGGGTTGATAGGATTTTTTTTATCCATCGTTACCTCGCACAGTGTTACTTTGATGGGTGAGATTTTCTCTACGGCGGTTTTTAATTTTTCTGCAAAGATGTAACCGTTTGCCTTGATACCTGCAATAACTACTTCTTCTTGAGAAATATTAGCCTCATAAATTTGATACGCAATACGTTTTAATTTATGAGCTATTTCCTCTTTGCCTAGAATTACTGTTTCTGTTGATGCCATAGGTAACAATATATTAGATTTCAAAGATAGTAAAAGATGTGTTGGTTTATTCTTCCTCTTTAATATAGTCTTCTATGTCTCTTCTGTCTTTTTTGGTGGGTCTTCCCATGCCTCTTTTTCTGTAATATTCTTTTGAATATTTTAATAACTCTTGTTGCTGGAAGGCCTCTTTGGGTGTAGTGTCAACCCTGTATAGGTCAACGAGTTTGGGCCCCACTCTACTTTTTGGCACCTCTATAACTCTTAAAGAGTAATTTATTTGATTCTTTCTAAGTGTAACATTGTCTCCAGGATAGACGTCTCTAGAGGGCTTGACTGCAGCATCGTTTATACGTACAGCTCCCTTTTTACAGGCCTGTGTTGCGATGCTTCTTGTTTTGTAGTACCGTACAGACCATAAATATTTATCAATCCTCATACATTTTACTTAATTTGTATATTAACAATACAACAAAAATAACTGAAAATTGTATCTTGCACGCTAAAATAAACAACTGTGAAAAATTTAAAATTTCTACTACCTATAGTTGCACTAACATTGCTTTTGGGAACTGCTTGTGATAATGATGATGATAGCTCACAAGACAACTTCATACCAGCCCGTGATAGAGCCGAGGAAAATATTGATTCAACATTAGAAGTAGAGGGTTATTTAACGACTCATTTTTATAACTATGAGGAGTTTGAAAACCCACCAGCAGGCTTTGATTTTAAAATAAGGTTCGATACCATTGCGGCTGCAAACGCAGATAAAACACCATTAATAGAACAAGTAGATTTTAAAATGGTGCAAGACAGGGTCAATGAAGATGTGTCTTATAAATTATATTACTTAAAGGTGATTGAAGGCCAGGGTGATCAACCTAGTTTTCCAGATATTGTTAGAATTAACTATGAGGGCACCTATGTAGTTGATGAAGAAGGTATAAACGAAAATAAACTCTTTGATAGCTCTGTTACGCCAATCCAGTTTGATTTGACCTCGATTGTCAACGGGCTTCAAGATGCGCTCATAGAATTTAAAGCTGCAACTGGTTTTATAAATAATGCTGACGGAACGGTAACCTACGAAGGTTTTGGAGTAGGAGCTGTGTTTATGCAAAGTGGTTTAGGATATTATGTGAATCCTCCTCCTGGAACTTCTGTAACTATTCCTGTGTATTCTCAGCTTATTTTTACATTTCAATTATTTGAAACTGAAATTGGTGACCAAGATGGTGATGGTGTCCCTTCTGTTTTAGAGGATGTAAATGAAAATGGACTAGAAGAAGATGACGATACAGATTCAGACAACAGAAGTAATTACCTTGATCCAGATGATGATGGAGATGGAAGACCTACAGAAGATGAAATAGAAATAAATGAAGACGGCACGATTACTTTTCCAGATACAGATGGAGATGGTGTTGTTGATTATCTAGACTCAGATAGTTAAGCCTTTTTTATAAGTATCATATAGTTAAAAAGCCGCTGTGAGAAATTCTTACAGCGGCTTTTTAGTGTTTAAAATGTAACTAGTTATTTTCTTGCAACAGCCTTTGTTGCAGCCTTAACAATTGCAGCGGCATTTAAGCCGTATTTTTCCATTAATTGATCTGGGGTTCCAGATTCTCCAAAAGTGTCTTGGGTGGCTACAAATTCTTGTGGTGCGGGATGATTTTCTGCTAGTATTCTAGAAACACTTTCTCCCAGTCCTCCCAGGTAGTTATGCTCTTCTGCAGTAACCACACAGCCGGTAATGGCAACGCTTTTTAAAATTGCAGCAGCATCAAGTGGCTTTATGGTATGAATATTTATAACCCCGGCGCTAATGCCCTTTTCTTGTAATGTTTTACATGCCTCAAGCGCTTCCCAAACCAGGTGTCCTGTGGCAATAATGGTAACATCTGTACCTTCTTGAAGCTCCACAGCTTTACCAATAGTGAAGCTGCCATTTTCTGGGGTAAAGTTTGCTACTTTAGGTCTTCCAAAGCGCAAGTATACCGGACCATCATAATCTGCGATGGCAATTGTTGCTGCTTTGGTTTGATTGTAATCACAGGTATTTATTACCGTCATCCCTGGCAGCATTTTCATCAAACCAAGGTCTTCAAGTATTTGATGTGTTGCGCCATCCTCTCCAAGGGTTACCCCTGCGTGTGATGCACATATTTTTACATTCTTACCACTATATGCAATACTTTGGCGTATTTGGTCATAGACGCGTCCTGTGGAGAAGTTAGCGAAAGTACCTGTAAAAGGTATCTTGCCGCCAATGGTTAAGCCAGCAGCCATGCCCATCATGTTTGCCTCTGCGATACCCACCTGGAAGAAACGCTCAGGATGATTTGCTTTAAAAGCGTCCATTTTTAATGACCCTGTTAAATCTGCACAAAGTGCCACCACATTTTCATTGGTTTTTCCAAGCTCGGTAAGACCTGCTCCAAAACCAGATCTTGTATCTTTTTTTCCTGTGTCTATATATGTTTTCATAATATTATGGTAGTAGCTTATTAATAATCTCCTAAGGTTTCTGGGTTTTGAGCTAGTGCAGATGCTAGCTGTTCGTCATTGGGCGCTTTTCCATGCCAAGCATGAGTGTGCATCATAAAATCTACCCCATTACCCATTACTGTTTGCAGTAATACACAAATAGGTTTTCCTTGACCCGTTTTAGCTTTGGCACTTTCCATACCCTCTAAAATGGCTTGTATGTCATTACCTTGTTCTATGGTAACAACATCCCAACCAAAGGCTTCAAATTTGCCCTTTACATTTCCTAGAGGTAAAACTGTATCTGTAGATCCGTCAATTTGCTGTCCGTTTAAATCTACAGCTACAATCAAGTTGTCTACTTTGTTTCCAGAGCCGTACATAATTGCTTCCCAGTTTTGACCTTCCTGCAATTCTCCATCACCACACAGGGCATAGACAATGTGGTTGTCATTGTTTAATTTTTTTGCTGCTGCTGCACCAATAGCCACAGAAATTCCTTGTCCAAGTGATCCAGATGCAATCCTAATACCAGGTAATCCTTCGTGTGTGGTTGGGTGTCCTTGCAGCCTTGAGTTAAGAAGCCTAAAGGTGTTTAATTCCTCAACTGGGAAATACCCAGAGCGTGCTAAAACGCTATAAAAAACAGGTGAGATATGCCCATTAGACAAAAAGAAAATGTCTTCTTGGTTCCCGTCCATATTAAATCCTTCTTTGCGCTCTAGCACCTTTTGATACAGTGCTACAAGAAACTCTGCACAGCCTAGAGATCCTCCAGGGTGGCCAGAATTTACTTTATGTACTTGTCTTACAATATCTCTACGCACTTGGGTAACAAATGCTTCTAATTGGGTAATATCTGCCATGGTATATTTTGGTTTCTGGCTCAAAAATACTTCTTTAAAGGCCTAAGAAAAAGAAGAGCCAAATGAGGTTATCAACGATTTTTAAGTTTTAGTTAACATTGTTGTATTGTTTTAAATTTTAATATCAAATCATACATTTTTTTGGTGTGGTTTTTCATCCATCAAAAAAAAATGTCTTTCCTTATTCGTACTTCCTACAGCAAATGTATCTTTGGCTATTCATTAATACTTCACATGGATTTTAAACTCGAAGCTACAGATATACAGGGTCAAGCCCGCGCGGGTACTATTACACTAGATCACGGAACAATTCAAACACCTATTTTCATGCCTGTTGGTACCGTAGGGACTGTAAAAGGAGTTCATCAAAAAGAATTGCGGGAAGAAATAAATCCAGATGTTATTCTTGGAAACACCTATCATTTGTATTTACGTCCGGGAACAAAAATTCTTGAAAAAGCAGGGGGTCTTCACAAGTTCATGAACTGGGATAGAAACATCCTTACAGACTCTGGAGGGTATCAAGTTTACTCTCTCTCAGACAACAGAAAAATTAAAGAAGAAGGGGTTAAGTTTAAATCTCACATAGACGGTAGTTATCATTTTTTTACGCCCGAGAATGTGATGGAAGTGCAGCGAAGTATTGGGGCAGATATTATTATGGCCTTTGATGAGTGTACACCATATCCTTGTGATTATAATTATGCAAAAAGATCTATGCACATGACCCATCGTTGGTTAGAGCGTTGTTTGACTCATCTTGAGAAGACTCCCTTTATGTATGACTATACACAAACTTTCTTTCCTATTGTACAGGGAAGTACCTATAAAGATTTACGCAAACAATCTGCAGAGTATATCGCTGGAGTAGGTGCGCAGGGTAATGCTATTGGCGGCTTATCTGTAGGGGAGCCTGCCCATGAGATGTATGAAATGACAGAGGTGGTTACGGCTATTTTACCTAAAGATAAGCCTCGTTATTTAATGGGGGTAGGAACTCCAATTAACTTGCTAGAGAATATCGCCTTGGGTATAGATATGTTTGACTGTGTGATGCCAACTAGAAACGGTAGAAATGGTATGTTATTCACTGCACATGGAACCATCAACATTAAAAACAAAAAGTGGGAGGCAGATTTTAGCGCTATAGATGAAATGGCAATTACATGGGTAGATACAGAGTATAGCAAAGCTTATTTACGTCATCTATTCACTGTAAATGAAATGTTAGGCAGGCAAATTGCCACCATACACAACCTTGGTTTTTATTTATGGTTGGTGCGTGAGGCAAGAAAACATATCTTAGCAGGAGATTACACGCCATGGAAAAACATGATGGTACAACAAATGGATAAAAGGCTATAAGGCCATAAACAATGTTAAGCATACTCGATAAGTATATACTAAAACGCTATTTAGGAACATTTGTGCTCCTATTACTGCTATTTATACCAATTGGTATTATTGTAAATCTTGCCGAGAAGATTGATAAAATATTAGATAATGAGGTGCCATTTATGGAAGTGGTCACTTATTATTTTGATTTTACTATTTACTTTGCCAATTTATTATTTCCCTTATTTTTATTTTTATCTGTGATTTGGTTTACCTCAAAGTTGGCAAATAACACAGAGATTATTGCTTTTTTGAGTAGTGGAGTGTCTTACTATCGTTTTTTAAGACCCTATATTATTGGTGCCACCATTGTGTGTATTGCAGCATTTTTTCTAGGAATGTTTATTGCTCCTAAAGCCAGCCAAGGCTTCAATGAATTTTCATTTAAATACCTAAAAAAAGGCAGGCAGGATCGTGAAAAATCTAACGTATATAGGCAGATTAATGATAATGATTATATATATGTGAGTTACTTTAATGTTTCAGAAAAAAGTGGAAGTAATTTTACCCTAGAACATTTCGAGGATAAAAAAATGACCTACAAAATAGCAGCCAGTAGAATTAAGTTTAATGACAAAGACAGTACCTACTCTTTGTTTAATTACACAAAAAGAAGGGTAGGGCTAGACAACGATAGTATTGAGCGTAAAAAACGACTGGATACTGTCTTTAGTTTTGATCTTGATGATTTAACTCCCGTAAAGTATATAGCCGAAACATTAAATCTCCCAGAACTTAATAATTTTATTGCAAGCGAGAAGAAAAAAGGATCATCTTTTATTAGCTCATACGAGGTAGTGCGCCACAAAAGATGGAGTTTGCCGGTTTCTGCATACATATTAACTATCATTGCAGTTGCAGTTTCTTCAGTGAAACGTCGTGGTGGTATGGGTGTTAACCTAGCCATTGGTATAGCCATAGGAATGGTGTTTATTTTCTTTGATAAAATATTCGGAACCCTCGCTGCCAAAAGTGATTTTTCGCCTTTTGTAGCTTCTTGGGCGCCAAATATTGTGTTCGCCATTTTAGCCATTTATTTGCTCCGCAATGCCAAACGCTAAACTCCTTAATTACCTGCACTTACATTTTATAGTCTTTATTTGGGGCTTTACTGCCGTATTGGGAGCTCTTATTAGTATTGATGCACTAGGTTTGGTTTGGTTTAGGATGAGTATTGCCTCTTTGCTAATACTGGCCTGGGTAGGGTACAAGAAAATACCACTTACATTTAGTAAAAAAACCATGCTGGTTTTTTTTATTGCAGGGGCAGTTATAGCCATGCATTGGCTTGCTTTTTTTGGAGCTATTAAAACCGCCAATGTTTCTATAACACTGGCCATTATGTCCACAGGTTCTTTTTTTACTGCTTTTTTAGAACCTATTTTTTACAAAAGAAAAATTATTTGGTATGAAGTTGTTTTTGGCCTTATTGTAGTGTTGGGTTTGTACGTTATTTTTCAGGTAGAGGGAGATTACTCTTGGGGGATTGTACTGGCTCTTATATCCTCATTTTTGGGAGCTCTTTTCTCTGTTATTAATGGAAAGTTGGCCGTGAGGTATAATGCAAGTGCTATTTCTTTTTATGAGCTGTTTTTTGGAGTTTGTTGTATTTCTTTATACTTGTTTTTTAGTGGGAGTTTTGACGCTTCATTTTTTACGTTATCCCCCTTAGATTGGGGGTATTTGTTCATTCTTGCCTCAGCATGTACGGCCTATGCGTTTATTGCCTCTGTGCATGTCATGAAATGGATTAGTCCCTACACAGTGATGCTAACCATTAACCTAGAACCGGTATACGGTATTGTGTTGGCGCTTATTATTTTGGGAGAGTCAGAGAATATGGGGCCACAGTTTTATTACGGTGCTGCAATTATTATTTTAACGGTTGTTGCAAACGGAATTATTAAAAACAGGATCAAAAAGAAATCAAAAAATTAAAGCAGTTCAATACATAGCTCAAAACAAAATTTTATCTTTGTAAAAACTAGTAATGCAACCTATTGAAAAACCATTATGGAATACCTAGATTTTGAATTACCCATTAAAGACTTGCAAGAGCAGTATGAAAAGGCCTGCCAAATTGGTGAGCACAATGATGTAGATGTTACAAATACCTGCGAACAAATTGAACTAAAATTAGAAGAAACTAAAAAAGAAATATATAAAAATATAACTCCCTGGCAACGCGTACAATTGTCACGTCACCCCAATAGACCTTACACCATGGACTATATAAATGCAATCTGCGGAGAGAGTTTCGTTGAGTTGCATGGAGACCGAAGTTTTAAAGATGATAAAGCAATGGTGGGTGGTCTAGGTAAGATTGGAGATCAGAGTTATATGTTTATTGGACAGCAAAAGGGATATAACACCAAAACACGCCAATATAGAAACTTTGGTATGGCCAATCCAGAAGGTTACAGAAAGGCCTTACGTTTAATGAAATCTGCTGAGAAATTTAAAGTTCCTGTAGTATGTCTCATTGATACTCCGGGCGCCTATCCAGGACTGGAAGCAGAAGAGCGTGGACAGGGGGAGGCAATTGCAAGAAATATCCTAGAAATGACACGTCTTAAGGTGCCTATCATTGTGCTTATTATAGGGGAGGGTGCTAGTGGTGGAGCCCTAGGAATAGGCGTTGGAGACCGCGTACTGATGTTAGAAAACACATGGTACTCTGTGATTTCTCCAGAGAGTTGCTCTTCTATATTATGGCGTAGTTGGGAGTTTAAAGAACAAGCCGCAGAGGCCTTGAAGCTTACCGCTACAGATATGAAAAAGCAAAAACTCATTGATGTTATTGTAAAAGAACCTCTTGGAGGTGCTCATGCAAACAGAGCAAAAACATTTACCACTGTGGCAAATGTAATTACCAAAGAATACAATCAATTAAAAGACTTATCACCAAAAGATTTGGTCGCCCAACGTATGGATAAATATTCTCAGATGGGAGTCTACAATCAATAAAGCTAGTGGTAGCAATACCTTTTAAAATCTGAGGCCCCTGTCTCAGATTTTTTTTATGCTTATTAACAATATTTCAGAGTTTTCAACAATTAAATTGTTAATGAGTGGTTAACAGAAGCACGCCAAAATAACCCTAGTCATCATAACAATTTCTTTACATTCGTTCTATGGAAAAACTGCAACCTAGCTCCCCTTATCAAAAGCGTCCTGCTCAAGTAATAAACTTAGAGAAAGGTAAGATACCCCCACAAGCTACTGATTTAGAAGAGGTTGTGCTTGGGGCTATGATGATTGATAAAAAGGGAGTTGATGAGGTTATAGATATTTTAAATCCAGATGTTTTTTATAAAGAGGCACATCAACACATCTTTGAGGCTATTAATACACTGTTTGTGGAAAGCCAGCCCGTAGACTTATTAACCGTTTCACAGCAGTTAAAGAAGATGCAAAAGCTTGAACTTGCTGGAGGAGAATTTTATTTAATACAACTTACTCAAAAAGTATCTTCCTCGGCCCATATTGAGTTTCATGCCCGTATTATTCTTCAAAAATATATACAACGAAGTTTGATTAAAATTTCAAATGAAATTATTGAAGATTCTTATGATGTAACTACAGATGTTTTTGATCTCTTAGATTCGGCAGAGAGTAAATTATACGATATAACACAAGGTAACATCAAACGTTCTAGTGAAACGGCTCAAGATTTAGTGATTCAGGCCAAAAAGAAGATTGAAGAAATAGCCAATAAAGAAGGTTTGTCTGGTATTCCTTCTGGTTTTACAGAGTTAGATAAGTTAACCTCTGGATGGCAACCTAGTGATTTAATTATAATTGCAGCCCGTCCTGGTATGGGTAAAACGGCCTTGACGTTATCTATGGCTCGTAACATGGCTGTAGATCATAACATTCCTGTTGCATTTTTCTCTTGTGAGATGTCTTCGGTACAGTTAATTACCAGACTCATATCTAGTGAAACGGGTCTATCTTCAGAAAAATTAAGAACTGGAAATTTAGAAAAACACGAGTGGGAGCAGTTAAATGTAAAAGTGAAAGGCCTTGAAAAGGCGCCACTGTATATTGATGACACCCCTTCTCTTTCTATTTTTGATTTGCGTGCAAAGGCAAGACGTCTTGCCTCTCAGCAAGGAGTTAAAATGATTATGATTGATTATTTGCAGTTAATGACAGCTGGAGGAGGAAAAAATGGTGGAAATCGTGAACAAGAAATATCTACCATATCTAGAAACTTGAAAGCATTAGCAAAAGAATTAAATGTTCCTGTTATTGCACTATCTCAACTATCGCGTGCTGTAGAGACTCGTGGAGGATCTAAAAGACCTTTATTGAGTGACCTTCGTGAATCTGGAGCCATCGAGCAAGATGCAGATATTGTATCGTTTATTTACCGCCCAGAATACTATAAAATTGATGAGTGGGATGACGATGAGCACACCCCAACTGCTGGTCAAGGAGAGTTTATTGTAGCAAAGCACCGTAATGGAGGTTTGGATGAAATACGTCTTAAATTTGTTGGTAATTTAGGTAAGTTTGAAAACTTAGACACCTTTCCTTTCTCAAACGAAATAGCATCAAGCATGAATAATGCTGCAAATGATGATACCTTTACAACTCCTAATTTTCCTTCTGCCGAGGATGCCTTTGGAACAAACTCTAATGACGACCTTCCTTATTAAAATCCAAAATCCATAGATATTTTCGAGTCTTATGAGGTTCTCTGACATTTTTCTGTTTTAATTTTTGAAATTTAAAATTCTTTCTTCCTTCCAAATCTTTGGCTTAGATTTTGTCGTTATATTTACAGCATGACTAAGTTATTCACCTTTTTATTTATTTGCCTTTTTAGCCTTCAGAGCTACGGCTCTTATATTCTCATCCCCATGGATGAGGCCACTCAAAAAGAACATTTAAAAGCCTATGGTATTACCTATTGGGTACTGGAAAGAAACGTGAAAACAAAATGGCTTCTCAATTATAGAGGTGGTTCGTTTTTAATGCCAGATAGTGATCAGATACGCAAAGAATGCCAAATTCGTGGCGTTTCTTTTGAGGTTATCAGTGATGCTAAAACCGCTCAGATATTAAAAGAAATAAGTAGTCCTTCTCAAAATATGGAATCCGTGGTGTTAGAAAAAGCACCTAAAATTGCGGTATATTCTCCAAAAGGAAATCTACCCTGGGATGATGCTGTTACTATGGTATTAACCTATGCCGAAATACCCTATACAACTATTTACGATCAAGAGGTTTTAAGGGATGAGTTGCTACTCTATGATTGGTTGCACCTTCACCACGAAGATTTTACAGGACAGTATGGTAAGTTTTATAGAGCCTATAGATCTGCACCTTGGTATATTGCAGAAAAAAACAAATCTGAGGCATTGGCTGCCACTTTGGGCTATGCTAAAGTATCTCAGCAAAAAAGAGATGTTGCTTTAAAAATTAGAGATTATGTTGTAGGAGGTGGTTTTATGTTTGCCATGTGCAGTGCCACAGATAGTTTTGATATTGCGCTTTCTGCAAAGGATGTAGATATCTGCGAGCCGATGTTTGATGGTGATGCCAGTGCTGCTAATTATCAAAGCAAGATAGATTTTAAACAAACATTTGCTTTTAAAGATTATATTTTAGAAAGAAGCCCAATGGTGTATGAGTTTTCTTCTATAGACATGACTTCAAAACGTAAGATTTCAAAACAAACAGATTATTTTTCTCTGATGGATTACTCTGCAAAGTGGGATCCAATTCCTACCATGCTTGTTCAAAACCACACCTCACTAGTAAAAGGTTTTATGGGGCAAACAACAAGCTATATGCCAGAGCATATTAAATCAAATGTTTTGGTGATGGGAGCTCACAGCTCAAGTGGGGAGGCTCGGTATATTCATGGTATTAAAGGAAAAGGTTTTTTTACCTTTTATGGCGGTCATGATCCTGAAGACTACCAACATAGAGTAGGAGACCCAAAAACAGAATTGGCCTTGCATCCAAATTCTCCAGGATACAGGTTAATTTTAAATAATGTATTGTTTCCGGCCGCGAAAAAGAAAAAACAAAAGACCTAATTTATTTATGTAAAGACAGTAGATATGCAGCTGCCTGAAAAGGACTTGTATTTGAGTTTGCTATTTTTTTTAGTTGTTCTTGTAATGCTATTTTAATTTTGGGATTGTTGTAAAAATCACTCTTTAGACTGTTTTCTATGGTTTGTAACATCCAGAAATTCTGCTGATTTTCTCGCTTTGACACAAAATATTCTGTTTCTTTCATTTGTGTTACATAACCATCAATCAGATCAAGAGCTTCCTCAATACCTTCATTTTTAAGAGCACTACAGGTAATGGTTTTAGCAATCCATCCGTTGTCTTTTGGAGGATATAAATGCAAAGCACGATTAAACTCTGTTTTAGCTAATTTTGCAGCTTTAATATTCTCGCCATCTGCTTTATTAATGATAATAGCATCTGCCATTTCCATGATGCCCCGTTTTATACCCTGCAATTCATCTCCAGCACCAGCTAGCTTTAGAAGTAAAAAGAAATCTGTCATAGAATGCACTATAGTCTCGCTTTGCCCTACGCCCACAGTCTCAATAACAATGTGCGAGTAACCAGCAGCCTCACAGACTATAATAGCTTCTCGCGTTTTTCTTGCCACCCCTCCCAAAGAATCTCCACTTGCAGAGGGTCTTATAAATGCCAGCTCATTTTTTACCAATTCTTCCATCCTGGTTTTGTCTCCTAGGATGCTCCCGTTGCTTAAACTGCTACTAGGGTCAACGGCCAAGACGGCTACTTTATGTCCCTTTTGGGTTAGCAGCGTTCCAAACTGTTCTATAAAAGTGCTTTTTCCTACCCCTGGAACTCCCGTGATACCGATACGAATAGATTTATTTGCATGTGGCAAACACCCTTCAATTAATTGTTTAGCAGCTGCTTGATGTTTTGGTGCGGTACTTTCAATAATTGTAATAGCTCTACTGAGTGCCGTTTTATTTCCTGCTAGAATTCCTAAGATAAGTTCTGGAATAAGTTGCTTTTGCTTTCGTGCTTTTTTTAATTTTAAAGCAGTTACATTACTAAAGCTATCTGGCCTTTCAACACCCTGAAGTTCGTTTAATGCGCTGGTATGTTTTTTTGATTTTTTCACTATGTGAATTTATGACAAATTTATGACATTTGATTTTTCAAAACTTGTTTTGGACCGTATATTGAATATTTAACACAAAAATAAAATACTATGAGTACATTATATGAAGCAACAACAAATGCCACAGGCGGTAGAGCTGGCCATGTGCTAAGTGAAGATGGCCCAATAGATATGGCGCTATCTGTCCCAAAATCTATGGGCGGAGATGACGCTAAGGGCGTGAATCCAGAGCAACTTTTTGGGGCAGCATACGCAGCCTGTTTTGGAGGGGCTTTGCAAGCTGTCGTTGGGATAGAAAAACTAGATATAGATGTGAGTCAAATTAGTGTAGATGCTACCATTGGTTTTTGTAAAGACGAAGATGGTTTCTTTTTGGAAGCAACTTTAGATTGTTACATTCCAGATGTTGACACTAAAACAGGAGAGCAATTAGTTAATGATGCCCACCAGATGTGTCCTTTTTCTAAAGCTACTCGAGACAATATTACAGTAACCTTAAATTTACTGGTAGACTCTTAAATATAATACATACTATAAAAAAATCCCAAGATTGAAATTTCAATCTTGGGATTTTTATTTTTAAAAAAAGGCTCTAGCCTTACTCTTTTAAAATGTGGTACTGAGCACTCTGCCCATTTGCAAATACAGATAATATATAGGACCCACTAGATAAGTTACTCAAATCTATACTTGTTTGTGTTGAATTAATAGCAGTTTCCAATACAACAGCACCTAGAATGTTTCTAAGAACAATTTTTTCGATACTATTATTATTTTTAAGTGTTACCACCCCTGAAGTTGGATTAGGGAAATACGTAAAGTTTTCAAAAACAGTGTTTTCAACCCCAAGAATTTGCGATATATTAATAGTTGTCGCTCCTCCAGAATTTGTTGCTAGTAAAAAATAGTATTTGCCTATTTCTGGCTCAATTGAAGAACTAGTTCCTGTAAAACATGGATTTTGAGCATCCTCAACACGTATTAACTCTGTTACATTTGGGGTTGGAGTACTGGCTTCAAAAAATATGACGCTACTCACTCCACTAGGTGTTTCAATAGAGGCTTCTGTTAGTCCCATACCAGGGGTACACAAAAAGTAATACCAAACACCATTAAATCCATCAATGGTGCAGTTGGTTGGGTTGCCACCTTCTTCTGTGGCAAATTGTGTGTCCACATTATCATCTGTGTATGCGCCAGGAATATTTATTGCATTTGTGATTAGATCATTTGGTGGCGGCATTGGTGGCTCAGCACAATCAACAGTAATTGTGAAGTTTCCAGTGTCTCCATTATAGCCCTCTATAGCTATGTAGTATGTTGTTCCTGGAATGGTTGTTAGTGTTATTTCAGGGCCTAACTCACAAGCGTCATCATTTTCAATTGGGTTGTCAAGGTCACAACTTGTGTAGATACGCATGTAGGGATCATAGTCAAAAGCTGTACACAAAGAAAACGCAACATCTCTAGCCAGAGGCGATGTTTCTATAAATTTATAAAAGGCATCAGGACCACCCACTCCATTGGTGTCTGTTTTGTCTAGTGTAGTTCCTTCTATAGAGCCACCACACCCAATTTCTTGTGCTGTTTGGCAGTTATCATTAAAGCCCTCAGGATTAAAAATTAATTCCCAGTCAAAAGCATCTACTCCCCATCTATCATCCCACTCTATTAAATATTCTACTCCACCAACAACTTCAACGCCAACCAAAATTGAACCAAATCCATTAGGTGCGTCACAGCCATCATCATCATCTGCAACAGGAGTTAAAACATCACAACCATCTGTGTAGATATTTATTCTTGTATCTATTGCCGTTGGATCAGAAGCGCAAGAGTTAATATTTATAGTACCATTTTCAGAAGGTGTGTAACTATACCATAAGGCATCTGATGCATCCCCTTGTGTTGCCCCGCCAGATCCATCAATGATAAATACATCATTAAACACCCCTGGTGTTACCGCAAGTGCCTCTTCACAGTTAGTTCCACCAACTGGATCGGGGGTATAGGTTAATTCCCAGTCAAAGGCATCTGCACCCCATCTGTCATCCCATTCAAACAAATATTCTTGACCTATATTAACTACTACATCCTCTAGTATGGATCCAAATCCATTAGGTGCATCACAGCCATCGTCATTATTAGCAATTGGCGTTAACGTATTACAGGTATCTGTATAAATCCATAACCTAGTATCAATGCCCGCAGGGTCTGAAGCACAAGAGTTAATGTTAATAGTACCGTTTCCAGTTGCTATATAACTATACCACATAGCGTCTGTGGCATCATCTTGAGATGCTCCGCCAGTGCCTACAGTAATTGCAACATCGCTATATATTGCTGGGGTTATTAAAACCGCGTTAGCACAGTTGTCACCGCCATTTTGAGCATTGGTTTGCCATGTAAAAGAAGTTGCTAATGCGAGTAAAAATAAAATATATTTTTTTTTCATGGCTTTTGTTTTTAGTTACCTATCAAATATAGTATTATTTTTTTTTAAAAAATAGGTGCTTTTGTGAAACAGCGTACTTAAATTGTCGTCATTTAAAAGACTCCTAATAAACCACTTACAAACGTGTCTAATTCTTTACTAGTAACACAGTGCAGAGCACAAAACCCTAAAGCCCAAACGGCGCTCTATAACCAGTACTGTGATGGTATGTTTGTGGTGGCCAGTAGGTATTTAAAAGATACAGCAGAGGCAGAAGACGCAATGCAAGTTGCTTTTATTAAGGCGTTTAAAAAAATAGAGCAATTTAAAGGTGATGTAAGTTTTGGAGCATGGTTAAAGCGTATTGTAATAAATACATGTTTGGATGCCTTGAAAAAGAAAAAGATTCATTTTGAAGAAATTAACGAGCAGACCCTTAGTTTAGAACAACAAAATGATGAGAGTTGGTCTGTAGATAATAAAATAACTAAACAACTTGTAGAACAGGCTATTGAAAAGTTGCCTCCAAATTATAAATCTGTGGTTCAATTATTTTTGTTAGAGGGATATGATCATCAAGAAATAGCCCAGGTTCTAGACATCACGCAAAGCGCCTCTAGAACAAAGTTGCATCGCGGTAAAATACAATTACAACAACATCTAAAACAGCTACACTATGGCACAGGATATTAGAGATATAATGAAGGCTAGCTCATCACAAGAGCCAAAATTACCAAAAGGTCACAAGGCCCGGTTTGAAGCTAGGTTACAGGCTAATTTTAGCCCAAACAAGACGCTACAGGTTTCTAGTCCTATGCAAATTTGGATCAAAATTGCTGCTGTTGCTATAGCCTTTGTTGCCGTGAGTGTTTTTGGCTATTATCAATTATCCAAAAATAGTCTGGGAGATAGTCTAGTTGAGAGTGCGCCAGGGGTAGAGTCTCAAACCGATGAAAAACTACTGCACTTAGCTGATATTTCTCCAGATTTAAAACGTGTTGAGCAGTACTATACTAAAGGGATTAAGGGCGTGTTAGCATCTTTAACAATTACCACTGAAAATAAAGATGTAATTGATGGATACATGCAGCAACTACAGGTACTGGATTTGGAATATGAAAGTTTGAATTTAGAACTTACTCAGGCAGGTCCTACAGAGGAGACCATTACAGCCCTTGTAGACAATCTTAAAATGAGACTAGAACTGTTAATGAAGCTCAAAACAAAATTAAAAGAACTAAAAAATAACACCAATGAAAATATTAGCAGCATTGAAGTTTAGACTTTTTTTGGCGCTTTCTATCGGCTTAGTGGCTACAGGTTTTTCTCAAGAAAAATTTGTAGAGTCTTACAATGCCGGTGATGATATGCTCGTTACTTTAAAGACCTCTTATACCAATGTTATTTTTGAAACATGGAATAAAGACAAAGTAGAGGTGATAGCTTTTATAGAAGCAGAAGATGTAACTAAAGAACAAAAAATAGCTCTTTTTGATGCGTGGAATTTTGAGGTTTTAGGAAACTCAAAAAATGTAATTATAACCTCTAGTGCTATGGGAAACTGGAACGGTAACAGTCTCTCTAGTTTAGAGGCTCAAATAGGCAAAGAATTTGACCACGATATGCAAAGCTCTCAAGCCCTTGGAAAAGTTATCGAACGTAGCGTCAAAATAGCCAATGGCATTTCATACTCAAAGACTACCTTTATAGATAAAGACGGAGCTGTTAAAACCATTGTAAAAACAAACAAAGCCAAAAAAATACCCCTGGTTAAAAGGACCATTATCATTAAAATGCCGAAAAATACAGAAACCGATATCAATGTAAGGTACGGTGAAATTAAAATGGCAGATGCATTTAATGTAAAAGCAACTTTAAATCACACTCCATTTACCGCAGATCGTATCGATGGAGTACAAACACTCATTAATGCCTCTTACGCCCCTGTGGTAGTAAAGCATTGGCAGTATGGTACCTTGTATGTTAAATTTGTAGATACCTGTGAAATTAAAACCCTAGAGAGCATACAGCTCAATGCTAATTCTAGTGACGTGTTTGTTGGCAGTATTAGCAAAGAGGCCTATGTTACAGGCTCTTTTGGGACCCTGATTATTGGTAAAGTAGCAAATAACTTTACCCGCTTAGAGATTGTTTTGCGCAATGCAGATGCCTCTGTTGCGATGCCTGACACCCCTTTTACATTTTTGTTTAATGGAAAAAAATCAAGTTTAAAACATCCTAAATCATTGCAGTTTAATACAACAAAAGATGCCCAAAGAGTCTTAGCTAAAGGTTTCTATAAAAATGCGAGCACAAGCAGCAATTTTCTTGTTAATGCAGATTACAGTAATCTTATTTTACAATAAGGTACTACGCTAATTTTAAAATCCCCCAAGAGCAAATGCCTTTGGGGGATTTTATATTTTTAATTGAGTGTTATTGAGTCAATACCCATTCTCCTTTTGTTATCAATGGGATTGCTTGTTTGTACTTTACTTGTTTGCTCTCTCCGCTCATTACATGCTTTATGGTTACTTTGTCATTACGACCAATTTTTGGCATTTCGCGGGTAATGGTTTCTGTTATTTGCTGTTGGTTTTGAGTTTGTCCAGCTGCCTTAGACCCAACAGAGCGCTGGTCAAGATTTTGTATTTCGTCTTTCTGTTCGTTAAGTTTTTGTTTGCTCTTTACTTCACGAGCTTCTTGAATTTGTCTTTGGTTTTCTTTAGGTAACTCTCCTTTAAACAAGAATGATAACACATCTTTATTTACATTTTCTACCATCTTTTTAAAGAGTTCAAAGGCTTCAAATTTGTAAATTAAGAGTGGATCTTTTTGCTCATGTACCGCTAGCTGTACAGATTGTTTTAACTCATCCATTTTGCGCAGATGTGTTTTCCAAGTATCATCAATAATAGCAAGTGAGATATTTTTTTCAAAATCCTTAACTAGTTCTGCACCTTTTGTTTGATAGGCTGTTTCTAGATCTGTGGCAACATTTAGGGTTTTAACTCCATCTGTGAAAGGCACTAAAATACGCTTGTATTGATCTTTATGGTTCTCATATACATTTTGGATTACAGGGAAGGCAATCTCTGCATTTTGCTTCATTTTTTCTTGATAGTGGCCGTAAGCAACTTTATAAACTTTTCCTGCAATTTCTTGAGATCCTAATTTTTCAAATTCGTTTTGATCTACAGGGGCACTAACAGAAAAATAACGTATCAACTCAAATTCAAAATTTTTGAAATCTTGACTTTCTTTGTTGTTCTGTGAAATGATCTCTGCAGTATCATAAATCATGTTGGCAATATCAACGCGCAGTCTATCTCCAAACAATGCGTTGTATCTTCTTTTGTATATTACCTCACGCTGCGCGTTCATAATATCATCGTACTCCAATAGTCTTTTACGAATACCGAAGTTGTTTTCTTCTACTTTTTTCTGAGCTCGTTCTATAGATTTTGAAATCATAGAGTGTTGTATTACTTCTCCTTCTTGTAGCCCCATTCTATCCATCATCTTAGCAATACGTTCACTACCAAAAAGACGCATTAGGTTGTCTTCTAGAGAGACATAAAACTGCGAGCTACCAGGATCTCCTTGACGCCCAGAACGACCTCTTAGCTGCCTATCTACACGCCTAGAGTCATGACGTTCTGTACCAATAATGGCAAGACCTCCAGATGCCTTCACGGCATCACTTAATTTAATATCTGTACCACGCCCTGCCATGTTGGTAGCAATTGTAACCACACCAGGATCTCCAGCTTGGGCAACAATATCTGCCTCGCTTTTATGCATCTTTGCATTCAAGGTATTGTGTTGCACTTTTCTAATACTAAGCATACGGCTTAATAGCTCAGATATCTCAACAGATGTTGTACCAATTAATATGGGTCTTCCTTGCTTAGAGAGTTCTGTTACCTCATCAATAACTGCGTTGTATTTTTCTCTTTTAGTTTTGTAAATTTTGTCCTCACGATCATCACGGATAATAGGTCTATTCGTTGGTATTTCTACCACATCTAGTTTGTATATTTCCCAAAGTTCTCCCGCTTCAGTAACCGCTGTACCTGTCATACCAGATAGCTTTCTATACATTCGGAAGTAGTTTTGCAGGGTAACTGTTGCAAAGGTTTGAGTCATTGCCTCAATCTTTACATTTTCTTTAGCTTCAATGGCTTGGTGTAGCCCGTCGCTGTAGCGGCGTCCATCCATAATACGACCGGTTTGCTCATCTACAATCATTACCTTGTTTTCCATGACCACATACTGGGTGTCTTTTTCAAACAATGAATAGGCTTTTAGTAATTGGCTTAGGGTATGAATACGTTCACTTTTTACACCGAAATCTCTAAACAATTCTTCTTTAAGAGCTGCTTCTTGGTCACTAGGCAATTCTTGTGCTTCAATTTTTGCTATCTCCGTACCAATTTCTGGCATTACAAAGAAATCTGGATTGTCTGGTCCAGATAGGTATTCAACACCTTTGTCTGAAAGTTCAATTTGATTGTTTTTCTCTTCAATAACATAATACAACTCTGCATCAACTTGTGGCATTTCACGGTTGTTGTCTGCCATGTAGGTGTTTTCTGTTTTTTGCAGAATCTGTTTTACTCCTTCTTCAGATAAAAATTTAATTAATGCCTTGTTTTTAGGAATACCTCTGTAAACACGCAATAATTTAAATCCACCTTCTTTAACATCACCTTCTTTAATTAATTTCTTTGCCTCTGCCAAAACACCTGTTAGGTACTTTTGCTGAACAGCAACGATGTCTGCAATTTTTGGCTTTAATTCATTAAACTCATGACGATCTCCCTGGGCTACAGGCCCTGAAATAATTAAAGGCGTTCTTGCATCATCAATTAAGACACTATCTACCTCATCAACAATTGCGTAATGGTGTGGTCTTTGAACTAGGTCTTGTGGTTTATGAGCCATATTATCACGCAGGTAATCAAAACCAAACTCATTGTTGGTACCATAGGTAATATCACTGTCATAAGCCTTTCTTCTTGATTCACTATTTGGCTGATGGTTATCAACACAGTCTATAGTCATTCCATGAAACTGAAATATAGGCGCCATCCAAGCGCTATCACGTTTTGCTAAATAATCATTTACAGTAACCACATGAACCCCATTTTGAGCCAAGGCATTTAAGTACACTGGCAGGGTTGCTACCAAGGTTTTACCTTCTCCTGTTTGCATTTCTGCTACTTTACCTTGATGCAGGGCAACACCCCCAATAAGCTGAACATCGTAGTGGACCATGTCCCAGGTTATTTGTTTTCCTGCTGCATCCCAAGAGTTTTTCCAAATGGCATGATCACCATCTAAAGATACATAGTCTTTTTCTCCAGATAGTTCACGGTCATAGGCTGTAGCAGTTACACGGAGGGTTTCATTGTTTTTGAAACGTTTTGCCGTTTCTTTCATAACAGCAAATGCCTCTCCTAAAATTTTATTTAGAGATGCTTTTTCAATTTCATAACGGTCATCTTTTAAGCCGTCAATTTTGTTGTAAATATCTTCTTTTTTGTCAATATCTTCCTCCTTATCTGCAGCTACAATTAAGGCATCTATTTCATCTTGTATTTCTTTTTGGTCTGCCTTGATAATGTTTCTAAAGACATCACTTTTTGCGCGCAACTCATCAATACTTAATTTCTCTAGCGCAGCTTCATGAGATTTTACCTGTTCTACATAGGGTTGTATGTCTCCAAGATCCTTCTTGGATTTGTCTCCCACAAATACTTTTAATACGTTATCTAAAAATCCCATGTGTCTTGTTATGTTGTATAGCGTTAAACGCTGTATTTTTTTATTAAATGGTAATATAGTATGTTATAGGGTAAATCTATAACAAAAAAAGCCCCTGTAGACAGAGACTTTTTTAGCGCATGATTTTTAGTGCGCCTATTTTATACCAACGTTTTGTAAAACGTTTATATTAATATTCGTCCTCGTTCCACAGATAGTCTTCATCTGTTGGGTAATCTGGCCAAATTTCTTCTATAGAATCATAAGAGTCTCCCTCATCTTCTATGGCTTGTAAATTTTCTACAACCTCTAGTGGTGCTCCCGTTCTAATGGCGTAGTCAATTAATTCGTCTTTAGTTGCCGGCCAAGGCGCATCACTTAAATAGGATGCCAATTCTAATGTCCAGTACATTGATTAATGTTTTAATTTTGTGCAAAAATAATTTTTTAGTCGAAATAGACAACTAAAAAACAACTTATTTAAGCTTTATTTATAAGAACGTTTACAATTATCTGTTTATCAAGTAATTGATGGTACTATTTTTAAGTGAAAACTATTGTTTATATTTTCTCAGGAATCCACTTAACTTCTTCTGCTTTTAAATCATAGGACAACTTCCGTGCCACTACAAAAAGATAGTCAGATAGTCTGTTGAGGTATTTTAATACCCTAGGATCTATACCTTGTTGCTCGTTTAAAAGAGTTGTAATTCTCTCAGCTCTTCGGCACACACATCGCGCTATGTGACAATATGACACCGTGGTGTGACCTCCAGGAAGTACAAAGTGCGTCATCTCAGGTAGCGACTCATTCATTATATCCATCTGTGTTTCTAGCCTAGTAATGTCTTGCTCAGAAATTTTTGGAATATTTAATCTTTCTTTTCCATTTTTTAATGTTTCTTTTTCTGGCGGTGTTGCCAAAATCGCACCCACAGTAAATAATTTGTTTTGAATAGTTATTAATTCTTCTTTGGTGTGAGGGTCTATATCTTGATCTCTTATAAGACCTATGTGTGAGTTTAATTCATCCACGGTGCCGTAACTCTCTATACGAATATGGTGTTTGGCAACCCGTGTACCTCCAAAGAGAGCAGTGGTCCCTGTATCTCCAGTTTTTGTATATATTTTCATAGCTTACCGTTTTTCTAAATCTGTCTTTTTACGCTGGACGTAGCGCTGTTTAAATGTTTTGTTTCTACGACTTTTTAAACTTGTTTGGTTTTTTTTATTCCAAAAATATAGAACAACTACTAAAATAAGACCGCCAAAAACGAGTATAAATGGGTTGCTAAGTGCTTGTGGTTCCATAGCGTGAAAATACGAGGATTTTTTGTGAGAAACAATGAATATTAAAAATTCAATACATCCAAGTGTATTAACGTGTCTCAGGTCTAAATTTAAAATACATTTACCTCTGGCTCTATGGTAATACCAAAGTCTTTCGCCACTTTTTGCTGAATTTTAAGAGCCAGTTCCCAAATTTGTGCTCCAGTGGCATTTCCGTAGTTTACTAGCACAAGGGCTTGGTTTTTATGAATACCAGCATCTCCATAACGTTTTCCTTTAAATCCTGCTTGTTCTATAAGCCAGCCAGCGGGTATTTTAAATTCAGCATTTGCTAGGGCATAAAAAGGAGCCTCTGGAAATTGTGAATGAAAAGCCTCGAAAGTGTTGTTGTCAACCACTGGGTTTTTAAAAAAGCTACCACTGTTGCCTAGCTTTTTTGGATCGGGTAATTTAGACTGTCTTATCGCTATTACTGCATCACTAACCTGTTTAATGGTGGGGTTTGTACTATTATTCATAGACAAATGCTCATTAATAGCACCATACTGAGTTTGTATTTTGTGGTTATTTTTGGTGAGCTTAAATGTTACCTTAGTAATCACATATTTGCCCTTATGTGTGGTTTTGAAAATAGAATTTCGATACCCGAAATCACACTGTTGATGGGTGAAAGAAACTTCTTTGGAAGTGGCAATTTCAATTGCATCACATTTCAAAAAAACATCTTTTAACTCCACGCCATAGGCGCCGATATTTTGAATAGGAGCAGTGCCTACGTTTCCAGGTATGAGAGACATGTTTTCTAACCCGCCGTAGTTGTTTTCTATGCAATGGAGTACAAAATCATGCCAGTTTTCTCCAGCCATGCAGGAAAGCTCTATAGAATTTTGATTTTGTTTTTCTATAGAAATCCCCTTTAGGTTTACGTGTATTACCAGCGCGTCAATAGGGCCTGTAAGTAGCATGTTGCTTCCGCCGCCGAGTAAGAATTTTTTTAAATACTTAGGTAAAGCCAGGGCTTCTTGCAACTCCTCTATAGTATGTACAGAAACAAAATATCGCGCCTCACACTCTATACCAAAGGTATTGTAAGGTTTTAAAGATATATTTTGTTGTATGTTCATTACTCTTTATAGACTACTAGTGCTTGTTTTAATATGTGTACTGCTTTGATTAGGCTTTCTTTGTTGAGTACGTATGCAATACGTATTTGATTTTGGCCAACCCCTGGTGTGGAGTAAAAACCTGCAGCAGGAGCCACCATAATAGTCTCTCCATCAACATCAAACTCTTCAAGAAGCCACTGTGCAAAGGCATCACTATTTTTTATAGGTAACTGTACAATACAGTAAAAAGCACCTTTAGGGTATCCAACTTTAACTCCAGGGATTTCCTCTAGTTTTTCAATTAAAACATCTCTACGTTCCTTGTACTGATCGATGACCTGGTCAAAATAAGATTGTGGCGTATCTAAGGCAGCCTCACTGGCTATTTGCGCAAATGTAGGTGGGCTTAGCCTTGCCTGGGCAAATTTTAAAGCAGTATTTAGTACCATTTTGTTTTTACTCACCAAGCAGCCAATACGGGCTCCGCACATAGAATAACGTTTTGATACAGAATCTATAATTATTGCATAGTCTTCCATACCTGGTTCTTCAAGGATAGAATAATGCCTAACATTATCATAGGTGAATTCTCTATACACCTCATCTGCCACTAAAAACAAATCATGTTTTTTTACAATTGCTGCTAGGGTTTGTATTTCTTGTTTAGAGTATAGGTAGCCAGTTGGGTTTCCTGGGTTGCAGATAAGAATGGCCTTTGTTTTTGGGGTAATAAGTTTTTCAAATTCTGAAATATCAGGCAAGGCAAAGTTGTCCTCTATTTTTGAAATAACCGGTACTATTTTTACCCCAGATGCTATTGCAAAACCATTGTAATTTGCATAAAAAGGCTCTGGGATGATAATTTCATCGCCAGTGTCTGCAATACTACCCATAGCAAACAATAGGGCCTCACTACCTCCAGTGGTTACAATAAGTTCATTGTGATTTACAGGAATATTTTTTCCTTGATAATACGTTGCAATTTTTGTTCTGTAGGTCTCAGACCCTTCAGATCTTGTGTATGCAAGGACATCAAGTGCGTGAGAGGCTACCGCCTCCATGGCTTGTTTTGGGCTCTTAATATCTGGTTGTCCAATATTAAGATGATATACTTTTTTATTTGCTTTGTAGGCTTTCTCTGCGAAAGGAACCAGCTTTCTTATGGGTGATTCTGGCATTAATTGCCCTTTGGTTGAAATTATTGGCATAACAGTATTATTTGAATAACAAAGTTGCAAAAAATAGTTTAAAAATATGCTATGTAAGCCTGCGGTTTGTCTATTTATTTTAAACCTAATTTTACGACAGAAAAAAGGTCGATTCACAAAAGTAAATCGACCAAATTTATATATTAAAACCGCAGTGTTACTCTTCTGTTTTTTCTAAGATGCTCTTATCTGCATTTAAAACCTCTCCTTTTATTTTTAGGGCTTTTATTGGCTCATCTGCATTAGAGTATACCGTTACTGTTTTTCTTATAGGACCCACTCTGTTTGTGTCATACTTAACTTCAATACTTCCAGAGGCTCCAGGAGCAATAGGTCCTTCTGGTTTTTTTGGAACCGTACACCCACAACTAGATTTTACATTTGTTACCACTAATTCTGCGTCTCCGGTATTGGTAAATTCGAATACACGAACTCCATCACTTCCTTTTACAATCTTGCCGTAATCTACCGTTTCGTTTTTGAAACTGATTTTGGCTTGCGCACTTGAGGTGTATCCAATTAGGCTAATTAACGCTACTACTATTAACTTTTTCATATCATATGCTATTAAGGATTGCTAATTTAGGGAACTTTAGTATGCTGTGCAAGTTAAGTTATAGACATTAAACATTTCATAATACTATAGATATCCCTACTTTTACAATCTTATTTCAAAAATGATACCAAAATGACCCAAACAGGAGCCTATAATGCACAAGATGTTGAAGATAAGTGGTACCAGTACTGGATGGAGCACAACTATTTCCATAGTGAAGTAGACGATCGTGAGCCGTACACTATTGTAATACCCCCTCCAAACGTTACAGGGGTCCTCCATATGGGACATATGCTAAATAACACCATACAAGATGTCCTAATACGTCGAGCACGCTTAAAAGGCTTTAATGCGTGTTGGGTGCCTGGCACCGATCATGCAAGTATTGCAACAGAAGCCAAAGTTGTTGCGCGCCTTAAAGAACAAGGAATCCAGAAAGCAGATTTAACAAGAGAAGAATTTTTAAAACACGCCTGGGATTGGACCGATGAGTATGGTGGTGTTATTTTAGATCAACTAAAAAAACTTGGTGCCTCTTGTGACTGGGAGCGTACTAAATTTACCCTTGATCCTGACATGTCTACTCAAGTTATAAAAAGTTTTGTTGACTTGTACAACAAAGGCCTTATTTATAGAGGTTATAGAATGGTAAATTGGGATCCAGAGGCAAAAACAACTTTAAGTGATGAAGAGGTTAATTTTGTAGAGCAACAAGGTGATTTGTTTTACATTAGCTACAAAATACAAGACAGCGACAAGACCCTAACCATTGCTACCACGCGTCCAGAAACTATTTTTGGTGATACCGCCATTTGCATAAACCCCGATGATGATCGTTTTGCTCATTTAAAAGGAAAAAAAGCCATAGTGCCTATTTGCAATAGAGTAATTCCAATAATAGAAGATTCATACGTAGACATCGAGTTTGGTACTGGTTGTCTGAAGGTAACTCCAGCACATGATGAAAATGACAAAATGCTGGGAGATACCCACAAATTGGAAGTTATAGATATTTTTAATGACGATGCGTCGCTCAATAGTTTTGGATTACACTACCAAGGAAAAGATCGTTTTGTGGTTCGTAAAGAAATTGCAATTGAGCTAAAAGAGTTGGGCGCTTTGATTAAAACAGAGCAGCACCTCAACAAAGTAGGAACCAGTGAGCGCACCAAAGCCGTTATAGAACCGCGCCTTAGTGACCAGTGGTTTTTAAAAATGGAAGATTTAGTAAAGCCTGCCATAAAAGCTGTTTTGGAGCAAGATGATGTCGTTTTACATCCAAAGAAATTTGAGAATACCTACCGTCATTGGATGACCAATATTAGAGATTGGAATATTTCTCGCCAACTTTGGTGGGGGCAACAAATTCCAGCCTATTTCTATGGAGATGGGAAAGAAGATTTTGTAGTAGCTGAAACTATAGAAGAAGCTTTGATGTTGGCCAAAGAAAAAACCAGCAATACATCTTTAAAAATTACAGACCTGCACCAAGATGCCGATGCTTTAGATACTTGGTTTTCGTCTTGGCTTTGGCCCATGAGCGTATTTGATGGATTAAACAATCCAGATAATAAAGAGTTTAATTATTACTATCCAACCAATGATTTGGTCACTGGACCAGATATTTTATTTTTCTGGGTAGCAAGAATGATCATAGCCGGCTATGAGTATACCGGTAAAAAACCTTTCAAAAATGTATACCTAACAGGACTCGTTCGTGATAAGCAGCGTCGTAAAATGAGTAAATCTTTAGGGAATTCTCCAGATGCTTTACAACTTATACAAACCTATAGTGCAGATGGTGTACGTGTGGGTTTACTTTTGAGTGCTGCTGCAGGAAATGATTTAATGTTTGATGAAGGGCTTTGCCAGCAAGGAAAAGGTTTTTCAAATAAAATTTGGAATGCATTTAAGCTAACCCAATCTTGGGATATAGACGCTACTATTTCACAACCAGAATCCTCCAAAATCGCCATTAATTGGTATCAATCTCGTTTACAGCAAACACTTGTTGAGATTGAGGATCATTACAGCAAATACAGAATTAGTGATGCTTTGATGGCAAGTTATAAGTTGGTATGGGATGATTTTTGTGGCTGGCTTCTGGAAATTATAAAGCCCGCATACCAGGCTCCAATAGATAAACAAACCTATGATAGTGTGGTTGCTATTTTTGAAGACAACCTAAGGATATTACATCCTTTTATGCCGTTTTTGACAGAAGAGTTATGGCATGCCATCGCAAAAAGAACACCTCAAGAAGCGTTGATTGTTAATCATTGGCCCAAAACAACAACAATAGACACAGCCTTATTGACTGATTTTGAGTTTGCATCTGAGGTTATTTCTGGAATTAGAACCATCAGAAAAGAAAAAAACATTGCTTTTAAAGATGCTATTTCACTTTCAGTAATTAATACAGAGAAGGTACATAGTCAGTTCGATGTTGTTATAAAAAAACTAGGGAATATTAGTGAGATGACTTCTGTTTCAGGTGGGGTAGAGGGTGCCTTAACCTTTAGGGTGAAGTCTAACGAATATTTTATACCCATTGAGGGAACTATTGATGTAGCGCAGGAAATACTAAAATTAAAAGAAGAATTAAAATACACTCAAGGGTTTCTAAAAAGCGTACAAGGTAAGTTGAAAAACCAAAAATTTGTAAGCGGTGCTCCACAACAAGTGGTAGATAACGAGCGCAAAAAAGAAGCAGATGCAATTGCAAAGATTGAAACTATCGAAACCTCAATAAAAAGTCTTAGTTAAAAAATGTTTTTTGTTAGAGATTACTTTCTATACAAAAAATAATGCGTTGAGGTTTCTATATACTCCAGTTTAGCCTGGTCCTGGCTAAGATGCTGGGCTTGAAAGAGTGCATTTGTTTTAAAAGCCGAAATTAGTTTTTTCTTGCTATTGCTTGGTTTGTGCCAAGAGTTTGTAGCGCGTTTGTAATACGCATACAGCTTTAATAATGTATCTGCAGGAAAAGGCTCCTTGTGCCCATTTACGCTTTCAACAGCTTTTTTAAATGCTATGTCTATTTCCTGTGATGTCATTACAATAGTTTACTTTGCTTAAATAGATGCTAAAATGGAGGTTCCTCCTTTTACAACATCGTTGAGTTTTACATCAAGTTTTGTGCCTACAGGTAAAAATACATCTACACGAGATCCAAACTTAATAAAGCCGCTGTCGCTTCCTTGCGTTACTTGTTGTCCCTTTTCTGCGTAATTTACAATACGTCTAGCCAGTGCGCCTGCGATTTGACGGTGAAGTACATTTCCAAATTTTTTGGAGCTTACCACAACGGTTGTGCGCTCATTTTCTTCACTAGATTTTGGATGCCAAGCTACCAAAAATTTTCCGGGATGGTATTTGCTAAAAACCACCTCTCCAGCAACAGGATACCGCGTAACGTGCACGTTTATGGGAGACATAAACACAGATACCTGTAGTCTTTTTTCATTGAAAAACTCTTTTTCAAACACCTCTTCAATAACCACAACTTTTCCATCTACAGGAGATACTACATGATCTTCGCTTATGTTAAGGTTTCTTTTTGGGTTTCTAAAAAACTGCAATACTAGCACTAGCATTACAATAGCCAGGAGCATAAAGGCGCTTCTTAGATAATCGTTTATAATGAAATAATCTGCAGCCAAGCTCATTGCAATAGCTAGCACTAACGTAATTAAAATAATTTTGTATCCTTCTTTATGAAACATAAGTTATAAGTTGTAAAAATGCATAAATAAATGGGCTGGCATAAATAGCGCTATCCAGCCTGTCATATAATCCTCCATGTCCAGGCATTACGTTTCCACTATCTTTTACTCCAGCTTGGCGTTTGTAGTTGGATTGTACTAAATCTCCAATGCTTCCACACACTGAAATAATGATCGCAAGAGAAATCCAAATAGGTAACGTGTATATATCTAACACATTAAATATAATGAAACTTGATATAACAGCTCCTAGGAGTCCTCCAAAGAACCCTTCTATTGTTTTTTTTGGAGAAACTCTCTCCAGTAGTTTGTTTTTACCCAGTGATTTACCAATGATATACGCAAAGGTGTCGTTGCACCAAATTAACACAAAAACCCCAACAATAATCTCTGGCTTAAATACCCCTTTAGAAAATGGAATGAGTGTTAAAAAAACAAAGCCACTTATGATGTAAAGCATTGTAGGGATGTATTTTTGCTTTTTAAGTAAAAGGTTATTTTTGGTTGATTGTACATCTTTGGCCAATAGTATACTCACTAGTAAAGAGCTGCCTAGGTATGTATATAGAATACTATTTCCCGGGTGATAGTAGCTTATCAGTAAAAGCGAAATTGGAAGCAGAAGATAAGGGGTGAAATGTTTTAAGTGTATGAGTTTTTTAAATTCCTTAAGGGTTTGAAGCCCAAGAATGAGAAAAAGCATCATAAATAGCTCACGAGAGGTGTACATGGAAAAAACTACGACAAGGACATACAAAATCCCCGATATACTTCGTACAACAATTTCTCTCATAGTATATATCTTCTATAGGTCTTCTAGAAGCAGCAAATATAAGTTTTTTGTACTACTTCCATAACTCATAAAATCCTTTTCTTTTTCTGTCTCAAAATCTTGAATTGCAGTGATATTGCTAGGAATAAATTTCCCGCCACTATTTTTGATAATACGTAACCCTTCACTGATGTTTTCTACAAACTGGCTCGTGGTGGCAAATATGACAATATTGGCAGGTAACTCATCTAATTTTTTCTCCTTAATTTGGTTTGAAGAAAGTAAAATGGAGCCATTTTTTGATATCAAAGACTCACAAGTAGTCAAGAAAAAGGTAGCAGTAGTTTTTTTGGTGAAATTTAAATTATACCCGTCAAACTTTTTAGAAAGCATTTCATTGATACAGAACACCTCTTTTTCATACCAGTCATTCTCTAGTAAGATGTTATCAAACGCTTCGTTAATTTCTTGAGCATCTGTACAGTATAAGAATTTACCTCCGTTTTTCCTGAAGTTATTGGTAAACCTTTCATCTATGGCAAGACTATCTTCTGGATAATATTTGCCACAATCATCATCATCACCTTTTTGTTTAGGTGTTTTTTTTAGATTGAGATTTCCTTTTAAAAGTCTTTTAAAGAGACTCATATGCAGGGTTTATAGGTGTTTAGATTCTAGTTATATCAAAGATAGTAAAAATCTCGTCATAGAAAACCCACAATACTAATCTTTACTCAAATGGTAGTAAAACGAACCGTTAGCTAGTAAGATCACCATTTTCTTGTTCAGCCTGTGGAGCTTGTTTGTCTTCTTTAGGATCTTCTACTATTTCGCTAATAGATTTTTCGAAAGGTCTTTTCCCAAAGATAACTTCTAGATTGTCTTTAAAAATAACCTCTTTGGCTAGCAGTACATTTGCTAGTTCTGTAAGTTTTTCTTTGTTAGCCTCTAATAGTTCAATAGCACGGTTGTATTGCGTCTCGATAAGATTTGATATTTCCTTGTCAATTAACTCCGCAGTTTTTTCACTGTATGGTTTGCTGAAATTGTATTCAGACTGCCCACTTGAATCATAATAGGTAAGGTTACCAACCTTATCATTAAGACCGTATACAGTTACCATTGCACGGGCTTGTTTGGTTACTTTTTCAAGATCACTAAGGGCTCCAGTAGATATTTTATTGAATATTACTTTCTCTGCCGCTCTTCCTCCAAGTGTTGCACACATTTCGTCAAGCATTTGCTCAGGCCTTACAATAAGACGCTCCTCTGGAAGATACCATGCGGCTCCTAAAGACTGCCCTCTTGGTACAATGGTAACTTTGACTAGTGGCGCTGCATGCTCTAACATCCAACTCACCGTTGCATGTCCTGCTTCGTGGTATGCAATTGCTTCTTTTTCTGCTGGTGTAATAATTTTGTTCTTTTTCTCAAGACCTCCAACAATTCTATCTACAGCATCTAAGAAATCTTGTTTTCCTACTGCTTTTTTCTCGCCTCTTGCAGCTATAAGAGCAGCTTCATTACAAACATTGGCAATGTCTGCTCCAGAGAATCCTGGTGTTTGCTTAGAAAGAAAATCTGTATCTAGGCCTTCTTCCTTTTTTAAAGGGCGCAGGTGTACTTCAAAGATTTCTTTACGCTCTCTTACATCTGGAAGGTCTACATAAATTTGTCTATCAAAACGCCCTGCACGCATTAAGGCCTTATCCAGCACATCTGCACGATTGGTAGCGGCAATTACAATTACATTAGAATCTGTGCCAAAACCATCCATCTCTGTTAGGAGTTGGTTTAAGGTGTTTTCACGTTCATCATTAGAGCCTGAGAAATTAGCTTTTCCACGAGCACGGCCTATGGCATCTATTTCATCTATAAAAATAATAGAGGGAGATTTTTCTTTGGCTTGTTTAAATAAATCACGTACTCTAGATGCACCTACACCCACAAACATTTCAACAAAATCTGAACCAGATAAAGAGAAAAAAGGTACTTTGGCCTCACCAGCTACTGCACGAGCCAATAATGTTTTCCCTGTACCTGGAGGTCCTACCAAAAGGGCTCCTTTAGGAATTTTACCTCCAAGGGCTGTGTATTTTTCTGGGAATTTCAGAAAATCTACAATTTCTTGTACCTCTTCTTTTGCCCCTTCTAGGCCTGCAACATCTTTAAAGGATGTTTTTACATCTAATTTTTCATCAAATAATTTAGCTTTAGATTTTCCGATATTGAAAATTTGACCTCCAGCTCCGCCTCCAGCTCCGCCGCCAGACATACGTCTCATAATAAAAATCCAAATACCAATGATTACTATAAAAGGAAGTAGTCCTACAATAACTTCACCCCAAAGATTGGTCTCTGTGTTCCAGATAATTTGGGTGTCCAAATTGTTTTCTCTTTTTATAATTTGAAAATTATTTTCAAAATTTTGAAGATCACCAAACTCAAACTCATAGGTAGGGTCATTGGCTCCAGGTGTTAAGAGTCCTTTTGGTTTATTTTTAGTATGTACTCCTTGAGATCTTGCCTCTTGAGTAAGATATACTTTGGCTACTTTTTTGTTTACAATCTCAACTTTTTGAACATCTCCCTGTCTCAAATAATTTTCAAACTCTGCTTGGCTTGTTTTTTTTGTTTGAGAAAAGTTGCTGCCACCAGAGAGTTGCAGTGCTAAGAAAATAACAAAAATAGAACCGTATATCCAATATGGGCTAAATTTTGGTTTTTTTAGATCAGGTTTTTTGTTTTTATTGTCCTTGGAATCTTTTGTATCGTTTGCCATGTGGCTTTACTGTTTTTTAATGAGAAGTTTCGATTTTGACAGACTTTGCATCACCCCATAGGCCTTCAATGTCATAAAAATCTCTAATGTGTTTTTGAAAAACGTGAACCACAACGTGAACATAGTCCATAAGAATCCATTCAGAGTTCTCACTTCCTTCTATATGCCAAGCTTTTTCTTTTAAAGCTTTACTCACTATTTTTTGTACAGAACTTACAATAGCATTTACCTGAGTGTTAGAAGTACCATTACAAATAATAAAATAATCTGTAACTGTATTTTCGATTTCTCTAAGGTCAAGAATTTCAATATCTTGTCCTTTAACTTCTTCAATTCCTCTAATAATATGTGTAATAAGGAGGTCTGTATTTTTTTCTTTTTTGGTCATTCAAACGTTTTGTTTATGCAAAGTTATTACTTTTTGTTTGTTATAAGTGTTTTGCATCTATAATAAAATCTTAAATTGTCACTCGTGAATATAATCAAACTTAGTGCCACCCCATCCACCAATACGTACTTAAAAGACTTGGCTAAGACTTGTTTTTTAAAAGATTATACAGTGGTAGTAACTTCCAAACAAACAAAAGGAAGAGGTCAAGTAGATGCCCAGTGGCATTCTCAGCCCAACAATAGCCTTACCCTAAGTGTTTTTAAGCGTTTTGAGGGTCTTCAAATCTCACAACAATGGTATGTTTCAATGGCTGTCTCACTAGCTGTTTTTTACACCCTAAAGCATTTAAAAATACCTGAAATAAGTATAAAGTGGCCTAACGACATTATGTCACGAAGTAAGAAATGTTGCGGAATATTAATTGAAAACACGACCAAGGGAACACATTTAGACTCCGCTATAATTGGTATTGGAATAAATGTAAATGAAAATCAATTTAAAGACCTTCCATTGGCAAGTTCTTTGAGACTGGCTAGCGGAAACTCTTTTGATATCTCTTTGGTCCTGGAGGTATTGTTGCTACAATTAAAAATACAATTAACTCGTGTAGACAATCAAGATTTTGAAGCAATTTTCAACTCCTATAATCAAGACTTATTTAGACTGGACACAGTAGCTGTTTTTTCTACAAATACCAAGGTTCCTTTTAATGCCATACTAAGAGGTGTCACAAAATCTGGCCTACTAGTCTTAGAGAATGAGGCCTCACAGAGAGATACCTACAATCTAAAAGAAATAAAATATCACTTTTAAATTGTTTCTAAATTTGAAGCGAGTGTTTCTATAAATTTACTTACCGGAGCTTTTACCATCATTGCCATCATAGGATTAAAGTCTCCCTGAAACTGTAATTCAATGAATGAGGAGTTGTCGTCTTTGGCTTCTATGTTTCCAATAAGAGTAAAAGGAATTTTATCACTAATTGCACCCAGGGTTACTTTGTTTGGGTTTATGATCTCTTTTACCTCCAAAGCAATTTCCGGCATACCCATTATAGCAAAAATAAAAGCATCTTCTCGAATTACTTCAAACTTGCTAATATTCTCTGGCATTAGTTGCTCAAAGTTTTTTACATCACTTAAGTGATCGCAAAGAGCTGAGGCAGATTTTTGAACAATTACTTTTTTACTATTTAGTTCCATGAGACTTTATTATTTGTGCTTTGCAAGATAAAATTAATTTTTAAAATATTATTTTAAGTTGCCTACAATAGTTAAAAAAATGAAGATCATTTTGAGATAATCACTTTGTTTTTTATTACTAATTATTTAAAAATTTTATAAAATTGTTAATGTTAAGTTAATAAATATGTTAAAATATTGGTTTTTTATTAAAACAATTATGCTACTTTGCTGATAATAACAACTTTACTAATTTAATAATCTATTAATTAACCACTATGGAAAAAATTTTAACTCAGCTTTTTGATCTACCAAAAATGATCAACAGCAAACTCCCAATGAATAATTTTAATTCAATGGTAGAAGATTCAGAACACAATGTTGCAAACTGGACAGGAAAATTCTACACAGTATCTGCACTTGTTATTTTACTTACTTCTCTAATGTATGTTCTATCTCCAATCTGGAATGGCGACATGGGTGAAGGTTCAGCTATTGTAGGTAATGTACTTTCTATGCTTATCTGGGTATATGCGGCATTCCCTATTGCACAGGTAGTAAGATCTACCGGAGATAGCCTGGCTAGCTCCAAAAGTTCTATTGTAGATTTTGTTTTTAGAGACTTGGCAGTAGCTAACATTAAGCTACTAGGCCATGTTGGCGCATTAGTTGCCCTGTTTGGAGCTATTTGCATGACACTTACATGGGCTACTTCACTAGATGTTTCTGGAGGTGTTATGACAGGCTGGACAGATAATATTTCATATGCATATGCCCTTCCAATGGCTGCAGTTGCTTCACTCACTGAGCTTTTAAACCTTGGGTTTGTTGGTGGTGTTTTGGCAGATTGGTCTGCTTGGGACCCTACATTAACTGCAGGTGATCCTTGGAGTCTTAGCGGTTTGTATGCTGTATTATGGGGGTACGTTGGTGTAGTGGCAATTTTAGCCAAGCTATACGTTACTTTAGCAATATATTATTTCTTCTACGGAATAATAAGCAGCTTAGTTACCTTTATAAAAAGCCCTTATTTGCCTTTTAAAACAAGCTAAGTATGTAACCAGTTTATTTAAAAAAGGCGTGATTTTATAAATCACGCCTTTTTTTATTTACCAGTCCAAGTGGCTGGATTTTCTCTCCAAGAGCTGAGTTGCTTGCTCTCTGAGGATGAAATAAAATGTGATTTCTCGGCATTTAGTAACAGATGTTCGTAGTTACTAAGTGTGTTAAGGGTTATATTGGCTTTACGGAAATTTTCATCTGCTAGGTCAAAACCGTATGAGAAAATAGCAAGCATTCCCTTGACGTTTAAATTAGCTTCTCTTAGCGCCTCTACAGCTACTAAGCTACTTTTTCCTGTACTAATTAAATCTTCTACCACCACTACGGTTTGATTTTCTTGCACCATTCCTTCAATTTTGTTTTGTCTTCCATGCTTTTTTGCCTCTGGACGAACATAACAAAAAGGTAAGTTAAGGTAGTCTGCGACCAACATACCAATGCCTATGGCTCCAGTAGCAACACCAGCAATAACATCTGGCTTTCCGTATAGGGTCTCTATTTGAGAGGCAATGTGTTCTCTTATGTAATTTCTTATAGCAGGGTAGGACAGTGTTATGCGGTTATCACAATAGATTGGTGAGCTCCATCCAGAGGCCCAAGTAAAAGGCTCTTGTGGTTGTAGTTTTATTGCATTAATTTGCAGTAATAATTCGGCTGTCTTTTGGGCGGTCTCCTTATTTAATATCATAACTGCAAATGTATAAAGTTTTTGTCAATGACCTGCCTATTATATTGTCTACCAAAAAAAATATTGGGAAGCAGTATACAACCATACCATTAAAAGAGGTGAAGTTCAAAAAATTGATTCGTAAAATCAATGATGGTTCTTTGTTGTATGTTAATTTATATCATAAAAATGAGGAGAAATTAGAACAGTTTTTATTAAAAAAGCTACCTGTAGTTTTTGCAGGTGGAGGTTTGGTTTTTAATGCAAAAAAGGAAATCCTTTTTATACGCCGTAACGGAAAATGGGATTTACCCAAAGGGAAGGTTGAGAAAGATGAGTCATATCAAGCTGCTGCTTTGAGAGAGACACAAGAAGAAACTGGAGTTCAAGATCTAGAGCTGCGAAAGTTTATTGCCAAAACATATCATGTTTTTAAACGCAATGATAAACTAAAACTCAAAGTAACATATTGGTATGAGATGTACACAAACTACAAGGGAGATTTAACCCCACAAATTGAAGAAGACATAACCAAAGCACGTTGGAAAAACTTTGCAAAATCTCAAAAAGCACTCACAGAGTCTTATGAGAATATAAAACTTCTATTCCCTAAAGAGTATCTAACCACCCACCCTAATGATAGGGTATCTTAAATGGTTTTGCTCATAGTTTGGAGAATGCTTGTGAAGCCAATCTAATTGTGCATACCAATTATTGGCAAATACAGGTTCTGATTTTTTCTTAGTCTCAAACTCTATTTTAAGTTTAGGGTTGTTCTCTAGAAGTTCTTTTGCTTTGTCTTCCCAGACATAAGGAGAGAATCCTTCTTTTTGTTGTAAAATGGTGTCAAAGAAGTTCCAATTAAAAAAGGAATCTACAGCTTCAGGCTCTAGTGTTTCTAATAAATACCGAATACCTTCTTGAGCGGTAGTAACTAGATAGTCTCCCCTTTGCAAGGTAATGTTTTCTTGTTTGGCAGTAACTTGTGTGTTGTAATGCAAGTAGTGCCCTTCATAAGGCGATTGTCTGCTTTTGTAGTCTTTTATATAGTACACTTGTGCTGCAAGTGTGGTATCTTTTTGTATTTCTGAAACCTGAATGTTATTTAACGCTAGCCTTTCTAGTACTTTCCAGTATCCTTTAGGTATACCGTAGTATGCAGGAATAGTAATTTCTTTTGAGGCTTTAAATGTGTTATAATAAAGTGTCGGTTTTACAAAGGGCTTGCTGTGATCAAATTTAAGTCTCATTTTGCCAGTTACCTCGCTAGGAATCATGTCACCTTGGTAGCCTTTAAATTGTAATGTTTGTGTTTTTGTGCTGTCTGTTGTCCAGAGTATTGGATATTGGTCTGTTTTTTTAAATCGAGTTTTTGCCCTTTGGTGTATGTTTTTAATATTTTTTGCATCTGCGTCTGTGATGGCAATAAAGCTTTTCATTAACTCATAGGTTCCTTCAACGCGCAGCTTGTAGGGTTTTAGCATATGTGTTTCTACCATCATACCTAATGTATTGTATAGGGTTGTGTATCCAGTGGAGTATCTAGGGGAGTCCATGAACTGCGTAAATCCTTTTTCTGGTTGAGAGTTAAATACATTAACATAAGGTGTGATGTCCCATTTCTTTACTTTTAAAGAGTCTTGCAAGCGTGTCATTAATATTTCATTAAGATACACTCCAGCTTCGCCCCCTAATTTATTGTGCTGGGTAAATAGATGTGTAAGGGCGTATTGGTAATCAGCCCCGTTACTTACATGGTTGTCTATAAAGAGCTCAGGGTCTAGGGCTCTAAATATTTTTGTGAAGGCTTTTGCGTTTTTTGTATCTGCTTTTATAAAATCTCTGTTTAAATCATAATTACGAGCATTTCCTCTAAAACCATATACTATTGGACCTTGTTGATTGGTTCTAGTAGTGCTGTTTCTTTGCAATGCGCCTCCAATATTATACACTGGAATGACTGCAACTATAGTATTTGTTGGAGCTACTATCTTTCCTTGAGCCAAATCACGTAGCAGTAACATAGAGGCATCTATGCCATCACTTTCTCCTGGGTGAATCCCATTGTTAATTAGTAAGATATTTTTATTGCGTTTTTTTGCCTGTGAGATAGAGGTGATGCTTTTGCCTGTGGGGTCAAAATATATTACAGATAGCGGATAGCCGCTATCTGTTTGGTCTTCTTGGGTAATAGAGACAGTGGGGTGTGCTTTTGCTAAATTTTTATAAAAAGAAATTACATCTTTATATTCTGGGGTTTGGGTACCCTTTGATATTTCAAAAAGAGTGATTAGGCTTGAGTTTTCTTTTTGATTGTTACAACTAGTAAAAAGAATAATAGTGCAAATAAAGCAGCTATTTAGTGCTATTTTGATGTTGTATTGTATCACTTTTCGGTTAAAATACATTATTTAGTGTTTTTCTTTAAATTATGTGTTTAATATAAATTGCTTTTCTATATTTGTGTTTCAAAATTAAACTTTATTTAACCCTTAAAAACTTTTTATTATGAAAAAAATTACTTTAACACTAGCTGCTTTCGCACTAGTATTCACTGCATTTGCACAAGATGTAGTAATTGAAAGAATTACAGATAACACAACTGCCCTTATCACCACAAATGGAGATGAAGATGCAGGTGTATACTGTTCTGATTTTTTCACACTTGAAGAAGATGTTACTTTAGGTAGCTTTACGTTCCCTGGATTTTACTCTAGTGCTACAGAAATTGGAGATTTATTACTTGGAGGAGATTTCTTCATCTACGTTGATGGTGGTGGATTCCCTGATTCTGACCCAACAACAGCTGATGCCCTTGTTAACTTAACAAATGTACAATTAGGTGCTGGATTAGAATTACGTATAGTTGACGATCTTGAAGCAGGTTGGATTGTAAATGTAACTGCTGCAAATGGTGGAACTCAAGTAACGTTACCAGCTGGTGACTACTGGGTAGCTTTTGCTCCTGCTGTAGTAGGAGGTTCTGCTGGTGCTGGACGTTGGAACTGGACTGGTTCTTTCACAACAGAAATTGGAATACCACCTGCAAACGCATCTTTACTTATTGATTCTGATGATTTATTTGGAGCTGGTGCAACAGACTGGACTGAAATCTCTGGTCTTATTGGTGCAGACTTCCCATCTTTTGGTTGGACTTTAACTAGTGAAGAAGAATCTGCAGGTCTTGGTGACAACGATTTAGTAGGTGCTTCAGTATATCCTAACCCTGCTACAAACGTAATCAACGTTGATTTTTCTTCTAACGTAGAATTAAAAAGTGCTGTACTTTTTGATGTATTAGGAAAAAACACAGGTGCTACTTTAGTAAATGGTTCAATGAACATTGCTGATCTTGCTGCTGGTGTATACATCTTAAACATTGAGACTAACAACGGTTCTTTAACACAAAAAGTAATTAAGCAATAAGCTTAACAACATACTTTATAAAAGCCTCGCAAATTGCGAGGCTTTTTTTATGCCCTATATTTTGTTAGTTGAGTCAAGTACTAGCTTATTTTATTTGGAGTCTTTTAACGATACTCTATATCGTTTTGCCTGCATAGATACTTCTACCTAACTGAATGTATCTATATCTGTACATTGAGATAGTTTTTGCCTTGTCTTATTCACTAAAAGTAATATAGCACACAATGTATTTCTAATTGCTTAGATATGATCTTGTGTTCTTTAACTTATACTTTAAGGGCTTTTTGAAAACCTATGGCTATCTAGGGAGTATTACTAGAAATAAAAAAAAACCATTAATGCTATGCAGCACTAATGGTTTTTCTGTTACTATTATAAGCTTATTACACTAGCTATTCATAGAAATTAAGAACTCATCATTATTTCTAGTGTTTTTGATACGGTCGTTGATAAACTCCATAGCTTCAACAGGGTTCATATCTGCAAGGTATTTACGCAATACCCACATACGCTGTATTGTTTTCTCATCTAGCAGTAAATCGTCTCTACGGGTGCTAGAAGATGTTAAATCTACAGCAGGGAATATACGGCGGTTAGATATCTTTCTATCCAGTTGCAGTTCCATGTTACCAGTACCTTTAAATTCTTCAAAGATCACTTCATCCATTTTAGAGCCTGTTTCTGTCAAGGCTGTTGCAATGATACTTAGCGAACCTCCGTTTTCTATGTTACGAGCAGCTCCAAAGAAACGTTTTGGTTTGTTTAATGCTGCAGCATCTACACCACCAGATAGAATTTTACCACTGGCCGGTTGTACGGTGTTGTATGCTCTAGCCAAACGTGTAATAGAATCTAGAAGAATCACAACATCATGTCCACACTCAACCAAACGCTTTGCTTTGTCTATTACTAGATTTGCAATACGTACGTGTTCTGAGGGTTCTTTGTCAAAGGTAGAGGCAATCACCTCTCCTTGGACATTGCGTTGCATGTCTGTAACTTCTTCTGGACGTTCATCTATAAGGAGTATCATTTGATATACCTCTGGGTGATTGGCTGCGATACCATTGGCAATGTCTTTGAGTAACATTGTTTTTCCTGTCTTTGGCTGGGCTACAATCATACCACGTTGTCCTTTACCAATAGGAGAGAATAAATCTATAATACGGGTAGAAAGAGTTGGTTGTTTCTCAGAGATATTAAATTTCTCTTGAGGAAATAAAGGTGTTAAATGTTCAAAAGCAATCCTGTCACGAACTACATTTGGATTTTGACCATTAATTTTTATGACTTTTATAAGAGGAAAATACTTTTCTCCTTCTTTTGGAGGACGTACAACTCCTAAAACTGTGTCACCACTTTTTAAACCAAAGAGTCTAATTTGTGATTGTGATACGTAGATATCATCAGGAGATGACAGATAATTATAATCACTAGAGCGCAGAAAACCATATCCGTCTTGCATGATATCCAAGACTCCTTCACTTTCTATAATGCCATCAAATTCAAAATCTGGTTCTTTATATCTGTTTCTGCTGTCTTTATTACCGTTGTTACGGTTGTCTTGTTTTGGTTTATTATCTCTTGGTGTTCTTTTGTTGTCATTTCCACCTTTTTGACGGTTGTCATTTTGTTGACGGTTGTCTGTGTTTTTGTTTTTGTGTTGTGGCTTGTTCTCTTTTGATGGGTTTTCTTGAGGGCGTTTTTCTAGAGTACCTTCTTGTTTCTGTGGTTCCTTTTTCTCTGAAGGGTTTGATTTTTCTCTTGGAGTTTGTTTAGCTCTAGGGTTTGGTTTGTGTCTAGGAGGGCGAGGTGCTCGTTCTTCTGTTTTTGCAGCTGCAGGTTCGCTAACAGCCTCTTTTGGTATTTCTGAAACGATAGCCTTTACAGCGTTTGGATTTGCCGCTTGGTAATCAAGTATTTGATATACCAGATCTAATTTTTTTAAAGTACGGTACTTTGGTACTTTTAATGTGTTTGCTAATTCCTGTAATTCAGGTAATTTTTTAGCTTTTAATTCTGAAATTTCTAGCATGTAGAGAGTGATAATTTGATTAAAGTGAGGGAAATCTTTAGAAAAAGATTTGTGTCTGAAAATTTATTTGAAGATAAGTAACCTAGATTGAAATGGTTACATATTATTAATGCAATAATACAACAATAAATTAAACTCTTACCTACAATTTTTAAAAAGAAACCTTATTTTTGAGCTGTAAATAAAGACTATTTTTCATGTTACAACGCATACAAACTATATATCTTATTCTTGCCACTTTTGTGATGGCGGGTTTATATATTTGGTTTCCTGTGGTAACAAGCACAGATGGAGTTGTTCTTATTAGTAATCAAGAACCGCTGGTTTTTGGATTAATATTCACTTGTATTGCCTTAACAATTATTGCTGTTTTAACTTTTAAAAAACGACAGACACAATTTGTGTTGAATCGTTTAAATATCATATTAAACTTTGTATTACTGGGAGTTTTCGTTTATAGGTCACTAAGTGTACCTGGAGAGACTTTTGTCTCACAGAAGGGTATTGGGGTGTTACTTCCTATCATTTCTATCGTTTTTTTAGCGATGGCCAATAAAGCCATCAAAAAGGATGAAGATCTCGTAAAATCTGTAGACCGTTTACGTTAACACAAGCTTAGTATTATTAGTGCGAGACCTCAAAGTATGCCAACTTTGAGGTCTTTTTTTATCGTTTTAGTTCAATAACCTCTAGATTTTTGATGTTACTTCCATCAATCTCAAACCTAAGCATGGTTCTAACTTTATGAAAACCATGTCTGCCAATTGCTCCAGGATTCATGTGTAACAAACCCGTTTTTTTACATCGCATTACTTTTAAAATGTGAGAATGGCCTGTAATAAATAAGGTAGGTGGGTTGGCATAAATACTTGCTCTAATTCTTTGATTGTATCTTCCGGGATATCCGCCAATATGGGTGATGTAAACGGCAACCTGTTCACACATAAAGTGTAAGTCTAGCTCAAAAGTAGCTCTGGCCTTGGAGTCATCAATATTTCCATACACAGCACGTAAAGGTTTTAGAGCGGCAATGGCATCTGTCACCTTTAAATCACCAATATCTCCAGCATGCCATACTTGGTCTGCCTGTTTTACATATTTTAATATGGTGTCATCTATATGGCTATGGGTATCACTAAGTAGCAGTATTTTAGTCACGCTTGGTAGGGTTTTAAAAGTCAAAAATACGCTTAATCATTTAAGATATTTGTATTACTAAGACAAGATGATTAACAAAATTATCAAACCACAAGGTATTTACTTTTCTCTAAAGTGTACCTTTGTAAAAAAAAACCATTGTGCGGTACTTTATAGAAATAGCATACAACGGAACTAGTTATTGTGGTTGGCAAAGACAGCCCAACGCACTGAGTGTGCAGCAGGTTTTAGAAGAGGCTATGTCTGTTTTTTTAAGAACACCTATAACTGTTTTTGCTGCTGGAAGAACCGATGCGGGAGTGCATGCAAAACAACTCTTTGCGCATTTTGATTTTCCTGAACTTGAAAATATTTCTGAGACACTTTATAGAATCAATGCTCTTTTGCCGAGCGATATTTCTGTAGCTAGCATTTCTAGAGTTAAAGAAGATGCGCATGCTCGTTTTAATGCCACCGCGCGCTCTTATGAGTACCATATACAGCTTTCCAAAAACCCATTTACAACTACCCTGGCTCATCAAATCCACAAAAAACCCGACCTACTACTAATGAACAAGGCTGCTAGCATGCTTTTAGGGCGTCAAGATTTCCAGTGTTTTTCTAGGTCTAATACAGAGGTTAACACCTTTTTTTGTGATATTACAATAGCGCACTGGGAATTACAAGGGAGCACTTTGCTATTTTCTATTACCGCAGATCGTTTTTTAAGAAATATGGTGCGTGCCATAGTTGGTACGCTGCTAGACGTTGGTTTTGAAAAAACTAGCCTTGCGCAGCTTTCTAGTATTATAAATTCAAAAGATAGGAGTAATGCTGGGTCTTCTGCACCTGCCCGAGGTTTATATTTAACCAAGGTATCCTATCCTCAAGATGTATTCATAAGTTAATATCTTTACACGCTATATGGCATCAGCAAATGCATTTGATTTTAAGTTATTTAAGCGGTTATTGGAATTTACCAAGCCATACCGCTTGGTTTTTTATTTTGTTGCCTTTACAGCTCTTATTTTATCTGGACTGGCAATTTTAAGGCCTTATTTTTTAGAACGCGCTATAGATGAGTCTATAATACCTCGAGATCCATCAGGGCTTATTTACTTTATTGTAATTATGATAGGGGTACTGGTATTGGAAGTTATATTTCAATTCTCTTTTATTTTTTATGCCAATTGGCTAGGCCAGCACATCATAAAAGACTTACGCATTAGTTTGTTTGGCTTAATGATGCGTTTTAAAATGAAATATTTTGACACCAGTTCTGTGGGTAGGCTAACCACTCGTGCTGTAAATGATATAGAAACCATATCTAGTATTTTTAGTCAAGGGCTGTTTATGATCATTGCAGATTTACTAAAAATGGCTGCTATTGCAACCTTTATGTTGTATCAAAGTTGGCGATTATCACTCATTGTATTTGTTATTTTACCTCTTATACTTATAGCTACACGTATTTTTCAACGCGCAATGAAAGTAGCTTTTGAAGAGGTGCGGGCACAGGTGGCTAATTTAAATTCTTTTGTACAAGAGCGTATCACTGGAATGAAGATTGTTCAGGTTTTTGCAAGAGAGCAAACAGAGTACAAACAGTTTTTTGCTATTAATGAAAAACACAAAAAAGCCTGGATTAAAACCGTATGGTATAACTCTATATTTTTTCCTATTGCAGAGATGGCCTCTTCTGTTGCCATTGGTTTGCTGGTTTGGTTTGGGGGTTTAAATGCTGCTGCAAACGGTGTGATTACTCTAGGTTTGGTTGTTGCATTTATAGAACTGGCTCAAATGCTATTTAGGCCACTGCGTCAAATAGCAGATAAGTTTAACACACTTCAAATGGGTATGGTTGCTGCAAAGCGTGTTTTTGAAATATTAGACACTAAAGCGCACATCGCCAACCAGGGTACCCAGGTGCTTACAAATACCAAAGGTGCTATCGTTTTTAAAAATGTTTGTTTCTCTTATGTGGAAGGGGAGCAGGTAATAAACGATATTTCTTTTACCGTACAACCTGGAGAAACCATTGCAATTGTGGGGGCAACCGGTGCTGGTAAATCTACCATCATAAACCTGCTTAATCGTTTCTATGAAATTAACAGCGGTACTATTTTAATAGATGGAGTGTCAATTAAGGACTATACATTGGATTCTCTTAGAGAACAGATAGGGGTTGTATTACAAGATGTTTTTCTTTTTGCAGATACCATACACAACAATATTAGTTTAAATAATGAGGCTATTACTTCACAAGAAATACAACAGGCAGCAACTCAAATTGGAGTATCGAAGTTTATAGACTCCTTGCCAGGGAAATTTCAGTATAATGTGAAAGAGCGGGGTGTGATGCTGTCTTCTGGCCAGCGGCAACTCATTGCTTTTTTACGCGCATATGTAAGTAATCCTGGTATTTTGATTTTAGATGAGGCAACCTCTTCTGTGGATTCATACTCTGAACAGATGATACAAACAGCCACAGATACCATAACCAAAGACAGAACTTCTATTGTCATTGCCCATAGACTAGCTACCATTAAAAAAGCGGATAAGATATTGGTAATGGACGCTGGTAAAATTGTAGAATCTGGAACTCATAAAGAGCTGTTAGATCTTGATGGTTACTACCGTACCCTTTATAAAGTCCAGTTTGCCGCAGAGAAAAACCGGGAAAATTAACTTAAGTCTTTGTGGATTATTTCAGTGAGCTGCTCTAGAGTTTCATAGAGCACGAAATCACCATCTTTAAGATAAGAAATCTGTCCATTCTCTTCGCTCACTACAAGACAAACAGCATCACTTTTTTCACTCACGCCAACAGCTGCTCTATGACGTAGGCCAAAACGCAGTGGTATTTTTTTATCATCAGAGACAGGCAGTATCACACGTGTTGCGGTGATTGTATTGCCTTCTATAAGCATAGCGCCGTCATGTAATGGACTGTTTTTGTAAAAGATACTCTCCAAAATGGGCTGGTTTACTGCCACACTCATGGCATCTCCACTAGATTTTACAAACTCTAAACTATTGTTTCTTTTTATAACAATAAGGGCTCCGGTTTTACTTTGGCTCATATTCCTGCAAGCAGCAATAACGGGTTCTATGTCTGTGGTTGCAATGGTATCTGTAGAAATGGATTTAAATTGTCTAAAAATACGATTGGCCTTAAAATTGGTAGAACCAAGCATTAACAAAAACTTTCTTATTTCTTGCTGGAATACAACAATTAAAGCAAACATACCGACACCCAAAAATCCTCCAAGAATTTTACTCAGTAGTTCCATTTCTAATAAATCTGTAAGCCACCATATACCATAGATAATCACAATACCAATAAATATATTTATGGCAACGGTACCTTTTACTAGCCTATATAAGTAATATAGCAGAGCGGCCACAAGTACAATGTCTATGGCGTCAATGATTCTAAAGTCTGTTAATTCGAAAAAATCCAAATAATTTTGTTTTAAAGGTCTGTAAATGTAGGATTAAATTTTTAGTTACTCATAGATGTGTTAAGTTGCTTAAATAGCGTGATGCACTCTTTGGCCGGTTTTACATCATGAACTCTTAGTATACGCGCCCCTTTTTGCAAGGCTACCATATGCAGTGCCGTAGTTCCATTAAGGGCCTGTTTGGCTGAAACATCTAGTGTTTTGTACACCATTGATTTTCTTGAAACACCCGCTAGTATTGGAAGGTCTAGGGTTTCAAAAAGCTCTAAATGATTAAGTAGCTCAAAGTTTTGATCTGTGTTTTTTGCAAATCCAAATCCTGGATCTACAATAATGTCGTTTATATTGAGGGCTCTAGCTGCTGCGATTCTTTCAGAAAAATAAAAGAGTACTTCTTTTGTAATGTTTTGATACTCTGTTAGGGATTTCATGGTTTGAGCAGTACCACGCATGTGCATCATTATATAAGGAATTTGAAGAGCTCCGATGGTCTCTAACATCTTGGAGTCTAATTTCCCGGCGCTAATATCATTCACCATACAAGCTCCCGCTTTTACAGCCTGTTTTGCAACCTCACTCCTAAAGGTGTCTACACTAATAAGTGCCTCTGGAAATTGTTTTATAATGGCCTCTATGGCTGGAACCACACGATTTATTTCTTGCTGTTGTGAAATATCTGTAGCCCCAGGTCTTGAGCTGTAACCTCCCACATCAAGGAAAGTTGCTCCCTGCTGAATCATTTTTGAGGCCTGTTTAATAATTTGACTTTCTGTGGTAGTGGCCCCACCGTCATAAAAGCTATCTGGAGTTATATTAATTATACCCATCACCCTTGGCTCAGCCAAGTCAATTAATGTACCTTTACAGTTGATTGTTTGCAATTTTTTATTTTGATTTATTTACCCGAAATTTACGCAAAATCTTACACATAATATGGCAGATACTTCCAAAGAATATAATGAGGTTATAGATACCTGTAGATCGCTCTTTCAAAAAAAAATGAAAGACTACGGTAGCGCTTGGCGAATTTTAAGACTACCCTCATTGACAGATCAAATTTTTATAAAAGCCCAACGCATTCGTGGTTTACAACAAAATAAAGAACAACGAGTAGACGAGGGGCAAGTAAGCGAGTTTATAGGAATTATAAACTACTGCATTATGGCGCTTGTACAACTTGAAAAAGGAGTGGTAGAACAACCAGATATTGTATTAGAAGAAGCCTTAGAGCTGTACGATCAAAAAATAGCTGCAACCAAACAACTCATGATGGATAAAAACCATGATTACGGTGAGGCCTGGAGAGACATGCGGGTTACAAGCCTAACAGATTTAATTATTCAAAAATTGTTAAGGGTCAAACAAATCGAAGACAATCAAGGAAAAACACTAGTAAGCGAAGGCATAGACGCCAATTACCAAGACATGATTAATTATGCTGTTTTTGCTATGATTCATCTAGAGAGCTAAGACTACCTTTTGCCAGCTTGGCCCGCTTTTAAAAAGAAATAGTATCGAAATTGTAAGTATATGAAAGTATTAGTAGGAGTTTCAAGAATATTTGTAGGGGTTTTATTTATTATAAGTGGTTTAATTAAATTAAACGACCCTGTTGGTTTTTCTTTTAAACTTGGAGATTATTTTGCTCCAGAGGTGTTAAACCTTCCTTTTTTAGAACCATATGCACTAGTTATTGCAGTTTTGGTTGTCATCCTTGAGGTACTGTTGGGTGTGATGCTCATTGTTGGATATGCCAAAAAATTCACGTTATGGAGTTTACTACTCATGATTGTATTTTTTACTTTTCTAACTTTTTACTCTGCATATTTCAATAAAGTTACAGATTGTGGTTGTTTTGGTGATGCGCTCAAACTTACTCCCTGGGAATCATTTTCTAAGGATGTTGTGCTGCTTATACTAATACTCTTTTTGTATAAAGGAAGTAGGTACATACAGCCTTTTTTCTCAAAAGGGGTGAGGAGTATTTCTGTTTTTATATCCTTGATATTGTGTTTATGGTTAGGACTTCATGTGTTGGAGCATTTACCAGTGATAGATTTTAGAGCCTATAAAGTAGGGACAAACATAACCAAGGGCATGCAAACACCTTCAAATGCACCTAGAGCAGTATATCAATACAACTGGAGCTTTGATGTAAATGGCCAGCAAAAAACAGTTATAAATAGAGGAGAGGATCCCAAAATAGATGGCACATTACTTGGCGTTGAAACAAGTGTACTTCAAAAAGGGTACGAGCCACCTATTCATGATTTTAGTATAGAGCGTGATGGTACAGATTATACCACCCAAATGCTAGAAGAAGAACATCTTTTGGTAGTGATTGCTTACAACCTTAATGTAGCACAAAACGAGGGCTTTATTGCTATTAAAGAGGCTACAGATTCCGCCATTAAAAAAGGGTATACCGTTATTGGCATCTCTGCATCATCTACCTCAGAGACAGAGAAACTTGCAGCCAAATACGATCTCGATTTTAAATTCTATTTCTGTGACATGACTGCCCTAAAAACCATTATTAGAAGTAATCCAAGTATCATCAGGCTCGAAAAAGGAACCATTTTGCAAAAATTACATTTTAATGATGTTGATCAATTAAAACTCAAAGCATTAAAAAATACTTCTATGGCTACTGATATTCCAGTTACAGCTTTAGATAGTATAAACTAATTAAACGTGATAAAATATACATTTAAAAAAATAGGATATGCAACCCTCACGCTCTTTGGCGTAGTATCTGTGATTTTTATGTTATTTAACATGCTACCCGATGACCCAGCCAAAATGATGCTTGGTCAAAATCAAAATAAAGAGCAAATAGCTGCGGTTCAAAAAAAGTACGGCCTTGACAAACCTATTTTTACCCAGTATTTGTTATACATCAATGACCTTTCGCCCATATCATACCATAGCAATAAAGCTTCAGATTATACCTTTTTAGCTCCCAAAAAATACAGTGCTCTACATCTGTTTACTGCTGGTGGCGGAAGTGTTGTAGTAAAGTTTCCCTATTTAAGAGAGTCTTTTCAAAAAAGCGGAAAAAAAGTGAGTGCCGTTATTGCGCAAACCTTGCCTAATACTGTTGTGTTGGCTTTAAGTTCTATAGTGATAGCAATGTTGTTAGGGGTGCTTCTGGGTATTGTATCTGTACTTTCTAAAGATCGTTGGCTAGACAAAGCTATTCAACTAATAAGCACTTTAGGGATGAGTGTTCCTTCTTTTTTTAGTGCTATTTTATTTGCTTGGGTATTTGGGTTTGTGCTGCACAGATACACGGGGCTTCAAATGACAGGCAGTTTGTATGAGGTTGATGATTTTGGAAATGGTACCTACATACAATGGAAAAACTTAGTATTACCTGCAATTGTTTTAGGTATTAGACCTCTTGCGGTGGTTAGTCAATTAATGCGCAATTCTTTACTAGAGGTTTTAAACCAAGATTATATTACAACGGCCAAAGCAAAAGGGCTCTCACAAAGAGCAGTAATTGGTAGACATGCTTTAAAAAACTCTTTAAACCCAGTAGTGACAGCTATTTCTGGATGGTTTGCCTCTATGCTTGCGGGTGCTGTTTTTGTTGAGTTTATTTTTGGTTGGAATGGCATAGGTAAAGAAATAGTAGACGCGTTAAATAAAAGTGATCTTCCTGTTATTATGGGAACGGTTATTGTTATTGCTAGTTTGTTTATAGTAATCAATATCTTTGTAGATATTCTATACGGTTGGCTAGACCCAAAAATTAGAGTCTAAAAAACAAATCAATGAAATATATAGCTGTATTGCTTTTTTTATTTTTTTCTAGTTGCTCTAAGGGGCCAGATCTTGTGGAGTTTCCTGACAAGGCACTGGCAGATGTTTTTGTGTCTATAAATGGAGTGCAAACTAGTTTTGAAAGTGTTCTAGAAACCCACAAGGGAGAAACTATTTTTATTGATATATGGGCGGCCTGGTGCAGAGATTGTATAAAGTCTATGCCGCAGTTAAAGAAATTACAAGAAGATTTTCCAAAAACAACTTTTCTTTTTTTATCATTAGATAAAGGTGTTGATAGCTGGAAAAAAGGAATTAAAAAATACAACCTTGTAGGAGAACATTATTTTATGTCATCTGGTTGGAAAGGTCCTTTTGCAAAAGCAATAGATTTGGATTGGATACCAAGGTACATGGTTATTGATACAACAGGTAAAATTTCACTCTACAGAGCGATTGCCATAGATGATTATAGAATAGAAGAGGCTTTAAAATAATAATAAGTTATAATAAACATTAAAACATGAGAAGAAATATAGTAGCAGGAAACTGGAAGATGAATTGTGACATCTCGCAAACCTATCACCTTTTAGACGCTTTAAAAGAACAAGACATCACAGATGATGTATCTGTTATTGTAGCGCCACCATTTACAAATTTACAAAGTGCAAATCAAGCTCTTTTGGATACAGAGATTTTAGTAGCAGCTCAAAATATGCATCAAGAGGCTACAGGGGCATATACAGGAGAGGTTTCTGCAGCAATGCTCAAGAGTGTTGGCGTTGAGGTTGTTATTTTAGGACATAGTGAACGTCGCGCTATTTTTGGTGAAACCAATGCGCTTCTTGCAGCCAAAGTAAACACTGCTCTAGAAAATGAGATGACTATTATCTTTTGTTTTGGGGAAGAACTCTCTGACAGAAAAGCAGGAAACCATTTTGATGTTGTTAGACAACAATTACAAGAAGGGATTTTCCATATAGAAAAAGAAAACTGGAACAATGTAATTCTTGCCTATGAGCCTGTATGGGCAATAGGAACTGGAGAGACTGCTACCCCAGACCAAGCCCAAGAAATGCATCGTTTTATAAGAAATACCTTGTCTGAGGTTTTTGACACAGATGTTTCTCAAGATGTTTCTATACTCTACGGAGGTAGTGTCAAACCTGGCAATGCTAAAGAGATATTTGGTAAAGAAGATGTTGACGGAGGCCTTATTGGAGGCGCGGCGCTAAATGCTGCAGATTTTACGGCTATTATTAATGCTTTTGAGTAGGTTTTAAAACCATCCAAATTTTACAGTATGTCTATATATATAGAGTATCATTTCACAGTGTCTCCCTTGCAACCAGGTACAGAAATTTTAATTGCTCAGCTTGGTTATGCCGGGTTTGAGAGTTTTGTTGAAGATCAAACTGGTGTTTTGGCGTATATTCAAAAACAGGAGTGCGGCCCGTCTATATTAGAAGATATTCAGGTGTTGGGCTCTCCAGAATTTGAAATAACATTTCAAAGAAAAGAGATTGCACAAATAAATTGGAATGCAGCTTGGGAACAAAATTTTGATCCTATTGTTGTAGATGATACCTGCGCTGTTCGAGCTCCTTTTCATACTCCCTATAACTGCGCTTATGAAATAATCATAGAGCCTAAAATGTCTTTTGGTACAGGACACCATGAAACCACCTTTATGATGATGCAGCATATTCTTGAAAATGATTTTCAAGGAAAAACTGTTTTGGATATGGGATGTGGAACTGCTGTTCTTGCTATTCTTGCTGAAAAAAGAGGTGCAACGAAGCTAGATGCTATAGATATTGACCCTTGGTGTGTAGAAAATAGCCAGGAAAACATCTCTAGAAATAAGTGTAATTTTATTACTGTTTCTTTAGGGGATGCCACAAAAATACCCAAAGATAAATACCACACTGTAATAGCCAATATTAATAGAAATATACTGCTTAATGATATGGGAGTTTATAAGGAGAGTTTACTTGCTGGGGGTACCTTATTTCTTAGTGGGTTTTACACCCAAGATTTACCTGTTATAAAACAGGCCTGCAGCAAATTAGGTTTTACATTTGTTGGAAACAAAGAGCGTAACAACTGGGTAGGGGCAAAGTTTACTCTTTAAGGATTGATTGTATTATTTGAATTTACTTTTTAATTGTGATAAATACTAAAGAAAAAATACAAGAAGAGTTTGATACACTGGAGCAAGAAGCCATAGAGCACCAAATTATCTTGTTTAACGATGAGGTAAACACCTTTGATCATGTTATTGAGATGCTTATATATGCTTGTGATCATACTCCTGAGCAGGCAGAGCAATGTTCTTTGATTGTTCATTACAAAGGCAAGTGTGGCGTTAAAACAGGTCCTTATAAGGAGCTTGAAAAGCCTTGCAGTATATTACTTGAGGCTGGCCTTAGTGCAGAAATCCAATAACAGGTGTAACTACTCTTGCTACTCTTAATTCTGAATTTAGTGCCTTTGTCTTAGATTGTCAAAAGTATGTTTGTTTGCAGTTTGCATGGATGTAGTGCAAGTTTAAAATAAATGCCAAATCAATGTTTTTTATATAAAATACTAGCATTGGTTTATTCTATTTTTCTATATTTGCACCCCGAAACAAATCATTTTATTGTTTCTAAACGGCCTCGTGGCGCAACTGAATAGCGCACTTGATTACGGCTCAAGAGGTTACAAGTTTGAATCTTGTCGAGGTCACCACTATTTACAAGGGAATTAGAGAAATCTAGTTCCTTTTTTTTATTTTGTGTACATTTACACAAACACCTTACTATGAAAACGATATTATTTTTACTCTCATTTTTATGCTTAACCAGCATTGGCTTTTCACAAAATGATACTATAGCTACTCAATTTACAACTACATATCGTATCATTAAAAACGATGATAGCGAATTAATTGGAAAAATCCTTAGCGAAGATGCACGTGAAATTCTAATATTAACCTCTGACAACAGAGAAGTTTACATACCTCAACACGTTATAAAGAAAATGGAACTTGTGAATAGCTCTGATTTTGACAACCGTGGTACCTTCGTTGGAGAAGACAAATTTGCAACAAGATATTTTTTCACTACTAATGGATTACCTGTTAAAAAAGGGGAACACTACGTGCAATGGAATTTATATGGTCCAGATTTTCAATTTAGTTTGGGCAATAATATTGGCGTTGGTGTAATGACCTCATGGATAGGAATACCAATTATCGGAACAATAAAGAAAAGCTGGGAACTAGGAGAGAACACACAATTTGCTGTAGGTGGCCTACTAGGTACTGGTTCATGGGCAATTCCAGAATTTGGTTTAGCTTTACCTTTTGCTTCATTATCATATGGAAACAGGAGGTCAAACATTGCTTTCTCTGCAGGTTATGGAGCTGTTTGGTCTGATGGTTCTTCTAATGGCGCTGCACTTGTGAGCGTTGCTGGAATGAGAAAATTATCTTCTAAAATTAGTTTGGTCTTTGACTCTATTATTCTTTTAAGCGAGAGCAATGATTTTACTTTGTTTATTCCTGGAATTCGTTGGCATCAATCACAAGGCAGGTCATTTCAAATTGGGTTTTCAGCAGTCCCTACTGGTGGTGAAGTTATTCCTATTCCAATGGTACAGTGGTATAGGTCTCTATAAAAATGACACTCACAGTATAGTTTATTTACTATCATGAAAAAATCACTACCCATTTTTATATTTGTTCTGTTATTTTCGTTCTCCATCAAAGCGCAGGAATCTACTACCTTCTCAAACACTGACAATAGTAGTGAGATTACAAAAACTTCTTTCTTTGAGTGGAATTTTGGTGTTGCGTTTCTTTC
>ENA-OSIY01000002-OSIY01000002.1-marine-metagenome-genome-assembly--contig:-NODE-2-length-181876-cov-14.529513_pt1 | contig 181876 bp, 171 predicted proteins | sample MGYA00237884_ERZ534233 | MGnify/ENA primary metagenome ERZ534233 (study PRJEB26412, sample SAMN06343840) | marine metagenome | isolation source: estuarine water | place: USA: Columbia River Estuary... | reverse complement strand
TAGGAAAATACAATTCCAAATATAAACCAGATGGTAATTTTCATTAAAGGAAATTGAAGTATTTTCATTCTCCTAATATAGTCAATTTAATCTTACTAAAACGAAGAATAAATTCTGTTTACTTGAGCGAAAGTTCTTTTGTAATAAGGTTCTTTTGTGGAAGATATAATCACACCTTTTGAGGTTGCTGAATGGATAAATTTAATCTCGTCTTCCAAAACTTCCACAACCATTCCCACGTGATTAATTATTTTTCGACCATTAGTTTTAAAGAAAATTAAATCCCCTTTTCTAATTTCATCAGGATTTAAAACAGACCCTAAAGTTGACATTTCATTGGATGATCTAGGCAGAACAATATCGAATTTACTGAAAGTAAAAAACATTAATCCAGAGCAATCAAAGCCTTCAGGATTTGACCCGCCGCTTCTATAACGAGCTCCTAAATTTTCAGAAGCAGCGTTTATGAGTTGCTCAACTAAATAACTTGAATTGTTGGTATTTATAATAAAGTCGTCCGAATTTTCATCGGTGCTCAGCCTGCTTTTTATGTCTTTTTTCGGAGTGTTTTCTGTTATTATTGGTTCAACTTTTTCAAACTCCTTCTTTTTTTTCTTTTCTGGTTTAGTTTTAATAGCAACCTCAGGCTTTTTGTACAAACCTTGTTTTTCTGCCTCTGATTTAGACGTAACTATAACTGAAGTTGTTTTACAACTCGTAAATACTAAGAATAAAAGAAAAAGTGAAATAAGATTTTTCAAAGTTATTTTTTTGCAAATTTATGCAATTAATTCTAATCAAATTATCTGGAGATCATTTACAATGAGTTTTGCCGTTTTATGACTTGCTCCGCTACCGCCTAATTTCTTTTCCAGGGTGTTATAATTTTCTATAACTTCTGTGCGGTATTTTGAATCTATTAGTTTTTGAAGTTCGATTTTGATGTTTTTGGAATTGCAATTTTCTTGAATCAATTCTGTAACCACTTCTTTGTCCATAATTAAATTCACTAGAGAAATGTATTTTAATGTAACGATTCTTTTTGCAATTTGGTAAGAAAGCCAACTCCCTTTATAACACACAACTTCAGGAACTTTAAAAAGGGCAGTTTCCAAGGTTGCGGTACCGGATGTTACCAATGCTGCAAAAGAAATACTTAATAAATCGTAGGTTTTATCTTGAGCGAAACCTGACATTGAAAGTAACCCGAAAAGGAATAAAGTAATTTTTGACCCGAGAGCTTTGCTCAAATTGACGAAGTATTTCATTGTTTGATTTTTAGATAAACGAAGATATAAAAAAAGTGCAAGTTATTTAACACACACTTTATAATATTTTGATTTTTAAACCATTATTCTGCTAAAAAGGGATATTTATAATCTTCTGGCGTTACGAAAGTTTCTTTTATTGTTCTTGGTGAAACCCAGCGCAATAAATTTTGCATAGAACCTGCTTTATCATTGGTTCCAGATGCTCTTGCACCACCAAATGGTTGCATCCCAACTACAGCTCCGGTTGGTTTGTCATTAATATAAAAGTTTCCTGCAGCGTTTTGTAAAGCAGTACTTGCTTCAATAATTGCGTATCTATCCTGACTAAAAACAGCACCAGTTAAAGCATAATCTGAAGTGCTGTCGACTAATGCTAATGTTTCTTTCCATTGGTTATCATCATATAAATAAATAGTCATAATTGGACCAAAAAGCTCGGTTTCCATTGTCGCATATTTTGGATTTGTAGTTACAATTACTGTAGGTTCAATAAAGTACCCTATAGATTTATCATAATTTCCACCAATGATTATTTCGGCATCTGTATCTTTTTTTGCCTGATCGATATAACGTGCTAATTTGTCAAATGAAGCTTCAGAAATTACTGCTGTAATAAAATTGCGCATGTCTTCTGGCGAGCCCATTTTCATAGTCTTTAGGTCGGCTGTTAATTGCGATTTTACTGCTGGCCATATACTTTTCGGGATATAACCTCTTGAAGCGGCACTACATTTTTGCCCTTGAAATTCAAAAGCACCTCTAGTAATTGCGGTAGCAACTTGCTGTGGGTTTGATGATTTGTGTGCAACAATAAAATCTTTACCACCTGTTTCTCCAACAATACGAGGATAGGTTTTATAGTTGTGGATATTTAATCCAATTTTTTTCCAAAGCTCCTTAAAGATAAAAGTAGAACCTGTGAAATGAAGCCCACTAAAATCTGGACTATCTAGTACTGTGTCTGTAATCATCTCAGGATCACCCATAACCATTTGGATTACTCCTGGTGGCACCCCCGCTTCTTTAAATACATCAAGAACAATTTTGGCAGAGAATATCTGGCTATCACTAGGTTTCCAAACCACAACATTACCCATCATCGCGGCGCTTGCAGGTAAATTAGCTGCAATGGCTGTGAAATTAAAGGGCGTTATTGCATATATAAACCCTTCAAGGGGCCTGTACTCTAAACGGTTCCAAACATCACTCGTAGAGGCTGGCTGCTCTGCATACATTTGGGTCATGTACTGGACATTAAAACGTAAGAAATCTATTAGCTCACAAGATGCATCAATTTCTGCTTGATGAATGGTCTTAGATTGCGCTAACATTGTTGCAGCGTTTATTCTTGCTCTGTAGGGTCCAGCAATTAATTCTGCAGCACGAAGAAATATTGCTGCGCGTTGTTCCCAGGGCATTTGAGACCACATTTTACGGGCCTCTAGAGCCGTTGCAATAGCTTCTTGAATGTGCTTTTTCTCAGCCCTGTGATAGGTCCCTAAAATATGTTTGTGATCATGCGGAGGTGACATAGTTGCCGTGTCTTGTGTAGCAACATCTTTTCCATTTATATACATTGGCACATCAATGGTGGTATTATACATCTGAGTATATGTTTTTGCAACGGCTGCTCGCTCAGCAGATCCTGGAGCGTACGTTTTTACAGGTTCGTTAACAGCAACTGGAACTTTATAAAATCCTTTTCCCATGGTGAGTTTATTTATGCAATTGCTAGGCAATTTGCGGTTTGTTAAAGACAAAATTTTGAAGTGCGAAGATACAAAAAATATGCTCTTAATACAGGGTGCACTATGGTAGCTTTTACCATAGCTGCTTTGTATCTCTTACCTTTTTTATTATTAATGATACCTAATGGTTTATTTTTTTTTGAATATAGAAGTGTTTGTGAAATTGAATTTTAAGGTGTAGCTTGCTTAGGTTATATTTTAATAGCTTGCAAGCTAGCTTGTGTAGTTTTTTACCAATACCAATCTAAACTATTGAAGTACACAGGTAAAATAATAGCTTTAGCGTTCCCTGACGTCTTTGTAAAGGGATCTACAGATTTAATTTGTAAATTTTTACCTTTTGTTGGAGTAGGAACCAAACAATATATAAAGGCAGGTCATGCTGCTTTGTTGTTAATTGAAAATAAAACAGGTCTTATTAGGTACTTTGATTTTGGACGCTATAGTACTCCTTCTGGCTATGGAAGGCTTAGAAGCATTGAGACAGATGCTGAATTACACATTGATTTTAAAGCCATATTAGCGCCAGATGGAACTCTGGAAAATATGAAACAAATACTCTATTGGCTTACGGATAATCCTCAAAAAACAAATGCTTCGGGACGCTTATTGGCATCTGTCTGTGACACAATTAATTATAAGAAAGCACAAACTTATCTTTTAAGTCTTCAAGATAGGGGCAGTATACCCTATGCTCTTTTTGACAAGAATTCTAGTAATTGCTCTAGAGTAGTTGCTAATACCATACTACAATCCACAGACACAAAAAAAATTATTAACCGTTTAAATTTTAATAAACTCTTCACCCCAAGCACTGTCGGAAATGTAAAGGTTGCTGCCAGTAACGGGATAGTGTATGAAGTTACTGGAACTCAAATAAAACATTTTACATCAATCCCGTTAAAGGAAAATATTTTTAATCTTTTCGACAAAAATGTTCCTCCAACACTTTGCCCAAAAGACAAGGTAAATGCTCCTGAGCATTGGTGTTTTTTAGAGGGAATAGGCAGTAGTACTTATTTTGAAATGGTACCGTGTGTCTTACCGGCAAATCACTTTAGGATAAAACGATATAATACCCACTTGGTATTAGATTTTGATGGTGTTTTTGTTAGCAATAAATTTGATAGTACAACACCCTATAAATTCACCTATGACTCTCATTGTAAACATTGTCATATTCTGCAAGGGGGTGAAAAAATAAAATTGAATTGTGTAGGTGCTTTTTCTAAGTTTAATTCATAGAAAAAGGAGCACTTAATTTAAAGTTTGGAATGCTTACTTTAAATTTCTCAGTAGAAGTAAAATTAACCATCTCATAATACCCACTCATAGCTCCAAAGGGACTCAATAATATACAACCACTACTATAGGTATGAAATCCTCCAGGTTTGATAACCGGTTTTTTACCTACAACACCTTCTCCAAATATCATGTCAATATCGTTTAAGGCATCTTTTATTTTCCAGTGGCGAGATTTAAGTTGCACTACATCTTTACTCTTGTTCTCAATACGTATAATGTAAGAAAATCCATACTGCTGCTTCCCGTTAGACACAAAAACGTCGTCAAAACGAGTTTTGATGGAAACTTTAATGCCTTGGGTAACTTTTTGAGTCATTTTGTTATTTTAAATAAAAAGTAGTAATGATGTAACCTTATATAAAAATACAAATTTTATTATGATGGGTAACAAATAACCATGCATAATTAATGCAGTAACAATAAAATATAAATGGTACACCTATGCCCTTACACTTTCAATGAAAATAGGGAGGTGTTCTTTGTAACAAAATCTTCACAGGTTTTAAAGAAGTTGATGATGTCTTTGTCTTCATTTCCAGCGTTTATTGTTACTAAGCGCACAAATTCTGTTTCTCTAAAAATTCCAAAACCAACCATTGCTTCTGCGTTTTGATATAACAATGTACACAAGTCTTGGGCGGGTATTCCTTTATAATTATAGCATATAGATATGGAGTCATCAAAGCTATAGAGGGTATAATCTGGATTGCTTTTAATGTAATTTCGTGCTACTTCTGCCAAATGAAATTGCTGGTCCACAATTTTTTCTAACCCGATGGTTCCTACAGATTTCCATAATGTCCAAAACTTCAAGGCATCATTTCTTCTGCCGCATTGTATAGATGTTTTTCCTAGGTTGTAATCATCACCATCTGTTTGGTATAAATAGGTAGCGTCATTACTGAAACTATCATGTAAATATTTTTTATGTTTTGTAAGTATGATAGAGCAGGTGAGGGGTGTGCCCATCATTTTATGGGCATTGTAGCTAAAAGAATCTGTAAGGTCTATTCCTTTTACAAGGTGCTTGTATTTATTACTGAAAATAACACTACCGCAATACGCCCCATCTACATGTAGCCATAGCTTATGTTCTTTACAAATCTCAGATAGTGGTGTTATCTCGTCAAAGGCTCCAAGTACCGTTGTTCCAGCGGTAGCATTTACAAAAAATGGTTGCAAACCATTTTTAATGTCTTCAGCTATTTTAGCGCTCAAGTCTTTCGGGTCCATTTGCCCAAATTCATTGGTGGCTACATACCTAACTTGTTCTCGCCCAATACCTATAAAAGCAGCATTTTTTGAGGTAGAATAATGAGATTCTATGGAGGTGTAGGCAGTCATTTTTTGGAGCACACCTTCATTTTTAATGTTGTCATTGTGCGCATCACGTGCCATTAGTATAGCCATGAAATTGCTCATAGACCCTCCAGGTGCGAAGGTTCCATCTGCATCTTTACCATAGCCAATCAAATCACAAGATTTGCGTAAAATTTCTTTTTCAATTCCTACTTGAGGCCCAGCAACTTTGTAAGTGTACATGCTGTTATTGAGCAGAACTGCCAATAAATCTCCTAATGTAGCTTTTGGATTCCTACCACCAAATAGCTGGTTGAAAAACAAATTTGTTGCGGTACGCGGTGTGTTTAAAACAAGTTTTTCTAGCGCATTTTCAAAAAAAGCATCATCTGCAGGTTGCTCCTCTAGTGCTAGGGGTAAGATATTAAAAAGTTCCTTGGGAGGAATTGGAGTTGTTATAGGCTCTTGTTTTTCGGCTTTGATTAATTTTTCGGCTAATTTTTGGAACAGTAAAAGTTCTTTTTGCATAGGAAGATCTTATTTTACCGCAAATATAGTGTAAAAAGGTACCTTTTTGGGCTCAATCAAGGCTTGATTTAGAGATTTTTTAAATCCAAAATTGAAAAGATATTCCGTAAAGGGTTGTTGTAAATGCTTTTAGTTGTTTGAAATTTTACTAGAATTAGCTGCGCCCTCTCCTAAGAGTCTATCAAACCTAGAGCCAGGCGCTCTATAGTATACAAGGACTGTGTATTGGTTTTCTGTTTCCCAGAAATTTCCGCTTATTGGGCCTTGTTCTACACTACCATCTCTATTAACCATTACATATTTGTAATTATAAAAGCCTTGCTTGAAAAGTCTTTCGTTTTGATAGGTGTCTGTTTTTTCGTTGTAACGCATGTAGGTGGTTTGGTCTATGGTCCAGTTGTTGAAATTTCCATAGATGTGTATCTCTTTATCACCCAATGATCCATAGTGCTGCAAATTAAAATGCATCAAGACATAGTCTGCCTCTATGTTTTGATTTTGGGAGGCATATAGATTTCTAACCTGAAAATTACCATTAATATCTGGGTTGTAGGTGTAGGGCCTTACGCTTCTGTCTATGTTTGTGAATAAGAAATTTTCATACAGTTCATTAAGCTCCACATACCTCACACCGTTTGTGGAAGATCTAAGGTCTTTGTTGTCAAAAAACAAAAATTCATTACCACCCCAGAAAGCTGCTTCTTGGTCATACTTATATATAAGCTCAGAGCCAATAGTGTAGAGCGGTTTTAAATTAGTGATGGCGGTTTTTAAATTATTGTTTTGCAGTACTAGTGTTTTTACATTTTGTTTGGGGTTAATTAAAAGTAAGTTAGGAGAATTTATTTTAAACTGTACCACCTGTTGTTGGTCTATGTTTTTTATTATTCTCGATCTTTTAATCTCAACCTCCACACTTAAAACGCGTTCTAATACCATGAATTTTCTTGAAAAAACAATCTCGCCATTATCATTGAAAATTCGTAACAAGTAATTTCCACTTTTTTTAATAGCACGCGTTTCTCTATTGGGGATACTAAGTTTGTAGTTTGAATAAAGCTGCAGGGTATTGAAGCTGTTTTCATAGGTTTCTATGCGCACATCATCAAAGCCATCAAGATATTCTCCTTTTGATAAATCACTAGGGGTCCAGTCAAAGTTAAAATGAGCAATTGTGTAAAAGTAATCTGCTTCATTACCTATAATATCATCAAAAGAAAGTTGCAGTTTTTGACCAAGTTCAATGATGGGCAATCTGCTTTGTGCTGAAGTTCCTTTAAACTGTATGGTCCTAATATACTCTGGCTCAATGGTTTCTTCCACCTGGGCCTGTCCCTCTGGAATTTGAAATAAAAAGAGAAAAAATAAAAGAGTAATTGCGCGCATGGTTTGAAGATATATGTGCTAAATATAAACAAATTTTATGCCTTAAAATTGCATTGCATTTTTCAAGAACAGGAAAGAGATAAAAATATCTTAATATATTGGAAAATTGCTCTTTTAATTCTTAAATTTGCATTCCCTAAAAAGACATACTAATTTGGTAGCTTTTTAAGAAAATAAAAGTCAATTTTAACACGACTATCCTATGTCCAAAGACATTAAGATTAAAAAGGGTCTTGCCATCCGCCTTAAGGGTGAAGCAGATAAATCACTTTCAAACGCACCGCGTTCACGAACCTTTGCTATTCGTCCTTCAGATTTTCACTTGTTTACGCCAAAGTTGGTAAAAAAAGAAGGTGAAAAAATACTAGCTGGAGAGACTTTGTTTTACAGCAAAAACAATCAGGCAATCACTTTTTCATCTCCAGTAAGTGGTACACTTACCAAGATAGAAAGAGGGGCAAAACGTGTAATTACAGGTCTAACAATTGAAGCAGATCAAAAAGACACCTTCAAGGATTATGGAGTAAAATCTCCAGAAAGCCTTTCTTCTCAAGAAATTAAAGATCATTTGCTTGCCAGTGGTTGTTGGCCTTTTGTAAAACAGCGTCCTTATGATGTTATTGCAAATCCAGACACTGCCCCTAAGGCTATCTTCATATCTGGTTTAGCTACTGGAGCTTTAGATGCAGATCTTGATTTTGTGTTACAAGGCAAACAAAAAGAAGTACAAACAGCCATCACAGCGCTGAGTAAATTAACTGATGGTGCTATTCACCTAACTGTTGCGAAAGATAGTGTCTCTATGTTGTCTGAAATGCAACATGTTGTCTTACACAGAACCAATGTTTTGCATCCCGCAGGAAATGTAGGCACACAAATAAATAAGATAGATCCAATAAATAAAGGAGAAACTGTTTGGACCATAGCGGCTCAAGATTTGGTTATTATTGGAGAGTTGTTTTTAACAGGAAAATACAATGCCGAGCGTATTGTTGCTCTGGCTGGTTCTTGTGTAAAGGCACCAAAATATTACAAGACTAGAATTGGTAGTGAAGTTGCTACCATGATTTATGATTCTGGGCTTAACCATGAAAATGTACGTGTTATTAGCGGAGGGGTACTAAGTGGAGACACAATTTCTCCAAAGCAGCATTTAGGTTTTTATCACAATGCAATAACAGTTATTCCTCAGGGTGATGATTACGAGTTTTTTGGCTGGAACAAACCTGTGTTTGATAAAATTTCTCCATCAAGAGCGTTAACCTTCTCTTGGATGCAACCTAATAAGAAGTTTGAGTTAAACACCAACACCAATGGCGAGCATCGTGCTTTTGTTGTTACTGGTAATTACGAAGAAGTATTTCCACTAGATATTTATCCTTTACAAATTTTAAAGGCTTGTTTGGTGAAAGATTTGGATGCTATGGAGGCATTAGGAATGTATGAGGTTGCTCCTGAAGATTTTGCCTTGACAGAATTTGTATGTGTTTCAAAGCAACCACACCAACAAATTATTAGAGAAGGATTAGACTTAATGTATAAAGAAATAGGATAAGTTATGGGTTTAAAACAGAATTTACATACCTTAAAAATGAAGTACAAGGGTACCAAGATGGCTCCTGCGTTTAACGCGTTTCACACCTTTTTGTACTTGCCAAATGAGACTACCCATAATGGTACTCACATCAAGGCTGCAGATGATTTAAAACGTACCATGAACATGGTGATCATGTCTCTTGTGCCTTGTTTATTGTTTGGAATATTTAACGCAGGATATCAATATAATGTCCAAACTGGAGATGTGACAAAAGCGCTTAGCTTTTTTAGTACAGAGTTTTGGAACTTCTCAAATTTCACTATTGGAGCTTGGAAAGTTTTGCCACTTGTTGTAGTATCATACGGGGTTGGGCTTATTGTAGAATTTATTTTTGCGGTTATCAAAGGTCATGAGGTAGAAGAAGGATACCTGGTAACGGGTATGTTAGTGCCATTGATTGTTCCTGTAGATATTCCGCTGTGGATGCTGTCTATTGCAGTTATTTTTGGTGTAGTGATAGGGAAAGAAGTCTTTGGAGGAACTGGAATGAACATCTTAAATCCAGCCTTAACTATTAGAGCATTTTTATTCTTTGCATACCCAACATGGATGTCTGGAGATAAAGTTTGGGTTACTGGAGCAGTGGATACAGTAGGGCAGCCTGATGCTATTTCTGGAGAAACCATTTTAGGATCACTGGCTCAAAACAATGGGTTTGGAGATTGGAGTATGATGGATCAATTTTTAGGATTTATTCCTGGATCTGTTGGTGAAACCTCAAAGCTTCTTATTATAGTAGGAGCATTAATTTTAATTCTTTCTAAAATAGGAAGTTGGAGAATCATACTAAGTACACTTGTGGGAGCATTATCAATGGGGCTTATCTTCAATGGTGTTGTAAATGCCGGATGGGTAACAGAGAGTTCTAAATTCTTTGGCCTTATGAATGTAGATTTCTGGCAACACCTATTTATTGGAAGTATTTTATTTGGTGCCGTGTATATGGCAACAGACCCTGTTACGGCATCTCAAACAAACAAAGGAAAGTGGATTTACGGGTTTTTAATTGGTTTTATATCTATTATGATACGTGTGTTTAACCCAGCCTACCCAGAGGGAGTATTCTTGGCAATTCTACTAATGAATGTATTTGCACCAACCATAGATCACTATGTGTTGGAAGGGAATATCAAAAAAAGAGCAAAACGTTTAAAACTTAAAACAGCTTAATTATGGCAGTTAATAAAGATAAAAACAGTTACACAATGATCTTTGCCGTTATTATGGTACTTGTTGTTGGTACACTATTGGCAGGATTTTCAAGCGGATTGAAGCCTATGATTAAGGCAAACGAGAAGTTTGAAAAACAGCAAAACATCCTGTACGCTATGGGTGTAAATGATAATCAAGGAACAGGTGACGTAGCTTTTATAACTACAGATAGAGTTGCCGATGCCTTTAAGACCTATATCAAAGAGCAGCTTATTATAGAAGGGCCTAATGCCTCACAAAATGATAAGGCCTATTTAATTGATGTTAAAAAAGAAGGTGCAAAAGCCAAAAAAGCAGGATATCAAAGAAAGCTTCCATTATTTATCGGTGAAAAAGATGGTGAGAAATTATACATCATGCCTGTGAGAGGAAAAGGGCTTTGGGATGCAATTTGGGGCTTTGTAGCTGTAGATGAAACCATGACAGTACAAGGTGTTTATTTTGATCATAAAGGAGAAACACCAGGTTTGGGTGCAGAAATCAAGCAGCGGTATTTCATGGATGATTTCATTGGAGAAAAATTGTTAGAGGGAACTACCTATAAGGGCATTAAAGTTGCCAAAGGAAACAACGATCCAAAAAACTTGATCAAAGACGATTATGAAGTAGATGCTCTTGCAGGAGCTACCATTACAGGAGATGGTGTCTCTGCAATGTTGAAAAAGGACATTGCTATGTATGTGCCTTACTTTAAAACTTTAAACAACTAACAAGATGGGATTACTTTCAAAAAAAGACACGCGGTTAATCTTAGACCCACTGGCAGATGATAACCCAATTACCATACAAGTATTAGGTATTTGTTCTGCGCTGGCTATTACAGCGCAATTAAAGCCATCTATAGTAATGGCGGTTTCTGTAATTTTTGTTCTTGGCCTTGGTAATGTTGTTATTTCACTTATGCGAAATATCATACCCTCAAAAATTAGAATTATTGTACAGTTAATTGTTGTTGCTACACTTGTAATTATAGTAGACCAGGTATTAAAAGCCTTTGCCTATGAGCTAAGTAAGGAACTATCTGTATTTATTGGTTTAATCATTACCAATTGTATCATTATGGGACGTTTTGAGGCCTTTGCTTTGGGTAATGGTCCTTGGAAATCTTTTCTAGATGGTGTTGGTAACGCTTTAGGGTATGGAGTAATACTTATAATTGTAGGTTTCTTTAGAGAGTTATTAGGATCTGGAACTTTATTTGGTTTCAAGGTATTGGGTGACTCTGTAGAGAAAACGGGATTGTATGCCATTGGCTATGAAAACAATGGTTTTATGGTACTCCCTCCAATGGCACTGATTGTTGTTGGTATTATTATCTGGGTACAACGCAGTAGAAACAGCGCATTAATAGAAGAAAACTAGTAATAGTAAAAAATAAAATTTTAGAACATATGTTAGAGCATATAGAATTATTTTTCAAATCAATCTTTGTAGACAACATGGTATTTGCATACTTTTTGGGTATGTGTTCTTACCTTGCAGTATCAAAGAAAGTAAGCACCGCAGTAGGTCTTGGGGCAGCTGTTATTTTTGTATTAACAGTAACGGTTCCTCTAAACTGGTTTTTAGATCAGTACATATTGCAGCCGGGAGCTTTGGCTTGGTTAGACGGAAATCGTGAAACTCCAGAACTTAGCGCCTATGCAGACTATGATTTAAGTTTCTTATCCTTTATTTTATTTATAGCTACCATTGCCACTATGGTGCAATTGGTAGAGATTATTGTTGAAAAATTCTCACCATCATTGTATAACTCATTGGGTATTTTCTTACCCTTAATTGCAGTAAACTGTGCCATTTTAGGTGGGTCTTTGTTTATGCAATCAAGAGAAATTGAAACTGCAGCCTTAGCTTTAAATTATGGATTTAGTTCAGGTATTGGATGGTTTTTAGCCATTGTTGCTATTGCTGCCATTAGAGAAAAAATAAGATATAGTAATGTGCCCGCACCTCTTCGAGGACTTGGTATTACCTTTATTATTACAGGACTTATGGCCATTGGCTTTATGAGTTTTGGAGGAATGTTGACAGGAGGAGAAGATGCTCCGCCGGCCCCTCAAGCACAAACGACGCAAACAACCATACAACCAGCCATAGAAAAAGAAGTAGAGACGACCCCATTGGTAGTTTCAGAATAAAAAATTAAGTATATGTTTTTAGCAGCAAGTATTACAGGAGTTATCGCGGCAACAGTCATCGCTTTTTTGGTGTTGACACTTTTATTGGTTACGTTATTACTTTTTACAAAACAAAAATTATCTCCTTCTGGACCCGTAACTATTACCATTAATGGTGAAAAGGAAATTGAGGTTGCCAGTGGTAGTACTTTATTAACCACTTTAGGAGACAATAAAATTTTCTTACCATCTGCCTGTGGTGGTGGTGGAACTTGTATACAATGTGAGTGTCACGTACTTGAGGGTGGTGGAGAAGCATTGCCTACAGAGACGCCTCATTTTAGCAGAAAAGAACTCAAAGACGGCGCACGTTTGTCTTGTCAGGTAAAGGTAAAGCAGAACATGAATATCACCATTCCAGAAGAAGTTTTTGGGATAAAGAAATGGGATGCAGTGGTAGTGCGTAATTATAATGTAGCTTCTTTTATTAAGGAATTTGTAGTAGAGATACCTCAAGACATGAACTACAAAGCGGGTGGATATATTCAAATCGAAATTCCTCAGTGTGAAGTAAAATTTGCAGACATGGATATTACTGCTCATCCCCAGGAGCATGACACCCCAGATAAATTTCAAGCAGAATGGGATAAGTTTGGTTTATGGCCGCTTGTGATGAAAAACAAAGAAGTAGTGGAGAGAGCCTACTCAATGGCTTCCTACCCTGCAGAAGGACGCGAGATTATGCTGAACGTTCGTATTGCTTCCCCGCCTTGGGATAGAGCTAAAAACCAATGGATGGATGTGAACCCTGGTATTGCATCTTCTTATATTTTTAATCTTAAAAAAGGAGATAAATGTGTTATCTCTGGACCTTACGGTGAGTTCTTTATAAACCCATCAGAGTCAGAAATGTTATACGTTGGTGGTGGAGCTGGGATGGCCCCAATGAGATCTCACTTATATCACTTATTCAGAACCTTAAAAACTGGAAGAAAAGTTACGTATTGGTACGGGGGTCGTTCTAAGAGAGAATTGTTTTACCTAGATCACTTTCAGCAACTTGAGAATGATTTTCCAAACTTTAAATTCTACCTAGCACTTTCTGAGCCAATGGAAGAAGATAACTGGAAAGTCAAAGACGGTATTGATGGAGAAGGTGATGGATTTGTTGGGTTTATACATCAAGTAGTGATAGATAACTATCTAGACCTTCATGAATCTCCAGAAGACATAGAATTGTATTTCTGTGGTCCACCACTGATGAACCAAGCTGTTCAAAAAATGGGTGAAGACTACGGGATCCCTGATGAACATATCCGCTTTGATGATTTTGGAGGGTAATCTTTTCGTTACTATAAAATAAAAAAACCGCTGTCAATAACCTTGATAGCGGTTTTTTTCATGGTATTATTTTCGAACAAAACCATAAGGCCTTTCTCTAAAAGGATTTTAAAAAATGCTACAGATACGTTATGTGCCCTAGTGATTTCATATATTTGATACTTGTACAAAACAAACTTTTTAAAAACACATACCAGGTGCGCCTTTTTATAATATCAATATTATTTGTTAGTCTAAGTGTTTTTGCTGCTCCAAAAAAACTAGGTTTTATAGATGCACATCCTCTCCAAACACGATCTGTTGGTTTAAATACTCAAGATTCCCTTAGGCAAGCCTTTAATATTCCAATTAACGATTCGTTGCTGGGTCTTGATTTTATAAAACGCAGAAATTACTTTGAAGCTATAAATGAAATACGGTTAGATGCAATGACTCCCGTTGTTTTACGCCGCTTTAAAGAGCTTTTAGAAAGCATTATGCTATTTGCAAAACAAAATGATGATGATGATTTAGCCTTAGAGATTGCTTTAAAAATAATAAGCTCTAATGTAGATCGCATACCCCCAAAAGTAAAAGAGCAGCGTCTTCTCTCTTTAGATAGTATCTCTAATGTTCTAAAACTTGATTGGCTTAGTGTAAGAGTTAAATACCAATTAGGTTATCATTACATAGGAATTCCTGATCGTGTTTCAGAGGGGTTTATTTGTCTATTTAAGGCACTTTATATTCTAGAGCATACTATTGTTGATCCTAAAATGAAATATAATGTTAATGCATATGTGGGTTATACGGCATATGTCTATGAGCAATATTCATTAAGCAAGCGCCACTTTAAAAAAGCCGTTGCTACTGAGAACTACATAGGTGTTGGAGCCTATAACAATTTAGCACTAGCATATACGAGGTTAAAGAAGTTAGATTCTGCAAATTATTATTTTAGCTTGGCTAAGCAGTTTGCCATATCTAAAAACAACACTGATTGGGTTACTATAATTAATGGTAATATTGGAGAAAATTTGTATCGAAAAGGTGAGTTTGATGCAGCATTACCTTTACTAATTGAAGATGCTAATATGTCTTTATCTAAAGGATGGTTTGGTAATGCATCAAATGCATTAATTTATATAGCTGCCTCCTATTTAGCATTAGATGAGCCTATTAAATCCGAGAAATTTATGTGGAGGGCTTATAGTGCTGCTAAAAAAGATAAAGAACTAAGAAGAATGAAGCCTATTTACAGGCAATTATCCAAATGGTTTGCCTATAATGATGATGCCACCAATACACTTATTTATAGTGATTCTCTAGAGTTTGTAACCAATCAATTACGTTCAAATTCTAATAGGTTTTCTGGATTTGAAGCAGATAAATTAGTTAATCTTAACGCCAAGCAAATTACACTTTTACAAAAAGAACAAGATCAAGAGCTGTCAGAAAAAATAGTATTAATTACAATAGGGGTTAGTATGTTTGGGTTAGTAATATTGATGTTATTGTTTCTAAACTATCGTGCTAATAAAAAATTAAAAGAAAAAAGCCTGGCTTTAGCAAACGCGAAACTTAAAGGAGAGCTTGAGGATGCTACATCACAATTAAAAGTATATATTACAGAAACACAACAAAAAGCACTAACTGAAAAAGTAATACTTACAGATGCAAACTGGAGGGAGTTTCTCCAGTATTTTAATAAGGTACATCCTAGTTTTGTGATGTATTTAAAGCAGCAATATCCTAAGCTTACCAAAGCAGAGGTTCGTTTTTGCTGTCTTAGCTATCTTTCTATGTCTGACAAAGAAATGGCTGCCATGCTTGGTGTAGGCCGTGCTAGTATTAGAGTAACAAGACAGCGCACAAGAGCTAAGCTCAACCTTAAACAAGGGGCTAGTTTAGATACCTTACTTTTAACACTATAGAAGACAATACGTTCTAGGTAATTACTTTTATTTAATTTAGTTAGGCAATAACATAGCCAAATCCTCAATTCCCAATTTTAACTACAATAAGTTAATTGACTGCTATTTTGTTTGCTACGAAGATACCCTATACCAAATCTTACCGTAAACTGTTGCAACTTTTTGCTTTTTGTTACTTTTTGTTACACCTACTTTCGTGTAATTTCCTTTTTTTTTTTGAATATTGAACTTTCTAAATTAACGTATTATGCGAAATCTTTTTGTATTGTTTTTTTTGTTCTCTATTACTTTGTGTTCTTATTCACAACAAAGCTTAAACAATGCAGCATCTACTTTAATGCAGCAGCACAAAATGGAAATTCCAGTCTTAACCAAAAATATAATGTTATCTACTTCTTTTAATCTTTACCCAGAAGAAATTATGAATAATAATGAAAATATTAATTCCATTGAACCGCTTACTTCTTTTTTGAGTTCTGCAAATTTCATTTATATATTAGTTTTATCACTTTTTGGTCTAATTTTGCTTTATCGTCTTTTTAGAAAAAACTAAAGCAACTTTTAAAACAATTCTTAAAGTAATTATGTTGCCTGCTGTATCTTTTTAATAGTTGCCTTTATGGTTTCTTTTAAATGGGTTACATATTATTAAGTTATTTCTTTTGATTGCCAACAAGATTAGCCATATTAGCGTATTTTTGTTGTGATAAACCAATTACTTTAAAATCTAATGTCTCTGCCACTTACCAAACAAGAATTGCATAACCTTGCCATGAATATTGTAGGAGAGGACATGAAATCTCAGGGATTTGAGTTTTTGGGTGTTAATAGTAAAATTGGTAAAGATCCTCAGTTTGTAGGTTTAAAAAATAAAGACTTACATTTTGTGATTGTGCGGGTGTCTCACTATCCTGATGATGCCAATGCGTATGATCCTGTATTTATGCAAACCATAAAAGAGCATGCCAATGGGTTTGAGGCCAAAACATATTATGCCGGAGTGGGTCTTGGTCATGGCAAAGATTACGCAAAACCGGTATTAAAAGATCAAGAGTACACAATGGTTTATAAAGGCTTACAAGAAATCAAATGAAACAGATAATAGCTTTTTTAATATTCATCATTTTAGCTAGTTGCAAAAGCGAAGACTCTTTAGAGAAAAAAGTGCTACAGGGTAATGCCTTTGGCACCACTTATACCATACAGTATTTTACCAACTCAAGTTTTGATGCTCAAAAGCAAATAGACTCTGTACTTTATAGGGTCAACAAGTCTATGAGTACCTATATCTACCAAAGTGATATTTCAAAAATTAATAGGGGAGATAGTACCATTGTAGTAGATGCTCTGTTTAAAGACGTGTGGCAAATATCTGAAATAGTACATAAAAATTCTTTAGGGTATTTTGACCCTACGGTTGGTAGTTTGAGAAATTTATACGGCTTTGGAGATACCCCTTATCATGAAACTATTAACGCCAAGGTACTAGATAGTGTTAGCGCATTGGTAGGTTTTAATAAAGCCTCTATTAAAAAAAATGGCACTGTCCATAAAGACAACCCAAATATCTATCTAGACTTTAATGCGGTAGCAAAAGGTTACGGTATTGATTGCTTGGGCACTATGTTAAGCAGTAATAATATTACAGATTATATCATTGAGCTAGGAGGTGAGGTATTAGCCAAAGGAATAAATATTTCAAAAAACAGACCATGGACCAGCGCGGTGGAGGCTATTGTATCCCAGGTTGATAATAGAAAAGCAGTTGTTTATTTCACCCTTCAAGATCGTGGATTGGCAGGTTCTGGAAATTATAGAAAATACCGCATTGACGATAGTACAGGTAAAAAGTATGTGCACACTATAAACCCCTTAACAGGACTTGCAGAGCAAAATAATGTAACAAGTGCAACTATAATTGCTCCAACCTGCGCCCTGGCAGATGCCTATGCTACTGCATGTATGGCTATGGGTTTTGAAAAAGCAAAAGCAATGCTTGAAACCTTAAAAGATGTAGATGGGTATGTAACCTATGTTGATGCAAATCAAGATCCTAAAAGTTACAGCACCAAAGGCTTTGAAGATTTAATTTTAAAATAACCTTTTATTTTTTACAGACAGGCAGTAGTTCTCCTTTGCAGAGCCTGTAACGCTCTATATCATCACTACTGATGCTACTGGTGTAATCTAAGGCGTTAACATTAAAGCCGATACTTGAGAGTTTTTTAAAATAATCCATTCCATAGACTCTTAGGTGGTCATACTGTCCAAAAATACGGGTGCGTTCACTTTGGTCTGTGATGGTGTTGTCTTCAAAGGTGATCTCCCGTTTTGCATCGTAAGGAACTTGCAAAATAGCGGTTCCTGAAGGTGCCAACACACGATATAATTCTTGCATGGCTTTGGTGTCATCTGGGATATGCTCTAAAACGTGATTGCAAATAATAAAATCAAAACTATTATCCTTAAAGGGTAAGTCGCAAATATCTGCTTTCACATCTGCAATAGGAGAGTTGAGGTCTGTGGTGGTGTAGGTGAGGTTTTTTTGTTTTTTAAATTTCTGCACAAATGCTTGTTCTGGGGCAAAGTGTAATACTCTCAAAGGGGCAGAGAAAAAAGTAGTTTCATTTTTTAAATACAACCAAAAAAGACGATGTCTTTCTAGAGATAGAGTGCCTGGTGCTAGCACATTTTCTCTAACCTTGGCGTATCCATAAGGAAGAAACCTTCGGTATGATTTTCCATCTATGGGATCTGTGTATGTATTTCCTCTTAAAAAAAAAGCAAACAAAGGCCTTACCAGATAACTTATTTTAATAAGTAATATTCTTGGAAATAGGTTTAAAAAAAATTTAAAAAGCGAATTCAAAAGAGTTAATCTATTGCTTATTTATTGTTTGCATCAGGTGGGTATTGCGCTAGTATTTTTGAAACAATAAGACGTATTTTCTCCTCACGTTTTTCTATATCATTACCGTTATATATGCCACTATGGCTAACACCTTGCCAAATTAATTCTTTGGTATTGGCATCAATAAGGTCTATAAAGAGGCTGCCTTCTATGTTTGAAGATATCATTCTATTGTTGTTAAAGTTTCCTCCCCAATATGGATTCCAGCCCCAAGCCCCACCAAAGTTGTTTTGATAGATATCTACGCGTTGGCTTTCTTTGGTAAAAATACTAACCAAAATATCTGGGTTACTATTTTTATTCATGCCTTTTGCCATTAAATTATCTTGTATGGCGCGCAATATTCTCTTTTTGTCCAGGTCACTAATTTTGGCTTTGTCTATACCTGGTTTAAAAAAAGCGAATGTAGTGTAGTTGTCAAAGTTGGTCGCTTTATCATAATCACTCACCACCCGAACGACGTTACAAGAGGTTAGAAGAAGTAAAGCGATAACAGAAAAGAATTTTAATAAGTTCATAATGTTTTTAATTTAAAAGTGAATCATCTACAAAATTCGGAAGTGTTACTTTGAGATTTGGGTTTCGTTTCATTTCTCTTTTAATAGCAAATACAGCTTCCTTGTTTCTAGCCCAACTACGTCTTGCAATACCATTGTTAACATCCCAAAAGAGCATATTTTCCAGTCGTCTTTGTGCATCATTGCTACCATCAAGAACCATACCGAAACCGCCATTGATTACTTCACCCCAGCCAACACCCCCGCCATTGTGTATACTTACCCAGGTTGCACCTCTAAAACTATCTCCAATAACATTTTGTATTGCCATATCTGCCGTGAAGCGGCTTCCATCATAAATATTGCTTGTTTCACGGTAGGGAGAGTCTGTACCACTTACATCGTGATGGTCACGCCCTAGGATAATTGTATCAAGATGGCCCTCTTTAATTGCTTTATTAAAAGCACTAGCTATTTTCATTCTTCCTTCCGAGTCTGCATACAAAATTCTTGCTTGAGAGCCTACTACCAGTTTGTTTTGTTGTGCGCCTTTAATCCATTGTATGTTATCTGCCATTTGCTGTTGCACCTGAGAAGGAGCATCTTTCATGATTTCTTCTAGTACTTGACAGGCAATAGCATCTGTTTTGGCCAAATCTTCTGGATTTCCAGAGCCGCAAACCCACCTAAAAGGACCAAATCCATAATCAAAACACATAGGCCCCATGATGTCTTGGACATAACTTGAGTATTTAAAATCTATGTTGTTTTCTGCCATGATGTTTGCCCCTGCTCTAGAGGCCTCAAGTAAAAAGGCATTTCCGTAGTCAAAAAAGTAGGTTCCTTTTGCGGTATGTTTGTTTATTGCCGCCACATGGCGTTTAAGAGTTTCTTGTATTTTTTCTTTAAAAAGTGCAGGGTCATTGGCCATCATCTGGTTTGATTGCTCGTAGGATAACCCCATAGGGTAATACCCTCCAGCCCAAGGGTTGTGCAAAGAGGTTTGATCACTCCCTAAGTCTATATGAATGTTTTCTTTGTCAAAATGTTCCCAGACATCAACAATGTTTCCATCCCAAGCAATAGATACTGCTTGTTTTGCTGCCAATGCTTCTTTCACTCTTTTGGCAAGTTGGTCAAGATCACTAATTACTTCATCTACCCATCCTTGCTCATGCCTTGTTTTTGTTGCTTTTTTATTTATCTCACCGCAAACGGTAACACATCCTGCTATGTTTCCTGCCTTTGGTTGGGCACCACTCATGCCTCCCAGTCCAGAGGTTACAAATAACCCTCCTTTTGGAGATTTTTTAATTTTTCTAAAACCGTTTAGTACTGTAATTGTTGTTCCATGTACAATACCTTGAGGACCAATATACATATAGCTGCCAGCTGTCATTTGGCCATATTGAGTAACACCAAGAGCGTTAAATTTTTCCCAGTCATCGGCCTTGGAGTAATTGGGTATCATCATCCCGTTGGTTACAACCACTCTTGGGGCGTCTTTATGAGAAGGAAATAAACCCATAGGGTGCCCAGAATAGATTGCCAATGTTTGCTGGTCTGTCATTTGGGCTAGATACTGCATCACCAAGCGGTATTGTGCCCAGTTTGAGAACACCCCTCCATTACCACCATAGGTAATTAACTCATCAGGGTGCTGTGCAACCGCATGATCTAGGTTGTTTTGTATCATGAGCATGATTGCCTTTGCTTGGGTAGACTTGCCAGGATACTCTTGTATTGGCCTTGCGTATATTTTGTAATCGGGTCTAAAGCGGTGCATGTAAATACGTCCGTATGTTTCCAATTCATGCTTAAACTCCGGAAGGAGCGTGGCGTGGTGTTTGGGATCAAAGTAGCGTAGTGCGTTGCGGTATGCTAGTTTTTCTTCTTCCGGAGAAAGTATTTTTTTTCTTTTTGGGGCATGGTTTACCTGGGGGTCATACGTTTTTGTTTGAGGCAGTTCATTTGGTATTCCAGCTAGTATTTCTTCTTTGAAAGTCATGGTACTATTTTTGATAATTTGCATCTATAGATAGAAATTTAAGGCTATCTACTATTGTGTGTTTGTTTTTTTGTTGAAGCCATAGGGGCAATGACGGCAGCCACTCTCACAGCAATAGGTCCTTTTGAGGTGGTATTGTTCTGTAAAGCATTTATAACCCTCTGGCGTGAGGTAGAAGTCTCCTTCTTCTAGTTCTATTTTTTTCTTCGGAAATAACACCTAACAAAAATACGCAAAGTTGGTAGTATAAGTAGCTTGATTTTCTTCTGCAATAAAATTTATTGCTTTGACTGTTAAAAATAAAATAGATACTCTCATGTTTTGTAAATTTGCGATGTCCTTTTTTCTCTAAAAAAGCTAACATATTTTAAAAATGAATCAAAACATAGATGTTTCCTCTCTTGGGTGTGATGTTAGCTTAGCTATAAAAAGAGAAGATCTTTTACATCCTATTATATCAGGCAATAAGTATAGAAAATTAAAGTATACTATTGCCCATGTGTTGGAGATATCTCAAAAATGCATGCTAACCTTTGGGGGTGCATACTCAAATCATATCGCTGCCGTGGCCGCTGCAGGAAAATTAAACAATATTAAAACCATTGGAATTATAAGAGGAGAGGAGCTTGCTGGTCTCTATATGCAAAATCCAACATTACGCTTTGCACAGGAGCAAGGAATGCAACTTGTATTTGTCTCTAGAGCGCAATACGCTTTGAAAGAAACTCCAGCATTTTTGAAAACTCTGCACGATAATTATGGTGATTTTTATACGGTACCAGAGGGCGGCACCAATGATTTGGCTATAAAAGGATGTTCAGAAATTCTAACACCCAAGGACGATCAGTATGATTATATCTGTCTTTGTACAGGCACTGGGGGCACATTGGCGGGCGTCGTGTCTTCATTAAAGGAGCATCAGAAGGCAATTGGGTTTTCTGCGCTCAAAGGTACATTTCAAGACCAGGTAGTTTCAAAATACACTTCCAATACAAACTACAGCATCACAGATGCGTATTGTTTTGGTGGGTACGCTAAGGTGGATATAACATTAATTGATTTTATAAACACCTTTAAACAAATCCATGGTATTGGACTGGATCCAGTATATACAGGCAAATTATTGTACGGTGTTTTTGATCTTATTAAAAAAGATTATTTCAGTAAAAATAGCCGTATTTTAGCACTTCATACTGGCGGAATGCAAGGTGTGGCTGGCATGAACCTAAAACTAGAAAAAATGAATTTACCTCAAATTAATGTATAATATGTATCACAAAATCACAACACTATGTGTTATTTGTCTTGTTTTGCTATCTAGCTGTAGGGCAAAAAAAAATACCATAATCGCAACTCCTACAAATACTTCTACTCAAAGTAGTATGTCTGGAGCTCAACAGGGAGCTGCGAAAAAACAGGCAACCGCGCCAGTGGCAAAAAAAAAGTACACCAATGTTGTTGAAGAGTATATAGTTCAGTTTAGTGAAATTGCAATGCAAGAAATGAAACAATATGGTATTCCTGCCAGTATTACTTTAGCGCAAGGTATTTTAGAGAGTGGCGCGGGGCAAGGTACATTAAGTGTTAGAGCAAACAATCATTTTGGTATCAAGTGCCACACGGGTTGGCAAGGTGATTTTGTACATCATGATGATGACCAGGATCAAGAATGTTTCAGAAAGTATGTAGATGCAAAATACTCTTACAGAGATCACTCTTTGTTTTTAACAACAAGAGGCAGATACAGCTCTTTGTTTGATTTGTCACAGAAAGATTATAAAGGATGGGCCAAGGGTTTAAAAAAGGCGGGATATGCCACAGACCCAAAGTATCCAGATAAGTTAATTAGTATTATAGAAAGGTACCAGCTTGAAGATTTTGATACACAAGTCTTAGGCTCAAAAAAGAGTAGGAGAAAATCAAAAAATAAATCAGACAATGTATCTGTAAAAACCTACACAGTTACAAAAGGAGATACACTATATAGTATTTCAAGGAGGTTTGATATTTCGGTAGAAGACTTAAAAAGTTTTAATAAATTAAAAGATACTACCTTGTCTATAGGGCAAGAGTTGTATGTAAAAGGCTCAAAAAAATAGTAGATGATATACAAAAGAAGTAGTGCGCTTTTTGCAGAAGCACAAAAGGTAATTCCAGGAGGTGTTAACTCTCCAGTGCGTGCCTTTAAAGCCGTGGGTGGTGAACCTATTTTTGTTGAAAAGGCCAAGGGTGCTTATTTATATGATGCAGATGGCAACCGTCTTATAGATTATATTAACTCGTGGGGCCCTATGATTTTGGGACATGCTTATGAGCCAGTTGTGCATGCAATTGTAGAAAAAGCACAACTAGGAACTAGCTTTGGAATGCCAACACAAATAGAAACACAAATTGCTGAGTTGGCAATATCTATGGTGCCAAATATAGAAATGATTCGGTTTGTTAACAGTGGCACTGAGGCTTGTATGAGCGCTGTGCGTTTGGCAAGAGGGTATACCAATAAAGATAAAATAATAAAGTTTGCGGGGTGTTACCATGGCCACAGTGATTCTTTTTTAATACAAGCAGGAAGTGGTGCCGTTACTTTTGGCAGCCCAAACAGTCCTGGGGTTACCCAGGGAACTGCAAAAGACACCTTACTTGCCAGGTATAATGATTTGGCCCATGTAGAAGAAATAATTGCCCAAAACCCTCACCAAATTGCCTGTATTATTATAGAGCCTGTTGCAGGTAATATGGGGTGTATTTCTCCAGCTCCAGGATTTTTAGAAGGGCTAAGAGCTCTTTGTGATGCCCATCAAATATTATTGATCTTTGATGAGGTTATGACCGGTTTTAGATTGGCCCCAGGAGGGGTACAAGAACTTAAAAATGTACAGGCAGATATTGTGACCTTCGGGAAAGTTATAGGAGGAGGTTTGCCTGTGGGCGCCTTTGCCGCCAATAAAGATATCATGAGCTATCTAGCACCTTTGGGCCCTGTTTATCAAGCGGGTACCTTGAGTGGAAACCCTCTTGCAATGGCAGCTGGTTTTGCAATGCTCAGTGAACTCAACCAGCGAAGAGAAATCTTTACTTCTCTAGACCAAAAAACAAAGTATTTACATAAAGGGCTTTCACAGGTGCTTACCTCAAGGGGTGTTGCCCATACCATCAACAGAGAGCAGTCTATGATCTCTGTGCATTTTAGCCATACTCCTGTTACAGATTTTGAGACAGCAGCAGGGGCCGCATCAAACGGGATGTTTAACAAATTTTTTCACGGCATGCTAGACCAAGGTATTTATATTGCGCCAAGTGCCTATGAAACGTGGTTTCTAACAGATGCCCTTACTTATAAAGATCTTGATCAAACAATAAATGCTGCAGACCATGCAGCAAAATTATTGGCATAAAAAAAGTCCTACTTATTACAAGTAGGACTTTTTGATTGTATTGAAATAATACGTATTATTTTTGCATTGCTTTCCAGGCAGTGAACTGCTCTGGTGTAAGCGTTTTTTTCATCGCTCTTTCTAGGGATGCTGCAAATTTTAATTTATATGCAATTACCTCTGGGCTATTTGCATCTTGGCCATCAACGTTTTTTCTTGTATCTACCTCATTTGCGGTAAGAGCTCTAAAAATATAACGTTGCTGTGTACCGTCAAGACCTAATGCCTGGCTTAACTCAGCAGTTTTTTGTTTTGCAATAGTCTCTGGTCTGTCTTGATTAACCGTTAATGACTGTGCTGTTGTGTTTTGTATACCTAGAACAAACACTGCAGCAATTGCTATAGTTTTTAATAAGTTTTTCATTTTTATATGTTTATAATATGGACCACTAAAGTATATAATTTCAATACAATAAACCAATAATTAAGCCAAAAAACATTTTTATCCTATTAAGGGGCTGTTTTTTAGGATACCTGCTGATTTTTGTATGAATTGAGTGTTGTTTTTCGGGCCTTATTACTGGCCTTTTTTAAACCCGTAGGTGTTTTGACCAATAAAATCTTTAGGGAAGGTATCGTCACCCTTAAAACCAAGTGCTACATTGCCACTGTCTTCGGGGATGTGATTGGTTTTAAACAGGTAATCCCAAAGACTCAGGCTTATGGCGTAATTTACTCCTCGTCTGCCTTTAGGCACCTCGCTGGCGTGATGGTATAGATGCATCACAGGGTTGTTAAAAACATACTTTAAAGGACCCCAAGTTATTTTAATATTTGCATGGTTAAAATGCCCAATTGCAATGGTAATGAAATGAACAATAAAGGCCTGCTGGGGTTCAAAACCTCCCAGAATCATTACACCAAAAGTTTTAAGAGGCTTGTAGAGTATATTTTCCATCCAGTGGTATCTCAAATGAGAAGCAAAGCCCATTTGCTTTACACTGTGATGTACCTTATGAAATCTCCACAAAAAGGAATACCTGTGCAAAGAAAGATGGGTTAGCCATTGTACAAAATCTAGCACAACAAAAAACACCAACAATTGTATAGCAGATGCCCACCCTGAGATGTCAATAAGTGCAAGGCTTTTTTCACTAATATTAATTTGAGTGAATGACAGTTTTAAAACTTGATACACTCCCTCTATTACAATAGAAAAAATAAAGAAATTAAAGAACATGTAAAATCCATCCAACCAGAAATCTTTCCTAAACACGGCTTGGTTTTTACGCCATGGAAAAGCAATTTCTAGACCCCATACTATTAAAGAAATTATAATTAGACCCCAAAAATAATTAGTATAAAGAGGTACTTCAAAGACAATAGAATTCCAGGTCCAATCTAAGGTCCCTAAAAAAGCGTCAATAAAAGCGTCTATATATTTTTTCATCTCTGTACTACTATCTATACTAGTTTAGGCCATGGTAACCAACAAACCCTCAGCAGTTTTCTCAACCTTTACCAAGTTATGTTTTGTGAGGCCCTTTATGGTTTTGTCCCACTTTTTGTTACTTAGCCCAGATTGTTCTTTTAGTGTATTTAAATCTATGGGAGAAGTGCCTTTTAGTATATTAAAAACAGCTTTTTCATCCTCAGTCATGGCAACTTGTTTTTGCTCTGGCTTCATTTGTGGGAAAAACAATACTTCTTGTATAGAAGCATTATTGGTTAAAAACATAATCAAGCGATCCATGCCAATTCCCATACCAGAGGTTGGGGGCATTCCGTACTCTAGGGCTCTTAAAAAATCTTGGTCAATAAACTCTGTGGCCTCATCATCACCACGCCCAGCAAGTTTTACTTGATCCTCAAAGCGTTCTCTTTGATCTATAGGGTCATTAAGCTCAGAATAGGCGTTGGCCAATTCTTTACCACATATAATTAATTCAAAGCGCTCTGTAAGTTCTGGGTTAGAGCGGTGTTCTTTTGTCAAGGGGCTCATCTCTTTTGGATAGTCTGTAATAAATGTAGGTTGTATATAGTTTGCCTCACATTTCTCACCAAAAATTTCATCTATTAGTTTTCCTTTACCCATGGCGCTGTCTACCTCAATACCCATAGCTTTAGCAGCTTCTCTAATTTCATTTTCTGTTTTACCAGAAATATCAAAGCCAGTAAAGTTTTTAATAGCATCTGTCATGGTTACTCTTGCGTAGGGAGCTTTAAAATTAATTTCATGGTCTCCAAACACCGTTTTTGAACTTCCGTTTACCTGTGTGGCGCAGTACTCTAGTAGCTCCTCTGTGAAATCCATCATCCAGTTGTAATCCTTGTAGGCTACATAAATCTCCATCATGGTAAACTCTGGATTATGCGTCCTGTCCATACCTTCGTTTCTGAAGGTTTTTGCAAACTCATATACCCCATCAAAACCTCCAACAATTAATTTTTTTAGATACAGCTCACAGGCAATTCTCATGTACATAGGTATGTCTAAAGAATTATGATGTGTTTGAAATGGTCTTGCCGCAGCACCTCCCGGTATAGACTGTAAAATGGGTGTTTCTACCTCAAAATAACCACTGTTGTTAAAAAAGGTGCGCATGGCTGTAAAGAGCTTTGTTCTTTTTACAAAAACCTCTTTTACCTTTGGGTTTACAACCAAATCTGCATAACGCTGTCTGTAGCGCATTTCTGGATCTATAAACTCATCATAGGTGTTTCCTTGGCTGTCTGTTTTTGGGAGAGGCAATGGTTTTAATGCTTTACTTAACAGCTTAAATTCTTTAACTAGTACGGTAATCTCTCCTACCTGTGTAGTAAACAGCTCTCCTTCAACTCCTATGAAATCTCCAAGGTCTAGTAATTTTTTAAACAGCTCGTTGTATTTCATTTTATCTTCGCCAGGGCAAATTTCGTCCCTGTTAAAGTACACCTGTATTCTTCCTTCACTATCTTGTATTTCAGCAAAAGAGGCTTTTCCTTGTATTTTTTTACGCATCAATCTTCCAGCAATAATCACTTTTTTGCCTTCTGTAAACTGCTCTTTAATAGCTTTACTAGTATGATCTACAGGGTATAAATCTGCAGGATATGGGTTGATACCCAGTGCTCTTAATTGGGTCAGTTTTTCTCTACGAATGATTTCTACTTCAGAAAGTTGCATATGCTTTGTTTATGCTACAAAATTAGCCTATTTCCCTATTTTAATCTTAAAATTTTTACAAAATTTTGTTTCCTTACCCAACAGACAATAAAAAGGGATAAATACTGGTTTTAATTTCGTCTATTATATCTGTTATTTGACTCATTCACCCAAAGAGAACTCTAGCCATAATAACAAAATAAAAATGGGTAGACCTATGTTATAAATAGTTGTAATTTTGTAAGATAATAATACCTATGAGTTTTTGGAGAGTTGTTCTTTCGATTTTATTTCCACCCCTTGCCGTAATTGATAAAGGGTGTGGTTCTGTATTAATTGTTTTAATCTTAACTTGTTTGGGTTGGATTCCTGGGGTAATTGCTGCCCTTATTATTTTAAATAACCCAGATAATTAAGCTAATTTAATGCCAGCAATAAAGACACCATAGGTTATTATTTAGGTGTCAATAACACATACAATACGCCATCAAAGGTGTCTTGCAAGCTTACTATATCTTGAACAAACAACTACAACTACAAGACCTAGGTCTTAAAGACTACAAAGAAACTTGGGAGTACCAAGAAGCTCTCTTTGCTGCTATAATTGATATAAAAATTAAAAATAGAAGAGAAGCTGCTGGACTGCAAACCCCAAACCATTTTTTGTTTGTAGAACACCCACATGTATACACCCTCGGTAAAAGCGGTGATTTAGACAATCTTTTAATCCCCGAGGATACGTTGGCGGCTATCGGTGCTACCTTTTATAAAATAAATAGAGGTGGAGATATTACCTATCATGGTCCAGGACAAGTTGTAGGGTATCCCATCATGGATTTAGAAAATTTCTTCACAGACATCCATAAGTATTTACGCCTTTTGGAAGAAATGGTGATATTAACCCTCGCCCAATATGGTTTAAAAGCAGAGCGCTCTGAGGGAGAAACTGGAGTTTGGCTTGATCCAGGCACTCCCTTTGCTAGAAAAATTTGTGCCATGGGCGTACGTGCAAGCCGCTGGGTTACCATGCACGGTTTTGCATTAAATGTAAATGCAGACCTAGGATATTTTGACCACATGATACCTTGCGGTATTAAAGATAAAGCCGTAACGTCTCTAAATGTAGAATTAGGGGTGCAACAGGTGTCTATGGAAGATGTTAAGGCGTCACTACTAAAACATTTTTTAGTATTATTTAATGCCCACTTGTAGCTTATTTAACTTGGTATACGATACACTTGGTGTCATCCTCTTTTGTTAGAACAAACACATTTTTATTTGAAGCAATAACCTCTGCGCTAGTGGCTCCGTATACGGGAAACCCCTCTAGCAGCGCTCCATCAAAATTGTACAAGTATGTCTTTTTTTCTTGGGTTTCTGTGGTGGTTATGTATCCTTTTTTATTGGCGTAATATACCCTTGGGCTTGTGTAGATACCAAAGGGAAGCTCTATGTGTTTTGAGTTTACCCGTAGGTGGTTGTCTGAGAGTGAAATAATGTTTTGTTTCACAATGTTTAGAGCGTACTCATTGTTTGTATTTATTTTTTTACTTGTTATTTTTCCGGATTGAGAAATGGTTTTTTGCTCATTATCTTTTGTAACCAAAACAAAACTTGTTCTTGTTCTTAAAATAGGCGCTCCTGTAAGATTGAGTTTTTCTGAAACCCTAACACGTTCTTTCCCTGTTCTAGAGAGTATGGATAGCGTTCCGTTTTCTTGCTGAAACAGCAAATAATCTTTGTTTTGTAGCCTTATGTGCTGCGCCATACCAATGATGCTGCTCTTTGCTTTTTTAAAGGTAAACCCCTTGACTGTTTTACCCTTTTTATCAAGCATAACCACCTCATTGTCTTGAATGATAACAAACCTGTATTTTTTTGTGTTATCATAATCAAAAACAGCAAGAGGCTGGGTGATTTGATCCCTAAATGTAATTGGGAAAGGAGCTACCTCTTTCCCGTTTCTATCCAAAACATATAATTTGTTTTTGGTAGTAAACGCAAGTTGTTTTTTTCCATTACCAAACAGGTCTATCTCTTGAATGCCTCCAAGAATTGGGTTGTCTAAAGCCTTTGTCCAAAGTTTGGTGCCACTTAAGGCAAATAAATGAAGTTTGTTTTCAATGTCTTGTACTACAACTTCTTTCTCATTTGTTTTATGATTTGTAAAAAATTGAGGGTCACCCAGCATTGTTTTTCCCACATCAATTGTAATTAATTGAGTAACACCTTTCGCTTTTTTGATTTCTTTACCAGCCTTGTGGCTAATAAAATTAATATGTGCAAAAGAAGTATCATACTTGTATTGAAAAATAGCGATAGGAAAATCATTTGCTATTTGCTGTGTGGGTTTATCTCCCATTACTTGCCCAGAAAACCCTGCTGTAAACTGCTGTTCAAAAACCAATAAGGAAGAGCTGGTGGGCAGCTGCTGAGTACTATTTTTGAAATAAGAGGCCTCAGATAGTGTGCTGCGGGTTTCTATAGCATTGATGTATTGCTGTGCAACTTCCATATTACTTGCCCCAATGATATAATTATCAATACTGAAAAGCACATTAATTTGGAAGTCTTTTAACAATGGGCTAAATGTACGCGCTACAATACTTGGGGAGTTACAGCTGTATAATATAACATCTCTGTAGGTTTCTCCACGAGAAATATACTTTGCCAAACTCTCTAAAGATAACTGACTATCAAGACTCTCCATAAGGGTGATCTCACCATTATTTAAAACTACTTGGCCTATGCTTTTTAAGGTCTCAAAAACATCTGGGAGCAACACCTTAGTACTATCTTTCTTATAAATTTTAATATTTTGGTGTAAAAGCTCAGCATTGGAGTACCCTATGGCGCGACCCCTTAAGGCTGTATTTGGTATCATACTAGCCATAGAAAACCCATAAGATTGTTGTCCTTTAAATACAGATAGTAATTGCAAACTATCTTGTATCATGGCTATTCCAGAGCCTTGTATGCCTTTAGAAACGAGGGTTAGATCAAGGCTGTTCCAGGCGCTTAAAGTAGCCTCAGAATCCAAAAAAGTATTGTCTTTTGTATAAACACTAATGCCTTTAAAAGTGTTTGAGCCCATTAGTTTGGCGAGAGTTTGATTCTGGTTTTTTTCTTGCTTTAGAGCCTTTTCCAGGTGTTTTTTTACCCCTGATAAAAGTATGTAATCTCCAACTTGTGCTTGATAAATAGTGTCTCCAGAGTATTTTTTAATGACAATTCCTTTTTTTGGAGGGCCTGTGTTTTGCAGACTGTCTTTGGGAGTTGTTTTGTGAGACTTGGCAATTACTAAAACATTGTTCGCGGTGTCTTGGGCCTTGGGTAGGGCTATTAATATTTCTGAACTATACGGCAGCTGGCCAATAAAAGGATTCATTTCTAGTACTTGCTGCAACTTTGTGGTGCTCATTTTGGCAATAAGCACATTGTCTTGGAGGTCTTTCTCTACTTGTGAGACATCATCTATGGTATAGATAAGCGTCCAACTAGGATCTATAAAATCAAGCAGAGATTTTTGAGATGATTCTAAGGAGTCACAGCTGCTAACTAGTAGAGAAATTGTAAAGAGTAATGCGATTCTTTTTAAAGACGTCATAAATACAAAAATATAAAGGATTGCTTAAAATATAGACATTGTTGTCTTTGTTTATTGACGGGTTTTCAACACACTTATATATCAAGACGTAATTGATCTGGTAGTAATTTAAAACTTTTACGATGGTAGGGAGAAGGTCCATATTTAAAAATAGCAGCTCTATGCTCTTTGGTCGGGTAGCCTTTATTTTGTTTCCAGTTATATATAGGAAATTCTTCATGAATTTTTTCCATGTACAAATCTCTAGCAGTTTTGGCCAGTATTGAGGCAGCGGCAATATGTAAATATTTTGCATCTCCTTTAACGACACACTCATACCTAACTTTGTGATAGGGTTTAAAACGGTTTCCGTCAATGGCTATAAATTCTGGGCGGGTAGAGAGCTGGTCTATAGAGCGGTGCATGCCCAAAATAGAGGCGTTTAAGATGTTGATTTTATCAATCTTTTCCATCATAACATGAGAGACGCCATAACTTATGGCTGCTGCTTCAATGATGGGTTTAAGCTCCAATCTTTTTTTTTCGCTGAGTTGTTTAGAATCTGTAAGAAACGGGTGGGTGAAATCATCGGGCAGTATTACTGCCGCTGCAGTAACAGGACCAGCAAGACATCCACGACCTGCCTCATCTGTACCGCATTCTATAAGATTTGGGTGTATTTTTAGTGCTAACATACTATTTGTTATAGCCTTAAAGATAGTATTATTTAAAAGCTAGTGCACTATAATTATTTTATAAAAATATAGCCAAAGCAACTTTTCAAATAATTTTTATTCATCATAATTCTATGAGTAAAAAAAAGGTTTGATTTTTAACGTGATTTTGATCCCTTGCGTTAAAGTAATATTAAAAAATAATAAGTTGCACAATAAAAGTAAATGATCTTTGTACCTTGATAAAAATTAATTAATACAAAAATACTTTATGAAAAATTTATTTAAACTAAGTTTCTTACTATTTGCATTTGTTTTAACCTCGTGTAGCGATGACGATACCACAGCTTCAGAACCTACCGATGATACAAACCCTACATCTATCTCAAATTTTGTAGCGACCACTGCAGATTACAGCACCTTGGCCAACGCACTAGAGATTACAAGCCTTACAGAAACCTTAAATGGAGAAGGACCTTTTACAGTTTTTGCTCCAAATAATGACGCATTTGCAGCTTTTTTGGCTGCCAATGGATTTACAAGTCTCGAAGATGTTCCTGTTGATGTGCTAACAAACACATTGCTAAACCATGTTGTATTAGGAACTAACAATGCTGCAGATTTAACAACTAGCTACATCAATTCATTAGCTGTTTTTGGTGATACGTCAAGAAATCTTAGTCTATATATTGATGTTACAACAGGTGTCAAAATAAATGGTGTTTCAACAGTGACTCAAGCAGATATTACTGTTACTAACGGAGTGATTCATGCTGTAGATAGTGTGATTGCAATACCAACAATAGTAACTCAAGCATTAGCAAATCCTGCTTTTTCTACATTGGTAGAAGCTTTGGTTGCTGCCAGTGACGATGCCACAGATTATGTAGCCCTTTTATCTGGAACAACAGCATCACCCTTCACGGTGTTTGCGCCAACCAATGATGCATTTTCTGGTTTATTAACTTCTTTGGGCCTTGCCTCATTAAGTGATGTACCTCAAGATTTGTTACAGGCCATATTAAACTACCATGTAATAGCTCAGGCTAATGTACAATCTGCAGATTTATCAGATGGACAAAGTATTGTTACTTTTCAGGGAGAGAGCCTTACTGTCTCTCTAGCAAATGGAGCTCAAATTATTGATGCTACTCAAATGCCAGCCAACATTGTTGTTGTAGATGTACAAACATCAAACGGAGTGATTCATGCCCTAGACAAGGTGTTATTACCCCAGGCTGTAATTGATGTTGTAGATCCAACCCTTACCACATTAGCCATGATGACTCCAAGTTTATCTACTCTCTCTCAGGCTCTAGAAATTACAGGTTTAGATGTTGTTTTAAACGATAGAGATGCCTCATTCACTGTATTTGCACCAACCAATGCTTCTTTTGAGGCTTTCTTGGATGGAGCAGCATTATCAGATATTCCTGTAGACTACCTTACACAATTATTGTTAAACCATACCCTTACGGGAGTGGCCTTATCTACAGATTTAACTACGGGTTATACCAATACATTGGCTACTTTTAACAATGAGCCAGATGCGCTATTAAGCCTATTTGTAAATACTTCAGCAGGTGTTTTGTTAAATGCCCAATCAAGTGTTTCTAGTGCAGATAACCTTGCTGCAAACGGAGTTGTGCATATTGTTGATGCTGTAATTGCATTGCCAAGTGTTGTTACTTTTGCGCAGGCAGATCCAGATTTTGAAACATTACTATCTGCCTTAGACAGAGATGACCAACCAGATTACTTGGCCGTTCTTGGTTTGCCAAACGGTGTTGAGCCAGCACCTTTCACGATTTTTGCTCCAGATAATAACGCATTCGCAGATTTTCTTACAGAATTTGGATTGTCTAGTTTAGACCAAGTTGATGGTCTTACACTATCACAAACCCTAAACACACATGCAGTGCCAACGCTCAATATACGAGCAGAAGCGCTGGTGGATGGAACTCTAATTACTTTTGGAGACCCAATTATTATAGATGCTGCCAATGCAACAGTAACAGATCAAAATGGTCGTGTGTGTCAAATAATACAAACTAATCTACAAGCTGCAAACGGTGTTGTACATAAAATAGATAAGGTATTGTTTATACAGTAAGTAATTTTATTTGTTGAGCCTTAAAGCCACCCTTTCTCTTGCTATGAGATTGGGTGGTTTTATATTTTAATAGATAAGTGCCCAACTAGGATCTATAAAATCTAGCATAGATCTATGAGGTGATTCGTAAGAGTCACACCTACTTCATCTGTGATGCATTCAATAAGATTTGGGTGTGTTTTTAGTGCTAACATACTATTTATTGGAGCCTTAACGATAGTGTTATTTGGTATTCATGATATTAAAAATCTGGTTATTATAATTTGTGAGATCTTATTTTATGTGTAGTTGATTTGCTGTATTTTGAGTGTATTGTCTTCTATGTTTTGTTTATTGTTTTCTTAGTAAAAGTTTAACAAGATGCGTTAAATTCGTGCCAAATCACATTTAATTATGTCATCCAATAAAGCCATGTTTATATATTGCGAGCTTAATCATAAAAAACACACATGAAAAATTTATTTAGAGTTACCCTTTTAGCATTAGCGATTGTTTTTACGTCCTGTAGTGATGATGATGACAACCAAACACTTCCGGTAGAAACAAATACTATTGTTGATATCGTAGCAGGAAATCCTGATTTTAGCACCCTGGGGAGTGCTCTTGCAATTACAAATTTAACATCAGTGTTAGCCTCTGAAGGACCTTTCACGGTATTTGCTCCCACCAATGACGCATTTGCAGATTTTTTAACTGCTAATGGTTTTGCAACTCTGGAAGATGTACCTGTTGATGCGCTAGCTAGTACGTTACTAAACCATGTAGTAGGAGGTGCAGTCAATGCAGCAGACCTATCTACAGGATATATCAATACTTCTGCCACTTTTAACGGTGAAGCTGACGCGCCCCTAAGTATGTATGTAAATACCTCAGAAGGCGTAATGTTGAACGGAATCTCTAGTGTAACTACTGCTGATGTTTCTGCAGATAATGGTGTGATACACATTGTAGATGCTGTAATCACCCTACCAAGTGTTGTAACTTTTGCAGCAGCAGACGCAGCAACATTCTCTGAACTAGTAGGTGCTCTTACAAGAGCAGACCAACCAGATTATGTAAGTGTTTTAACCACTGCTAACGGAACTGCACCAGCACCTTTTACTGTTTTTGCTCCAACCAATCAAGCATTTGCTGATTTATACGCAGAGTTAGGTGTTGCAGGTATAGATGATGTTGATGGAGCTATTTTAACAGCAACCCTTAATACTCATGTAGTAGCTGGGGCAAATGTTCGTGCAGAAGACTTAGTAACCGGAACAGTAGCTACTCTTGGAGATGCAGTAGAGATTGACGCAACAACGGCAATAATTACAGATCCAAATGGAAGAACAAGCCAAGTTATTGTAACAAATGTACAAGCTGCAAATGGCGTAATACATGCTATAGATACAGTATTGTTACCACAATTGTAGGATTAACATAAGGTAATATACATAAAAACCACCTTGTCTGTTTTTGAGACTGGGTGGTTTTATTTTTTAATGAATTTAGCGATAAGATATTCTAGGCAATAAAAGAAGTATGCTACTGCTACAGAAGTTCTTGTTTATAATTGCTCTTTAATTTTAAGCAATTCAGATTTCACGCTTTCTAATTTGCGAATAATATCAAAATTCTCTAAAGTTTTGCCTTTGTTTTCCTTGAGATGCGTTTTAGCTCCTTCTAGGGTGAAGCCTCGCTGTTTTACCAAGTGGTATATAAGCTCAAGATTTTTAATGTCTTTAGGGGTAAACTTTCTATTCCCTTTAGCATTTTTTTTTGGTTGCAATACATCAAATTCTTTCTCCCAAAACCTAATAAGAGAGGTGTTAACCTTAAAGGCCTCTGCTACTTCTCCTATGTTGTAATATAATTTTTCTGGAAGTTCTATGTGCATTTTTGGTTTGTCTTTTTTTAAGTTCTATTAGCTAATAAACCTGTAATGATTAATCCAGAGACTGGTTTTCTTGAGTACTCTTTTTAAGGATATCTGCAAATTCTTTTGGGCTCAGATTTCCGTAGTAAAAATTAATAGGGTTGATGCGTTTTTTGTCTTTAAAAACTTCATAGTGCAAATGTGGCGCCTCAGAGCGCCCTGTACTCCCTACAAAACCAATTAAATCTCCTCTTTTTACTCGTTGTCCTCTTCTTACATTGTATTTATAAAGGTGTGCATACAGGCTCATATAACCAAAACCATGAGTGATGCGTATGTGTTTTCCATAGCCTGATGCTCTGTTGTCTGCCCTAGAGACCCTTCCGTCTCCACTTGCGTATACTGGAGTGCCTCTTGGGGCTGTAAAGTCCATACCAAAATGAAACTTTCTAGCCTTTGTAAAGGGGTCTGTCCTATACCCATATCCAGATGCCATTCGTGTCAAATCTTCATTTTTGACAGGCTGTATGGCTGGAATACTTTTTAAAAGTGCTTCTTTTTCTGTGGCTAAAGCTGCAATTTCATCCAAAGATTTTGACTGCACTACAATTTGTTTGGTTAGGATGTCAATGCGCTTGTTTGAAGAGATAATTAATTTGGAGTTATCAAAACCTTCTAAGTCTTTATATCTATTTATACCACCAAAACCAGCTTTTCTTTGCTCCTGTGGTATAGGGTTGGCTTCAAAATAAATGCGGTATAGATTGTTGTCTCGCTCAGCAATTTCTGTTAATACCGTTTCTGCCTGGTTCATTTTTTTGTTCAGCAGTTTTACTTGAAACTCTAAATTTGTTAACTCTCTGTTGAGTTCTTTTTCTTTTGGAGTTTCGAAATTTGGTAAGTTTAGAAACAGGAGCATTAATAAAAACCCACTGAGTAAAACGCCCATAAAACTTAAAATAAACAGCCCAGTTTTGCGCCCTTTTTTATGCTCTATTTTCCGGTATGATAATGTTTCACTATCATAGTAATATTTTACCTTACTCATAAATTAAAAAAACTTATTTTTGTTGTTAAATAGGTGACCTTGGTATTGGTAACGTTATACAAATATAGAAATTGTTTTCGGCATAGCCTTTTGAATTAAAATTTCAGTACAAAAAACACATATGAAATCTCAAGAAATTCGCGCTACTTTTTTAAACTTCTTTGAAAGTAAAAAACACAGTATTGTTCCCTCTGCACCAATGGTGTTAAAGAATGACCCTACGCTTATGTTTGTGAACAGTGGTATGGCTCCTTTTAAGGAGTTCTTCCTTGAAAATGCAACACCCAAAAATAACCGCCTCACAGACTCCCAAAAATGTTTACGTGTGAGTGGAAAACACAATGATTTGGAAGAGGTAGGGTATGATACCTACCACCATACCTTATTTGAAATGCTAGGTAACTGGAGTTTTGGAGACTATTTTAAAAAAGAGGCCATTGCTTGGGCATGGGAACTCTTAACCCAGGTTTACAAGATAGACAAAGACATTTTATATGTTACGGTTTTCCAAGGAAGTGATGATGCAGACAACCTAGAGATGGATACCCAGGCCTATGATATCTGGAAAGAGTTTATCTCTGAGGATAGAATACTGATGGGCAACAAAGACGATAATTTCTGGGAAATGGGTGCTCAAGGACCTTGTGGCCCTTGTAGTGAAATTCATGTTGATATTAGAACTCCCCAGGAAAAAGCTGCCGTAGACGGAAAAACCCTTGTTAATATGGATCACCCGCAGGTGGTTGAAATATGGAACTTGGTTTTTATGCAATACAACCGTAAGGCAGATGCATCTCTAGAGATTTTACCCAACCAGCACATAGATACAGGAATGGGCTTTGAGCGTCTGTGCATGGTATTGCAAGGAGTAAAGAGTAACTATGATACCGATGTTTTTAAACCAATTATTAGAGAAATAGAAGCGGTGACCAGATGTGTAGCCTATGGTACAGATCAAAAGGTAGATATTGCTGTTCGTGTTATTAGTGACCACCTTAGGGCGGTTGCATTTTCTATCGCAGATGGGCAATTACCAAGTAATACGGGTGCCGGATATGTAATTCGAAGAATTTTACGCCGTGCAATTCGCTATGGTTTTACTTTTTTAAATACCAAAGATCCTTTTATCTATAAGCTGGTAGACACCCTAATAAAACAAATGGGCGACGCATTTCCAGAATTAAAGAAAGAAAAGAATTTAATAACCAACGTCATCAAAGAAGAAGAAGCTTCTTTTCTGCGCACGTTAGATCAAGGATTGGTGCTCCTTGATAGTGTTATTGAAAAAGCGGAGAGTAAAACAATCTCTGGTGTAAAAGCCTTTGAATTGTATGACACTTTTGGTTTTCCTATAGATTTAACAGCCCTTATACTCAGAGAACGCGGGTACGATTTGGATCAAAAGGGATTTGAGGCTGCTCTTGCAAAACAAAAAGATAGATCTAGATCTGCAACCAAAATAGCTACTGGAGACTGGGTAACACTTACCCAAGATACCCAGGAAGAGTTTGTTGGTTATGACACTCTTGAAACTCAAATTCAAATTGTAAAATACCGTAAGGTAGCCAGCAAAAAAGATGGAGAAATGTACCAACTAGTATTTAACCGTACTCCTTTTTACCCAGAGGGTGGAGGCCAGGTTGGAGACAAAGGATACCTTGAGGCTAGCAATGGAGAGGTTGTTTATGTTGTAGACACTAAGAAGGAAAACAACTTGATTGTTCATTTTTCAAAAAACCTGCCAAGAAAGCCCCAAGAGAGTTTTAAGGCTGTTGTAGATAACAAACAACGTTCTAGATCTGCATCCAATCACTCTGCAACACACCTGCTGCATCAAGCACTTCGTAAGGTGCTTGGGACACATGTAGAGCAAAAAGGATCTATGGTGCATAGTGGTTCTTTACGTTTTGATTTTTCGCATTTCAGTAAGTTGACAGATGAAGAGCTTTTAGAGGTTCAAGATTTTGTGAATGCTCGTATTAAAGAAGAATTGCCTTTAGAAGAAAAAAGAAATATTCCATACCAACAAGCCATTGATCAAGGAGCTATTGCACTTTTTGGAGAAAAGTATGGAGATGCCGTAAGAGCTATTAAATTTGGAAATTCTATGGAATTGTGCGGGGGTACACATGTTTCAAATACCAGTAGTATTTGGCATTTTATAATTACTAGTGAAGGAGCAGTTGCAAGCGGTATTCGCCGTATTGAGGCAATTACCGGCGATGCTGCCAAACAGTATTATATTGATAGAAGTAACGCCTTTACAGCCCTTCAAAAATCATTAAACAATGCCCAAGATCCTGTAAAAGCCGTAACAAGTATGCAGGAGCAAAATAGTGCACTTCAAAAACAGGTAGCACAATTGTTAAAAGAAAAGGCAAAAAACATAAAGGGAGATTTAAAAAATGAAGTTGTTGAGTTAAACGGAGTACACTTTTTAACCAAAGAACTAGACCTAGATGCTGCAGGACTCAAAGACTTAGCCTTTGAGCTTGGGGGAGAGATTGATAATTTATTTATCCTCTTTGGCAGTAAAGCAAATGATAAAGCATTACTTACCTGCTATATAGACAAACAACTTGTTTCAAGTAAAGGGTTAGATGCTGGTAAAATTGTACGTGAACTAGGGAAACACATCCAAGGATCAGGAGGAGGGCAACCATTTTTTGCCACTGCAGGTGGTAAAAAACCAGAAGGTATTGCAATAGCCTTAGCACAAGTGAAAGATTATATTCTATAAGATGAAACTCACAACTCCAATAAAATTATCAAGACAAAATCCACCTATAAACTACAGCTCAAAGGTACTTTTGTTAGGGAGTTGTTTTGCTCAAAATATGGGAGAAAAACTGGAGTATTACAAATTCCAGCAGTGCACCAACCCATTTGGCATTTTGTTTCATCCTGTAGCCATAGAAAAATTGATTGCTAGAGCTGTAAATCAAAACTGGTTTACATCAAAAGATGTTTTTCTTCAAAACGAGCAGTGGCATTGTTTTTTGGCACACTCAAAATTATCTAATACCTCTGAGGAAGATTTAATCTCTGCTTTAAACTCGGCCCTTGAAAAACTTAGATTTTCACTTTTAGAGGCAAGCCATGTTGTTTTTACATTTGGTACCGCCTGGGTATATAAACATCTAGAGAAAGATACCATTGTTGCAAATTGCCATAAAGTACCTCAAAAAGAGTTTGTAAAACAGCTGCTATCTCCAGATGATGTGAGCGATGTTTTACTTGGTATAGAAACCAAGCTAAGAACAATTAACCCAACATGTAGCATTATAAATACGGTCTCTCCCGTGCGCCATATCAAAGATGGTCTTATAGAGAACAGCAGGAGTAAGGCACATTTAATTGCTGGGGTGCAAGAAATTGTATCTCCGGATAAATTTAATTATTATTTCCCCTCATATGAGATTATGATGGATGAGTTGCGTGATTATCGATATTATAAAGAAGATTTAATTCATCCAAACCAAACTGCCATTGCTATTATTTGGAATGCCTTTACCGGCTCTTGGATATGCCCAGAAACTGCAGCGCTCCAAAAAAAAATAGCAACCATACAATCTGGCATACTTCATACCCCTTTTAATGAGAATTCAAAGGCCCACATCCACTTTAAAAAAGACCTAGAAGTTCAAATCTCACAGGTACAGAAAGCACTTCCTTGGGCTACTTTTTTATAAGTAGGTAATGGTTTTATCTAAGGGTAATACTATCTATAAGCAACTCAAAGTCTTCCTCCTTTTTATTACCTATTAAAAAAGTAATTTCTTGTAAAACAGTACCAGAGAAGTTTGGCATATTTAATTTGCGCCCCCTAAAAGAGGGGTAGAGAGAATTTAGGGGTATGGCAATCTCTTGCCAAGATCCGTTGGTAGCAAAGGTGGTAATGTAAGAATATCTTTTCCCAATTTGGTCTGTAACTCTAAATTGATAGTCTTTACCATCTGCTTTAATCTTGAGTACTACTTGTGTTACACCTTGTGTGCTTATGGGCTCAGGCAAACGATACCTCAGGGATGAAAACCCACCATTATTTTTAAGTGAGATTTGTCCAGCAAACACACCATGGCCATCTTGATCTTGCCTCATGCTCCCTTTAGAGCGTCCTCCCATCACACCGTCATCAACAACATACCAGTTGTTTAATTCAGCATTTTTAGAGAAATTAAAAATAGTTTGTGCTTCCATGGAAGTGACTAGAAATAAGGTTGTAAAAAGTAGCGTTCGCATTTTTTTATTTAAAGATACCACGCTCTTTTTTTTAAGCAGCACACTTTAACATTACCCCAACATTTTTTATACATCTACTCTTTTAAATAAAAAAAACACTGCCATCGATACCGTGGCAGTGTTTAGTGTTGTTGTAATGGTTTCGTTTATAAAGAAAATGCGTTTTTAACTTTTTCTACAAAGTCTAGTTTTTCCCAGGTAAATAGTTCTACCTCCATTGTTTTGCTTTTGGCATTAGGTATGGTAAAGGTTTTGGTAACTACTTTGTTTTCACGGCCCATGTGTCCATATGCAGCAGTTTCGCTATACATTGGTTGGCGCAGCTTTAAGCGTTGTTCTATAAAATAAGGACGCATGTCAAAAAGGCCTTCAACAACTTCACTTATCTCCCCGTCTGTTAGTTTTACATTAGATGTTCCATAGGTGTCTACGTTAATACTGGTTGGTTCTGCAACACCAATGGCATATGATACCTGAACCAAAACTTCTTTACAAAGCCCAGCAGCAACCAGATTTTTAGCAATATGTCTTGTAGCATAAGCTCCAGATCTGTCAACCTTACTTGGATCTTTTCCAGAAAAAGCACCACCACCATGAGCTCCTTTGCCGCCATAGGTGTCTACAATAATTTTACGTCCAGTTAAACCCGTATCTCCATGAGGACCTCCAATTACAAACTTTCCTGTTGGGTTGATATGGTATGTAATAGCATCATTAAATAAAGCCTGTATGTTTGGTTTTAATTTTGCTATTACCCTCGGAATTAAAATAGTAATAATGTCTTCTTTTATTTTTTCCAGCATGCGCGTATCGTTGCTGTCAAAATCATCATGTTGGGTTGAAATTACAATAGCATCTATTCTTTGCGGTATATTATCATCAGAATATTCAATAGTTACCTGAGATTTTGCATCAGGTCTTAGGTAAGGAATATCTTTTTCTTCTCTACGCAACTGTGCTAATTCAATAAGTAGCCTATGAGATAAATCTAGGGCTAAAGGCATGAAGTTTTCAGTCTCATCTGTAGCATAACCAAACATCATTCCTTGGTCACCAGCACCCTGATCTTCGGGATTTGTTTTATCTACGCCTTGGTTAATGTCACTAGATTGCTCATGTATTGCAGAAAGTATTCCACAAGAGTTTCCGTCAAATTGATATGCACTTTTAGTATATCCAATTTTATTGATAACATCGCGCGCAATTTTCTGTACATCTAGATATACACTACTTTTTACTTCTCCTGCCAATATAACTTGTCCCGTTGTTACAAGGGTTTCGCAAGCTACTTTAGCCTTAGGGTCAAAGGCTAGAAAGTTGTCTATAAGTGCATCACTTATTTGATCTGCAACTTTGTCTGGGTGTCCTTCAGAAACACTCTCTGAGGTAAATAAATACGCCATATAAATGGGGTTTAATGATTTTAGTAAAATAGGGTAGATTTGACCTAGGGTCCACAGAAGATTGCAAAAAGTGCAATTCACTGATTTAGCATTTAAACTCTAACGATAATTTAGAATTTTTTTTCTGAAATATATATTTCAGAAAGAGGTTGCAAGCAGTCAAATCTTTCCTCTTAATTATAAAGCAAAGGTACATGTTTGTTTAAGATTAAAAAACTTTAATGCAAATTGCCTCGCGAGTTTGCAGTAACATCCCTCGAATAAGAATTTTATTTGCAATATTTGTAGTAACATATACCAGAGCATTATGAAGGTTACTTTAGAGAGAAAAGACGACGCATATTTATTTCAAGCAAAAGGGAGCTCTGGTGTGCCAATTATGATAGACAATACCTCCAAAGAAGGAGCTCAAGGTGCAAGCCCCATGGAGTTATTACTTATGGGTGTTGGGAGTTGCAGCGCCATTGATGTGATATATATTCTAGAGAAACAAAAGCAAAAAATAGACTCGTATCAAATAGAGGTCACCGGTTCAAGAAAACAACTAAAACAAGCAAAACCCTTTGAGCGTATTGATGTGCATATCATTATAGAGGCAGACATAGCTCCCCAAAAGGTTATAAAAGCAGCAGCTTTGAGTTTTGAGAAGTACTGTTCTGTGTCTATTACATTTGAGAGTTCAGTGAAGATAAACTATACCATTACTTTAAATAATACTATTTTAACAGTCTAACCAAGCTAATTACTTCTGCAATGATACCAAGCCAGAGAGATGTTCAACAAGCTTTTGATAGAGTACGCCCACATGTGCATCAAACCCCAGTTTTAACCTCTAGATTACTAGATGAGCTTAGTGGAGCATCTATTTTTTTTAAGTGCGAAAATTTTCAAAAAATGGGCGCTTTTAAAATGCGAGGCGCCATCAATGCTATTTTACAAATACCTCGAGCAGATCAAGCAAAAGGGGTGGTTACCCATAGTTCTGGTAATTTTGCGCAGGCCGTTTCTTTGGCAGCAAAAAATCTAGGCATACCAGCATACATTGTAATGCCAAATAATGCGCCACAGGTTAAAAAAGATGCTGTTGTAAGCTATGGAGGTATTATTTATGAGTCTGAAGCTACTATTGCAGCTCGTGAGGCAATGGCTAGTAAAATACAAGACAAAACAGGTGCCACTTTTTTACATCCATCAAACCACATAGATGTGATTTTAGGGCAGGGTACTGCAGCCATAGAACTGTTACAAGAGCAGCCATCACTAAATTGTATCATTACACCCGTTGGGGGAGGCGGGCTGCTTGCCGGTAGCGCCCTAGCTGCCAAATATTACGGATCATCCATAGGCGTATACGCCGGAGAACCCTTTAACGCAGATGATGGGTATAGATCTCTGCAATCTGGAAAAATCGAGTATAACACAACTGTAAATACAATTGCAGATGGCTTACGAACACATCTAGGAGATAAAAATTTTCCCATCATTAAAACCCTAGTTACAGATATTATACGAGTAGAGGAGCAGGAAATAATCGCTGCCATGAAACTACTATGGGAGCGCCTTAAAATTATTATAGAACCCTCTTGCGCTGTTCCTTTTGCAGCACTGCTGAAAGACAAAAAAACATTTGCTGGCAAGAAAGTGGGTATTATTTTATCTGGTGGTAATGTTGATTTAACGAATTTACCTTTTTAAAACCCCACGATTTCTTTTAATTTGCAGTGTGAAAAAACTACTATTAATTGTCGCTATTTTAAGCTCCATGGCAATGCAAGGCCAACAAAAGGAGTCTGCTTTTATAGATGCCAACTACTTCTATGGTAGTATTTTAAGACACAATAAAGATATAGAGCACCTTATTAAAGGCCACCCAAAGGGATTTATCTTAGGCTATAATGTTAAAACCTTTGGATCAGAGCGTTGGCAAGAGGCTTATAATTATCCAGATTTTGGGGTATCTATGGTGTATCAAAACCCTCAAAATGATGTCTTGGGCAGCACCATAAGTATACATGGGCACTATAATTTTTATTTTCTGAAAAGAAACCTGTTTTTGCGTCTTGCTACAGGTATTGCATACGCAGAAAACCCCTATGATATTGACACAAACCCAAATAATAATGCCTATGGTACTCACTTGCTAGGGTCTTCATATTTTATGCTTGGGTACAATAAACCAACTATTTTCAAAGGTTTTGGGCTCAAGGCAGGCCTCTCTCTGATTCATTATTCAAACTCAAGTGTTAAATCTCCAAACTCAAGCGCCAATACCTTTGCTGCCACCTTGGGTGTTACCTACCAAATAGATGCAGATACCCAACAAAGCTATACTACAACAGCTGGTTTTGATAAAGTAACACAACCCATACATTTTAATGTGGTGCTTCGTGGTGGTATTCAGGAAGGGCGAGTCATTGGTCTTGGTCAAAAACCATTTTTTGTTGTCTCTGGATATGCAGACAAAAGACTGAGTTTTAAAAGCTCTATCCAACTTGGGGTAGATGCTATTTTTGCTAAATTTTTAGAAACAGAAATAGCTTATAGCGCTGCTGCGTTTCCTCAAAATGGAGTTACTGGAGATGAAGACTATAAGAGAGTTGGCGTTTTTGTAGGCTATGAATTACATGTAAATAAATTATCTCTTATTGGCCAGGTTGGTTATTATGCTTATTACCCCTATAAGTTTGAAGCTCGCGTGTATTTAAGGCCCGGTTTAAAGTATTATATTTCCGAAAAAGTGTTTGCAGTGGTTACCTTAAAATCTCACTGGGCAAGTGCAGAAAATGTTGCATTTGGAGTTGGCTTTAGAATTTAAAATAATGAAGAAAATAATACTCTTAGCATTTAAAAAAACAACAGCACTTGTGTTACTGGGGCTCTTGTGCTCTTGTAATTCTGACGCTATTGGTGATTGTTTTCAAGCCGCTGGAGATAGCGTTACAATGATAGTGGAGGTGCCTCCTTTTTTAAGAGTAAGATCAGAGGGAGAGGTTACATTGCTTATAAAGCAAGGTGATGTGCAGCAGGTTAGTCTTACCACCGCAGAGAATTTGCTTACAGATGTTTCTGTATATGTTTTTGATGACACCTTGATTGTTAGAGATACAAATGCGTGTAATTTTGTGAGAGATTACGGCCTTACAGTGGTTACAATAACAACACCAAATCTCACACACATTAGAAACTCCTCAAACTATGATATAACAAGCATAGGTACCTTAGCTTTCCCAGAATTAACATTAACTAGTAATACCGGTAGCGGCCCAGGTGGTATTGTGTCTTTAAAAAAAGCAGGAGATTTTTATCTAGATGTTATGTGTGATGCTTTTAATATTAGCGCAAATGGGCAAAGTGTTTTTTACATAAGCGGCGCTGCTACTACAGCGAGGGTAGTTTTTAATGATGAAAACCCGCGCTTTGAGGGTAGAGACTTCTTGGTAAATGAGTTTGATTTTTTTCACAGAAGTGCCAATAAAATGATTGTACACCCAATAGACAAACTCTCAGGGCAACTGGTAAGTACTGGAGATGTAATTAGTGTAAACCGCCCAGATATAGTTGAGGTAGAGACGCTTTTTACAGGCCAATTAATTTTTGAATAAATTAATTAAAGCAAACCTCAATGATTTGTTGTTTGTTTTTAGAGAGAATTTCTAAAGCCAGCAAAAAGCAAAATATGGCCTGTTTGAATGATGATAACTTAGATGCTGTTAACCTTCACTTAGTGCATGCTATATTAGGAGAGTAGATTTGCTAATAGTTTCACAAATAATTTTTAAACCCTACTAGAATAGCTACTTTTGTTTACAGTAAAATAAATAGCATTACGCTTTTACCAAAGGGTGTTGGTCTGCATTACAAAATTTCAATTAAAGTTGGATGATTGTATTTTAATACACCCAAAAGGCCTCTATAGAGGCTCTTTTTTTGATTTAATCTATGAAAAATAATAAAGAATTAGGTGCTTGGTTAAAAAACATGGGGCTTTCCCATCCATTGTTAATTGCAGGGCCTTGTAGCGCAGAAACACAAGAGCAGGTTTTAGAAATTGCACATCAATTAAAAGATACAGATACTACCGTGCTAAGAGCTGGTATTTGGAAACCAAGAACACGTCCAGGTAATTTTGAGGGTGTTGGCGAAATAGGTCTTAAATGGCTGCAAAGAGCCAAACAAGAGACAGGTTTGCTAACAACAACAGAGGTGGCCAATGCCGCCCACGTTGATTTAGCTTTAAAGCACGATGTTGATATTTTGTGGGTTGGAGCTCGAACTACAGTATCTCCATTTATGGTTCAAGAAATTGCAGAAGCCCTAAAGGGTACAGGTAAAACCGTACTGGTAAAAAACCCTGTAAATCCAGATTTGGCTTTGTGGCTTGGGGCTGTAGAGCGTTTTTATAAGGTTGGATTGAAAAACTTGGCGGCAGTACACCGAGGGTTTTCTTCTTACGAGAAGCAGACCTACCGTAACAATCCAGAGTGGCAAATACCTATTGATTTACAAAATGAATTTCCAGACCTTCCGCTTATTCTTGATCCTTCTCATATAGCGGGGAAAAGAAATCTTATTTTTGATTTATGCCAAACAGCCTTAGATCTTAACTATGACGGTATTATGGTAGAAACACATCACGATCCAGACAATGCTTGGAGTGATGCTCAGCAGCAAATAACACCTGCGGTTTTAAAGCAAATGACCAAAGATTTACGCATACCTCTTCATGAAACAGATGCTATTGAGTTTAAAAACAAACTCAATACACTACGTACTAAAATAGATGTTTTAGATCACCAACTTGTTGATACCCTTGGCAAACGAATGGGAATTGCCGATCAAATTGGTGCTTTAAAAAAATCAAACAATGTCGCTATTTTGCAAACAAAACGATGGAATGATATTTTAAATAAAATGATATTGGAGGGAGAAGAAAATAAGCTAAGTGAAGCTTTTATCTTGAAAATTTATAAGGCCATCCATCAAGAATCAATTAATCACCAGAACAAAGTCATTACAAAAAAGTAATCAAGAAAAAAAGCCTGTATGTTTGATACAGGCTTTTTTTTCTTGAAAGTATTACATTATTTTACTTTCCTAAAAATATAACGAGTTATATAGATACCTTTTCCATCATCTTTACCAGCGTCACTCTCTATACCACTGTTTACAAAGGCTAATTCCCAACCTTCTTCTGCCATGGTGTTTATCTTAGAGGTTACAAGCGCATCATTTGTTGCAATGTTTTGAAAACGAATTCCTCCAATGTTAAAGAAGTTTAATAATTTGGTTTCATCATACCCTTTTACACGAAGTTCTCCACGGTCTGTTTTGTTTCTTTTATCCTTTTCTCCAGTTTTTGTTGAAGTTGCTACTTTGTAATCTCTAGTTTCATTAGCTGAAATCATACGAGACCTACCCATACCATTAGGAATTATAGACTCAATTACAGTTACTGTTTGATATTGGTAGACTTGTGCGTTTACATCAAAAGAAAATAAAGCTACAAGTGCTACTACTAAAATAATTTTTTTCATGGTTGTTTTTTATTAAATTAATTTCAGCAAATCTATATAAAATGTATGCCATCCCATTAAAATTTCAGAGTTTTGTAATTAATGAATGGAGTTGTCTATAAATCTACAGGGAGTTGGTATACCGTTAAGGCTACCGACGGAGTTTTCTATGAATGTAAAATAAAGGGAAAGTTCAGAATTGAAGGTATAAAAAGTACCAACCCAATTGCTGCAGGAGATCATGTAGTATTTGAAGTAGAAACAAAAGGTGATGAGACTATTGGCATTATCAATAAGATTGCATCTCGAGACAATTATATAATACGTAAATCTGTAAACCTATCCAAGCAAACACATATTATTGCTGCTAATGTAGATGTGGCTTTTTTGCTGGTAACCCTAAACAACCCACCTACATTCACACCCTTTATAGATCGTTTTTTAGTTACTACTGAAGCCTATCACATAAAAGCAGTGCTGCTTTTTAATAAGATAGATGCCTATAATGAAGACGAAACCCTAGAGATTAAATACCTCGCAGCCCTATACAGGTCTATTGGGTATGAGTGCATTGGTATTTCAGCCAAAACAGGGAAAAACATAGATAAGGTAAAACAAATGATGCAAGGTAAAGTGTCTATGTTTTCTGGACATAGTGGGGTAGGAAAATCTACCCTAGTAAATGCTTTAGAGCCAACACTAGAACTAAAAACAAAGCAAATTTCTACCCAACACATGCAAGGACAGCATACCACTACTTTTGCAGAAATGTACGATCTCTCTTTTGGGGCGCAAATTATAGACACTCCTGGGATTAAAGGATTTGGGGTTGTTGAGGTAGAAAAACAAGAACTAGGTAATTATTTCCCTGAGTTCTTTGAACTTAAGGATCAGTGCAAATTTAACAATTGCTTGCATAAACAGGAGCCTAAGTGCGCCATAAAGGACGCCTTAGATAACGACACACTATCATGGTCTCGCTATAAGAGTTATTTGCAAATTTTAGAGGGGGAACAAGAACATTTCAGAAAAGATATTTATAACAAAAAAGAATAATTAGAGCAGCACTCATATTGCTTGAGGGCTCTTACTATTACATTTGTGTATGAGAGTAGTGATACAAAGAGTGAAAGAAGCCTCGGTTAGTGTTCAAGGGGTTAAAATTTCAGAAATACAAAAAGGTTTGCTTATTTTAGTGGGCGTTGAAACTCTAGATACCCAGCAAGATATAGATTGGTTGGTGGCAAAAGTGGCCAAGCTTCGTATTTTTGAAGACTCTCTTGGAGCCATGAATGTGTCGCTTCAAGATATAGGCGCAGATGTTATTGTGGTAAGCCAATTTACACTTCATGCTAGCACTAAAAAAGGCAATCGTCCTTCTTTTATAAAGGCTGCCAAGCCAGAGGTTGCAATACCATTATACCAAGAGTTTGTAGATAGTTTAGAAAAGCAGCTCGACAAGAAAATACAAACAGGACAATTTGGAGCTATGATGGATGTAGCTCTTATAAATGATGGGCCTGTAACCATCACGATAGATTCAAAAAATAAAGAGTAATTGTTACACATTTGAACCCCAAAATTTATATGAAATATTTCTTTAAACTTATTTTCTTTTTGTTTGCCATTTTGGGACATGCTCAATATGCAGTAAAAGATATCCCAGAAAGTTTAATGCAAGAAGCTAACGCAGTTATTAGACAACAGGAAATTAGTATTACACTTAATGATTTTGATAGCATGACTACCTATACTAAAATGGTAGTAACCGTTTTAAACAGAGATGGTATGTCTGCTGTATCTCCTGTTGCATTTTATGATGAAGATTCTTCTGTAAAGGATATAAAGGCTTTTGTCTATGACTCTAAAGGGAAGCAAATAAAAAAGTTTAAGAAAAAAGATTTTACAGATATGAGTGTCTCAGATGGAAATTTATATTCTGATGATAAAATGATGGTGATGGATTATATTCCTGCAAAAGTTCCTTATACTTTTGAATTTATTTCAGAAGTTAAGAGTAAATCAACAGCTTTTTTACCTCTTTGGAATCCATCACCAATTTATGGTGTAAGTACTCAAAAATCAACCTATAAAATTATAAATGAAAAAGAAGTCCCTTTGCTTTCTAAAAAATATAATTTAGAACAATTTAGAGCTACTGTAAAAGAAACTCCTGGCCATTATAAATATGAAGTTGAAAATATTCCTGCTGTTTCTAAGGAATACTTAAGTCCACATTATACAGAATTCACACCTATTGTTAAAGTAGCATTAAAAGAGTTTAGACTTTTTGGACAATATGTTTCTGTATCTTCTTGGGAAGAATTCGGCAAATGGCAAAATGAATATTTGTTAAAAGATATTGAGGATCTACCTAAAGAAACAATTGCCAAAATAGCATCATTGGTAGCTGGAGTAAAGGATACAAAAGAGAAAGCTCGTATTATTTATGAATTCATGCAAAATAAAACGAGATATATAAGTGTACAAGTTGGTATTGGCGGCTGGAAGCCTACGCCAGCTAAAGAGGTAGATAAATTGGGCTATGGAGATTGTAAAGCCCTCACCAATTATACAAAAGCTTTGTTGAAGTCTCAAGGTATTGATAGCTATTATACAATTGTGGATTCAGGTTCATCGGGTTTAGATATTGATGAAGAATTTGTCGCAATTCAAGGCAATCATGTTTTTTTAACAATACCTCTAGCTGAGGAGAAACTTTTTTTAGAATGTACAAGTCAGCGTGTTCCATTTAATTATATGGGAGACTCTACAGATGATAGAAAAGTATTAATGATTACAGATGAAGGAGGAGTTATCGAGAAAACACCTGCGTATACTACAAAAACAAATTCACAAAAATTAACAGCTCAATTAACACTAAAAGAGGACCAAAGTATTAGCGGTAATCTTAATGAAGTTACACAAGGAGTGCTCTATGGTGATAAGTATGAATTAGAGACGATAGAGAAACAGGTAGTACATTCCTATTACAAAGAATTATGGTCTCATCTTAATAATTTGAATGTAGCTGAAAGTTTTTTTGTAAATGATAAGAGAAATATTATTTTTTCTGAAAAGTTAACCATTGAAGCCACAAATTATACCTCACTAGCTGGTGACAGGTTATTACTAATGCCCAATGTTTTTAATAGATTAAGCTATATTCCAATCCCAAAAAAAGAACGTTCTCAAGAAGTTGTTTTGAAAAGGGGTAAAACGTTTTCTGATGTCATTGAAATTACATTGCCCGAAGGCTATAGTTTTGAAGTAGGTTTTGAGCCTATAACGATTCATACAGATTTTGGATCCTACATGGCTAAGGTTGAGGTTTTAAATGGTTCAAAAATCTTATACACTAGAGATTTTACGTTAAATAATGGAACCTATGGAAAAGAAAAATATGTAGGTTTTGTGGCTTTTATAAATGCAATAACAAAAGCAGATATAAGTAAAGTTGTATTAGTTAAAAATAAAGAATGAAGAAAATACACATAGTTGTTATGTTGCTAGGTTTTGTTACCATGGCTCAAGATGTAAAATTTGGCGAAGTCTCTATTCAAGAACTCAAAGAGGTTCGTGATGATGTCTTCCCTGAAGCAAATGCAAAAGTAATTTATAGAGAAATTGATTTTAAATTTGGTGAAGTATTATATGTTTTCGAACGTATTAAAATTTATAATAAAGTAGGTTTTAAATATGCCAAATGGGACATTGATTTTGATGATGTAGAGTCATTAAAAGCATATACACACAATATAGAAGGAGGAAGGGTTGTTTCTACAAAAGTAACCAAGGAAAGCGTTTTTAAAGAAGATATAGGTGATGGATATGAAGTTAGTAAAATATCTTTTCCTAATGTAAAGGAGGGCTCTGTTTTGGAGCTTAAATACAAGGTTCGTGGATTAAGTTTACGTTCTATAAACACCCAAGCTTCTATACCTATTAAAGATATTTTTGTTTTACTCAAAAATCCATATTCTTATGAACTTAAAATTACAGAAAACCCACTAAGTAAAGTCAACCTTAATGTAATTCAAAAACCATTTGAATTACGCTATACTGGAAAAAATATAAAAGCAATGAAAGAAGAAAAATTCATTGCAAGCAAGAGTACATATTTAGGTAAAATATATATCGAGCAAGTAACAAGTCGAGGTAAAAATAAGTTGGACGACTGGAAAGATGTCACTAAGGTTTATAATGATTGGGAGGCATTTGGACAAGAGTTAAAGAAAAGCAATTATTTTAAAGACGACTTAGAGGTTCTTCTGTCTGGAAAAACAGATGCATTAGAAAAAGCAAAAACTATTTATTTTTATTTGCAAGATAGAATGCAGTGGAACTATTTCTATGCGCCAGGAAGTGAAAGTGTCCGTAAAGCCTATAAGGAAAAGACGGGAGCCATAGGGGATATAAATTTAATTTTAACGGCAATGCTTAGAAAAGCTGGTCTAGAAGCAAACCCATTATTAATAGCATCTTTACGAAGAGGCTATATTCTTTTTCCAACGGTACGGGGATTTAATAATACGATAACCGCCCTAGAACTTGATGGGAAAACATATTTACTTGATGCAGCTAGTAAGTATGCAAATTTTGGAGAGATTAGAGATCCATTTATTAACGGCAATGGACTTATTGTTTATGAAAATGACGATTATAAAATTATTCCAACAGCTCCTAGTGAAATTTCAAGAGTCATGACGTTAGTCAATGCTAATCTAGATCTAGAAAATTTAAGTGCATCTGGAGTTGTTAAAAGCAGATTGACCGGATATGCTGCATATAAATTTAGAAACGATTTTGTTGCAAAAAATGTGAATGCATATAATGACTTTCTTAAAGTAGAGCACCCAAAAGTTATGGCAACCGAAATTGTAATTGAGAAGCTAAGTGAGGGAAGAGAACACATTAGCCTATCTTATAATTACAATTATAAAAACTGTATGGAAGTTATTGGAGATAAGATTTATTTAGAACCATTGCTGTATTTTGGGATAGCAGAAAATAATTTTAATGAAACAGATAGGGTGTATCCCATAGATTTTAGATACCCTGTCTCAAAAACCTATACGCTAAATATTGATTTGCCAGAGGGATATACCTTAGAAGATATGCCAGAATCTAAAAACATTGCTATTCAAGATGGTGTTGGCTCATTTAAGTTTAATAATACTGTGGTTGGAAACAAGTTGCAAATATCATTAAATTTGGATATTAATGCTGGACTTGTAAATGCAAGTTATTATGAAGGCTTTAAATCATTGTTTACAGAGTATTTAAAGGTGTCTCAATCAAAAATTGTATTTTCAAAATCTTAAAGCCACCAAATATGAAAAAATATGTACTGATTATATTCATAATCATAGCACAGGTAACAATTGCACAAAATTATAAACCGGGTAAAGTTTCTAAAGAAGAGTTGCGGGAAAGCCAAAATGCACTATATCCAGATGCAGAAGCAACTATTTTGTATAGGGAGTACAAGACGTTTTTCACCTACAATCAATCCAAGGGATTTGAATTGATGACTGAGGTTTTTGAACGTGTTAAAATATACAAACCAGAAGGATTTTCTTTCGGCACAAAAAGGCTTAAAACCTATAATCATGATAAAGATAGAGAGCAATTATTAAGTTTAAAAGCGGTCACCTATAATTTAGTAAAGGGTTCTATTGAAAAAGATAAATTATCTAAGAGTAAGGTATTTGAAGACCGTATCAATAATTATTATATTGAAACTAGTTTTACCATGCCAAATTTAAAGCCAGGGAGTATTGTTGAATATGAATATAGAATCTCTTCTCCCTTTACAGACATTGGGTCTATTGATTTGCAATTTGAAATCCCTGTCAATAAAATTAAAGTAGAATTAAAAATCCCAGATTTTTATATATACCGTAACTACCCAAACCCTCAAGCTGCAATAGGGTATGCTTATGAAGAATCTGAAAAAAAGGTTGAAGTGGCAATAAGAGGAAGGTCTGGCATAGGCACAGCAGATTATGATACAACAGGTAGGGATAGATCCAACCATGGTTCATCTGGATATAGAGAGAAAATCTTTACCTTAGAAGAAGTAAATGTACCCCCATTAAAAAATACGGGTTACGTAGATAACATAGATAATTATAGAGCAAAGACTATTTGGGAGCTTGCTATGACAAGAACTTCAGGAGGAGTTGAAAAGCGATATGCAACTACCTGGGATGCCGTTACCAAATCTATTTATGATAGAGACGCCTTTTCTGAGCAAATTAATCAATCAAAATATTACCAAGAAGATTTAGATACAGCATTAAGTGGACTTACAAATCTAGAAGAAAAAATGGCCGCTATTTTTGGTCTAGTAAAATCAAAAGTAACATGGAATAAATATGCTGGTTATTTTCCCGAGAATGGTGTTAAGAAAACCTATAAAGAAGGAAAAGGAAATGTGGCAGACATCAATTTAATGTTAGTTTCTATGTTGCGTTATGCTAATTTGAATGCAGATCCAGTTTTGGTTAGCACCAAAAATAATGGAATTCCTGTTTTCCCAACAAGATATGGTTTTAACTATGTAATAGCACAAGTTCGTATTGGCGACAAAAATTACTTACTAGATGCAACAGATCCAATTGCAGCTATTGGATTACTGCCTGAGCGTGTTATGAATTGGCAAGGAAGAGTAGTTCGTCCAAATGGAACATCAAATTGGGTGTCTTTGTATCCAGCGTTTGTGTCAAATAAGCTTACCTATGTGCAAGCAGAAGTTAGTCCAGACTTTACAAATATAATTGTGAGAACACGTTTAGGAGCTCATTATGCCAAAGAGTTTAGAAACCAAAATTATAATAGATCTGAAGCTATACAATTAAAAAACCTAGAAAAATATAATGAAGTTATTGCATTTTCTGATTTGAAAATAAAAGACCTAGAGACTACAAAAGAAAACATAACGCTAAGCTATAAAGCAACTGCTACCTCTATTGTTGATGACATAAATGGCGATTTGTATTTTTCTCCAATGCTGTTTTTTGCTCAAAAAGAAAATCCATTTAAAGAAGAAACAAGAACATATCCATTGTTTTTTGATTTTCCAAAATCAAATAAATATAATATTACCATTAAAATACCAGACGGTTATAAAATAAAGTCTTTACCCGAGGCTATTAGTGTTGCCATGCCAGGAAAGATTATTAGTTATTCTTATCTAATTTCTGAGGCCAATGGAAGTATTCAACTCGCTGTAACACTGGATATTAATAAACCTGCATTGGTGGCTGATGATTATGGATATATTAAAGCTATCTTTTCTCAAATTGTAGAAAAGGAAAATGAAAAAGTAGTACTCTTTAAAATTTAAGTATGGATATTAAAAACGCACAACAAGAAGTTGATACCTGGATTAAAACCCATGGAGTTCGTTATTTTAATGAACTTACAAACATGGCGCAACTCACAGAGGAAGTAGGAGAGGTAGCCCGCATAATTGCTAGGCGCTATGGAGAACAAAGTGAGAAAGAAAGTGATAAAAACAAAGATCTTGGAGAAGAACTAGCAGATGTTATGTTTGTAGTTTTGTGCCTTGCCAACCAGACAGGCGTAGATTTACAAGATGCCTTTGATAAAAAATTGGATATTAAAACCAAGCGTGATCATGACAGGCATCACAACAATGAAAAACTACACTAATGTTTAAAAAAGTTACTAGCCATAAAGGGTTTTGGAAATCTGTGGCAACACTTACATTGGCCTTTGCCGTTGTGTTCTTTTTTGTACAATGGGCCTTTGTTGGCTTTAGTGCAGGGTTTTTAAATGTGAGTTTAAGAACGGTTGTTGCACTACTACTTGGAGGTTTTGTCTATGGCTTTTCAATGACCTACGGAAAGTTTTGGGGAAAATTAAAAGAGAAAGCCAATAAAAATAAATGATTGCAAAACTCTCAAAATATAAAGATATACCCCAGGCTTCTATTTTTTTGTCTGGTTCTAAAAGTGAGAGTAATAGACTGTTAATTTTGCAAGCCTTATATCCAGATATTGAGATAGAAAATATAGCTTCTTGTGATGATACTACAACATTACAAAAAGCGCTCGCTAGCCAAGAGGATATGCTAGATATTCATCACGCAGGTACGGCAATGCGTTTTTTAACCGCCTACCTAGCCGCAACTACCCAAAAAGAAATTACCCTCACTGGAAGCCCCTCAATGTGCCAGCGGCCTATAGGCCCTTTGGTAGCCGCTTTAAGGGATATGGGCGCAGCTATAACGTATACAGGTGCACAAGGGTACCCTCCTCTTAAAATAGCACCTTCCACGCTCAGTGGTGATGCTACTATAGATGCTGGTATGAGTAGCCAATACATTTCTGCATTAGCACTTATTGGGCCTTATTTAAAAAAAGGGCTTACCCTTACCCTTACAGGCAACATTACCTCCAAACCCTACATAGACATGACCTTGTCTTTACTCTCTAGTATTGGTGCAAAGAGTACTTTTAAAGGTCACGATATTAGGATACTGCCCTTAAAAAAAAGCAACAAGGTTAAGATTGCTGTTGAGGGAGATTGGAGTTCGGCATCTTACTTTTATAGTTTAGTAGCGCTGTCAAAAAAACGCTGTGTGCACCTCTCTAGTTTTAAAACAAATAGTTTGCAAGCAGATGCCACATTGGCCTCTCTTTATGAAACCTTAGGGGTTACAACCACAGCTATAGATTCCCAAACCATAGCCCTCTCAAAAAATGATGCCCCGCTACCCGCCGGCTTTAAGGCAGATTTAACCCCTAGCCCAGATTTGGCTCAAACCATTGCTGTTACTTGTTTTGGATTGGGGATAGCCTGCCATCTAACAGGATTACATACCCTTAAAATAAAAGAGACAGATAGGCTAGTGGCCCTGCAAAATGAATTGACCAAATTAGGGGCTGTGGTGCACATCACGAAAGACACATTGGTGATAGAGTCTCACGAGATAGCCTTTGGAAATAGAACGCAAGACATAGAAATAGCTACCTATGATGACCATAGAATGGCTATGGCTTTTGGGGTATTGGCTGAGTTGTTTTGTATAACCATCCAGGATCCTATGGTGGTCACAAAATCATACCCAGCGTATTATTCCGATTTAAAAAAGATGGGAATAATCGCAGACTTTTGTTAGGGATATCTAGCCCTAAGATTCTCATATTCAAAATACTTTCAATAATAAATGGCCATTTACTTGACAAGGCCTATCCTCAGATTGTATATTTGCAGCTTTTGAATTTAAAGCCAACAAAAGCACATGAAGTTATCACATTTTCATTTTGATTTACCACCAGAGTTGTTAGCAGAATATCCAGCCGAAAACAGAGACGAGTCTCGCCTTATGGTTTTGAACAGGAAAGAGCAAACCATCGAGCACAAGATGTTTAAAGATCTTATCGACTATTTTGACCAGGATGATGTTTTGGTCATGAATAACACCAAGGTGTTTCCTGCACGTTTGTATGGTAACAAAGAAAAAACTGGAGCAAGAATAGAAGTATTTTTGCTACGTGAATTAAATCCAGAAACACGCCTTTGGGATGTACTGGTTGATCCAGCACGTAAAATACGTATTGGAAACAAGTTGTATTTTGGAGATGATGAAACACTAGTAGCAGAGGTTATAGACAACACCACATCAAGAGGAAGAACGCTTCGTTTTTTGTTTGACGGCTCGTATGAAGAATTTAGAAATAAACTTACAGAGCTGGGAGAAACGCCACTTCCAAAATATATTAAAAGAGACGTTGAGCCAGAAGATGCAGAAAGATACCAAACTATTTTTGCTAAAGAAGAAGGTGCTGTAGCTGCTCCAACAGCAGGGCTTCACTTTTCTAAGCATTTGTTAAAACGTCTAGAAATTAAAGGAGTTGATTTTGCAGAGGTAACTCTTCATGTTGGTCTTGGAACTTTTAGCTCTGTTGAGGTAGAAGATTTGTCTAAGCACAAAATGGATAGTGAAGAAATGCGCATAGATCAAAGCACTGTTGATATCATTAACAATGCCATTGTTGAAAAAAGACGTATTTGCGCCATAGGAACTACCGCAATGAGAGCCTTAGAGAGTTCTGTTTCTTCTCAACATACCCTAAACCCATATGCAGGTTGGACAAACAAGTTTGTTTTCCCTCCTCATGATTTTAGTATTGCAAATGCAATGGTAACCAACTTTCATACACCAAAATCTACACTTTTAATGATGGTTTCTGCCTTTGCAGGATATGATTTCACTAAAAGAGCCTATCAAGAAGCTATAAAAGAAAAGTATAATTTCTTTTCATATGGTGATGCGATGTTGATTATCTAACACCAATGTAGTTTAAAAACAAAAAGCGCTAATGTGTAATGCAGTAGCGCTTTTTGTTTTTCTAGAGTTTTAGTGCTGCTATTTGCTTGAAATGATGTATTTTAGTTCCACTATTTTTTTAATTTGATAAAAAATCTCACATACATATTTGTTTTTCTAGTTGCTGTCTTGCCTATGTGCTCGCAGGAGCCCATTAGTTGGGATTTTGATGTAGACTCCTCTTCTAAAATAATCTCATTGCCGCCTCTAGATCTTGAGGCTATTGTGGCAGAAGACGCCCTTAATGATATTTATAAAAATCAACCCTGGCGCTATGGTATTTCAAGACCACTAGATATAGACATAGACTCCCAAGGGTCTTGGACAACCCTTCCAAATGAGCAGGGTAGGATTTGGCTTGTTGGAGTTAGGTCTCCAGATGCTGTAAATTTAAGTGTAAATTTTGATGATATTTTTATTCCAAATGGCGCTCGTTTACAACTCTTTAATGGAGATAGAACAGATGTTTCACGCACCTACGGCTCACAAGAGAACACCCCTAATGGTAAACTGGGCTCTTGGTTTGTCTCTGGAGATGTGATTTGGATAGAATACTTTGAGCCTCCTGGTGTAAATCAAATATCTAGATTAAAAATAGGGAGTATTATTCATGGCTATAGAATGGGTAAAGTAACTCAGTTTGTGGCCAAAAACAAAGATTTTAATGATAGTGGGGCTTGCAACTATGATGTAAACTGTCCTGTTGGTGATGATTTCGAAAGTCATAAAAATATTATTAAAAAAGCGGTAGCATTACTTACTCTAGGTAACGGGTATTTATGCTCTGCATCTATGCTCAATAACACCGCTGGAGATAAAAAGCCATTTTTATTAACCGCAAATCATTGTCTTCAAAATAGTGACCCTACCTATTGGAGCGTCCGGTTTAACTGGATGAGTCCATCTCCGGTTTGTGCTCAAGAAGACGCAAGTGTAGACATACAAACAAACTTTACAATTAGTGGGGCAACTCTTAGGGCTAGTAACGCACTTAGTGATTTTGCGCTAGTAGAGCTCGTAAATCCTGTGCCACCATCCTGGGACATTGTTTTTGCAGGCTGGGACAGAAGTGATACTGAGCCACTTTTTGAGGTGGGTATTCATCATCCTAATGGAGATATCATGAAGATATCTAGAGATGATGATGGCGCTGTAAAAGAAAATGCAAACGGGACACAAGTTTGGCTTATTGGCGGAGTGTCTGTGGGTAGCGGAGATGGCTGGGAGCTTGGAACTACCGAGAGCGGTTCTTCAGGATCTCCACTGTTTAGTGATACAGGAAAAATCATTGGCCAATTATACGCAGGACAATCAAACTGTATAGGTACAGAAAACAATAATGATTATGATATTTATGGAAGGTTTGGCATCTCTTGGGACGCTGGACAAAACCCTTCCTCAAGGCTTAAAGATTGGTTAGACCCTCTTGGTACAGGACAAACTACAACAGCGTCTGTGCAAAATATATTAGGGGTTCCAGATAATCTATTAACAGGTGTTTTAGAAATATACCCCAACCCTGCATCAAGCGTTCTAAGGGTAACAAATACAAGATATCCTAATCTTGTTTATAATTTGTATACTGCTACCGGGCAGCGTGTAATGGGAGGTTCCCTTTCAAACACCGATAACACCATAAACATTGAGAGTGTGGTTAAAGGAATCTATTTCTTGCAGCTTATTGATGGCAATACCAACGAGCAAATCACAAAAAAAATTAGCGTAGATAAGTGATTTTAACATCATGGGTATCTCTGTTGTCGTTTCTTTAAAAACTAAGAAACGATTTTTTTATGCACTAAAGTGGGCTTAAATAATAGTATTTTTGCAAAACAATGGAGCAAACTAAAAAAGACATACGCGCATTATCAAAAGAAGAACTTCGATCTTTTTTTGAATCTATTGGAGATAAACCCTTTAGAGGTAATCAAGTATACCAGTGGCTTTGGAGTAAAGGGGCACACACCTTTGACCAGATGACAAATCTTTCAAAACAGACTAGAGATCATCTGCAGGCTCATTACGTGATCAATCACATAAAGGTAGATAGCATTCAAAGAAGTAAGGACGGTACCATTAAAAATGGTGTTAAACTCCATGACGGCCTTGTTGTAGAATCTGTATTGATACCCACAGGCACAAGAACTACCGCTTGCGTATCTTCTCAAGTTGGTTGTAGTTTGGATTGTAAATTTTGTGCAACGGCTAGATTAAAGCGTATGCGAAATTTAAACCCAGACGAAATCTATGATCAAGTAGTTGCCATTGACAAAGAAAGTAGATTGTATCACAACAGGCCCCTTTCCAATATTGTTTTTATGGGTATGGGTGAGCCTTTGATGAATTATAAAAACGTATTGGCTGCTATAGAAAAAATAACTAGCCCGGAAGGACTCGGCATGTCACCAAAACGTATTGTGGTTTCCACATCTGGTGTTCCAAAGATGATAAAGAAAATGGCTGACGATAACGTAAAGTTTAATCTAGCCGTATCATTACATTCTGCTATTCAAGAGACTCGTGAGAAAATCATGCCTTTTGCAACATCTTTTACCCTAACAGATCTTAAGGAGTCTTTAGAGTATTGGTATGAAAAAACAGCCAAGCAAATAACCTATGAGTATGTTGTTTGGAGCGGTATAAATGATCAAAAGCAAGATGTAGCCGCCCTTATTACCTTTTGCAGTTATGTGCCTTGCAAAGTAAATATAATAGAGTACAACCCTATTGATGATGGGATGTTTCAGCAGGCAGATAACAAAGCGCTTGATCTTTATATAACAATGTTAGAAAAAGCAAGAATCCCAATTACTGTTAGAAGAAGCAGGGGTAAGGATATAGATGCTGCTTGTGGGCAGTTAGCTAATAAACAATAAAAAAGAGCGCTATTTCTAGCGCTCTTTTTAATATATTCTAATTTCTTAGATTACTTTACAAACTTGAAAGCCTCTTGTGTGCTTCCAATAGATACTTTTGCAATGTAAACTCCGGTGTTAAGACCTGCAAGGTTTACTTGAGCATTAGTACTTGTTAAGTTTTGAGAAATTACTTGTTTTCCTGTAATGTCAAAAATTGCAACGCTACTCATAGCAGTGTTTGCTTTTAAATTTAATTGACCATCAGCAACAAACTGTGCAAAACCGTTAAGGTTGTTGTCATTGTTTCCTAAAGTACCCTCATCTCCTGCAACAATTGCAGTATCTGGTGTAGCTTCAAAAGCAAATCCTTTAACAGTAATTACATCATCTGCACCTACATCTGTGTCCATACGAACCCAACCATAGTGAGTGTTTCCATTAAATTGGAAAGATACACCTAAGATTCCGTCTTCAACGAAATCACACCACTGACTGTTTGAATATGCACAACCGTAGTAGTTTAAATCTCCACGTACACCAACTGTAGTGTAACCAGAAGCATCATCAATAACGTCTCCGTCAGCAAGAACTAAAGGATACTCATATCCACCTGCTGTAAAACCAACTAAGGCTCCACCAGAACTTGGGAATGCTAAAGCAGCAGTACCACCGGCAAGATCTGCAGGATTAGAAATTTGAACGTTTCCTTCTGGAACCGCTCCTGTAAAATCAACGTCAAACACCTCACCTAATTCTAAAACCAGGTCTGGGCTTACATCTGTATAGGTTACTTGTCCTGAAGCATCAGCTACTCCTAATACAGCAGCAGATAAAGCTCCGTATTTAGCTAACCTTTTTGCTAATTTTGTTGAAGTATTTTTTTTCATAATAAATAGGATTTTAAGCAAAACTTTCGCAGCTTTACCATGTTAAACTACCGTAAATATAAATAAGTTTGCCTAGAATCTCTAAATATTACCCATTTTAATGACAGAAAAGCCCAAAAAAATAGTATTCGATCCCAAAAAAGTCACCGTTGAAGGTTCCTTAGCCATTTTGGCTTTGGGCGATGTTGGTTTTGATGCCTGGAGAAAAGTAAAGATAGCTCATAATAGATTTAGCAGTGATGAAGAAAAATAAAGTACTATTAATAGGTTGGGATGCTGCAGATTGGGATATTATTTGGCCTTTAATTGCCCAAGGTAAAATGCCGGCATTAAAGAGTCTAATCCAAAGGGGTGTCTACGGAAATATGAGCACCATGAATCCGCCTTATTCTCCTATGCTTTGGACATCAGTTGCTACAGGTAAAACTCCAGATAAACATGGTGTTTTAGGTTTTATTGAAGTAACTCCAGATGCCAAAACTGTCCGTCCTGTTACAACAACATCAAGAAAAACAAGAGCACTTTGGAATATTTTCCACAACAAAGGCTTAGCGTCAAACCTCGTAGGATGGTGGCCAAGTTTTCCTGTTGAACCTATAAATGGTACCATAATTTCAGATCGTTTTCAAAAAACATCAAGAAATCCAAAAAAACAAACTCCAATGAGTGAGTTTGTAATTCATCCTTGGGAAAAAAAGGATGAATTTAAAGATTTGCGTATGTTTCCCTTTGAAATAACTCAGGCACATCTCTATCCTTTTGTTCCTAGGGCTCATGATGTAGACCAAGATATGCACAGAGGTTTGGCAGCAATTGCTAGTGTTGTTTCTCAAAACACCTCTGTACACAATGCAGCGACAAAACTTTTAAGAACATCAGAGTGGGATTTTATGGCCGTGTACTATGATATGATTGATCATTTTTGTCACTCTTTCATGAAATACCATCCGCCAAAATTACCAGGGGTAGAAAAAGAGAATTACGATATTTTCAAAGAAGCAGTAACAGGGTCTTATATTTTCCAAGATATGATGTTGGAGCGAAAGCTAAAGCTAATTGATAAAGACACGACCGTTATTGTTATGTCTGATCATGGTTTCGAATCTGGAGAAAAAAGAATACTAGAAATGCCAAAAGTACAGGCTGCTCCCTCTTTAGAGCACAGGCAGTTTGGTATGTTTGTAGCCGCAGGACCCAATATAAAAGAAAACACAAAGGTTTTTGGTATGGGCTTAATTGATGTTGCTCCAACTATTTTACATCATTATGGGCTGCCAATTGGTAAAGATATGGACGGTAAGGTGATACTAGATATTTTTAAAGAGACCCAAGAACCTACCTATATTGAAAGCTGGGATAAAGAACCTGGAGATTTTGGAGATCTTAAAGTATCCACACAAACAGATGCCCTCTCTGACGCTGAGACAATGGAGCAACTAGTAGAGCTAGGGTATGTAGATAAGCTAGATGAGAAATTTGAAGTAGCTATAAAAAAGACCAGGATAGATTTAAAACACAACTTAGCAAGAGTTTATTTGGGTAAAAAAGATTTCTCTTCATCCAAAAAATTACTGTTAGAGCTGTTAGAGGAAACTCCCCCAACAGATTTGGCTCCCTTTTACATGAATTTGATAAGCATAGCTGTTTTAGAAAAAGAGTTTGTATTGGCTAAAGAATACCTCCAAAAAGTTAAAGACTCAAAAACAGAAATAAATTATAATCTAGATTTAACAGAGTCTTATATTTTATCTGAAATTGGTAGGCCTAAAGAAGCCCTAGCTATTTTGGATAAAAGCACAGCTGTTTCTGGACAAATACTCTACAAAAAAGCAACGCTTAATTTTGTGTTGGGTAATCTAGATATTGCAACACAGCAATTAGAGAAGGCCATAGAGAAAGAACCTGAAAAGGCAACCTACTATACTTTAATGGCAGAAATATTATTGAACAAACAAGAGTATGAGGAGGCAGCAGAGTATGCCCTAACAAGTATAGAAATTGTAAAGTATTTCCCCAAGGCTCATTTATTGCTTGGTCAAGCGCTAGAAAACCTTGGTGATTTAGAAAATGCTAGGGTTGCTTATGAGATGGCAAATTCTTTAAAACCGAAAGAATTCCATAAGGCAAAACAGTCTTTGGATAATATCATAAAAAAAGTAGAACTAGATATCGATTATACGGCAGAGGTCTCCAATGTATATCAAGAAAATCAAGTAACAATAGTCTCAGGTTTGCCTAGGTCTGGAACCTCACTTATGATGCAAATGCTTGATAAGGGAGGGGTGGATATCCTTCAGGATCAACTCCGCGAGGCAGATATCTCAAACCCTAAAGGGTATTATGAGTATAAGCCAGTGATGTCATTGTACAAAGACAATACTTGGCTCTCAAAGGGTCAAGACAAAGCGGTAAAAGTTGTTGCGCCACTGCTTAAATATTTAGACTCAACCCTTAGGTATAAAATTATTTTTATGCGCAGAGATTTAAATGAAATTATCCAGTCCCAACAAAAGATGATTGGCAAAAGTGAACAGGAGTTTCCAGTGACTTTGTATAATAAATACCAGAAATTATTAGCCAATGTTACCCTTTGGGATAAAAGTGAGCCGGGTGTAGAAATATTATATGTTAACTATACAGATGTTCTAGAGAATCCTGCATCAGAGCTAGCAAGAATTGAGAAGTTTTTGGGTGTGGGTGTTAATAAACAAGAAATGATAAACTGTGTTGATGTTTCTTTGTACAGAAATAGAACAAAAGCTAAAAAATAGTGTATGCTTTTAAAACAAAAACGGATAAGGGTATAATTCTTCTCCGTTTTTTTATCTACAATAAATAAGCTCTTACTATTTAACGTACTTTTGGTATGCCAATGAAAGCAGTAGCTCAAATAAAACTACCTATCGAAAAAGAGATGGAACTCTTTGAAAAGAAATTTTCAAATTCCATGATTTCTAAGGTTTCCCTGCTCAATAAAATTACTCATTACGTTGTCAATAGAAAGGGAAAACAAATGCGGCCCATGTTTGTGTTTCTTATTGCTAAGATGAACAATCAAGGTGCGGTTAATGAAAGAACTTACAGAGGTGCATCTGTTATAGAGCTAATACATACAGCAACACTTGTGCATGATGATGTGGTTGATGATAGTGACAGAAGAAGAGGGTTCTTTTCTGTAAATGCACTTTGGAAAAATAAAATTGCAGTATTGGTTGGTGATTTTTTATTGTCAAAAGGCTTATTGCTTTCTATAGATAACGATGATTTTGATTTATTGAAAATCATATCTGTAGCAGTGCGTGAAATGAGCGAGGGAGAACTGCTTCAAATAGAAAAAGCAAGAAATTTAGATATAACAGAGGCAATTTACTTTGAAATTATACGTCAAAAAACCGCTACACTCATTGCGGCATGTTGTGCTATGGGAGCAAAATCTGTGCATGCCAGTGAAGATAAGGTAGAGGCAATGCGAAGCTTTGGGGAGTTAATTGGTATTGCATTTCAGATAAAAGATGATTTGTTTGATTATTCAGACCAGGCTATTGGAAAGCCAACGGGTATCGATATTAAAGAGCAAAAAATGACGCTTCCTTTAATTTATGCCATTAATAATGCCTCCTCTAAAGATAAAAGCTGGCTCATCAACTCAGTGAAAAATCACAACAAAGATAAAAACCGTGTCAAGCAAGTAATAGCGTACGTAAAATCTCATGGGGGGCTTGATTATGCCCAGCAGCAAATGAAAGACTACCAGCAAAAAGCATTAGCTATTCTTGACACCTACCCAAGCTCACCATATAAAGATTCATTAAACCTTATGGTGAATTACGTTATAGATAGAAAGAAGTAATCCTTGCTTTTTTTATACGTAAATGTGAGGTACATTTTATATATTGACATATCATTTATGTAGTTTTACAAACCGTTGCCATAACTTATGATAAGTCGTTCCACCATAGATACTGTATTTGAAACTGCTCGTGTAGAGGAGGTGATTGGTGATTTCGTTCAGCTCAAAAAATCTGGAAGTAATTTTAAAGGCTTAAGCCCCTTCACAGATGAGCGAAGCCCAAGTTTTATGGTGTCTCCAGTTAAGCAAATCTGGAAAGATTTTTCCAGCGGGAAAGGCGGTAATGCCGTTACTTTTTTAATGGAGCATGAGCACTTTACCTATCCAGAGGCTATTAAATACCTTGCAAAAAAGTATGGTATAGAAATAGAAGAGATAGAACAAACAGATGAGCAAAAAGATCAAGCCAACGCTCGTGAGAGCCTTTATTTAGTCAATGAGTATGCTACAGGGTATTTTCATAACAACTTATTAAAAACAGAGCCTGGTAAGGCCATTGGGCTTTCTTATTTTAAAGAACGTGGTTTTACACAACAGACAATAGAAAAATTTAAACTAGGATACTCCCTAGATGGCTGGTCTGCCTTTACAGATCAAGCAATCAAAAAAGGATACAAGTTAGAGTTTCTAGAGCAAACAGGTTTGTCAATTGTAAAGCAAGAAAAACAGTTTGACCGCTTTAAGGGACGTGTGATGTTTCCTATCCTAAGCATGAGTGGTCGTACCTTGGGTTTTGGAGGTAGAATATTAACTAGTGATAAAAAAGCTGCTAAGTATTTAAACTCTCCAGAGAGTGATGTATATCATAAGAGCAAGGTGCTGTATGGTATTTATAATGCAAAGCAAAGCATTGCTAAAGAAGATAATTGTTATCTAGTTGAAGGCTATACAGACGTAATACAGTTTGCCCAGCGAGGTATTACTAATGTGGTTTCCTCCTCAGGTACAGCGTTAACCCCAGAGCAAATACGATTAATTAACAGGCTCACCCAAAACATCACTGTCTTGTTTGATGGAGATGCGGCTGGTTTAAGAGCTTCTATAAGAGGAGTTGATCTTATTCTAGAGCAAGGGATGAATGTTAAGATTTGTACCTTTCCAGAAGGTGAGGATCCAGATAGTTTTGCTAAAAACAACACTTTAGATGTGTTGCAGAGCTATTTGCTAGAAAATGCAAAAGATTTTATTTCCTTTAAGGCATCTTTACTAGCCAAAGAAGCAGATAATGATCCTATTAAAAAAGCAGATACCATTAGGGATATGGTAGTGAGTATCTCTAAAATACCAGATACTATAAAACGCGAAGTATACATCAAAGAGTGCGCGCGTATCATGGATATTAGCGAGCAAGTATTGTTTAATACCTTAGCTCAATTACTGCAAAAAGATGCCAAAGATCAATCTAAGAAAACGCCACCCACCCAACAAGCTTTTAATGTTATTACACCCAAGAGCCAGCCTATAAAAAAGATAGATGAGCTTTTTGAATTAGAGCGTAAAATTATAGAAATACTCTTGTTGTATGGCGGTTCTAAGGAAGATTTTGAAGATTTAATTCTAGAGGCAAATGAAGAGGGAGAAATTTCATTTAAACCAGAAATTAGTTCAAATAAGGTATTTGAAAAAATATACCTAGACCTTCAAGATGATGAAATTGAGTTTACAAATGCAACTTTTAAAGCCTTGTATACAGAAATAATCACACAATTTAATCAAGGAAAAGACTTTCAAGTAGATGCCTTTATCAATGAACTAGAAACAGAAACGGCTAGTTTAGTTTCAGATATATTAATGGATGAAGAAAGACATGCCTTGCATGACTGGGAGCGTATGGAGATTTACGTAAAAGGTAAGGATAGTGGCGTGTCCCAAATAGTAAGTGAAACCATACTAAATCTTCGCAGGTATTTAATTAGTCTGAAAATTAAGGATCTTATTGATTCGCCTGTTGAAAATGGATCTTACAAAGATAGAAGTGTACTTGAGACGGTAAAGGATTACAATACCCTGCACAGTATCTTGTCAGAAAAATTAAGAAGGGTGGTGTAGCTTATCCGAACTGAAACATTCTAGACTGATGTATTAAATCTGCTAGGTTGTCCACTTTTAGTTTCTTTAGTAATCTAGTTTTGTAGGTACTTACTGTTTTTTCATTAATATTTAGTGCGTTGGCAATGTCTTTATTTCTTTTGCCACTACTAAGCAGATTAAGAACTTCAATCTCTCTTGAAGATAGTTTTTTATAACGGCTTATCGCGTTACTTTCTCCTACGTTTCTACTGGTAAATGTTGATGTTAACTCTTCATTCAAGAAAATACCTCCTTTAGCGATATGCTTCATTGCTTTTACAAAGGTTTTGGTGGTTGCTGTTTTTGGAACATAACCTGCAGCACCAGATTTAATAGCACGCAAAGCATAAATTTCTTCTGGGTGTGTAGAGAATATAAGCACACGCATTTTTGGAAATTCTGTTTTTATGTTGCGTAAGGCGTTAATACCGTTAATTTGAGGAATGTCGATCTCCATAATGAGGATATCTGGAGTGCTTTCTCTCAGGCTTGTGTATAAATCTTCAGCATTTCCAGCTTTACCAATAATTGCAAACTTCTTGTTGTTTTTAAGCATGCACACAATACCTTTTCTAGTAATAGGATGATTGTCGGCTATAAATACTGTTTTCATTTTGTAGATACGTTTTGCAATTAATGCAATCTATAATAACAAATATAATGATGCTTTATGGAAAAGCAAGGGAGTTTTGTAATACTTTTACTACAATTTATACAACAACATTAGTAATGATTAGCCCCTTAACTTCAGCAATAAGAAACATTGAGTATTATTTAAATAAAACTCAAGGGTATTTCGCAAATTGGTATTGGGTTCATTTTATGCTTGTTAGCCTTGTTGAGTCGCGTATATATCTTAAAAACTTCTTTTTCTCTAGTGGTAAATACACTGTCGGTTTTGCCTAACTCTTGTATTTTCATGGCCCATTCTAATTCATCATAACTAGCCCCAATTTGGTCTTGATCTGTGCGGCTGTCTCCAAAGAGACCATCTGTAGGAGCTGCCTCTAGAATTTGGTTGGATACCTTAATATGTTTTGCTATAGCGTATACTTGGCTTTTAAGTAAATCTGCAATAGGACTTAGATCTACCCCGCCATCTCCATATTTGGTATAAAACCCAACCCCGAAATCTTCTACTTTATTTCCCGTACCAGCTACTAAATACTTGTGTAATCCAGCAAAATAATAAAGGGTTGTCATTCTGAGTCTCGCCCTTGTGTTGGCCAGAGATACCTGTAGGGTATCTGAGTTGTTAGTTTCTGGAACTTGTGCTTTAAAGTCTTCAAACAACTCTGTGAGATCTACTTGTGTGCTTGTAACTCCAGTAAATTGTTTTTTTAATTCAGTAATATGCTCCTTAGCTCTTGTTACTTGGCCTTTAGCTTGATGGATAGGCATTTCTACGCACAGTGTTTTAAGCCCTGTCATGGCACACAGTGTTGAGGTTACAGCGCTATCAACACCTCCGCTAACACCAATTACAAATCCATCCATTTTTGCTTCTTCTGCATATTGCTTGAGCCATCCTACTATATGAGCTGTTACTTTTTCTACCTGCATATTATTGTTTTTTAAGCGACGAATTATTACATGACCTCTTAAAGGTTTTAAAATTTCTGAGATCATTAAGGTACTACAATCATTGTTAAAATTGTATTTTTACATTTTTAAATTACGAATTATATACCTTATTTGTAAAATTAATAAAAAGGAATTTCGTTCCATAGCTTAGCACCTATAATTATATGCAAAAATTTATTTTATTTTTAGTGGCTTTCACTCTCTTTGGTTGTGACAACTCAGGTGATATAGAAAAGGATATTTCAAAAATTCCTATTGAGGCATCTGTGATACGGTTTGATAAGCAGTTTGCCAATACATCCATTGATTCTCTTGGGTCTTTAAAAGAAAAATTTCCTATGTTTTTTTCAAAAAGAATTCCAGATAGTATATGGATATCCCGTATGCAAAGCCCATTGCATCAAGAAATGGCCGATGAAATCTTAAAAATATTTCCTGATCAAACAAATCTAGTGGCTACATTAGGGCCCTTATTTCAGCACATAAAATATTATTTTCCTCGCTTTAGGGTGCCCACAACAGTTACTTTAATAAACGACGTTGATTATCAAAGCAGAGTTATTGTTGCCTCTGACACCTTGCTACTGTTGTCTCTAGACAACTACCTTGGCGCAGATCACCGCTACTACTCAGACATTAAAAGATACATTGTTGAAAATTTAAAAGCTTCTCAAATACCCTCTGATGTTGCTAAGGCGTATGCTCAAAAATATATTGCTCCTCCAACAAAAAATACTTTTTTGGAACAAATGATTTATTTTGGAAAACAACTGTATTTACAAGAATTATGGTTGCCCAATACGAGTGATGCCTCTAAAATTGGATACACAGATAAACAATGGCAATGGGCTGAAGATAATCAGGTAGACATGTGGCGTTATTTTGTTGAAAAAGAACTTTTATTTAGCACAGATCCTGGTCTTACTCCAAGATTTATTTCGAACGCTCCTTTTTCTAAGTTTTACCTAGAACTTGATAATGAATCCTCTCCAATGGCAGGGCGTTATTTAGGTTGGAAAATAGTACGTGCTTTTATGAAAAACAATGACATCACACCACAACAATTATTAGTCTTCGATGCAGAAGCTCTCTTTAAAAAATCTAAATATAAACCAAAGAAATAATGGCAGTTTCAAACAAATCAAAAATCATCATTGATGTTTCACTAGACGAGAATAAGGTCCCAGAAAAACTACACTGGAGCGCAAAAGATGGCGGTGTAGAAAATCAACAGGCAAAAGCGATGCTGCTTTCTGTTTGGGATGCTAAGGCCAAAGAATCTATGCGCATAGATTTATGGACCAAGGACATGCCTTTGGATGAAATGAAGGTGTTTTTTCATCAAACATTAAGTGCTATGTCAGACACTTTTAATCGTGCTACAAATGATGAGAAAATGACCGCAACAATGAAAGACTTCTGTGATTATTTTGCTGAAAAATTAGATTTGAAAAAAAAATAGTTCCAGTATTGGAACCTCTCTATGAAACTTATTTTTGTTTATAATGCAACTTCTAGCAAGGCAGGTTCTTTGTTGGCTAGTGCACATAAGTTTTTTAGCCCAAATACCTACAAGTGTGATTTGTGTAGCCTAACTTTTGGTGTTTTTTCTGAAAATAAAAAATGGAAAACCTTCAGGAAATCTACAAATCTGGAAATGGTTTTTCTTCACAGAGATCAATTTTTAAAACAGTACAAATCTAAGTGGTTGCCAAAGTATGATTTTCCTGTAATTCTATCTCAAGAGCAGGATATGCTTGAAATATTTCTAAGCAATGTTGACATTGCCCAGGCCAAAGATGTTGAAACTTTCATTGATTTAGTCCAGTCAAGATTATAACGCCTTTCCTGGAGGGGTTTAAGGTGAGGTTTTAAAGAGAATCCTTTACCTCTTGATTAATAACATCAATATTGTCTATAACGGCCTCTTTACCTTCTTTTTTGCTAGATGAGGTAATAAAATATGCAGGCATTTCTTCCCAGCTTTCCAACATTTTTTTGACATAGGCGTCAACGTTTCTTGTTAGTGCGTTTGGTTTTAGTTTATCTGCTTTGGTGAAGATAATTTGAAACGGAATATTAGCCTCTCCAAGATAGTGCATAAAATCTATATCAACAGGCTGTGGTTCATGTCTACAATCTATCAAAACAAAGGCAAGTACTAGTTGTTTGCGCTGCTCAAAATAGTCTGTAATAAATTTCTGAAATGTTTTTTTTGCTTTTTTTGAAACTCGAGCATACCCATACCCAGGTAAATCTACTAGATACCAATTTTTATTTATTATAAAGTGATTTATTAGTTGAGTTTTTCCGGGTCTACCAGAGGTTTTGGCAAGGTTTTTTCTGTCAACCAGCATGTTGATTAGGGATGATTTCCCAACATTAGAGCGTCCTATAAATGCATACTCGGGTACGCGCTCTTTTGGGCATTTTGCCACATCGCTATTGCTCATTACAAACTCGGCAGATTTAATTTTCATGGTGTATATATTACCGGTGTATGAAAGGTGTTGTTTGGTATTTTTTGATGTTGTTTGAAGGGTACTATAAAGAACGCTTTTCTAGCCAAGCTATCAAGATTTCATTAAAAGTATCTGGATGTTCCATCATAGCAGCATGGCCACATTTTTTAATCCAAAACAAATCACTATCTGGCAGTTTTTCATGAAATTCTGTACCAACCTCTGGTGGTGTTACAGAGTCGTTTTCACCCCAAATGATACATGTAGGTGTGTTCATCTTGGGAAGATCTTTACCCATGTTGTGGCGTATAGCGCTCTTTGCAATTGCTAAGGTGCGTATGAGTTTCACCCTGTCGTTTACAGTTTCAAAAACTTCATCAACTAACTCTTTTGTTGCAATAGCGGGGTCATAAAAAACATTTTCAGTTTTTGTTTTGATGTAGTTTCTATCCCCTCGCTTTGGGTAGCTTTCTCCCATGGCGCTTTCGTATAGGCCACTACTTCCTGTTATTACAAGTGCTTTTACATTTTGTGGATATTGCTTGGTGTACAGAAGGCCAATATGTCCTCCAAGAGAATTTCCAAGTAAAATAACCTTATCAAGCTTTTTATGAGCAATAAATTTTTTGAGATATTTTGCAAAAGAATTTACATTGGTTTTAAGTAGTGGAAGCTCGAATAAAGGCAATTCTGGGATGATGACTTTGTATCCTTTTTCAGGAAAAAATTGGGCTACATTATCAAAATTACTCAGCCCTCCCATAAGTCCATGCAAAATGATCATCGGGGTTCCTTCGCCAATTTCTAGGTATCTAAACCCTCCTTCTTCTTTAAGTTGATGCGCCATTAAATCTTTAGGTTATAAAAACAAAAATACACTTTTTTTATTCAATGATAGCCTAGCATTGATTAAGTATAAATCAGTGTAATTTTTGAAGTTAAAATTGTTAAAACCCCACAACTAGATTGTTTTAAATGTATTGATATTCAGGTTGTTGGTCCTAAATTACTTCTCTTTCGTCTAAAACTTATTAACAATGTGGTAAATTGTGGGAAAAAGTGGGAAATACTCTTTATATTTGACTCTTATCTCAGGAAATCTAAGAAATTATTTTTCAGATTAAATCAAGTACATGCTCAATTTAATAGGAACATACGAGTGCAAGGCAGATGTAAAGGGAAGGCTAATGATGCCTGCTTCTTTGAAGAAGCAATTGATTCCTGTGATGTCTAACGGCTTTGTGATTAAGCGTGCTGTTTTCCAGCCTTGTCTGGAAATTTACCCTATGGATCAGTGGAATGATTTGATGGAAAAAATGAGTAAGCTCAATCGTTTTAACCGTAAAAATGTAGATTTTATTCGCCGTTTTACTGCGGGTGTAAAAACCGTTGAGATGGACACTGCGGGAAGATTAAACGTCCCTAAAGATTTGGCTTTGTTTGCTGGTATCACAAAGGATGTGGTGCTTTCTTCAGCCATAAACATTGTAGAGCTTTGGGATAAAGGGGCTTATGAAAAGGCTATTAATGACGCTGCTAACGACTTTGCCGACTTGGCAGAAGACGTTATGGGTGATACTACAGCGGCCGATGGAATATCATAACCCTGTTTTACTACACCCAACTGTAGATGGGCTAGATATAAAACCAGATGGAGTTTATGTGGATGTTACTTTCGGAGGTGGTGGTCATGCAAAAGAAATATTAAGTAGACTTTCTGATAAGGGAAAGCTTATCGCCTTTGACCAAGACACAGATGCTTTGGCAAACACGATAGATGATCCAAGATTTATTTTGGTTAACGAGAACTTTAGATTTTTAAAACGCTTTTTACGCTTTCATGGTGTAAAGCAAGTAGATGGAATCCTTGGAGATTTTGGTGTTTCTTCTCATCAATTTGATGTTGCCCAGCGTGGTTTTTCCACGCGTTTTGAAGCAGATTTAGATATGCGTATGAATCAAGAGGCTGCTTTTTCTGCCTTTGATGTGGTTAATAATTATGAAGAGGCACATTTGAGAAGTGTCTTATTTCAATACGGTGAGCTGAGAGCTGCGGCAGGAATGGCAAGAATAATTTGCGAGGTAAGAAAAGAAAAAGAGATTAAAACTAGTGATCAGCTCAAAACAGCCTTAGGGAGGTTTTTGCCAAAACATAGAGAGAATAAAATCCTTGCTCAGATTTATCAAGCCATCAGAATTGAGGTAAATCAAGAGTTGGAGGTTTTAAAAGAGTTTTTGCAACAAACTATAGATGTCTTAAAACCTGGCGGAAGGCTTAGTTTGATAAGTTATCATAGTTTGGAAGACAGACTGGTGAAGCGCTTTATGCGTAACGGTATGTTTGAAGGAGAGCCAGAAAAAGATGTTTTTGGAAGAGTTGAAGTTCCTTTAAAGCCTGTCGGAAAATTTATAATACCTACAGATGTTGAGATAAAAACAAATAATAGAGCCAGAAGTGCAAAACTTAGAGTTGCTCAAAAACTATAATAATTAACAGTAAGCTACCCTAGTGGTATAGCAAATGTTCGGTGCATGAAGAAAAGTTTCTACAATATTGTAAAAGGTAGGTTTCTAGTGAGTGATGATACGTTCAAGAACTGGAGGTTTGTTGTTTTTTTAAGCATTCTGGCCCTAGTGATGATAGGTAGTAGTCATACTGCAGACAAAAAAGTACACCGTATTGCAAGGCTAAGCAATGAGGCTAAAGAATTAAAGAGTGAGTATCTAGATGTTAGAAAACAGCTCACTCAGGCTAAAATGGAAAGTAAGTTAACGGCGGTGATGTCAAAAACTGGTTTACAAACCAGTACGATACCACCCCAAAAAATAATCATCACTAAAAAACAGTAGCGCGGTGTCCAATAACCAGAAGAACATATTAAACCGCTTATATTTTGTCGCTGGAGGTATGTTCCTCTTTGCGCTGCTTATTGCTTTTAAATTAATTAATATTCAGTTTGTAGAGGGAGATGTGTATCGTGATTTGGCTGCCCAAGATGCCACCAAAAATGTTGTAATACCAGCAAACAGAGGGAATCTATATGCAGACGACGGTAGCCTTTTGGCAAGCTCTGTGACAAAGTATGATATTAGGTTTGATACCCAAACAGTTACTAAAAAAGATTTTGATGAAAATTTAGTGCCGCTCTCTCAGGGGTTAAGTACTTTGTTTGGTAAGCCTTCTTCTTATTACCAAAACCTAATGCGCACGGCAAGATCGAATAAAAATAGATACTTGTTGATTGCGAAAAAACTAGGGTACTCAGATTATATAAAAGTTAAAAACATGCCTTTGTTTAAAAAGGGCTCTAATAGAGGTGGTCTTATTGTAATACCCACAACTGTTCGAGAACACCCGATGGGTAAAATTGCCGAACGCCTGGTGGGTAATCAAGATAGAAATACCCCTGGTTTATATGCTGTTGGCCTAGAGGGTGCTTATCACACACAACTTAGCGGAAAAGAAGGTAGGCGTTTAAAGCAAAAGATTTCAAAAGGAAGATGGAAACCTGTTTATGATGAAAATGAAATAGAGCCACAAGATGGGTATGATGTCATATCAACCATTAACATAAACATGCAAGATATTGCCCATCATGCCTTGTTGAAACAACTTGAAGAATATCAGGCAGATCATGGAAGTGTTATTGTTATGGAGGTAGCAACAGGCGAAATTAAGGCAGTTGCAAATTTAGGAAAGAGTAGAAGTGGAGGTTATTACGAGCGTCTTAATTATGCAGTAGGAGAGTCTAGCGAGCCAGGGTCCACCTTTAAAACAATAGCAATGACTGTTGCCTTGGAGCATAAGGTGCTAGATACCGCAACCCTAGTTGATACACAAAGGGGTAAGGTGCGTATGTATGGCCGCACCATTTCAGACTCGAAAAGAGGAGGCTATGGTGAAATATCTGCGGCTACTGCTCTTGAGGTTTCTTCAAACATTGGTTTTGCAAGAATGATTGATGGCGCCTACAAAGACGATCCAAAAAAATTCACAGACCAAATAAAAAAATGGAAACTAGATCAAAAAATAGGAATTCTAATTCTAGGAGAGGGTGCACCTGTAGTTCCTGAGGTGGGAGATCCTCTTTGGAGTAAAAATGCCTTGCCATCTATCTCTTACGGGTATAATTTAAAGATGACACCACTGCAAATTTTAACTTTTTACAATGCCATTGCAAATAACGGCACTATGGTTAGGCCCCGATTTGTAAAAGAAATTCGTTCCTGGAACAAACAAATAGAAGTATATGGTACCCAGGTTATTATAGATCAAATTGCCTCTCAGACTACCATTGGTAAGATGCAAGAGATGTTAAAAAACATCGTAGTACGCGGTACAGGTAAAAGCCTGTACTCTAAAAACTTTTCAATGGCTGGAAAAACAGGAACTGCAAGAATAGACTACGCAGACCTTGACTCTTGGTTAAAAGATAAAAAATATGTGTCCTCGTTTGCTGGCTACTTTCCAGCAGATCAACCTAAATATTCTTGCATAGTGGTGATACATAAACCATCTGCAGATAAGGGCTACTATGGAGCAGATGTTACGGGGCCAGTTTTTAAGCGTATCGCCCAAAAAATATATACAGATAGCCCTTTAAAGGCAGAGATTGCTGCCAAAGACTTACTAGATGTGGCTACTCAAAGAGATTTTGACGGCTACTATCAATACACCCAACAAGACACAGCTACTATGCCAAATGTAAAAGGAATGCCGGCAATGGATGCTATCTCGCTACTAGAAAATTTAGGACTTGTAGTGCAATTAAAGGGAAATGGAAAGGTGCAACGCCAGTCCCTAACAATGGGAACAAAAATTAAACAAGGTCAAGAAATTATACTCAATTTATCGTGATAACATTAAAAGACATATTGTATAAAGTTTCCCTTGAAAAAGTAGTGGGGAATACGGCTGTGGCTTTTCGTGAGTTGCAGTTTGATAGCCGTAAAGTTGGTTTAGACGATGTTTTTATTGCCATAAAGGGTACTCAAAGCGATGGTCATCAATTCATTAAAAAAGCTATTGATCAAGGCGCTTTGGCTGTGGTTTGCCAGCAAATGCCAAAAGAGATTATAAATGGCATTACCTACTTGCAGGTACAAGATAGCCAACAGGCATTGGCTATAATGGCATCTCACTTTTATGGAAACCCTTCCAGGGAGCTGCAACTTGTAGGTGTAACGGGCACCAATGGTAAAACAACTATAGCAACACTGTTGTACACTCTTTTTACATCAGCAGGTTATAAGGTGGGCCTTTTATCTACCATAAAGGTAATTATTGGTACCACAGAGCATGCCGCTACGCATACAACCCCAGATAGTTTGGCTATAAATAAGTATTTGCGCCAAATGGTAGATGCAGGTGTGGCCTATTGTTTTATGGAAGTAAGCTCTCATGGTATTGATCAAAAAAGGACAGAAGGTTTGCATTTTGCTGGAGGTATTTTTACGAATCTATCTCATGATCATTTAGATTATCATACCAGTTTTAAACAATACCGTGATGTAAAAAAATCATTTTTTGACGGCTTGCCTAAAACTGCCTTTGCTTTAACAAACGCAGATGATAAAAATGGCCCTGTAATGCTTCAAAATACAAAAGCTAGAAAGTATACCTACGCCTTAAAAACGATTGCAGATTATAAAGCTCAAATCCTAGAAAATCAATTACAAGGATTGCTTTTAAAGATTAATAATCAGGAATTGTGGGTAAAGCTCATCGGAAATTTTAACGCCTATAACCTGCTAGCTATTTATGCTACTGCAGAGCAATTGGGCCTTGAAGAATTAGAGATTTTACAGCTCTTAAGTACCCTAGAGAGTGTGGATGGAAGATTCCAATACCTAGTCTCTGAAGGTAAAATAACGGCAATTATTGATTATGCCCACACACCAGATGCACTAAAAAACGTACTTGAGACTATAAATACCATAAGATCAGGTAATGAACAGCTTATAACTGTAGTGGGTTGCGGAGGAGACAGAGATATTGAAAAAAGACCAAAAATGGGCGCTATTGCTGCCCAGTTGAGTACCAAGGTGATTTTTACAAGTGATAACCCACGCTCAGAAAATCCAGATACCATCATACAACACATTGAAGCTGGTGTACCGCCGCAGCACTATAAAAAAACCATAGCCATTTCAGATAGAAAACAGGCTATAAAAACAGCATGCCAAATGGCAAAGCAGCATGATATTATACTTGTGGCTGGAAAGGGTCATGAGACCTATCAAGAAATTCAAGGTGTGCGCAGTGAGTTTGATGACCGTAAAACAATAAGTGAATTATTAATCGCCCTAAATAAATAAAGCTATGTTATATTATTTGTTTGATTTTTTAGATAAAACCTATGATTTGCCTGGAGCTGGATTGTTTCAGTTTATCACCTTTAGAGCAGCAATGGCGGTTATTACCTCTTTGCTAATAGCAACGGTTTGGGGAAAGAAAATTATCAAGATTTTACAAGATAAACAAATGGGTGAAACCATTAGGGATCTTGGCCTGCAGGGGCAGTCAGAGAAAGCAGGAACTCCAACAATGGGTGGCTTGATTATTATTTTAGCCACACTGGTTCCTGTATTGTTGTTTGCTAAACTGGATAACATTTATGTGATTTTGTTAATAGTAACCACTCTTTGGATGGGGGCTATAGGCTTTTTAGATGATTATTTGAAAAAGTTTAAAAACGACAAGGATGGTTTGCCTGGAAAATTTAAAGTAATAGGTCAAGTTGGGCTGGGTGTCATTGTAGGGGCTACCATGTTTTTTCATAGCGATATTACTGTTAAAACAGAAAAGTTAGATCCTATTACGGGTCAAGAAATGGTAAACACTACAGGTGTAAAAACATTTAACGATGCAGAGAAAACACTCTTAACCACCATGCCCTTTGTAAGTGGAAATGAGATTAACTATGAGAAATTAGTAACCTGGGCTGGAGACGGGTACGCATCTTACGCGTGGTTGATATTTATACCTATTGTAATTTTTATTATCACAGCAGTATCTAATGGAGCCAATCTCACCGATGGTATAGATGGTCTTGCTGCCGGAACCTCCGCTATTATAGCGGTAACTCTGGCCATTTTTGCTTGGGTGAGTGGTAATGTGATTTTCTCAGATTACCTCAATATTATGTATATCCCAAACACAGGAGAGCTTACTATTTTTATTATGGCTTTTGTTGGAGCTCTGATAGGCTTTTTATGGTACAATGCATATCCAGCACAAGTTTTTATGGGTGATACAGGAAGTTTGACCATTGGAGGTATTATAGCTGTTATTGCGATTGCAATTAGAAAAGAATGGTTGATTCCAATTCTATGCGGTATTTTTTTGATGGAAAATCTATCGGTGGTATTGCAGGTAGGTTGGTTTAAATACACTAAAAAGAAATTTGGAGCAGGAAGACGCATTTTTAAAATGTCTCCTCTGCACCATCATTACCAAAAAGGGGGTTTTCATGAAAGCAAGATTGTGACTCGTTTTTGGATTGTTGGAATTTTCTTAGCGGTATTAACCATAGTGACATTAAAAATTAGATAATAAATAAAAGGGTTCCTCTAGGGGTTTAAAACAAGTATTTGAAGTTAAAAATGAAACAAAAACTAGTCATATTAGGTGGAGGAGAAAGTGGTGTTGGTACCGCTATTTTAGGCCAGCAAAAAGGGTATGATGTTTTTGTGAGTGATTACGGAGCTATTAAAGATACTTATGCCCAAGTGTTGTCAAGCAATCAGATCAATTGGGAAGATCGGGGGCATACTGTTTCTGAGATTATAGCAGCAGATATAGTAGTAAAAAGCCCTGGCATCGCAGATGTGGCACCAATAGTATGTAGTTTAAAACAGGCAGGAGTAAAGGTAATTTCAGAAATAGAATTTGCTGCACAGTTTACAGATGCAACTATTGTAGCCATAACAGGTAGCAATGGTAAAACATCTACGGCAAGTTTGACCTATGCGCTACTTAAGAATGATTTAAATGTAGCTCTTGGAGGTAATATTGGAGACAGTTTTGCGGCACAAGTTGCAGCACCAGGCTATGAAAATTTTGTATTGGAGCTAAGTAGTTTCCAGCTAGATGGTATCGAGAAATTTGCGCCACATATTGCGGTTTTAACAAACCTAAGTCCAGATCATCTTGATAGGTATGAGAATTCATATCAAAACTATATAGCCTCAAAATTTAGAATAACGATGAATCAAAAAGCGTCAGATTATTTTATCTACGACGCAGATGATGTTCAAATAAATAAATGGCTAGCAAGTCATGAAATTAAAGCTATAAAATTACCCTTCTCGCTCACACAAAAACTAGAGCAAGGAGCTTACATAAAAGAAAAGAAAATAATAATAACCATACAAAATACCCAATTCACTATGCCAATTGCAACGTTAGGACTTCAAGGTAAGCACAATGTCAAAAATGCTATGGCTGCAAGTACTGTAGCTACACTATTAAAAATCAGAAAGGCAACCATAAGAGAGTCTTTAGAAAGCTTTCAAGGTGTTGAGCACCGCCTTGAAAAAGTATTAAAAATCAATAATGTAATGTATATCAATGATAGCAAAGCTACCAATGTTAATGCAACATTTTACGCCCTGGACAGCGTGAAAACCCCAACAGTTTGGATTGTTGGAGGTGTAGATAAAGGAAACGATTACAGTGAGCTTTTGCCCCTTGTAAACGAAAAAGTAAAGGCTATTATCTGTTTGGGTGTAGATAATGAGAAAATCAAATCTCAGTTTAGCAATGTGGTAGATTTACTTGTAGAGACGGCCGGTATGCAAGAGGCTGTGAAAGTTGCCTATAAACTAGCAGACAGAAATGACACTGTTTTGCTAAGTCCAGCATGTGCCAGTTTCGATTTGTTCACAAATTATGAAGACAGAGGTAGGCAATTTAAAGAAGCTGTGAGACATCTTTAATGGTTAAGGCCAACAAACTAGAATGCATAAATTTTATATTAAAAAGTGAAGTCAATATTTAAAAACATACAAGGAGATAGTGTTATTTGGGCCATTATTGGTGTGTTGGCTATATTTTCTTTTTTACCTGTGTATAGTGCCAGTAGTAATTTAGCTTACTTGTATGGTGACGGCAACACTTTTAAGTTTCTGGCAAAGCATTTCGCGCACTTGGTGCTTGGTTTTGGGATCTTGTATGGAGTTCATAAAATACCATATCATTATTTTAGAGGTCTTTCTATGATTGCCTTGCCTATTGTTGTTGTGTTATTACTCATAACGATGGCCCAAGGAACTACCATTGGCGGGGCTAATGCCAGTAGATGGATACGGGTGCCGCTAGTTGGTGTTACATTTCAAACCTCTACTTTGGCCGCTGTTGTGCTTATGACCTATGTTGCTAGATATCTCTCTACAATAGAGAGTAAGCTAGTTAGCTTTAAAGAAACATTACTGCCTTTATGGCTGCCAGTTTTTTTAATAATAGGGTTAATATTGCCGGCAAATTTTTCTACTGCAGCAATCATTTTTGCTATGGTTGTTTTGTTGGTTTTTATTGGCGGATATCCCTTTAGGTATTTGGCAATTATTCTAACTACAGGGCTTCTTTTGTTAAGTTTATTTGTGTTATCAGCAAAGGCATTTCCAGATGTATTCCCAAACAGGGTAGATACCTGGATCAGCAGGGTAGCTAGCTTTGTGGATAAAACAGATAAAGATGCAGATTATCAAATAATAAAAGCAAAAACAGCCATTGCCTCTGGAGGTATTACTGGTTTGGGCCCAGGAAAAAGTGTGCAAAAAAACTTTTTACCACAATCTTCCTCAGATTTTATTTATGCCATTATTGTTGAAGAGTTTGGCCTGTTAGGCGCCTTGGTTGTCATGGTAGTGTACTTGTTACTGCTCTTTAGGCTTGTTGTTGTAGCGCATAAATCTAGTTCTATGTTCGCAAAACTACTTGTCATTGGTGTTGGGCTTCCTGTTGTATTTCAGGCCCTTGTTAATATGGCAGTTGCCGTAGAGTTGTTTCCAGTAACTGGACAAACATTACCGCTTATAAGTAGTGGAGGAACCAGTATTTGGATGACTTGCCTTGCCTTGGGTATTGTGTTGAGTGTGAGTGCAAAAAGAGAAGTAGAAAAGAACGAACAGCAAGCAATGGATAACCCCCTTGATATATTAAGTCAAACCTTATAAATAGAAATAGTATTAATACACAAAAAACATACAAATTTATTATCTCTGGTGGTGGCACCGGAGGCCATATCTATCCAGCTATTGCCATCGCTGATGAACTAAAACTTCGTTTTCCTGGGGCAACGTTTTTATTTGTTGGAGCCAAAGACAGAATGGAAATGCAAAAAATTCCTCAAGCTGGTTATACTATCAAGGGTCTTTGGATTGCAGGGCTACAACGCTCATTAACCCTCAAAAATGCACTATTCCCTTTTAAATTAATTTCTAGTTTATGGACTTCAAGAAAAATAATTAAATCCTTTAAGCCAGATGTTGCTATAGGTACCGGAGGTTATGCAAGTGCACCTTTATTGAAAATGGCTTCTTTAAGGGAGGTTCCTTGTTTAATTCAGGAACAAAATAGCCACGCAGGAATTACCAATAAATGGTTGGCCAGTCATGTACAGTCTATATGTACTGCCTATGATGGGATGGATCGGTTTTTCCCGAAAAGTAAAGTAAAATTAACAGGAAATCCTGTACGTCAAGATTTGTTAGATGTTCACAGCAATAGGCTTCAAGGGCTGTCATTTTTTAATTTAAGTGCTACATCAAAAACAATTTTAGTGTTAGGTGGGTCTTTGGGGGCCAAAAAAATAAACGAATTAATAGATGCGCATTTACCTTATTTTAAAAAGCATGAGATTCAGGTTTTATGGCAATGCGGAAAAATATATGCTCCAACCTATCAAGATAGAACCCAAGAAAACATTCAAGTTCATCCCTATATAAACAGGATGGATTTGGCCTACGGCGTAGCAGATGTTATTATTAGCAGAGCGGGCGCATTGTCTGTATCAGAGCTGTGTTTGGTGGGAAAGCCAGTGATTTTTATACCAAGTCCAAATGTGGCTGAAGACCATCAAACAAAAAATGCCTTGTCCATCTCTCAAAAAAATGCCGCTATTTTATTGCATGAAAAGGATGCCCTGGGGCAGTTTGAGACCATTATGGATGACTTGCTTGGTGACTCCCAAAAACAAACCCAATTAGGGGCTGCTATTTTAGCATTGGCAAAACCCAAGGCTACAAAAGATATTGTTGACCAAATTGAAAAATTAATCCACCACAATCTATAGATGAATACTCTTAGTAACATACAATCTATTTACTTTGTTGGCATTGGCGGCATAGGAATGAGCGCTCTAGCTCGTTTTGCCATCAAGAAAAACCTAGCTGTCTTTGGGTATGATAAAACTCAAACAGCCTTAACAGCAACCCTAGAAAAAGAAGGGGCTGATATAACCTTTGAGGATAGTGTGTCATCACTGCCGCCAAAGGTTAAAAATAATACAAGCACCCTTGTGGTGTATACTCCGGCAATTCCAGAGGATAACAAAATATTACAGTGGTTCATCCAGCAAGATTATAGAGTTATTAAACGCGCTGAGTTTTTAGGAGAATTAACCCAAGATACCCTTTGCTTGGCTGTAGCAGGTACCCACGGAAAAACAACTACCTCAGCAATTTTAGGACACTTATTGGCTTATTGTGATATGCCAGTAACCGCTTTTTTGGGAGGTATAACAGAGAATTATAAATCTAATTTTATTAGTAAAGGTACAGCCATAACGGTTGTAGAGGCAGATGAGTTTGACCGCTCGTTTTTGACCCTCAAGCCAGATATTGCATGTATTACCTCTATGGATGCAGATCATTTAGATATCTATGGAGATGCAAGCGCCTTGGAAGCTTCTTTTCTAGCGTTTGCAGATTTAGTTCACGATAAAAATAAGCTTTTACACAAAAAAGGATTGCCTTTACAAGGCCAAAGTGTAGCCCTTGAAGGCCCTGCAGCCTACCAAGGAAAAAACATACGTATCGAAAATGGGGCTTACAAATTTGATTTTATAGCACCTGAGGTAACCTTGCGTGATGTGTCTTTTTGTTTGCCGGGACATCATAATCTTCACAATGCGGTTACGGCTTTGTCTATGGCAATTTTGGCAGGAGCACCAACGCATTTATTAAAAGATGCTTTGTCAAAATTTAAAGGTGTAGCGCGTAGGTTTTCTTATAGAATTAGAAGAGATGATTTGGTGCTTATTGACGATTATGCGCATCATCCAACAGAACTTGATGCGTTATATCAAGGGGTAAGTGAAATGTATCCAGATGATCAAAAGGTGATTGTTTTTCAACCACATTTGTTTAGCAGAACTCGAGATTTTATTGATGGTTTTGCTGAAAGTTTAGCGAGGTTTAATCAAGTGTTTCTGTTGGATATTTATCCTGCAAGAGAAACGCCTATTGAGGGTGTAAATTCTTCTTGGTTACTGGAAAAAATAAAGAAAATCGCCATAGATGTTGATAATATTTCTTTGGTTTCTAAAGAATCACTACCAGAACATTTAAAGAAGTCTAGTTGTAGAATTAAATTACTGGTTGGCGCCGGAGATATTGGAGCAGAGGTTTCACAGATTACTAAAATACTTGAGCATGAAAATTAATTGGAACTTTATAGGTTTTATAGTGCTTTCAAGCTTTATTGTGTTTCTTTTTGGCTTTGCAATGCAAAGAAATGAAGCTAGAAATTTGTCTAAAATAGTGATAACTTTTGAGGATGAAACCCCTCCATTTATCACTTTAAATACGGTTAATAAATTGTTAATACAAAATTTTGAGACTGTTGCTAGCATCCCAAAAGAAGCCTTAGTTTTGAAAGAGGTGGAGGAGCGATTGCTGAAAAATCAGATGATTCACAGCGCAGAAGTTTACATCACAGTTGATGGAATATTAGGGGCTAAAATAAAGCAAAGAACTCCCATTGCAAGGATTGTTGATAAGCAGGATTATTACCTTGATACTGAGGGAGAAAAGATGCCTTTGTCATCGGTTTACACGGCAAGAGTTCCAATAGTTACAGGAGCAGTGATGGAACATGCAAAACCGCTCACCGATTTATTATTACAGATAAATCAAGACCAGATGATTAAAAGTAGTGTTGTTGGCCTAGATGTTTTAGAGGACGGAACACTTAAAATGCGAATTCGCAAACAAGATTTTACAGTGCTTTTTGGAACAACAGACAATGCGGCACTAAAATTTCAGAATTATAAAGCATTTTATCAAAAAATAAAACAAGATAGTATGTTGGCTAATTACAAAACCGTTGATTTAAGATTTGGTAATCAAGTAGTGGCAACAAAAAAATAAAGGCTATGGAACAAGGAAACATTGCTGTAGGACTCGATATAGGAACAACAAAGATTGTTGCTATGGTAGGCAAGGAGAATGAGTATGGTAAGATGGAAATTCTAGGGATTGGTAAATCCAAGAGTTTAGGTGTACACCGTGGGGTTGTAAATAATATCACCCAGACCATACAATCTATCCAACAGGCAATCACTGATGCAGAAACTTCTTCTGGAATTAAAATAGAGGATGTTGTGGTGGGTATTGCTGGCCAGCACATACGCAGTCTTCAGCACAGTGATTATATCACCAGGTCAAACAGCGATGAGGTGATTGATGTCAATGATATTGATAATCTATGTGATCAAGTTCATAAGCTAGTGATGCTTCCTGGTGAGGAAATTATACACGTGTTGCCACAAGATTTTAAAGTAGATGGGCAGGCAGAGATAAAAGAGCCAATAGGAATGTACGGCGGGCGTTTGGAAGCCAACTTTCATGTGGTTGTGGGGCAAGTTGCTTCTATAAAAAACATTGGTCGTTGCGTGAAAAGTGCAGGATTGGAGCTAAGTGGTATTACATTAGAGCCGCTAGCCTCAGCAAATGCGGTACTCAGCCAAGAAGAAAAAGAGGCAGGTGTTGCCCTAATTGATATAGGTGGTGGAACCACAGATTTAGCCATTTTCAAAGACGGTATTATACGCCACACTGCGGTAATTCCTTTTGGAGGAAATGTCATTACCGAAGACATCAAAGAAGGTTGCAGTATTATTGAAAAGCAAGCAGAATTGCTTAAAATAAAATTTGGTTCTGCATGGCCTGGAGAAAATAGAGATAATGAAATTGTTTCTATTCCTGGATTAAGAGGAAGAGATCCTAAAGAAATAACATTAAAAAATCTGTCCAAAATCATCCACGCTAGAGTGGTTGAAATTATTGAACAGGTGTATTTAGAAATAAAAAATTACGGTCACGAAGAGCAAAAAAAGAAATTAATTGCCGGAATTGTTCTAACTGGTGGAGGTGCTCAATTACAGCATTTAAAACAGTTGGTGGAGTATATAACGGGTATGGATACCAGAATAGGGTATCCTAATGAGCATTTGGCTGGAGATAGTGATAGTGAAACCACTAGCCCACTATATGCAACTGCCGTTGGCCTTGTGATGAATAGCCTAGAGAGTAAAGCGCGTGCCCACAGAATAGCTAAACCAGAAGATGGAGGTCCTACAGGTGATGGGCCAGCTCCAGGTGATGATGATTCAACAAATCCTGAGGGAGAAACTGATGATTCTCCACAAGAGACAGATAAACGTCCAAGTATTTTTGATACTTGGGCAGAGAAGTTTAAGCAATTTCTAGACAACGCAGAATAAAAGAAACAACAGTTAAAAAAAATATAATAACCCTCGCAAAAAAAAAGTATATGCCAGAATTTGACAACATATCGTTCGATCTGCCCAAAAACCAATCAAATGTCATTAAAGTAATTGGCGTTGGTGGTGGTGGTAGTAATGCCATAAATCACATGTTTAATCAAGGGATTAAAGGTGTAGATTTTGTGATTTGCAACACAGATGCACAAGCATTAGAGAACAGTGCTGTTCCAAATAAAATCCAATTGGGTATAGACCTTACAGAAGGTCTTGGTGCTGGTGCCAATCCTAAAATTGGAGAACAATCTGCTGTAGAGAGTATGGCAGAGATTAAAAGCATGCTAACAACCAATACAAAGATGATTTTTATCACCGCTGGTATGGGAGGAGGTACCGGTACAGGAGCTGCGCCAATAATAGCGAGAATGGCAAAAGATCTTGATATTTTAACTGTTGGTATTGTTACGATTCCTTTTCACTTTGAAGGAACCATGCGTAACGAACAAGCTCAAATTGGTGTAGAAAATTTACGTCAAAATGTAGATAGTTTGGTTGTTATTAATAACAATAAATTACGTGATGTATACGGAAATCTTGGCTTTAAAGCTGGGTTTTCAAAAGCAGATGAGGTGCTGGCCACTGCAGCGCGTGGGATTGCAGAGGTAATTACACATCATTACACACAAAATATTGATTTACGTGACGCTAAAACAGTGTTGTCTAACAGTGGTACTGCCATTATGGGTAGTGCAACGTCAAGTGGTGCAAATCGTGCACAAATTGCCATTAATAAAGCACTAGATTCCCCTCTTTTAAATGATAACAAGATAGCGGGAGCTAAAAATGTATTGTTACTTATTGTTTCTGGTACCGAAGAGATAACCATAGATGAGATTGGAGAAATAAGTGATCATATCCAGACAGAGGCTGGTCATGGAGCCAATATTATTATGGGTGTTGGTGATGATGAAACACTAGATGGATCTGTTTCTATTACCGTTATTGCGACAGGATTTGATGCAGAGCAGCAAAATGAAATCACCAATACGGAGACTAAAAAAATTATTCATACCCTTGGCGATGAGGCTAAGGCGCAACTAGACCTAACTCCTAATGTAACGGCAACACAAGTTGTATTGCCACCGCAAACCAAAAGAGATGTTGCTACAAGTGAGGTTTCACAGGAGCCCATTATAGTGCACACACTCTTTGAAGAAGAGGAGCAAGAGCCAGAGGCGTTTCAACAAGTTGCACCACAAACCCAACAAGAGCCATTTGAGGGATATATAGCAACTACAGATCTTATCAAGAATATTGATGTAGAGTCTAACCTGGTTGACATACATTTTCTTGCAGAGTTTGAGCAATTGGTTATCAATGAAATTAGTGTAAACAATTTTGAGGTAATACAGCCAGAGATTGTTTCTCCTAAGGCTGTTGAAGAGACTCAGCCTACTGAAGTTACTGCCCTTGATCAAGATGCAGTTGCTGAGTTTGAAATCAATGATATAGAAGAGGATGTTATCCCTGAAAAGGAAGCTGCTCAAGAACCTATGCTAATGTTTGATATGCCTTTGCATGATAGCCCCCATGAGCAGGATACAGTGGTGCACTCATTAGAAGAGCCGGTTATAGCACAAGAGCAAGAAGAGACAGCTTTAGAAATAGAACTGCAGCCTGAAGTTGTGGCCACTGATGTTGAAGATATTGAGGTAACAGATCACCTAGAGGTGGTTCCTGTTAGTGAGGTTTCTAAAGGCGGAGTGGTAACGCGTTATAGTCTTGATGATTATACGGCCAAAGAAGAAGAACTTACAAGTGCTACTGCAGCCCAAGCGCCTCAGGTTACAGAGGTTTTAGTGGAAGAGGAGCTTGTTTTTGAAACTAAGATTGTGGAGCCAGCCCCACAAGAGAAGGAGCTAGAAAACGCGCCACAAGACCCAATGAATACTCCTATTTCTAAATTACTTCGTGACCGAACAGAGGAGCGTAAGCGTAAGATGAAAGATTTTAACTATAAATTCAGAAACAGCGCCTCAAAGATTGATGATATTGAGAAGCAGCCTGCTTATAAGAGAGCAGGGATTGAGTTAGATGATGTTTCTAGTGAGGTACATCTTTCAAGAACATCAGTGAGTGATGATGATGACGAGATAGAGTTAAGAAGCAACAATAGTTTTTTACACGATAATGTAGATTAATCACAAGGGTATCTCCCCCGAGATTTACTAGTGAACTAAATATTAAAAAACCCATTAATAGCTATTAATGGGTTTTTTATAGACATGACAATTGTAGTTAATTTCCTATCTTCGTGGTCTAATTTTTATACCCATACCTATGAGTTTATCAGCAAAAATTATGGATGCCATGAAAATGGCTATGAAAAGTAAAGACACCCTTGCCCTGCAGGCACTACGTTCTGTGAAGAGTGCTATTTTACTGGCTCAAACCCAAGATGGAGCAAAGCAAGATATTAGCCCTGAGGATGAAATAAAACTACTTCAAAAACTGGTAAAACAGCGCAAAGATAGCGCTGCTATTTTCGCTACTCAAGGACGCTCAGATTTGGCAGATCCAGAACTAGCAGAAGCTGCAGTAATTGAGCAGTTTTTACCACAGCAACTAAGCGAGGCTGAGGTGGCTGCAATGGTAGATGTGGCTATTGAGGCCACAGGTGCAAGCGCTATGGCAGATATGGGTAAGGTAATGGGCATGGTTACAAAACAAGTGTCTGGTAGGGCAGACGGGAAAACCATAAGCACACTTGTAAAGGCACGCCTATCAAATTAAAAAATATAACAATACAGCACCTATAGTATAGGTGTTTTTGGCCTAGTAGTTCAACTGGATAGAATATCAGATTTCGGCTCTGACGGTTGGAGGTTCGAATCCTCTCTGGGTCACCAATAAATAGTTCAAATAAAAAAAACACCAAGCCTCGCTTGCGTGTTTTTTTTATTTGAACCACCCGCCACATAATTCTTTGTTAAAAATAAGCGCCTCTGGCTAGCGGGTGGCAAAGCCTTTTTACCTTTGTAAAAAAAAACTATGCTCAGTAAATTATTTTTAGGATTACTATTAATGTGCTCTCTGCTAAATGTTCAAGATATAGACACATTAAATGCCCCAAAGGACGCCCAATCTTTATATGATATCTCCTTAACAGATATCTCTGGAGCGCCTCTAGATTTAAGCCAATATAAAGGTAAAAAAATACTATTTGTAAACGTAGCCTCCAAGTGTGGGTTTACCTCTCAGTATGATGGTTTGCAGGAGCTTTACAAGACCTATAAAGATAAACTTGTGGTAATAGGGCTGCCTTGCAATCAGTTTGGTGGGCAAGAGCCAGGCACTGCCAAAGAGATAGTTACTTTTTGTAAGGCCAATTACGGGGTAGATTTCCCGCTCTCATCCAAAATTGAGGTAAAAGGGGCCAGCCAACACCCAATCTATAAGTGGCTTACTTCCAAGAGCCAAAATGGGGTGATGGATTCTACAGTAAGGTGGAATTTCCAGAAATATCTGGTAGATGAGAACGGCCAGCTCATTGATTATTTTTACTCAACCACAAAACCAATGAGCAGTAAGATTATAAAATTATTATAATACTAGATATCAACATAAAAAAAGCCTCACGTACTCGTGAGGCTTTTTTTTGTGTAAAATAGGTGTGTGTTTTAAGGTAGCTGGAATAAATCTTCCACCTTGCACTTAATGGTTTTTGCTATTTTTAGGGCCAAAACCGTAGAGGGGATATAAATACCATTTTCTATGGCATTGATACTCTTTCTAGACACCTCTGCCGCCTCAGAGAGTTCTTGCTGGGTGAGATTGGCAGCTTTTCTAAGCTGCTGTAGGTTGTTTAAAAGTTTTTCATGGTCCTTGCCCATGCTTATTGTTTTTCAAACTCTTCAACAGCGCTAGTGAGTTCTTTACCCGTGTTTGGGTACAAGTAACCAGCAATAAGGGTTCCTATACCAATAAGTCCCACCAGGCAGCCAACCCCTTTTAGGATAGATCCTAAAAAAAACACGCCAAAACCAAAAAGGCCCATGCCTACAAAGGTTGTAATCACTCCACTTCTTCTATAATCTATGGGATCTTTTTTTCTTTCTTCAAAAATAGCCATCAGCTTTTCTATTTTATCTGGGTCATTCAAGCTTTTTGAGATCTCTACTGCTGTTTCTCTTTTTTCTTTACCCTCCAGATATTGCCAATAAAAAGCTGCTAGTGGAATGATAATTCCTGTCGCCATTCCTAAAACGGGTATAATAATTTCTGCACTCATAGTCTTGTATTTAAAATGTAACGCAAAGGTAACATTTTAAAGTGTAACTTAAAGGTTACAAATTAATTTATTTTTAAAATGATAAAAAATAGAATCTAAGAAGCTAGCAGCGCTTTAAGATTGGTAATAGTTTTGGTAGGATCTTCAGATTTAAAAACATAGCTACCCGCCACTAGTACATCTGCTCCAGCATCTGCAAGTTGTTTGGCGTTTTTGTTAGTTACTCCACCATCAATTTCTATGATGGTGTTGGCTCCTTTTCGAGTAATTAATTCTTTTAAAGCAATTACTTTGTCATAGGTGTTTTCTATAAAACTTTGGCCGCCAAAACCAGGATTAACGCTCATAAGGCACACAAGGTCTATGTCTTGTATGGTATCTTCTAGAAGTGATATACTTGTATGAGGATTTAAAGCAACTCCAGCTTTCATGCCCTGGGCTTTTATGGCCTGCAGGGTTCTGTGCAAATGTGTACAAGCTTCATAGTGTACCGTTAGTATATCTGCACCTAAGTTTTTAAAGGTTGAAATATACCTGTCTGGATCTACTATCATAAGATGCACATCTATAGTTTTTGTTGCATGTTTTGCAATATCACGCAACACTGGCATTCCAAAAGAAATATTAGGCACAAAAACACCGTCCATGATATCTATATGAAACCAATCTGCATCAGAATTGTTGATCATCTCAATATCACGTTGTAAGTTGGCAAAATCTGCAGCTAAAACTGAAGGGGCTATAAGAGTGTGGCTCATGGTAGTAGTAAAAAAGGTTGTATTAAACGTTGAATTTTTTCTGAGGTACTAACTTTGTTTTCTTTTAAATAGGCGTCTATGGTAGCCAATTGCTCTGCAGTACGTACAATATTAAAGTCTGTGCTGTAGTCAGAGAATAATGCCTTTTGTTTGGGTCTGTTAATAATCTCAAATATTGAATGATGCCTTGGGTCGTTCTTTATTTTATTTTCATACAGTGGTATGATGATGTCTTTATCTCCCTCTAAAACCTGGAAAAAATTACCCAGTTCAAATAGAAGTATGCCAGTTACATTTCTTAGGCTATTGTTGGTGTAGGTTTTATTGTAAATTCCTTCTAGTGCTTCTTTTTCAAGCCCATCAACGGCCTTGCTAGAGTAGCAAATGGTATGAATCATGTTAGTAGGTGTTAATAGTGCCAATATGTTGTTAAAGGTAATAAAAAAAAATCCAGTGTAAGACTCCTTGTTGGCTATCTACTAATTAATCAATACAAGGTTTTTTATAGGCTGTTATTGATACTTGTTACTGAGTATGTTACAATAAAAAAGCGCCTTTCAGTTAAAGAAAGGCGCTTTGCTATTTAATAAAAGAAAAACATGTATTAGTCTCTTTTTCTTCTGTCATCTCTTCTTGGAGGACGACGGTCATTGTTGCGTTCTCTAGGAGCTGGTGCTACGTATCCTTCTGGTTTTTCCATAAGGGCTTTACGAGACACTTTCTCTTTTCTAGTGCGTTTGTCAAGACCAAAGTACTTCACATCAAATACATCACCCATGTTTACCACATCGCTAACGTTTTCTGTGCGTTCCCAAGCTAGCTCAGATACGTGTAATAATACTTCGTTTCCTGGAGCTTCCATATATTCAACAACAGCACCAAAATCTAACATTTTAATTACTTTCACCTCATATGCAGATCCTACAGTAGGCTTAAATGTAATAGAATCAATCTTAGCAAGTACTGCGTCAATTCCTTCTTGACCTGTACCTAGGATTTCAACAATTCCCTCTTCTGTAACTGGATCTTCATTGATAACAATGGTAGTACCCGTTTCTTTTTGAAGTTCTTGAATTACTTTTCCTCCTGGTCCTATAAGTGCGCCAATAAATTCATTAGCGATACGAACACCTACCATTTTTGGAGCGTATTCTTTCACATCTTCTCTTGGAGTAGCAATAGCATCGGTTAATTTTCCTAAAATATGAATACGTCCATCTCTTGCTTGCTTTAAGGCTGCAACAAGAATCTCGTAGCTCAATCCTTTTACTTTAATATCCATCTGGCAAGCTGTAATTCCATCTGCCGTTCCAGTTACTTTAAAGTCCATATCTCCTAGGTGATCTTCATCACCAAGAATATCAGAAAGTACTGCATATTTTCCAGTATCTGCATCAGAGATAAGTCCCATTGCAATACCAGAAACTGGTTTTTTCATTTGGATACCTGCATCCATCATTGCCATGGTACCAGCACATACTGTTGCCATAGATGAAGAACCGTTAGATTCTAACACCTCAGACACTACACGTACTGTGTAGGGACAATCCTCAGGAATCATTCCTTTTAAACCACGCTGTGCAAGGTTACCATGTCCAACTTCTCTACGAGAGGTTCCACGAATAGGTCTTGCTTCTCCAGTACAAAAAGGAGGGAAGTTATAATGTAAGTAAAAGCTTTCTTCTCCCTCGTAAGATGGCATATCAATTTTATTTGCATCTCTAGAGGTTCCTAGCGTTACTGTAGCTAGTGCCTGTGTTTCTCCACGAGTAAACACTGCAGAACCGTGTACAGATGGCAAGTAATCAATCTCACACCAGATATCACGTATTTCGTCAGTCTTACGACCATCTAGACGTAACCCTTCGTTTACAGTAAGATCACGAACAGCTGCTTTTTCTGCCTTGCGGTAGTAGTCAGAAACTAGCCCGCCAAACTCTTCCATTTCTTCTTCTGTGAATGAAGCTTTTACTTCTTCCTTGATCTCTGCAAATGCAGCGCCACGTTCTTTTTTGGTAGATCCAGCTTTTGCAACTGCATATACTTTATCGTAAGCCATGTCATGCACTCTTTTTACAAGCGCTTCATTATCTGGCTCTTCTTCGTAATCACGTACTTCTTTTTTACCAAAAGCTTCGGCAAGTCTAAGTTGTGCAGCAATCTGAACTTTAATAGCCTCATGAGCAAACTTAATGGCTTCAATCATTTCTTCTTCAGAAATCTCGTCCATTTCACCTTCTACCATCATTACAGAATCTGCAGAGGCTCCAATCATCATATCGATGTCAGACTCTTCCAATTGTGCTCTTGTAGGGTTTATAACAAACTCACCATTGATGCGTCCAACTCTAGCCTCAGAGATAGCACATTCAAAAGGGAAATCTGATAGTTGGATTGCTGCAGATGCAGCAAGTCCTGCCATTGCATCTGGCATAACATCATCATCATGAGACATTAACTGTATCATCACCTGCGTTTCTGCGCTGTAGTTTTTCGGGAATAATGGACGTAATACACGATCCACTAAACGCATCGTTAATACTTCACCATCACTTGGGCGTGCTTCTCTTTTGAAGAATCCACCAGGATAACGTCCTGCTGCTGCAAACTTCTCTCTGTAATCAACGGTTAGGGGTAAAAAGGGTAGATCTTTTTGCTCGTAGTTAGAAACTACTGTACAAAGCATCATACATTTTCCAGACTGTACCACGACAGATCCGTGCGCCTGTTTTGCTAATTTTCCAGTTTCGATAGTAATCTCTCTACCGTCACCAAGGTCAATGACCTCTTTAAATACTTTAGGTATCATATTTTTCATTTATGATGCGCACCTGCGCATCGTTAATTTGGCCAAGGTTTGATTTTCAAACCAAGTGTTGTTGTGTTGTGTGTGGTTTGACCAATGAAAAACTAAAGGGTAGCCTTTTCAGTACTTAAATATAATAAAAAAGTAAGGGGCTCACTGAGCCCCTTGCATAGATTACTTACGTAATCCTAATTCTTTTACAATTGCTCTGTAGCGTAAAATGTCTTTTTTCATTAGATAGTCTAATAAAGAACGACGCTTACCTACAAGCATCACTAGAGAACGCTCAGTGTTGTAATCTTTGTGATTTGCTTTCAAATGCCCCGTAAGGTGTTGAATTCTGTAAGTGAATAATGCAATTTGAGCTTCTGTGTTACCAGTGTCTTTTGCAGATTTTCCGTGCTTTGCGAAAATCTCTTGTTTTTCTTTTGGATCTAAATACATGCTAATATTTTTGTAAATGATTTTTATGTATGAATTATGTGTATCATAATTCGGGTGCAAAAATAGTAAAATTCAATGATATGGCATTGTTTGATAGCATATTATTTAAAAAACCTGAGACCCTACTTTTTTTAATGTTCTTACAATAGCTCAAAAAAGCCTAAAGGGTTACTAAAACAAAAACTCCCTTCTATTGTTTAAATAGAAAGGAGTTTATGATATAGTGTTGATTGCTCTTAAAAATACGCTAGAATTTTCTTATGCTGTTTTTTCGCGCAGTGGTTTGTTTTGAACTAAATCTAGGTATAAATTAATCTTACGTTTCATGTCTTTACGGTGTGAAATGAAATCTAAAAACCCATGTTCTAAAACAAATTCTGCACTTTGAAAACCATCTGGCAGGTCTTTACCCGTTGTGTCTTTTACAACACGAGGTCCTGCAAAACCAATTAAGGCACCTGGCTCACTTATGTTAATATCACCAAGCATAGCAAAAGATGCTGTTGTTCCTCCTGTTGTTGGATCTGTACATAAAGATACGTAGGGTATCCCTGCATCTGCCAATTGCGCAAGCTTTGCACTAGTTTTAGCCAGTTGCATGAGTGATAAAGCAGCTTCCATCATCCTAGCACCACCACTTTTACTTATAAGTAAAAAAGGAGTTTTGGTTTTTAAAGCATGATCTGCAGCACGTGCTATTTTTTCTCCAACAACGCTACCCATAGAACCTCCAATAAAACTAAAGTCCATACATGCAATCACTAAGTTTTGCCCCATAGATTTTCCTACCGCCGTTCGTACAGCATCATTTAAACCTGTTTTCTTTTGAGCATCTTTAAGCCTGTCTACATATTTCTTTTTGTCTTCAAACTTTAAAGGATCTTTAGAGGTAAGATCACTGTCTAGTTCTTTAAATTTATTGTTGTCAAATAAAATCTCAAAATATTCTTTACTACCAATACGCACATGGTACCCATCTTCTGGACTCACATAGAAGTTTTTTTCTAACTCTTCTGCGTCTACTATTTTTCCAGTTGGAGATTTGTACCACAATCCTTTTGGTACATCTTTTTTATCCTCGGTAAGGGTATTGATTCCTTTTTTTGTTCTTTTAAACCAAGCCATATTGTAGTGTGTTTAAAACGTATTGTTATGAAATTTTGATTATAATGTGTTCACATTATTAAGGTCTTCAAAGGCCTTTGTAAGACGTTTTTTGAATGTTAGTTCTGCCCCACGCATCCATTTTCTTGGATCGTAATATTTTTTATTTGGGATATCTCCACCATCTGGATTTCCAATTTGAGTTCTAAGGTACTCAATGTTTTTGGTCATGTAATCACGAGGCCCTTCTGTAAAAGCAAATTGAAGATCTGTGTCAATATTCATCTTTACAACTCCATACCCAATAGCCTCACGAATTTCTTCAACAGTAGATCCACTTCCTCCATGAAATACAAAATCTACAGGATTTGAACCTGTTCCAAATTTTTCTTGAACAAATTCCTGAGAATTTTTTAAGATTTTTGGGGTTAGTTTTACATTTCCGGGTTTGTATACACCGTGTACATTACCAAAAGCAGCTGCAATAGTAAACTGGTCGCTTACTTTCATTAATTCTTCATAGGCATAAGCCACTTCTTCTGGTTGTGTGTATAGCTTTGACACATCTACATCACTATTATCAACACCATCTTCTTCTCCTCCTGTAATACCAAGTTCAATCTCTAAGGTCATACCTATTTTGCACATACGAGCTAGATACTCTTTGCAAATAGCAATGTTCTCTTCAATAGGTTCTTCACTAAGATCAATCATGTGAGAGCTGTAAAGAGGTTTTCCAGTTTCTTTAAAGTGCTGTTCTCCAGCATCTAAAAGTCCGTCAATCCAAGGCAATAATTTTTTTGCACAGTGGTCTGTATGTAAAATTACTGTTGCTCCGTATAACTCTGCTAGTTGGTGTACATGCTTTGCGCCTGCAATTCCTCCAGCAATAGCAGCTTGGTGATTATCATTAGACAATCCTTTACCTGCATTAAACAAACATCCTCCATTAGAGAATTGAATGTTGACAGGAGCGTTTAACTCAGCGGCAGTTTCCATTACTGCATTTACACTACTATTTCCTACAACATTTACTGCTGGCATAGCAAATCCTTTTTCTTTAGCATATGCATGGATTGCTTGAATTTCTTTTCCAGAAGCAACTCCTGGTTTTATTGTATGTGACATAAGATTGTTTAAAATTTAAAGCAAAAATAATGAATTTAAGTTATAATTAACAGTCAATCCTAGTGCATTTATTTCTCTTTTTGAAGGATGGCTTTACTAGCGGGGGCAACCCCTTTATGAACTAGTTTTTAGAAAAATAAATTTTGAAATTTTTCTCAAGCTCTACCCCAATTTCTAATCCTCTAGAAAGGATAATTGATTCCGATATTAAAAACAGCATTGGCAAAGTTACTTTCTTTGAACCACCTGTTTGACTCAGAGAGTGCTGGGTTGTGTATTTTAAAACCGGTATCTAGTCTAGCTACAAAAAAACCAAAATCATATCTTAGGCCCAGACCACTTGCAAGGGCAAGCTCTTTTAAATCTTCCAAGCCACTAAATTTAAGTGATTCGTCTTTTACATTATCCAGTGCATTCCAGATATTTCCACCATCTATAAATAGTGCTCCTTTAAAGGCTCCTAAAATAGGGAAGCGGTATTCTAGGTTAAAGGCAAGCTTGAAGTTTGCTTCGTTAAACTCAAATAGGCTGCCGCTAGATCCTGGACCAAGATCATAGGGTCTCCAACCTCTATTATCATTAGCTCCACCTGCAAAATAACTTCTTGTAAAGGGGATACTTTCGCTATTTCCGTAAGGAACCGCTATACCGCCAAAGGCACGAATGGCCAGTACATAATCGTTAGAGACCTGCCAGTGTTTAATAAATTCTGCTTCTACTTTTGCATATTGAGAAAAAACAACACCTAGGGTTTCATAATTTTCATTATTGTTTTTTTCGAGTCCAAGAATGTTTGAAATACCCGAGAGTATTTCTCCAGCTGTTTCAAGTTTCCAACGAAGTCTTGAGAAGTTTTTGTCAAATATATTCTCTCTCGTATCTTGTGTCCAGGTAAAATTTGTCGCAAAAATAAGATTGTTTTCTGTTAATCTAGCCTCGCGTTGTATCACACTAAAAAGGGTGTTGGTTTGATCTTGATCCAGCGGATAGGCTCCTTGAGCACTATTGTTTAAAAACGTATCTATGCCCGAGGGGATTCCTAATTGGATTTCATTGTCTTGAGAGATAGAATACAGCGAAGGGTCTATGGTTCCTGGATTGGAGTTCTCAATATCTTGCGCAATTTCATTTGCTTGATTGTAGGAGTTGGTGTAGATGTTGAAGTAGTTACTCGTATTGAGGTTCCTGACAAATTGCACGTTAAACAAATCAAAACTATTGGTTCTGGTTTTTGATGGACGCCAATTGTAATTATAAATACCACTTAGGCTTTGCCTGTCTAGTCCTATATTATTTTGTGCGTTAAACCCAAGACTAATATTTGTGGTTGGCGCCATGTACTTTGGGATCCATCTATCTACGTTAATAGGAAGCATAACTCGAGGAATAGAGAGTTTTGAGGTAACACCAAATTCTGAAATATTAAAAAAGCTATTATTATCTGCAACATCTTTTGAGGCTCCCAGTGAGCCATTTCCAGATATTTGTAAAATTTCAGCTCCTTTAAAAACATTTCTTAAAAACAATGAGCCTTTAAAACCAATTCCTACTTGCTGAATGGTAGAGGTGAAGGTATCAAAACTCGCATCTAGGGTTGCTTTTTTTCTAGGGGTTAAAAAAATAGTACTCACCAAGCTTTGATGAGATAGATCTCTTGGGTCTTCTGCGTAGGTTATGTTTGGGTATTTAAAAACTTTTAAATCACTAAGTTGGTTGTAGGTTAGATTTCTGTCTACATCTCTATATATGTTGTTGGGTAAAATAGCAATGGCATCTGTAATGGCCTTTGGGTTGTATTTTAGTTTGTCGTAACTAAATAATGTGTAGCCATTGTAGCGAACAGAATCTTGAAACTTCCTTCCTTGGTTGGCAAACGAGTAATCTGTTATGATTTTCACATCATTTACTTTATAGACTTTAAAAGGCACTGTTTTGGAAGTGTCATTAACTTCAATAGTACGCTGGGGTATGATGTAGGTAATGTTAACTTTATTGCCTGTGTTAACTGTATCTGCCTCAAAATTTATATAGTCTCTATCAAAGTTATATAAGCCAGAGTTTCGTAGTTGCACATTAATACGCTCTCGCTCGTTCTCAAAATCTGCCGCAGCATACTGAGTTGCTTTTTTTATAAAGGTATTGTTTTTAGTGGCCTGAATGATGGAGTCTATAATTGGAGAGGCAATTTTCTGTTCAATATTATTTACAAAATAAGGCTCTTTTAGTGTTACATTATAGGTGATCTCTGCCCTGCTGGCTTTGCGCTTATTTTTTGTAACATCATAACCTACCTTTACATTAAACCATCCTTTTTTTGCATACCACTGCTTGATGCGCTCTTGTGATTTTTTTGTTTTTGTTTCATTGATTATCTCTGGAGCATCTCCAGATTTTTTTAACCATTGGTTAAAACCTACGTAGTAGTTTCCTAGTTCGTTTAGTTGTTTTTTGGAAAGCAGACGTATTAATCTTTGTTCTCTTTTGGTTTTTTTTTCAAGCCAAGTAGTAAAAGTACTATCTGGCTGTTGGTCTGCAAGATTGTATAAATGAAGCCCTGCAGGAATACCAATTAAAGGTATCTTAGTATTAGGACGCTGGGTTAATTGGCTAAACACCCCAAAGTCATCTACTTTTTGTCCATCTACCTCAATGGTATTTTTTGTGAGTAAAAGTTGATCTTGAGTTACATTTTTAACTGCATTACAAGACCCTAGGAGTATCGTAATTCCTAAAATTAATGATATTTTTGTAATGCCTAATTCCAAATGTGTTGAAAGGGTCAAGAGGGTTGTTTATCTAATAATCAAAAATACTATAATTTGATAAGTAAAGGTCAAATAAAACTAATAACGAGTTTGCAGCAAAAAAAGTACCGTAACAAAGAGGGTCTTTTTATTGCAGAAGGAGCAAAGGTTATAGGTGAGCTTTTAAGCCAAGGGCTTGTTCTTCATAGCCATTACCATACAAATCCGCAGGCTCATGATTCTGGTATTCAAGAAATTTCAGAAGTGCTGCTTCAAAAAATTAGTTGTTTAAAAACTGCCAACACCTCCTTGGCTACCTTTAAAATACCAGCGCCAAAACCGCTTTTAGCCAATGGGTTAACCCTTGTTGTAGACGCCGTTAGGGATCCAGGAAATTTAGGCACCATAATTAGACTCTGTGATTGGTTTGGAGTTACCCAATTGGTATGTTCTCAAGATACTGTAGACTGCTATAACCCAAAGGTTGTTCAAGCTACTATGGGTTCTATAGCTAGAGTTTCAGTCCATTACTTGGATATAAACCAATACCTAAAACAAGCCAAACTGCCAGTATATACAGCCACAATGGATGGAGAGAATGTGTATGACACTGCCTTGGCAAGTGACGCAATACTAATTATGGGTAATGAGGCAAATGGGGTTTCTCAGAAAATAAAAGCCCTTTCTACCCATCAAATTGCTATTCCGCAATTTGGTGTGTTGCATGCTACAGAGAGTTTGAATGTGGCCTCTGCCACAGCAATACTCCTAAGTGAGTTTGCACGTACTACTGAAATGTAAAATTAATAAACATCCCCCGAGAATTAATAGCGCTGAGGTTTGAGGTGTAGGTACTCAATGGGTTGTTATCTGGCACCAGTTCATTGCTAGTTGCAAATACGCCCCTAATCGTTGGTGTGAATTTGAAGAAATATAGATAGATGTCTACTCCAAAGCCAAGCTCAAAATAGTTTGTGATGCGTGTGGTTCTAAATTGTCCTAAACTATTGTCTTCAGGGTTTTTCTCGTTACTTGATAGATTTAAAGATGTAGAGACCCCGCCAATTATAAAAGGCTTCCAGTTATTAAGCCTCTTGGTGCTAAATTTTAGCAATAATGGTACATGGATATAGGTAGATTTAACCTCCCGCAGCGCGGCTATTTCATCTCCAATTCTTGGAAAAACAAGGTTTCTTTGGGTAAAATAAATTCCTGGCTCTAGCCTAAGGTTAATGTATTTACTGATGCGCATATCTCCAATAAGCCCCACATTAAAACCTGTAGTTGGTTCAACAATGACGTCTGTATTGGTGTTGCCCAGCTCATCGTTGTACTCAATTTTAAAATCATAGCTGTTAAAGCCTAAAAAATAACCCCAAGTTAAAAATTTGGCATCAAAGGTTTCTAGGTTAGACAAGCGCTCACTGCTAAATAGTTGCGCTTGAGCACTTTGAGTGAGCAGTCCTAGGGCCAGAAGTATTATTAGTTTTTTCATACTATTTTGTAGCGCTATAAATGGTGGCTACACCAAAAGTTTGTGGTTTGTGTTGTACCTCTATAAACCCGGTTTTTCTTAAAATATTGTTTAATGCTTCTCCGTAAGGAAAAACAGAGGCGCTTTCACTCAAGTAATTGTAAGCTACTTTATCTTTACTAAATAAAGTGCCCACTAAAGGTAAAATGTTTTTACTGTACAAATGGTATCCTTGTTTGAAAGGAAACTTTTTTGGCACAGAGGTTTCTAAGATAATAAATAGGCCACCCTTTTTTAATACACGTAGTATTTCAGAAAGACCTTTTTCTAAATTTTCAAAATTTCGCACTCCAAAAGATACCGTTATCACATCGAAGCTATTATCCTCAAAAGGCATAGCCTCTCCATCTCCCTTAATAAAATCTACTTTTGCCTGCAAAACCGTATTGTTTACTTTTTTACGTGCCATTGAGAGCATGCCCTCAGAGAGATCAAAACCTATGATTTTTTTTGCAGTAATGTGTTTGGCAAATTCTATGGCCAAATCTCCGGTACCTGTAGCAACATCTAGTATGCTATCAGGGGTATGATTTTTTGCCATTTGCAGCACCTTACGGCGCCATTTTAAGTCTGTACCTAAAGATATGACTCTGTTAAGATTGTCATACTTATTTGATATGGTGTCAAACATTTGTTCTACCTGCTCTTTTTTATTGAGGGTAGAATCTTTGTATGGAGTTACTTTTTTTTGTGTTGTCATTTCGGGTGCAAAAATAGCATTTTTTATTGTTACATTTTTTCAATTTTTTAAAACCACATTAAAATAAATCATCATGTAAAAGCCCTTATTTGGTTGTTAGTTGATTTTCAAAATAGAAGATACCATCTGCAGAAGCCTTTGTGATTTAAAAATTCAATACATTTGCACCTTATTTCTAATTACTGTTATGAAAATTATTATCGCCGGCGCAGGTGAAGTAGGGTTCCATTTGGCAAAACTATTGTCTTTTGAGTCTCAGGATATCACATTAATTGATACCCATAGAGATTCCTTGTCATATGCAGACACCCATCTAGATATTCGTGTTGTTCGCGGAGATGCCACCTCAATTAAGGTCTTGGAAAACAGCAATGTTATTGACACAGATTTGGTCATTGCTGTAACTTCCTCAGAGACTACAAATATCACTGTTTGCGTTTTGGCCAAACAATTAGGCGCAAAGAGGACCATAGCTAGAATTTCAAACACAGAATTTATAGATCGTAAAGATGAGGTTGGTTTCACTAAATTTGGAATCGATGAGTTAATTTCTCCAGAATCTTTGGCTGCCAATGAAATAGAGTTGCTACTCAATCAAAGTGCTTTTAACGACACCTATGAGTTTGAGGGTGGCGCTTTAACTATGATTGGTCTACATTTAAACCGTACCAACAGTTTTATAGACAAAACAGTTAAAGAGGTGGCGAGCGTATTTCCTAATTTAAAATACGTGCCTATAGCCATGCAGCGTTATGGTACTCAATACACCATTATACCCAGAGGTGATACTCAATTTAAAGAAGGAGATCAAGTTTATTTTATAACCACCAAAGAAGGTGTTGATGAAATCTACGAGCTTACCGGAAAAGAGCGGCACGAGATTAGAAATGTTATGATTTTGGGAGGGAGTAACATTGGGTATAAAACAGCCAGTGATTTATGTAAAAATAGATTTAACGTAAAGCTTATCGAAAACGATAAGGAAAAGGCTTTTGAAATTGCCGATGACATCCCAAGTTGCCTAGTTATTAACGGTGATGGAAGAAATGTAGAGCTACTCTTAGAGGAGGATGTTCAAGACATGGATGCTTTTATTTCCGTAACAGGAAATAGTGAAACCAATATCATGTCTTGTTTGGTAGCGAAATCTAAAGGGGTTAAAAAAACAATTGCCCTTGTAGAGAATATGGACTACTTTCAGTTGTCTCACTCTATAGGTATTGATACTCTAATCAATAAAAAATTACTAGCAGCCAACAATATCTTTAGATACATACGTAAAGGAGAGGTTGTTGCTATGACCAAGCTTAACAACATGAATGCAGAGTTGTTGGAGTTTGTGGTAACACCCTCTTCTAATGTTACAAACAAGATCATACGCGATATTGATATTCCTCGCTCTGCCATAATTGGTGGTGTGGTAAGAGATGGTGAAGGGCAAATTGCGCTGGGTGATTTTAAAATCCAAAGCGGTGATCGTGTTGTTGTTTGTTGCCAGCCGCAATCTATAAGTAAAGTAGAAAAACTCTTTGTGTAATGAGTTTTTTAAAACAGGTAAATCATAAAATTATTGCACATATCATGGGCCTACTCCTAGCGGTAAATGGCTGTTTTATGTTAATTGCCTCTATAATGAGCGCCGTCTACAACGATGGTGTGCTTCAGCAAATGTTACTCTCAGGGCTAGTTACTCTGGCAACAGGAGGCTTAGTAATGTTTTTAACCCGCGCGCATAAAAAAGAACTACACAAAAGAGACGGATATATTGTTGTGGCAATGGGCTGGGTGATTATGTCTTTGGCCGGCACACTGCCGTATTTGTTTACAGGCGCAATACCCTCATTTACCAATGCTTTTTTTGAAACCATGAGTGGCTATTCTACAACGGGAGCTAGTATTTTAAATGATGTAGAGAGCCTCCCAAAGGGTATTTTGTTTTGGAGAAGTATTACTCACTGGATAGGCGGCATGGGTATTATTGTTTTGGCTGTTGCTATATTACCTTTACTAGGTATTGGAGGAATGCAATTGTTTGCTGCAGAGGCTCCAGGTCCTGGAGGAGATAAGTTACATCCAAGAATTACAGACACTGCAAAACGATTGTGGCTCATATACGTGGGTTATACAGCTGCAGAAACTTTATTGTTAAGCCTTGCAGGTATGAGCTTTTTTGATGCAATCAATCATTCATTGAGCACGCTGAGTACGGGTGGTTTTTCTACTAAAAATGCTAGTATAGCTCACTGGAATGACACCCCACTTATACAGTACATAATTATGTTTTTTATGTTTCTGGCAGGTACTAATTTTGTACTGAGTTACTTTGCATTTAAGCTCAAGTTTTCTAAAATAATTCGTGATGAGGAGTTTAAAGCCTACTCATTTTTACTTATTATCCTTACGGCTATTTTTGCTGCCGTTATCTACTTTAAAGTTGATCTTAGCGCTAGTAGTATTGTGCACCCTATGGTGTGGGGAGAGTTGGAAGCAAGTGTTCGCCATGGCTTATTTCAGATATTAGCCATTGTTACCACTACAGGTTTTGTGACCTCAGATTATGCTATCTGGACTCCTATTTTGACCATATCTTTATTTGGTTTAATGTTTTTGGGTGGATCTTCTGGGTCTACCTCTGGAGGGATTAAAATTGTACGGCATTTAATTATGATTAAAAACGGAGTTTTAGAGTTTAAACGTACCCTGCACCCTAATGCAATTTTACCAGTACGTTATAACACAAAAGCTGTACAGCAGCCTATTGTTTTTAATATTCTTGGGTTTTTTATATTGTACATGTTGTCCTTTATTGTTGGTGTGATTGTTTTTTCTGTGCTCGGGCTTGACTTTAAAACGGCCCTTGGTGCTGCAGCATCAACCCTTGGTAATGTAGGTCCAGCTCTAGGGGATCTTGGTCCTGTGCATACCTATGCAGATTTGCCAGCATTGGCAAAATTATGGGCTACTTTTTTAATGTTAATTGGAAGGCTTGAACTCTTTACAGTACTTATTTTATTTACACCTTTTTTCTGGAGAACACGATAGGGCTAGTCATTAAAGGAAATAATTTCTATCTCCACGCGCCTGTCATTGGTGCTTCTTCTGCCAAGTGGTTGCCTAAAGGCCATGCCTTTATAACTCATTCTGTTTTTGTTAATTCCTTTTTTAATAAGGTAGTTGTAAACGTATTGAGCCCTTGCCTCACTTAAGTTTTTCTTTCCTGTTCTTAGATTTGTAAAATCTATTCCTGGGTTATCAGGGTCTCCACAACAAATATGGCCAATAAGCTTAAAAGTCATGTTTGGGTATTGTTGTAAAAAAGTAAGAAGTTTTTTTAGAGATTTTTTGCTCTCATTTAGCATGATATCTCTGTCTTGATAGAACCTAATACCTTCAATTGTGATTTTGTCTCCTGCTCTAAATACTTTTGCATATTCAGGGGCAATACCACTTTGAGTGGGTTTTAAGACAATCTCTCCAGCTACTTTTACATGGTATTTTTTAAGGTGAATAAAAATATCTACCCGTCTGTTGGTTTTTGAATCACTATCCAACTCACCATATCCCTGAGAAGAAATAATGGTAAACTCACGCAAGTTTTTAGTCACATTTGCTGCTCTACTTTTAGAAAGCGTTAAGTTATAGTCTTCTTTGCCAACTGTATTGGTGTAGCCTTTAATATGAACATCTAGCTTGTCTTTGTTGTGTATTTGTTTTATGCTGTCAAGAATAAAGATATGTTCTTGTGTAAGCTGTGCTTTGTCATTTTCAAAATACAATGAAAACTGCATCTGATCTTCTTGCGCCCACAAAAAAGGAGCACAAAATATGCATATATATGAAAGTAAAAGTTTCATGAGCAGATATTATCAGTACCTAAATGTACTAAAATATAAAGACTTGCCTTGCTAGAGGTGGAAATCTATGTGTTTTACTGCGCCCTAAAGTGCAATCTCTTTGTATGGATTAAGCAGTGTGTGTTTCAGCCAAATGACTCAAATCTATTTCATTAATTTCTTTTCCCGTTGAGAGTGTTATCAGGCTTTGAACATTCCCTAAATAGGGCAAAAGGGTGAGTTTTGTGATTATAAAAGTCTCGTAGGCCTCTATGTCTTCAACAATTAATTTGAGCAGGTAATCAAAGGTGCCACTAACCCTATGGCACTCTACAACTTCTGGAAAATCATTCACTTTTTTAACAAATTTTTCTAAATAAGTGCGTGTGTGCCCTTGCAGCGTTATGGCAACAAAGACTGTTTGTTTAAGCCCTAGTTTTTTTTGATTTAACCTGGCAGAATACCCCTTTATGTATCCTTCACGCTCAAGTTTTTTAATGCGTTCAAAAACAGGAGTTGTAGATCTCTTTAAATCCTCAGCAAGACTCTTTACGGTTCTATTAGAGTCTTTTTGTAGTGCCTTTAGGATGGCAACATCTGTTGTATCAAGTTTCATTTGCTATTTATTCCGTTATTTTGCCGTAAAAATAGAATAAATATTATGTTTTTTGTAATATTTAAGAATAAAACACCAATTATTAACTTTAAGGCAGGTAATACGCATTATTTAAATTGCATTTTTTGTATTTTTATACATTATATAAGATAGAAGTGGTATGACAGAAACTGCATTTAATATGCCTAAAATGGGCGAAAGTATAACCCAGGGCACCATACTTAATTGGTTGGTAGAAGAAGGTGCCGCTTTCCAAGAAGGTGATATTCTTGTTGAAATTGCCACAGATAAGGTAGATAATGAAGTGCCTGCTCCAAGCTCAGGAGTGATGATTTCTCATAAGGCTGCTGTCAATGATATTGTTCAAGTAGGGCAAACCATTGCTTTGTTGTCATTATCTAATGAAGTAGCTGCTGCTAAAATCCTTACAGACACTCCCCAGAAAAATTTAATTAAAAGTGGTAAAACCACTAAAAAACCCTTAGCTGCTAAAGGTATTTTAAAGGTAAACGACAACGTTTTTATTTCCCCCCTAGTAGATAGTATGGCTAGAAAACATCACATTAGCTATCAAGAGCTAGCCTGTATTTCAGGTAGTGGCCTAGATGGGCGTTTGCGTAAAACAGATATTACAAGTTATATAAAAGCGGGGAGGCCTTTTCAGTTTGGGCAACTAGAAACCAAAAACCAGGGGTATAGTATTCCCGATTTAAAATTTGATAAAGGTAGTGGCAAGGTCATACCCATGGACCGCATGCGAGAAATGATTGCAGACCATATGGTGTACAGTAAGCATACCTCTCCTCATGTAACTGCTTATGTTGAGGCAGATCTAACTAATATGGTTGCATGGCGAAATACAAATAAGGAGCTATTTCTAAAGACCCATGGAGAGAAGCTAACCTTTACACCGCTATTTATAGAGGCAGTCGCAAATGCTATCAAGGATTTCCCGATGATAAATGCATCCCTCGACGGAAAAAACATTATAGTAAAACAGGATATAAATATTGGAATGGCAACAGCGCTGCCCTCTGGAAATTTAATTGTTCCAGTGGTTAAAAATGCAGACAAGAAAGACTTAAAAACCCTTGCTGGATCTATTAATGAGCTGGCACAAAAGTCTCGTTCTGGAAATTTAAAGGCAGATGATATCAAAGGAGGTAGCTTTACCATTAGTAATGTAGGAACCTTCGGTAGTTTGATGGGAACCCCTATTATTAACCAGCCAGAAGCAGCAATTTTAGCGACAGGAATTATAAAAAAACGCGCCGAGGTAATAGAGAAACCCCAGGGTGATACTATCGAAATACGAAGCATGATGTATCTATCTCTATCCTTTGATCACAGAATTGTAGATGGGCATCTTGCAGGCTCTTTTTTAAAGCGTATTGCCGACAACATGGAAAACTTTGATATAAACCGCTCTTTTTAGATTCTTAGGTCAAGCCTATGAGCAACCCCATAAAACACACAAACACAATAATATATTTTTGAATAGTATAGCATGAAAATCACCAAAGATTTAATTTTAGAAGCGTTTAAAAACCTAGTCACTGCAAAAGCAATGACCCAGGTGTATGAAGATAATTTTAAAGTTGTTTCAAAGTATGTACATGCTACATCTCGTGGTCATGAAGTGATACAAACAGCTCTTGGTATGCAGTTAATGCCTCAAGATTATTTGTTTCCATACTACCGTGATGATGCGATGCTACTCTCCATAGGCATGACTCCCTATGAGTTGATGCTCCAGGTGTTGGCAAAAAAAGACGATCCATTCTCTGGTGGTAGAACCTACTACTGTCATCCCAGTTTAAGAGATGATGACAAACCTAAAATACCCCACCAAAGTAGTGCCACTGGTATGCAAGCTATACCAGCCACTGGAGTAGCGATGGGTTTTTGGTATAAAGAGGCAGAGAAGCTTTCTAGCTATAAACCAAAAGAAGCCCCGGTGGTAGTTTGCTCTTTAGGTGATGCGAGTGTAACAGAGGGTGAAATTGCAGAAGCCTTCCAGATGGCTGCTTTAAAACAATTGCCTATTTTGTATTTAGTACAAGATAATGGTTGGGATATTTCTGCCAATGCTGCAGAAACTAGAGCTCAAAATGCTGCCCAGTACGCTGCAGGATTTCATGGTCTAGAGGCCATCTCCATAGACGGAACAGATTTCGAGCAAAGTTACAAAACAATCAAAGAGGTGCTTGAGAAAATCAGAACCCAGCGACGCCCGTTTTTAATACATGCCAAGGTTCCTTTATTAAATCACCACACCTCTGGTGTGCGCATGGAGTTTTATAGAGATGATTTGGAGCAGGCAAAATCTGAGGATCCGTATCCTAAAATGCTTGCACTACTGCTGCAGCAGGGGGCCACTAAGGCCGAAATACAAACTATAGAATCTGATATCGAGAGCCGCGTTCAACAGGCCCTGAGCAGCGCGCTATCCGCTGAAGATCCTTCTGCTGAAGATTTATTTACCCATGATTTTGCCCCAACACCAATAACACAAGAAGTAGGGGAGCGTACCCCAAAAGGAGCAGATAAAGTGGTGATGGTAGATTGCGCATTGTTTGCCATTGAAGAACTAATGGCAAAGCATCCAGAGTGTTTGTTGTATGGGCAAGATGTTGGAGGAAGACTTGGCGGTGTGTTTAGAGAAGCCGCAACCTTAGCCCAAAAATTTGGTGATAACAGGGTGTTTAATACAGCCATTCAAGAAGCCTTTATTGTAGGGTCTACCGTGGGGATGAGCGCTGTTGGCCTAAAGCCAATTGTTGAGGTGCAATTTGCAGATTATTTGTGGCCAGGACTTAATCAATTATTTACAGAAGTATCACGAAGTTGTTATCTCTCTAATGGAAAATGGCCTGTATCAATGATACTCAGAGTGCCTATTGGCGCCTATGGTAGTGGCGGCCCGTATCACTCCTCTTCTATGGAGAGTGTGGTAAGTAACATAAGAGGATTAAAAATAGCCTACCCAAGTAACGGTGCAGATTTAAAAGGGCTTATAAAAGCAGCCTATTACGATCCAAATCCTGTGGTTATTTTTGAGCATAAAGGTTTGTATTGGTCTAAAGTGCCAGGAACACAAGGAGCAACAAGTGTAGAGCCTAGCGAAGATTACATGCTTCCCTTTGGGAAGGCTTGGGTACTGCAAGAAATTTGGAAAAAAGAGGAAGATGAGACTTTGTCTATTATTACCTACGGTATGGGAGTACACTGGGCAATAAATGCTACTGCGGCACTTGGTCTTCAGGATGTTGTAGAGATTGTAGATCTGCGCACGCTACATCCTCTAGATTACGATACTGTTTTTGCCTCTGTAAACAAATGCGGTAAGTGTTTGGTGGTTACAGAAGAGCCAAGTGAAAATAGTTTTAGTAGAGCTTTGCAAGGACGTATCCAGGAAGAATGTTTCCAGTCTTTGGATGCTCCCGTGATGATCATTGGTTCTGAGAATATGCCAGCCATACCACTCAACAGCGTATTAGAGCAAACAATGATACCCTCTACAGAAAAAGTACAAGAAAAAATTATTGAAATTTTAAACTATTAAAGATATTGCCCTAAGGGTATATTTAGGTTATTTCTTTCTGTAAGGATCTTCTTCACTACTTGTGATTCCTAGGGCCTTATACACAAAATCGAAAGTAGATAACAGCTCTGGCTGGCCATCAACAATGGCAATGTTGTGCTCAAAATGCGCACTTGGTTTTCCGTCTTGGGTCACAATGGTCCAGCCATCTTTAAGTTGTTTGATACGGCGTGTACCAAGGTTAATCATTGGTTCTATGGCAACGGTCATACCTTCTATAAATTTTTTACCACGACCTCTACGGCCATAATTAGGCATTTCTGGATCTTCGTGCATGGTTTTACCAAGCCCGTGTCCTACCAATTCTCTCACAACGCCATACCCATGGCTTTCGCAGTAGTTTTGGATAGCAAAACCCACATCGCCAACGCGGTTTCCAGCTTTTAACTCCTGTATACCAACATAGAGAGATTCTTTAGTCACTTGAAGTAATTTTTTTGTTTCTTGGGCTACTTCACCTACCTCAAAAGTGTAGGCATGATCTCCATAAAAGCCGTGCTTTATTGCGCCACAATCTATACTAACAATATCACCTTCTTTTAGTGGGACGTCTGTAGGGAGTCCATGAACAATTGCCTCGTTTACACTAGTTAAAAGTGTAGAGGGGCAGTCATACAAGCCTAAAAATCCAGGAACCGCATCTTGCTCGCGTATATAGGCTTCTGCCATGGTGTTTAACTCATTGGTAGTTACACCCACCTTTACCTCTGTGGCTAGCATTCCTAATGTTCTTGAAACAACTAACGCAGCTTCTCTCATTAGTTCTATTTCTTCTCTAGATTTTGTAATAATCATAGTACCTGTTAAAAGTTAAACCAACCTTTTTTCTTGCTTGGCTTTTGGGGGCTTAGTTCCCCGATAATTTCTTGGTAAATTTCTCCCCAGCTTTTCATGCCTCCAATATTTCTATCGTCAATAAAAATATCTGCATTTATTTTTCGGCTGTAGGAGGTGTCATAATCTTCCTCAGGAAAACTCATATTTATCGCATAAAAAGTAATACCGTGTTTTTTGCAAAATGCAACTGCCTGGTCAAGTTCTTTACCTCTTCTGTAGGTCCACAAGATTACCCTATGTCTATTTTCTTGTAATTTTTTAATAGTTTCAAACGCAAAGATAAGGGGCTTTCCAATTTTTGGATAGGCATTTTCTACAATGGTGCCGTCAAAATCTATGGCTATAGTAAGGGTGTCTTTCATGTTAACTAGTTACTGTTTGACTTGGTAAAATTACAAAGAAAATTACCACCAGAGCTTATTATTCTGCGTATGCTGGCGTGTATGCTTTATTTGTAACAATGGTAAGGATATCTTCTTCAAGGGTTGCTGTTTGAGCATATTCAACAAAACGACCTATTTCTTGTTCTTGCTTGTAAAAAATAAAAGTAGGCACATAGGCAATATCAAGCTCTTTTTCATAGCCCTGTGGGGTATCTTTATCATGAGATACAGCGACCATCTCTATGCGCTCTTCATTGATACCAATACTCTTTACTATTTTGTAAAAATGCGGAACTTCACGCTGGCTATCCTCACACCAAGTGCCCATAAAAGCTTTGATGTACACACCTGTAAGCTCTTTTTTAAGCTCAATTAATGTAATGGAGTCTGGGGTGTATGCCTTGAAATTTTCAGACATCCAAGGAAATAAACTATCATTTTTAAAATCTGCGTAGCGCACCTTTCCTAGTAGCATTTTTTCACCCTCATTTTCTGGGTCTGCTACAAGTTTATCGCTAATGTAGTTTTCTTGGGTATTTTCTGTAATAGTTTGCTGGGTTTTTTGTGTCTGGTCTTTACATGAGAGTAGGCTCAAACAGGCAAAGGCTATCAATACTGTTTTTGTGTTTAAATAGTTCATCTTTAAGAATTTTTTATACTAATGATTTTTGTGTCATCTGCTTTGGCTGGGCAACGCCCATGATGTGCAGTATTGTAGGTGCAATATCTCCTAGAACACCGTCATCCACATTTTTTATCTCTGGATCTACCACAATAAGCGGTACAGGGTTTATGGTGTGGGCCGTATTTGGTGAGCCATCTGGATTGCACATGGTCTCGCTATTACCGTGATCTGCGATGATAATGGTGGTATACCCATGAGCAAGAGCCGCTTCTGTAATTTTTTTGGCGCAAGCATCTACCACCTCACAGGCTTTTGTGGCTGCCTTTAAATCTCCAGTGTGGCCAACCATATCAGGATTAGCAAAATTCAAACAAATAAAATCTGCAGATGCTGCCTTGATTTCTGGAAGTATGCTGTCTGTAATTTCATAGGCGCTCATTTGGGGTTTTAAATCATAGGTAGCAACCTTTGGTGAGGGACATAAGATTCTTTTTTCACCGGCAAAAGGAGCTTCTCTTCCTCCATTAAAGAAAAAAGTTACATGAGGGTATTTTTCTGTCTCGGCAATGCGTATTTGGGTTTTGTTGTTTTTTTCTAATACCTCTCCAAGGGTTTGGGTGATATTTTCTTTGTTGTAAATTACCTCTATATCTTTAAAAGAAGCATCATAATTTGTAAGGGTTACAAAATGTAAAGGCAGTTTTTTCATGCCATACTCTTCAAAATCTTGCTGGCTTAACACTTGGGTAAGTTGCCTGGTGCGGTCTGTCCTAAAATTAAAGAAAATAACAACATCGTCTTTTTTGATAGTTGCAACAGGTGCATCGTCTTTGGTTACAACTAGAGGCTCCATAAACTCATCCGTAATTCCTGTTTGGTAGCTTTTTTCTATGCTCTTTGAAATGTTAGTGGTTGGCGTACCTTTGCCGCTGCACAATAAGTCATAGGCTTTTTTTACACGCTCCCAACGGGTGTCTCTATCCATGGCAAAGTAGCGCCCAATTACACTTGCAATACGCCCGGTTGTTTGTTGCATGTAGTCTTGTAAATGCGCTATGTGTTGTATGCCAGATTTTGGATCTACATCGCGCCCATCTGTAAAGGCATGCAGAAAAACGTTTTCTAATTTTTGATCACTAGCAGCCTTTAAAATTCCTTTTATATGGTCAAGGTGAGAATGTACCCCGCCATCAGAGACAAGCCCAAGTAAATGAATGTTTTTATTGTTGGTTTTGGCATAGGCAAAAGCTTTTTGCAACACTTTTTCATCCTTAAGAGTGTCTTGTGCTATTGCCAAATTAATTTTTGCCAAATCTTGATATACAATTCTACCAGCGCCAAGGTTCATGTGTCCTACCTCGCTGTTGCCCATTTGCCCATCAGGAAGGCCAACATGCGCGCCGTGTGTTAATAGATTTGCGTGGGCATATTTTTTTATTGCAGCATCCATAAAGGGAGTTTCTGCCTTTGCCGGGGCAGAGATACTAGGATCTTGTGTGTTACCCCATCCATCCAGGATAAGTAATATGACTTTTTTATTCATGGTGTAAAGATAGGGAGTAATTAACGATTACAAAACCGCTGGGGGTTTCAATAAATTTTAAAGAACAACCATTTTTTAGCTCTGTTTCCCCACCAATTTAAAGCAGTTCAGGATTAATGTCCAAAATATGTTCTTGTACATACTTGGCAATAAAGCCGTCATTAAAGTGCTCGCTACCCATTATTTTTTCCTGCTGTAGGATGCTTTTTAAATCAAGCTTTTTATAGGCCATCAGCATTGGTTTTGATATGGGTTTGTAACTAAAGTGCCACGGCTCATGAGAAAACCCTTTTCTGTTTTCATCTTTTGTATACACCTCATAAAATCCATAGCTGTTTGCATTTTGGGTAAGCCAAACTTTCATATCACAAAATTGGCCATTGCCATAAAAGTGTTTTTCTTGCAACACACTAGAGGGTCTTGCACCTGTATTTGCCTGTATAATATCAATATCTGTACCCCAGTGATGTCTTGATGTTCCTGGAATGGTAGAGTATTCTATGATTTTTGAAAGTGCCTGTTTTGGAGACAAGCCTTGCCCGGTAAAGCGTTTGTACTTGCCTTCAAATATTTCTTTTTGACGCTCAAAGCTTCTGTAAGCAGAGACAACTTCAATGCTTATGTTATCCTTTGCCGCTGCAGCTTTCATCTCTAAAAATGCAGCTTTGGTTTGTTTGTGCATTTTTTGTCTGTAAGAATTTCCAATAATCTCAGGATTTCCTTTCCCGATGAGCTGCGCTAGGGTGAACCTATCTTGCACGGCGCCAAGGGCAAGGTGCGGTATGGTAAAAAGCCCTATACTGCAAATTCCTGTGAGATGTAAAAAGTCTTTCCGTTTCATGTATCTGTTGTCTTAAACTCGCGTTTGTTTAAATATACTATTTCTTGTTACAATACTACACTAGAGGCTCAAAATAGCTCCTGTTTCAAGCAAGTAAGGCTCTTTCCCTTTCTCAAAAATACGCGCACTAGGGTTTCCTTTTAAAGTAATAGTATCTCCAATAACCTCAAGCCAACTACCCTCTGGCAGGCCAACTACGGCTGTGGTGTTTTGGGTGTGGTACTCTTTAATTCTGGTGGCTCTAGACTCTCCCATATGCGTAGTTTTTGGGTCTGGTTCTATGTAATGCGCATTAATATTAAAAGGGAGTACACCCAAGGTATTAAAAGATGACGGGTATACAATAGGCATGTCATTGGTGTTTTGCATGGTGATACCGCAAATATTACTACCAGCACTTGTCCCAAGATATGGAGCGCCGTCAATAATTGCTTTTCTGATGGGGGCAAGTAGTTTATTGTCATGTAATTGCTGGACCAATAAAAAAGTATTTCCGCCACCTGTAAAAATTCCTTGTGCGTTTTCTATAGCCTGTATAGGGTTTTTAAACGTATGTATCCCCCGCAGATCTTTACCAATGTTTTTGAATGCTTTGGCGGCAATTTTGGTGTAATTTTCATGGCTAATGCCTCCAGGTCTTGCATAGGGTATAAATAAAACCTCTTGCGCATCTCTAAATAGTATTTCAAGCTCCTGCTGCAAATACTCTAGATAGTTGCCTTTATAAAGGGTTGAGGTGCTGGCAATAATTAGTTTTTTCATTGGTAGTTCGTTTGAGTATAAAGGTACACAATGTGTTATTATATTTTGTGGTCCCTTGCCCAACTCTACTGTTAATAAATTATATATTTGAAGTCTGAAAATTCCTGTAAAAATAAAAATGAATGTCATTAAAAGCTATTTTAGCTTGCTTTGTTTGTGTTTTTTCACCTCTACGACAGCGCAAATTATATTGTTAGAAGGGAGAGTGACAAACCCAGATGAGGTGGAAAACATTCATGTTCTAAATACAACATCAAGATATAATTCTATAACAGATCAAGAAGGGAAGTTTATTATAGAAGCCAGACGATATGACACCTTGGTTTTTTCTGGAATAAAGTACTTTTCAAAAAAGGTAGTGGTTACAGATAAAATGTATGCTCAAAAGCACCTTACCGTTTCTCTTATTATTTTATTGAATGAGCTGGACGAAGTGTTCCTTGGAAATACCCTCTCTGGAGATTTATTAAAAGACGTTGGGTCCATAAACACCAATGAGGACTTTAATTTTGATGATGTTGGTATTCCAGGATTTAAAGGCAAGCCGCAGGAAAAGATTCCTAATTTGGTGGGTCAGGTTATCACGCCATTATCTGTAGATGTTGAGGCGTTGTATAAACACATTACAGGGTATTATAAAACATTAAAAAAGATGCGTAAATGGCGATCTGAGGATTACCTTGCTACAGAAATATTAACCTACTACACTGCCTCCTTTTTTCTTGATGCCTTCGGGATTCCAGAAAACAGGACCTATGATTTTATAATGCTTTGCATAGAAAGCTCAGATATTGAGAAAGATTTTAAAATTAAAAATTACAATGGTGTGCTCACGATCTTTAAGGAGAAATTTCCAGACTATGTATACCAGTTAAGCCTTATAAAAAAAGAAAACTAATATTTTTATCATCTTTTATAATTAAAGCAGCAAAAAACAATACTATTGCTTTAAGTACATCACATTACAATTATAGCATTTATGAGATTTTTAAAGGTTTTTATTTTAGCGGTAGTTTTTCCAGTACTCATGGGAGCTGCTGTTCATAAATTTTATGCAAGCACCACTACAATAGAGTATGTGCCCCAGGAGCAGTCTCTGCAAATTATTACAGAAATTTTTACTGACGATATTCAGCTAGCATTAACAAAGCGAAACCTAAAGCAGGTACATCTCGATTCCAAAAAGCAGACCCCCGCAGATGTATTATTACTGCGAGACTATGTTTTTAAAAAACTAGTGGTTTTTGTGAACGGTACAAAACGAGAGTACAATTATATAGGACTGCAATATGATGTAGACAGAGTAAAATTGTATCTAGAAATAACAAATGTATCGGCTCTGGAGCAGATAGAAATTGAAAATAAAATATTGTTTGACACCTTTGAGGATCAACAAAATATCATACATATTAAAACCCCTGAAAAAAGACGCAGTCTTGTTTTGGACAAAGAAAATCCTAAAGGATTGTTAAATTTTAAATAACACGCAGTATACGCCTCATATTAGGCTATTTTTGAAAACTATATTTAACCAAAAAACACCATGAAATTAATTAAATTTTTATCATTTATTTTAATAATGTCTTCTGCAGGTTTTGCCAACGCGCAAGATACAGAAGCCACCCAACAAGAGCGTAAAACAGGACACCTCAATAACAACCGCTTCAAGCAGTTGTATCAAGAGTTCTCTTCACCAAACCAGTACAGATCTGCCTCTGGAGCTCCAGGACCAGCGTATTACCAGCAGCAAGCAGACTATAAGATGGATATTGTATTGGATGATGATAAAGCAGTCCTTTACGGTACAGAAACAATTACCTATACTAATAACTCTCCAGATGTTTTAGAGTATCTGTGGGTACAGCTAGACCAAAATGTTCGCGCTTCAGATTCAAAAACTTCTTTGATTGAGGCAAACGGAGCTGCTCCTGCACAGCAGGCAAGTTCGTTTGTGAACAGTTACATGGGAGAAGCCTTTGATGGAGGTTTTAAAATAGACTATGTTAGAGACCGCAAAGGAAACAACCTTTCATACACTATTAATCGTACCATGATGCGTATCGATATGCCTGAGGCAATGTCTCCAGGAGATAGCTATTCTTTTGATATAAAGTGGTGGTATAATATTGTAAACCATACCATAGATAGAGCCCGTAGTGGGTATGAAGTATTTGATGATGGCAATAAAGGATATGTTATAGCACAGTTTTTTCCTCGCATGGCAGTGTATAGTGATGTAGAAGGATGGCAAAATAGCCAGTTCTGGGGTCGTGATGAGTTTGCATTACCTTTTGGAGATTATGATGTAAGTATTACCGTTCCTGCAGATCACACCATGGATGCCACGGGTGTTCTTACCAACAGAAAAGATGTGTTTTCTAAAACAATGATGAATCGTTACAACAAGGCAAAACAATCGTATGAAACTCCTGTTGTAATTGTAACACAAGAAGAGGCAGAGGCTGCTTCAAAAACAAATGTAAAAGCAACCAAAACTTGGAAGTACAAGGCAGAGAATGTTCGTGATTATGGTTTTGCAACCTCAAGACGTTACATCTGGGATATGATGGCTGTTAAAATTGGAGCAAAAGATGTAATGGCTGTGTCTTTATATCCACCAGAAGGAAATCCTTTATGGGAAGATTTTTCAACCATAGTTGTGGCTAGTACGTTAAAGTCTTACTCTAGAATGAGTTTTGACTATCCGTATCATAAAGCAATTTCAGTACATGCAAAAGGACAAGGAATGGAATACCCAATGATTTGCTGGAACTACGGTCGTCCAGACGCTGAGGGTAACTACAGTGAACGTGTAAAATACGGTATGATGAGTGTTATTATTCATGAAGTTGGTCATAACTATTTCCCGATGATTGTAAACAGTGATGAGCGCCAATGGACATGGATGGATGAAGGTCTAAATACCTTTGTGCAGTATGTTGCTGAACAAGATTTTGGAGAATGGTATCCAGATGCGATAGCTCCTAATAAAGCATATCCATCACGTCGTGGACCTGCCAAAAAAATAGTGAATTACATGGGAGGTGACCAAGATTTTATTGCACCCATAATGACAAAAGGATTAAACACTTATAACTTTGGAGCTAACGCATATTCTAAGCCTGCAACTGGGCTTAATATTTTACGTGAGACCATTATGGGGCGTGATTTGTTTGATCATGCATTTAGAACCTATTCTCAACGTTGGATGTTTAAACACCCAACCCCAGAAGATTTCTTCCGTACCATGGAAGATGCCTCTGCTGTAGATTTGGATTGGTTTTGGAGAGCTTGGTTTTACAGCACAGACTACACAGATATTGGAGTAAAAGACGTAAAGAAATACTATGTAAGCTCAAAAATGAACAAGCAAGTACGAGAAATGATTGAAGCTCGTGGTATGAAAGAAAGTGATCTTCCACCACTGGTATATCTAGTTGAAGAAGGCTCAGAAGACTTTGAAGAGGCCATGAAAACTCAAACACTTAATGATGTTACAACATTACAAACCTATATTATGGATAACATTTCTCCAGAAGATAGAGCAAAATTAAAAAACCCTAGCTTTTTCTATGATGTAACCTTTGAGAAGCCAGGAGGAATTCCTATGCCAATCATTGTTGAGTACACTTACAGTGATGGTAGTACAAAACGTGAAACTTTTCCAGCTCAAATCTGGAGAAAAAACGATAAAGAAGTTCGTAAGGTAGTAGCTTCTCAGATGGAGATTGTCAAGATAATGGTAGATCCAGATGAAGAAACTGCAGATATAGATACAAACAATAACGCTTGGCCAAAGCGTAAAAAACTAGGAGAGTTTAAAGACTTTAAAGATAAAGTTAAAAACTAGGCAACTCTAAATTTTTAAAATGCCAATATAAACCCGCTACAAAACATGTAGCGGGTTTTGTGTTTTAGTACTCTTTTGATAGAAAACTTCTAGGTGTCTTTGGATTTAATTTGAAATTCTCAATTTAAAATTCTCAAATCTCCCTATCTTTGTGGTATGATACAGCCTCATTTATTATTCATTAGCGGTGTAGAAATAGCGTTTATTTTGGTTTTTGTTCTCCTTATTTTTGGTGCAGATAAAATTCCTGAAATTGCTCGCGGCCTAGGTAAAGGGCTTCGCCAAGTAAAAGATGCAACCAATGATATTAAATCTGAAATTAGCAAGAGTGCAGATAAACAGGGTGTAAATCTTGATGTTACCAAGGATATTGGCAAAAATGTATCCAAAAACCTAAAGCAAATAAAAGATGATGTTGAAGACTTTGGAGGTTCCATCAAACGCAACCTTTAATGCTTTCCTTTTTAAGATATTGGGATCAAGACCTTCTTGTTTGGCTCAATAATCTTGGCAATGAACCCTATGACGCTTTTTGGATATTTGTCACTCAAATAGAAAGTTGGACACCACTTTTTCTATATTTTATTGGTATAGTGCTTTATTACCATAAAGGTAAAAAGGGAGCTATTTTGCTACTGGGTGGTATTGTCACTTTTTTAGTTACACTTGCCATCACAGATCTTACAAAAACCTATGTAGCACGTATAAGACCAAATAATCTAGCCACGCTTTCTGATTTGCTTCGTGTGTTAAAAACTCCAACAAGCTATAGTTTCTTTTCAGGGCATGCCTCCTCAAGTTTTTGCATTGTTGTTTTTCTTGTTCTTTGTGTCAGAAAGTTTAATCTGTGGGTGTATTTGGCTTTTATGTGGCCTATACTCTTTGCAGCAAGCAGAATCTATGTAGGAGTTCACTATCCAAGTGATATTGCAGTAGGGGCGCTCGTTGGAAGTTTTTTGGCTGTTTTAGGCTATAGATGCTCAGCGTATCTTGCCAAAAAAGTATAGCAAACAATTATTGTATTTTTAAACTAGGGTTATTTTACTCTAGAGATGGTGAGGCCGTCTCTAATGGGTAGTAACACTGTTTCTAGTTTTGGGTGCTCTTTTAGTATTTTATTATACTGTAGTAGTGCTTTTGTATCTATGTCTTTGGGGTTTACTTTTTCTACGACTTTGCCACTCCAAAGTACATTGTCACTTAAAATAACCGCCCCAGATGTAAGCTTTGGTACTAAAAGTTCTAGGTAGGTTTTATAATTACTCTTGTCTGCATCAATAAACACCAAATCAAAAGATGTTGTAAGCTCAGGGATAATATTCACTGCATTACCGGTGTGTTGTATAATTTGGCTGCCATATCCTGATGCATCAAAATATTTACGTTGTATGTCATACAACTCTTCATTAATATCTATAGTGTCAAGCGTTCCATTTGCTTGCATACCTTCTGCAAGACACAAGGCTGCGTACCCTGTAAAGGTTCCAATTTCTAGAATATTTTTTGGGTGTATTAACTTAGATATCATACTTAACACGCGCCCTTGGTAATGGCCACTGCTCATTCTAGGAGCTAATACTTTTTGCCAAGTTTCACGGGTGAGCTGCTGCAATAATTCTGGCTCATCCCCAGAATGGTCTATAGCGTACTGATCAATATGTTCTGGTAGAAAATGCACTCAATATTTTTTGTTAGGAGTTGCCCAATATTCTGTTCACTAATTTTTGTTTCATCTCGGGGTTCTCTCCACATAGCCATTGTATTACATTGTCTTCCCAGATAGCATCACATTGGGTAGGGGTAAGAATTTTTCTTTCCATAGCTAGGTCTAAAATCTTTCCAGGGTATGAGGATTGTTGCTCACTCTCCATCTCACCCAAAGGGTAGGGGTCGTCAAGACCCATAACTACTTGTTGGGATCCTTGATTTCTAACAAGTAACTCAAGACCTCCGGTGTCATGAACCAGGGTGTCAAAGAAAATGTTTTTATGTCCTACAGATTTTCTTGGGTGTTCTTTCCCTTCAAATAAATCTGGTCTTCCATCAAAGCCTTGTATGCGTCTTCCTAGATTCATTTGTGCTAATTGCCCGCCATGGGCGAAGCAAGTACGCATGTTTGGGAATTTATCTGCATACCCATTGAGTGTTAAAAAGTGATAGGCATCTGCACATTGTGCAAGCATCCATATTAAATGAAAACGCCAAGAGGTATTCTCTAGTTTAATAAACTTCTCACCATCATAAGGGTGTATTTCAATAGCTAGGTTGTATTTATTGGCCAGCTCAAATATGGGTTCGTTTTCTTCATCAAAAATACATCGCCAAGTGCCAATGGTGTCCATGTAATGGGTTGGCAGGCATAATAACTGCATCCCTAATTCTTCTACACAGCGTTCAATTTCCCAACAAGCACCTCTTACAAAACCTGGGTGTACCACAAATCCAGTGGTAAATTTCGATGGATGGTCTTTTTGTACCTTGGCATTAAAATCATTCTGAAAACGCAATGCTTGTTTCATTTCCTCTACACGTAGGCCATTTCCGTAGAGCTGAGAAAGATTAAGCACCACTGCGTGATCAATCTTATTGTGCTCCATCCACGCCAGTTTTTCGTCTAAGAAAAAACTAGAATCTGTCACTGGGCGGCTCCAGTCTTTCTGCAACATAAATTTTCGGTCTTTATCTACCCAAAATATACCTTTGTCTTTCATAAACTGAGGAATGTCCTCTGGATATGGAAGTAGGTGTGAATGACCGTTAATGCGTAGTTTTCTTTTGCTCATGATCGCGTGTGTGAGAAATTATTTTGATAGGTTCAAGTTACAAACTTTTTGTTCTTCCGCCATCAACAGGTAAATTAATACCATTTATATAACCAGCAGCAGGGCTCGCTAAAAATGCAATTGCATCTGCAACTTCTTCTGGTTTTGCAAAACGCTTGGCAGGGACAATACTTTTCATAAAAGCAGTAGCTTTTTCCTGTGAGCCATCAAAACGCTTGGCGGCATTACTAATAATACTAGCCAATCTATCTGTTGCGGTAAAACCTGGTAATACATTGTTAACAGTAATACCATATTGCCCAAGTTCATTAGCCATTGTTTTACTCCAACTAGCTACAGCCCCTCGAACGGTGTTACTAACTCCCAAACCATCAATAGGTTGTTTGACAGAGGTAGAAATTACATTTATAATACGTCCATACCCGTCTTGTTTCATTGCTGGAACCAACCCTTGCACTAAGATTTGATTGCATTCTAGGTGCATGGAAAAAGCGTTTATAAACTCTGAGGTATCTGCACTAAAAATAGGTCCGCCTTTTGGACCTCCTGTATTGTTTAATAAAATATGATAGTTTGTTTTTGATACCGCCGCAGTTACTTGCTCTTTCAATTGTGCTGGATTTGTAAAATCTGCTACCAAGTATGTATGTGTTTGATTGTCTTGTGATGGCAGTAGGGCAAGTGTTGCTTGAAGCTTCTGCTTATTTCTAGCTACTAGCGTAATGCTTGCTCCCATAGCGGCCATTTGTATTGCTGTGGCTTTTCCTATGCCTGCTGTGGCTCCACAGATCATGGCATTTTTATTTTTTAAATCTAAATTCATAGTCTTTATGGTATCTCTGGTGTTATATGTTCAATTATATATTTCCTTGATAAGAAATACAAACGTTTTTTGCTTCTGTGAAAAAATTCAAGGCCTCAAAGCCACCTTCTCTTCCTACTCCACTTTGTTTAACTCCACCAAAGGGTGTTCGCAAATCTCGGTTAAGCCATGTGTTTACCCAAACAATTCCTGCTTGAATATCATTAGAGAGGCGCATGGTTCTGTCAATATTACTAGTCCAAAGGGTTGCCGATAGGCCGTATTTTACATCATTTGCAAGTTTTAGGGCTTCTGTCTCTGTTTTAAACGACATGAGGGTAACCACTGGGCCAAAAATTTCTTCTTGGTTTACACGGCATTGGTTGTCTTGTATTTCAATTACCGTAGGTTGCAAATAATACCCCTTTTCACTACCCGCAACATTTACAGGCTTACCTCCATATAAAATAGTTCCATTTTCCTGCTTGGCTATTTCAATGTAAGATTGTACTTTCTCCATATGAGATTTTGACACAAGCGCACCAATATTGGTGTCTATATCAAAGGGATTGCCCACTTTTAATGCAGCAACTTTTGCTACAAAGTCTTTTTTAAATTGTTCAAAAATTGTTTCCTCTACATATATCCTGCTGCCACACAAACATATTTGTCCTTGGTTAGCAAAAGAAGATTTTACGGTTACCGAAAGCATTTTTTCATAATCACAATCTGCAAAGATGAGGTTGGGGTTTTTCCCACCTAGCTCTAAGGAAAGCTTTTTAAACATAGGAGCTGCAGTCCTGGCTATATGCGCTCCAGTTTGGGTGCCACCTGTAAAAGATATTGCTTTAATATCTGGGTGGGCTACAATGGCCTGCCCTGTGGAAGGGCCAGTTCCTTGTACGATGTTTAATACCCCAGGCGGAAGTCCCGCCTTGGTGCATATATCACCTAGCATATAAGCTGTCATGGGAGTTACCTCACTTGGTTTTGCGACCACACAATTTCCTGCGGCTAGAGCAGGAGCAATTTTCCAGGTAAATAGATACAAAGGTAGATTCCAAGGAGAAATACATCCCACAACACCAATGGGTTGTCTTAGGGTGTAGTTCATTGTGTTTAATCCAACACTTTGATGCGCCTGGCTTGCATACTGGGTTATGGCATTTCCAAAAAATCTAAAATTAGCACTTGCTCTAGGAATATCTATCGCGGTAGCCAAGGAAAGCGGTTTACCGTTGTCTTTTGCTTCTGCCTGAGCTAATACAGCTAGATTTTCCTGGATAAGATCTGCTATTTTTAGTAATATTTTACTTCTATATTCTATGGTTGTATTTGACCACCCTGGGTAAGCAGCCTGGGCAGCGGTGTAGGCATTTGCTACATCTTGTTTGTTTGAATCTGGAATTTGAGCATACACACTACCATCACTTGGATTGTAATTATCTATCCACGTGCCAGAAGCGGCATCGCAGTAGGTTCCGTTTATGTAATTTTTTAAATAGTCCATAAGTCCAAGATGTTATTTTTAAAATCCAGTGGTATGCTATAATTAACTTAATCTATAAATTTTATAGTGGTTTGTAGGCTGTTACTTTAATTTCTATAACAAGATGTGGGTGTGGTAATTGGTGTACGGCAACCGTAGTTCTTGCAGGGCCAGTTTCTTTACTGAAAAACTCTCCATAAACCTCATTATAGCCTCCAAAATCATTCATGTTTACCAAAAAACTACCTACATCAACAACATCCTCCATGCTTGCATTTTCTGAGGCAAGTACATCTTTTATGTTGTTTAAAACAGCTCTGGTTTGCTGTTTTATATCCAAAAAAATAGTGCCCATTTCGTCTATTTTATTGGCTCCTGCAATGGTGTTGTCTGGCAAGCGAGAACTGGTTCCGCTGACAAATAAAAAATCACCTGCTCTTTTAATATGTGGATATGCACCTCTTGGTGTTGCTTTTCCTGCTACTAATTTTCCCATAATGTATTATAATTTTCCCGCACCTTCACTTACTTGAAGCAGGGCGTTTGTTTGTTGTTGTACTAATGTTAATTTCTCTTGCGTTTGCATGCTATCGGGAAGTAATCCCTCAGATAAGAGTTTTAAGATTGTTTTATCTTGTGCTCTTCCTCTTGTCATTGCCTGATGGTATGAAATATCTTCATTAAAAGTAACTAAAGAATATTTGCTAGAATACGCTGTAGGGAATTCTCCTTCAAAAGTCATTTCTAATTTACGTTTTTCTTGAAACAATGGGCTTGCCGTGTGCTCTTTCATTTCATGGAAATTATCTAAGGCCAAATTGGCAATTGCATCGGTGTCTTTTCTGCGTGTTTTTTCATACTCAGATAAGACTGTTTTCCAATCTCCCTGATGTTTGTCTAGTATTTCGTCAAACACAAAAACATCTTCAAAACTAGCATTCATGCCTTGACCATAAAAGGGCACAATTGCGTGAGCTGCATCTCCAAGCAAGACAACTTTTTCATAACAGTGCCAAGGAGAACACCTTATGGTGCCCAGAGGTCCTGTAGGGTTGTCAAAAAACTCTGTAACTAGATTTGGCATAAGTGCAATAGCATCAGGATATTCTTGGGTGAAATATTCCTGGACCATTTCTGGAGTTGTTAAGTTATCAAAACAATATTTTGTATTTGCATAGGGTGCAAACAACGTTACGGTGAAACTACCATCTAAATTAGGTAGGGCAATGAGCATATCTTCTCCGCGCGGCCAAATATGAAGTGCTCCTTTCTCGGTTCTATAACCGCCATCTTTTGTGGCTGGTATGGTGATTTCTTTATACCCATGGGTAAGCCATTGTTGAGAGAAACTAAACAAGAGTTCTCGTTTTTCAAACATAGCCTTTCGCACCACAGAGCCTGCGCCGTCGGTGGCTAAAACAAGATCTCCCTCAAAGGTACTTTCTTGTTTGGTGTTGTAGTCTGTAAAAGTAGCAGTCCCTTTTTCAAGGTCTATAGCTGTACAACCTTTGTTGAAAATTAGTTCAACATTTGGCATCTCTTCTGCCTTATCTAGTAACAACATGTTTAATCCTGGGCGTGAAATTGAATTTATATATTCTCCATCTCTTCCGCTGTAATTACTCATAAAGGTGTTGCCTTTTTGGTCATGAATCATGCGGCCATACATTGGGATGCATAATTCTAGGGCCTGCTCTTCAACACCTGCAAGGCGCAATGCTTTCAGGCCACGATCACTAAGAGATAAGTTGATGGAACGTCCAGCATCTTGAGTAACATCACGAAGATCTGGGCGCTTTTCTACCAGTTGCACTTGATATCCTCTTTGTGCCATACGCAGCGCCAATAAGCTACCACATAGTCCTGCTCCAATAATTAGTAATTTTTGATTACTGTTTTCCATGTTATAATATACTTTTTAATCGTGTTACAAATTCAAATACATCTTCATAGCTGTTGTATAAAGGTGCCGGGGCAACTCGAATAACATTGGGCTCCCTCCAATCACTAATAACACCAGCTTGTGTTAGTTTTGTATGCAATGCTTTGTCTGCGTTTTTAACCTGTATGCTTAGTTGGCAACCTCGCTCTTGTTTATTTCTTGGAGTGATGATATGAATATCATCGTTATCTAATTCATCTAATAAGAATTCAAGATACCCAGTTAATGTCTCGCTTTTTGCTCTTAAATTTTTAAAACCTGCCTGTTTAAAAGTATCTAAACTGGCCCGTATGGCAGCCATTGACAAAATTGGTGGATTGCTAAGTTGCCAGCCCTCTGCGCCGGGTAGGGCGTCAAACTCATGACGCATATTAAAGCGTGTTTCTTTATTGTGCCCCCACCAACCAGCAAATCGATTGAGCTGTTTGTTGTTTTGGTGGCGCTCATGAACAAAACAGCCTCCCAAAGATCCTGGGCCACTGTTTAGGTATTTGTAGGTACACCAAACAGCAAAATCTGCACCTGTATCATGCAAATTGGGTTGAATGTTTCCTGCGCCATGGGCAAGGTCAAAGCCTACAAGGCAATTATGCTTATGCCCTAAGGCAGTAATTTTCTTTAAAGGGAAGTGTTGTCCAGAATAATAATTAGTGCTTCCTATCATCAGAAGGGCTATCTCATCTGCTTGAGTTTCTAAAATTTTCTCAAGGTCTTCATAGCGGCACAAATCTTCACCCTCTCTTGGTTTCCATAAAATAAGACCTTCCTTGGGATCAAAACCATGAAATTTTAACTGGCTTTCCATGGCGTATTTATCACTAGGAAAGGCATCACTCTCCACTACAATTTTATATTTTGTTGCAGTAGGTTGGTAGAAACTTACCATCATTAAATGCAGATTGGTAGTCAAGGTATTCATGACCACCACCTCACTTGGCTTGGCCCCTACAATGTCTGCCATATTTTGAGTCAAAAACTCATGATAGGGTAGCCAAGGGTTTTTTGCGTCTGTATGACCTTCAACGCCATGTTTGCCCCAGTCGTGAAGCTCTTGTTGTATGTAGTCTTTTGTTTTAAGGGGCTGTAACCCTAAAGAGTTTCCGCAGAGATATATCAATTCATTTCCTTTGGTATCAGTGGGGAGTAAAAACTCTTTTCTGAAACTTGAAAGGGGGTCTTTTTTATCACACTGTTGGGCAAAAGCTCTTGAATTTTTAAATATCATAATTAACGAGTAGATTATAGTACCTGTTTGCTAAAAACACAAGGTATTTATAATTGTATAATAACACCTAATGCTAGGTTGTTTGATTTTAGTAAAAATATAGAAAGTATTTCATTACTGCCGCGTTGCAGGAAAATTTAAGAGAAAATAAAGCCTTTGGGTTTTAAATTGCTTGTATGTTATCTTTTTTTTATAAGTAGCGGATACAATTAATGGCTTTGAAATTTCAGAAAAACCCTATATTTACTCCAATTAAAAAAACAAAAACAGGTATGACTAAGGTAAATTTAATAGACAATGGCCCTCTTGTTGTGGTTGGAGAACACACCATCACACATCCAGACGGAAGCCAAGAAGTGAAACCATCAAGAGCATCGTATTGTAGGTGTGAAAAAAGCGCGAATATGCCGTTTTGTGACGGAGCCCATAAAGGATAGTCGTCAAGACACCCTCATTAATTGAATTTCTTTATGGATATAAATTATGGACTTAGATAACGCATTTAACATAAATAAGAAAACCTGGAATGATCGAGTTGCTATTCATGCCCAGAGTGATTTTTACAAACTAGATGCATTTAAAAAAGGGGGCTCTTCTCTAAATAGGTTTGAACTTGAGGCCCTAGGAGATGTCTCAGGAAAATCACTGCTACACTTGCAATGCCACTTTGGGCAAGACACCCTTAGTTTCAGTAGGCTAGGGGCGCGGTGTACAGGAATAGATTTTAGTGAAAAAGCCATAGCATTTGCCCAAAATTTAAATAAAGAACTAGCCCTGGATGCTAGTTTTATTTGCTGTAATGTTTTAGATACTTCAAACAACCTTACAAAAACATTTGATATTGTTTTTACAAGCTATGGCACCATAGGCTGGTTGCCAGATTTGCAGCCTTGGGCAAAGATGATTGCCCAGAGATTAAAACCCGGTGGCATGTTTTATATTGTTGATTTTCATCCCATTGCTTGGATGTTTGATTATAGCGTTTCTCCGCCGGTGATGCGGTATGGTTACGATCAAAAACAGGCTGTCTATGAGCAGTACATGGGTAGTTATGCTGCGCCAAATGCTGCGCTAGAAAGTAAAGAGTATGGCTGGAATCATAGCTTGGGTAGCGTGATTAGTTCTCTCTCTAAAGCTGGGCTTACCATAGACTATCTTGAAGAATACCCAGAGAGTCCTTACAATGTTTTCCCTTTCTTAGAGCAAAGTAAAAATGGCATGTATGAATTGCCAGGGGCAACCTATCCGCTTTTATTTGCAGTCAAGGCTACTAAGTAGTTCTAGGATGCAAAAAGCCTCTAGTGGCCTTTTGTTTTTAATAAATCTGGAAATTTCTTCTGAAATTTTCTCAACCTAGGGATAGATACGTTTTGAATATATGGATTGCTAGGGTGGAGCCTTTCATAGTTTTGATGGTAAGACTCGCCTTTCCAAAACTTTTCAAAAGGAAGTACCTCGGCAGCTACATTGCCCTTGCCCAGGGTTTGTTCTAGCTCTTTAATCTTACTATCTATAATATCTTTTTGAGCCTGGTTTTGATAAAATATAATAGAGCGGTATTGTGAGCCTCTATCTGGGCCTTGCCCATTTACTTGCTCAATGTTTTGTGATCCAAAATAGACGTCCACCAAATCTGAAAAACGAATCTCTTGAGCATTGTAGATGATTTCTACGGCTTCTGCATGACCAGTTCTTCCTGTGTTGCTGGAGGCGTAGGTAGGGTTTTGTGTGTGTCCTCCGCTGTATCCAGAGATAGATTCTTTAACTCCCTTTAAACTCTCATACACAGCCTCAACACACCAAAAACAACCGCTAGCAAAATAAGCGCGATCCAAGCCGTCTATAGCTGCTACTTCTACAGGCATTATGGTTTGTTGCGCTTTTAATACCCTTTGCTGGTTTGTAGTATTGTCTTTAGATTGACAAGATGCACCAGATATCATAAGGATAGCTGCAGTAAAAAATAAGAGAGTTCTTTTCATGTTATAATGTTTTATAATCATAAAACTAAAGTAACAAAAAAAGCCTTCACGATCTGTGAAGGCTTTGTTATTGTTATGCTAAAATTTTCTATTTCATTTTAGAAAATACTTTTTGCATTTTTTCTTTTTCTTGAGTGGCCAATTCCTGGTCAATCAAGATACGTCCACTGTGCTCATCAGTAATGATTTTTTTACGCGCAGCAATCTCCATTTGTACTTGTGGAGGAATGGTAAAGAAAGATCCACCAGAGGCACCTCTTTCTATAGCTACAACCGCCAAACCATTTTTTACATTGGTACGGATGCGTTTGTAAGCTATAACCAGACGGTCTTCGATTTTCTTTTCAAATTTTTCAGATTCTTTGAGTAAAGAAGTTTCTTCTTTCTCTGTCTCAGATAAAATTTCGTCAAGTTCTCCTTGTTTGTGCTTAAGGTGCTCTTCTCTGGCTCCAACACGTTCTTTGGTTTGCTCAACTACTTCTTTTTTCTGCTCGATTTGAGCCTTGAATTCTTTGATGTGCTTTTCGGCTAATTGAATTTCTAATTCTTGAAATTCTACCTCTTTGCTCAAAGCATTGTATTCACGGTTGTTGCGAACCTTATCTTGTTGTGCAGTATATTTTTTTATTAACTCGGTTGAAGATTCAATACCAAGTTTTTTTCCTTTGATACTTTCTTCAATAACCTCAAGGTCTGTAGTTAATTTTTCAAGTCGGGTATTCATCCCTGCTACCTCGTCTTCAAGATCTTGTACTTCAAGAGGAAGTTCCCCTCGTACGTTTTTGATTTCGTCAATGCGAGAATCAATTAGTTGTAGATCATACAAAGCGCGTAGCTTTTCTTCAACAGAAATTTCTTTATTTGTTGCCATACATTAAAAATAGCTAATTGGATTTGTGTTTATTTGCGATAAAACGACTGCAAAATTAGTGATTTTTTTTGTAAGATAGGTATGTAAAAGCTCTTTTGTGTATTGTTCGCTTTCATAATGCCCTATATCTGCTAATAGAATCTTATTTTCTGCAGTGTAAAAGTCATGGTATTTTAGATCAGAGGTTACGTACACATCTGCTCCTTGGGCAATTGCATCGTTAATTGCAAAGCTGCCACTGCCTCCCAAAACGGCAACTTTTTTTATAGGTTTATTTGTTTTTTTTGAATGTCTTATACAATCTGTATTCATTTTTTCTTTTAAATACATTAAAAATGCATCTTCACTCATAGGATTTTCAAGCTCTGCAATCATGCCCATGCCTATGTGTTGGTTTTTGTTGTCAAGAGTTGTTATTTCAAAGGCAACTTCCTCATAAGGATGGGCCCCATGCAAGGCGCTAATTATATTTTTTTCAAGATGCTTTGCAAAAGTCATGGAAATCATAACCTCTGAAGTTGTCTGAGAAACACCTTTGCTTCCTATTACTGGATTGCTGTGCTCATTGCCTTTAAAAGTTGCTGTGCCCTCAGAGATGAAACTGCACTCTTGGTAGTTTCCAATGGTACCACCACCAATACTAAACAGTGCTTTTTTAATACCATCTACCGCCTTTGAGGGTGCGTAGGTAGTTAGTTTTTTGATTGTTTGTTTTTGAGGGATTAAAATCTTTTTATGTACTAATTCAAGGACATTGCATATTTGGGCATTCACCCCTTTAAAGCTATTGTCTAGCGCGGTATGTATTGCAAAAATATGTATGTCATTCTTTATTGCTTTTTGAACTACACGCTCTACATAACTCGCCCCAGTTAGTTTTTTTAATCCCTTAAATAGTATGGGATGAAAGCTTACTATAAGGTTGCATTTTTTTTCTATAGCCTCATCTACAACACTCTCTAAGGTGTCTAGGGTAACAAGTATGCCGGTTACACTAGCTTCTTGGTCTCCAACTAATAACCCCGTGTTATCAAAGTCTTCTGCATATGCCAGTGGAGCAAACTCATCTAGTAATGTTATAACTTCTTTTATTTTCATAACTTTCTTTTTTAGGATTACACATCCTATGCTTTAGGTTGTTATCAATCTCACACTATTTCGTAAATATACTAGAATCTGAGTTGTAATTTATCTCTCTTTTTTCTGAAATTTTAATTTTTAAGAAGCATTTCCCAAACATATTACTACTTTCGTTGCATGAACCGCTTTAGAAAATTATTGTTTCCCTTGGCCATAATATATGGTTGGATAGTTACGGCACGTAATTATTTATATGATAAACAATGGTTTGGTTTTAAAAGTGTTTCTTATAAAAAACCTATCATTAGTGTGGGAAACCTAACAGTTGGTGGTACGGGTAAATCACCAATGATTGAGTTTTTAGTTACTCTGTTAGAAAACAAGCATGATCTTGCCGTTTTAAGCAGAGGGTATGGGCGTAAAACTTCAGGCTATTTGGAGGTTCAAACACATCAGTTAGCCACCCAAACCGGAGATGAGCCAATGCAATTTAAACAGAAGTTTCCTTCTCTGCTAGTAGCAGTTTGTGAGGATAGAAAAACAGGTATAGAAAGATTACTACCCAAAGCAGATGTTATTTTGTTGGATGATGCATTCCAGCATAGAAAAGTAAAGCCAGGGTTTTCTATTTTGTTAACTGCCTTTGATAATTTGTTTTTCGAAGATTATTTTTTGCCTGCAGGTAATTTACGTGAGTCTAGAAAAGGAGCTTCCAGGTCAGATGTAATAGTAGTTACAAAGTGTCCAGATAAGGTGCCTTATGCCAAATTGCAAGAAATTAAGTTTTTGCTAAACTTAGCGTCGCATCAAAAAGTATATTTTTCTAGAATAGGATATGCAGATACAATTTTTGGGGTTAGCGAGAGTTTGCCACTTGCGTATTTAAAAGATAAATCTTTTACCCTTGTAACAGGAATTGCCAATCCCGCTCCTTTGGTTTTATTTTTAAAAGAGCAGGGGTTTTCTTTTTCTCATAAAAAATATGCAGATCATCATCGTTTTTCTGCGTCAGAAATTGCTACCCTACAAAAAGAGGAGTTGATAATAACCACAGAGAAGGATTACATGCGTTTGCAAGCTCCTTTAGGGAAATATGCGCTCTATTATTTGCCTATAAAAACCATTATTTTAAACAAACAAGAAGCGTTTTTTAAAGAAACCATTTTGGAGGCTATTGAGCTTATGAAAGGGTAGGGGTGTTTTGTTTTTTACTTAGTTTGAGAGTGTCGTGTATTTTCTCAAAAAACTCTTCTGGTTTAAAGGGTTTGGGTATAATTTCATTAAATCCTACACGGAAAAACTCATCTAGATTTTCATCAATAGTAACAGCCGTTAATGCTATAATTGGAATCCCTTTATTAAACCCTCGTATTTTTTGAGTGGCTTCAATACCGCTTATCCCTGGCATATGTATATCCATTAACACAACGTCAAAATCATTTTCTTTTACTAGTTGCACAGCGTCAGTTCCGTTGTCTGCTACTTGACATACCATCTTGTTTTTCTCTAAAATTTTCTTGGTAATCATTTGGTTGATTTTATTATCCTCGACCACCAATACGTTTTTACCAACAAGATATTCAAGATCAATAACCTTCTTTTTATCGGTTTTTGATTGTTGCGATACTTTTTCATCTGAAATATCCAGATCTAGATTAAACCAAAACTTTGATCCTTCACCTAGTTTACTTTCTAATTGAATTTTACTGTTCATTAGTTCTAGTAAGTTTTTTACAATAGAGAGCCCAAGGCCAGTACCTCCAAATTTTCTGTTGATTTGGAGTGACCCTTGTGAGAAGGTTTCAAAAATGGTTTTTTGTTTTTTATTTGAGATTCCTACACCATTATCTTCAATTTCAAAATTTAGTTTTATGCTATTGTTGTATTGGTCAATTTTTCTAACCCGAATTACTACTTCTCCATTTTGGGTAAATTTAACGGAGTTACCAATAAGGTTAATTAGTACTTGAGATAACTTCACTGGATCACCAGAAAGACTCTCTGGAATGCTGTCATCATAATCAACTCTTAGGGTTGTTTGTTTGTCATTCGCAGATTTCTTAAGAGCAATGAGTACATCATTAATTCTTTTTTTAAGATGAAATGATATTTTTTCAATTTCTACTTTATTTGCTTCAAGTTTGTTAAGGTCTAAGATGTTATTAATTAGTGACAATAGGAACTCTCCAGAAAATTTAAGTGAATCTAGATGCTCTTTTTGGTGTTCTTTAGGGTTCTCTTCCATCAATAAATGGGTGAGTCCTGTCACTGCGTACAGGGGTGTTCTTAGCTCATGTGTGATGGTAGATAAAAACTGTGCTTTGGCTAAGGATGCTTTCTCTGCTTTTTCTTTGGCTAATTGTAACTCTGTATTTTTGTCTTGCAGCAAGGTATTTGCCTTGGCTCTTAAGTTGTTGTTTTTATAGAGTGATAAGGTAAGTAAAGAAAGTATGGCGATAATGGCAATGCTTAGCCCGTTTGTGATTACATTGAAATTTTCAGATCTTTCTTTGTCTAAAAGCTCCTCGTCAGAGGGCATGGTCTCTTTTTGAATTTCTACAACAATGGGTTCGGGATTGTTAATTGCAGAAATTAAACTGATATTTTCAATTTTAAGCGCATCTATTTTAGAGGTGTATTCCTCTAGCAATTTTTTTGCTTTAGTGCTGTCTCCCTCTTTTTGGGCAATGGTTGAATTGATTTGATAGGAATCAATTTTTAATTTATTATAGTTTTTGGCTTTAATAATTAGCAAGGCATCTTTTAAAGCAGTTTTTGATTGCAATAGATAGCTTGTACCTTTATTATCTTCTAGAAGTAACAACGCTTTTACTTTGTATAATAATCCAGAGGCTTCTTGGAAAGACATATCAAACTCTCTGTATTTGACAATCCCAGCATTTAAATAATTTAAAGCTACTTTGGGATTTCCTTTTACAAATTCTAAAATCCCTCTACCCAATAAAATGGAGGATTTTCCTCTCTCATTATTGCTTGTGTTATATAGCGCATCTGCTTGTTTAAAATAGTTTTCTGATACGGTGTATTGAGATAGTCTTGTTGTAATGAAGCCTTGAAGAGTTAGTGCGCTAGCAAGTTTCTCTTTGTTTTGTGAATCCTTTAATTGCGCTATGGCTGTGGTGTTTAATTTTGCAGCCTTGTCATAATTTTCAAGATAATAATGCAGTTGTGCATTGCTTAGTGCTATTTCTCCTTTGCTAAGTATTTTTTTTAAAGTACTAGCAAGACTATTTGCCTTTTTTATTTTTTTTAAAGCCAGTTCAAAATTTAGCGAGATTACAGCGCCACAAGCCTCTTCTCTATATTGCTCAACGAGCCTTACAGAGTTTAATGTGGTTGCAGCATTATTTGTATCGGCCTCTTGTGCTAACAGCGAAAAAGGAGCGATATAAAGGGTGAAAACAACCGCTATTTGTAAACAATAGAAATGTAGCTTGTTCATTAAAAAAAATGTAGTTTGTCGGTAAATATAGTTATTTCCTCGATATTTTGTACACCAAATCTATAATTCTTGAAGAATATCCTGTTTCATTGTCATACCAGCCAATAATTTTTATCATTTTGCCAATCACTGATGTCATTTCTGAGTCAAGAACACAAGAATGTGTGTTTCCAACAATATCGATTGATACAATGGGGTCTTGTGTGAATTCAAGGATGCCTTTCAGTGGGCCGTTGGCCGCTTTTTCAAATAAGGTGTTAACTTCTTGTATTGAGGTCTTTTTTTTAACATTCAGGGTAATATCACACAAAGAGCCATTGGCAACAGGAACACGTATGCCGCATCCGCCAATAACATTGTTTAAATCTGGAAAAAGTTTGGTGAGCGCCTTTGCGGCTCCCGTTGTAGTGGGCACTATAGATTGCCCAGCAGCTCTAGCTCTTCTAAGATCTTTGTGGGGCTGATCGTGTAGGCTTTGATCTGTGGTGTATGAATGTACTGTTGTTATGTAGGCCTGTTCTATTTGAAATGCATCATGAATGAGTTTCAGCATTGGAGCTGCATTGTTGGTAGTGCAGGATGCGTTTGAAATAATACAATCTTCTGGTGTTAACATCTGGTCGTTAACTCCAGCGACTATCATTTTAATTTGATCATCTACGGGAGGAACACAAAGAATTACCTTTTTCGCTCCACTAGAAATGTGCTGCTCTAATGCTAATTTTGATTTAAATTTTCCAGTGGCTTCAATAACAATATCTACCTCTTGCCAGGGTATATCTGAAATGGCTGGCTTCGAAGTAAAAGGATATGATGTATCATCTACTTTGATGCTATGGGTTGTACTCTCTACTTTTCTGTGAAGCACCCCATGAATACTGTCATATTTTAAGAGGTGACTTAGTGTTTTAGCATCTGCAATGTCGTTAATGGCTACTACCTCAATTTCTGGGTGTTGCAATAATAACCTAAAAACTCTTCTTCCAATTCTCCCAAAGCCGTTAATACCAACTTTAATTATTGCCATAGTATTTTAAGTGAGGTGTTTCTGGGCCTTGTAAGAAGATCGAACTAGTGCACTACTCTCAACATGTCTAAAGCCCATTTCAAGACCAATTTCCTCGTATTTTTTGAATTGTTCTGGCGTGATAAATTCTTTGACAGGTAAGTGCTTTTTAGAAGGTTGCAAGTATTGTCCAATGGTAAGTATGTCAAGCCCTACACCGCGCAAATCTTTCATGGTTTGGATTACTTCCTCTTGCGTTTCACCCAGACCAAGCATCATTCCGCTCTTGGTGCGTTTTATGCCATTGTCTTTAAGGTATTTTAAGACCTCCAAACTTTTTTCGTATTTGGCTTGAATACGTACCTCACGTGTTAATCGTTTGACAGTTTCCATATTGTGAGATACTACCTCAGGATTTACAGCTATAATACGGTCTATATTTGTTGTGTTTCCTTGAAAATCTGGAATTAATGTTTCAAGGGTAGTCTCCGGGTTCATGCGCCGAATCGCCTTTACTGTTTCTGCCCAAATGATAGACCCCATGTCTTTTAAATCATCACGATCTACAGAGGTAACCACTGCATGTTTTATACCCATGATTTTTATGGATCGAGCCACTTTTTCTGGTTCATCCCAATCTACATCTTCTGGCCTTCCTGTTTTAACACCACAAAAACCACATGAGCGTGTACAGATGTTTCCAAGTATCATAAATGTTGCAGTTCCTTCTGTCCAACATTCTCCCATATTTGGACAGCTTCCAGAGGTGCAAATTGTGTGCAGGTTGTATTTGTCTACCAATCCTCTTAGGGCAGTGTATTTTTTACCAGTAGGTAACTTTACACGAAGCCATTTAGGTTTTGGGGTTCTTTGCTGAGGTGCTAAGGTTTCTGTGCTCATAGATTACAAAGATACGTATACAAAATTAATAGTGTTCTATTTTTAAGACCTGCATACGTTAAAAAAATCAGAAAGATTTTATCAATTGTATGCAATAAATGGAGCAAATACGCTAGGGGCCTGTATATAATTTAAAGACTGTTGTTTTTGGTGATAATTTCTGCTAACAATTTTTTTGCCCGCAATAGCCTTACTTTGATATTGCTCAGGGGTTCGGTGAGTTCTTGTGCTATTTCACTGTAGCTCATTTCTTGAAAATAACGTAACTGAATAACCTCTTGGTAAGCAGGTTTTAATAGCTTAATGTCTCGCAACAATTGTGTTAAATTTTGCTTTGTAATTAACACATCTTCTGGAGTTGGGTTTGCATCTGGCACACTTTTTAACTGTGCATCACTTGCTGAGTTTGCTTGTGTGTGTAGTGTTGCATTTTTTTTTCTAGTCTTGTCTATCTGTATGTTTTTAGAGATTGTAATAAGCCATGTGCTAAAAACATAGGTTTCTTTATAGGAGTGTATTTTGTCAAATGCTTTTGCGAAGGTTTCTATGGTAATGTCCTCAGCCTCAAATTCGTTTCCTACGCGTTTAATCTGGAAGCCATACACCTGATTCCAATACCGATCTAATAAAAAATTATATGCAGATTGCTTGCCTAATTTTGCATTAGCCACTTGGATGTCTATAGCTGTTTTATCTATTTCCACGGGGTAGTTTTTGAAAAACGATTTTGAATAAAGATAACAATTTGAATTGCAATCAAAAATACATCTAAGTGTTGTGAAAAAACACTTAGATTTTTTAGGAATTAAAAATTAATTTTTTTCTTCCGTGCAGGTGTCAAACTGATCTGGTGTTTTACCGCAAAAGCCACATGGCTGCGCATCTTTGTTTAAAAAAGGGCTTTGACTTGCACAAGTTCCTGCAAATTCCCCGTCTTTTTTAGCCCAAATTTTGATTGCTATACCAGCAACGGCAAGTAGTAAAAGTAACACTGTAATAAGAAACAATTCCATGAGAGTATAATTGAGATTGCAAAAATACATTATTTAGCGCTAATGTTTTTCTTGGATCCTTTTGAAAAATAAAAACAAGTGAATAGGTGTTTTTAGCTTTTATTTTAAATAAAACCATTCTTTTTAGGTTAAAATGTAAAATAAGGGGGGTGTAAGTGATAAAATTGTTATTTGTTGATATTTTTAGATAAAAAATAGGGGGGTATATGCTGTAAAAATGTATTTTTGTGCTTTAAAATTGAAATTTCAGTAAAAACAAACATTTAAAAGAGTACATATTATGTCTACATTAAGATTTCATGCCATCAAAGAAACATTCAATCGTCCTGTTATAGACGTGCAAGAGCCCCAGAGACGTTCTGATATATTTGGGTCAAACGTGTTTAACAATGCAGCCATGCGTCAGTTTTTGACCAAAGATTCATTTAAGAGCGTTCAAGATGCCGTTGTAAACGGTAGTAAAATTAACAGAGCTATTGCAGATCATATTTCAACAGGTATGAAAGAGTGGGCTATCGCAAAAGGAGCTACTCATTACACGCACTGGTTTCAGCCATTGACAGGAACTACTGCAGAGAAACATGATGCTTTTTTCGAAACTACTGAAGATGGAGCCATAGAAAAATTTGGAGGTGGGCAACTTGTACAACAAGAACCAGATGCCTCAAGTTTTCCAAACGGAGGTATTAGAAATACTTTTGAAGCTCGTGGTTATACAGCTTGGGATCCAACCTCTCCTGCATTTATATATGGAACCACTCTTTGTATACCTACAGTTTTTGTTTCTTACACAGGAGAAGCCTTAGATAATAAGACACCTTTATTAAGAGCATTACAAACCATAGACTCTGCAGCTACAGATGTCGCAAAATATTTTGACAAAACAGTAACAAAGGTGAATCCAACCCTAGGTTGGGAACAAGAATACTTCTTGATTGATAAGGCTTTGGCCAAATCAAGACCAGATATTAACCTTACGGGTAGAACGCTGCTTGGACATAGTTCTGCAAAAGGACAACAATTAGATGATCATTATTTTGGTTCTATACCAAAGCGTGCCTTAGACTACATGCGTGATCTGGAAACAGAATGTATGTATCTAGGTATCCCGGTCAAAACCCGTCACAACGAAGTTGCTCCAAACCAATTTGAGTTAGCCCCCATTTTTGAAGAAACAAATCTTGCTGTAGATCACAACTCACTACTTATGGATGTGATGACTAAGGTTGGAGATAGACATAATTTTAAAGTTTTATTTCATGAAAAGCCATTTGCTGGTATAAATGGAAGTGGTAAGCACAACAACTGGTCTTTGGCAACCAATACAGGGGTCAACCTTTTAAGCCCAGGTAGTACACCAATGAAAAACTTACAGTTTTTAACCTTCTTTATAAACACCATCAAGGCTGTGAATGAGTATGAGGAGTTGTTGAGGGCGGCTATTGCAAGTGCTAGTAATGACCATCGTTTGGGTGCCAATGAAGCTCCACCGGCTATTATTTCAGTTTTTATTGGTACGCAATTAACAAACGTATTGGATGCTTTAGAAAAAGTAAAAGACGGTAAATTATCTCCAGAAGATAAAACAGACCTTAAACTAAATGTAGTTGGTAAAATACCAGAAATTTTACTAGATAATACAGATAGAAACCGTACTTCACCATTTGCCTTTACAGGGAACAAGTTTGAGTTTAGAGCTGTGGGTTCTACCGCAAATTGTGCAAAACCTATGACGGTATTAAACGCAATTGTTGCAAAGCAGTTAATGGAGTTTAAAACCCAAGTTGACGGCCTTATTAAGGGTAAAAAAATGAAAAAAGACGATGCTATTTTTAATGTATTGAGAGAATACATTAAAGACTCTAAGCGTATTCGTTTTGAGGGTGATGGTTATGGTGAAGCTTGGGAAATTGAAGCAGGAAAACGTGGTTTGAGTAATAACAAAACAACTCCCCTAGCTTTAAAAGAACAGGTTTCTAAGAAAACTATAGCGCTATATGAAGGCCTTGGTATCATGAATAAAATTGAGATTGAAGCCCGTCATGAAATTGAGGTTGAGGAGTATGCAATGCATATCCAGATAGAGGCAAGAGTGTTGGGTGATATTGCAAGAAACCATGTAATACCAACAGCTATTAAATATCAAAATATACTCATAGAGAACGTTCAAGGTATTAAAGATATTTATGGTAAAGATTTCAAGAAGCTTGCAAAAGAGCAAATGAACTTAATAGAGTCAATTAGCAGTCATATTGAGAATATCAATGGAGGAATTACAGATATGATTAATGCACGTAAAAAAGCCAATAAAATTGAAGATTCAGAAAAGCGTGCAATAGCTTATTGTGATAAAATAAGACCTTATTTTGAAGAAATTCGTTACCACTGTGATAAGCTAGAACTTTTAGTGGATGATGAGATCTGGCCGTTAACAAAATACCGTGAATTATTATTTACCAGATAATTAAATGATACATAAAATTAAAAGCCTGCAAGAAATTGTGGGCTTTTTTGTGGGTAATTCTAAGATCGTTGAGTAATGTTATGGCATATTGTTCCACAAACTATAATTTTAATTAAAACCTCTCTTTGGTGGGCTTTTTTTAATCTGTATTTTTGCTTTTAGAAAATACAAACATGAGCCAAGAGATTTCAAAGAGATATGCCCAGCGTGGTGTGTCTGCATCAAAAGAAGATGTCCATAATGCCATCAAAAATGTAGATAAAGGGTTGTTTCCTCAGGCATTTTGTAAAATTGTGCCAGATTACTTAACCTCAGATGAAGACTATTGCTTGGTAATGCATGCAGATGGTGCAGGCACAAAATCTTCTTTGGCCTACATGTACTGGAAGCAAACGGGTGATTTATCTGTCTGGAAAGGAATAGCCCAGGATGCACTAATCATGAATATCGACGATCTTATTTGCGTAGGAGCGGTAGATAACATCATGTTGTCTTCTACCATTGGGCGCAATAAAAATTTGATTCCTGGAGAGGTAATATCTGCAATTATTAACGGAACAGAAGCCTTAATTGAAGATCTTGCTTCATTTGGTGTTACCATTCACTCTACAGGAGGAGAAACCGCAGATGTTGGAGATTTGGTGCGCACAATTATTGTAGACTCCACGGTAACAGCCCGCATCAAGCGAAGTGATGTAATTGACAATAAAAACATTAAAGCTGGTGATGTAATTGTAGGCTTGGCCTCTTTTGGACAAGCCACCTATGAAACTCAGTACAATGGAGGTATGGGAAGCAATGGCCTCACATCTGCTAGGCACGATGTTTTTAGTAAAGAACTTGCCCAGAAATACCCACAGAGCTATGATCATGCCGTGCCAGAAGATTTAGTATACTCTGGCTCAAAAAAGCTGACAGATGCTATAGAAGGATCTCCTATTGATGCTGGAAAACTTGTATTATCTCCAACAAGAACATACGCCCCTGTAATTAAAGAAATATTGCAACATTGTGACAAACAACACTTGCATGGTATGGTACATTGCAGTGGAGGTGCTCAAACAAAAATCCTACATTTTGTAGAGAACTTACACATTATAAAAGACAACCTTTTTGAGGCGCCGCCTTTGTTTAAATTAATTCAACAAGAAAGCGGTACCCATTGGAAAGAAATGTACCAGGTTTTTAATATGGGGCACAGGATGGAATTATATGTAAATCAAGAGATCGCCGCTGAGATTATTAAAATTTCAGAATCATTTAATATCCCTGCTCAAATTATTGGAAGGGTTGAGGCCTGTGAAGACAAAAAACTAACCATAAAGAGTGTTTACGGAACCTTTGAGTACTAATTATGTTCCCCATTTTTATTGTAAATTTACCAGAATTAAACTCCTATGCTAGAAAAACTCCAAATAGTAAAAAATCGTTTTGATGAGGTGAGTGATTTAATCATTCAGCCAGATATTATAAGCGATCAAAAACAATACGTTCAGCTCAATAAGGAGTATAAGGATTTAAATGCCCTTATGAAAAAGCGGGAGCTATACATTATGGCAACCAATCATATCGCAGAGGCAGACGAAATTCTAGCAGATGGAAGTGATGCAGATATGGTAGAGATGGCAAAAATGCAATTGGATGAGGCAAAATCTAATATTGAGATTCTTGAAGAAGAAATTAAGTACATGTTAATCCCTAGAGATCCTGAAGATGCAAAGAATGCAGTAATGGAGATTAAGGCAGGAACAGGTGGAGATGAAGCTAGTATTTTTGCTGGTGATTTGCATAGAATGTACACTAAGTATTGTGAAAACAAAGGATGGAAAACAAGTGTCGTTGATTTTAGTGAAGGAACCTCAGGAGGATATAAAGCCATTCAATTAGAGATTACAGGAGATGATGTCTATGGAACTTTAAAATTTGAAGCTGGTGTACACCGCGTACAGCGCGTACCCCAGACAGAAACTCAAGGCCGAGTGCACACAAGTGCAGCAACTGTAATGGTGTTTCCAGAGGCAGAAGAGTTTGATGTTCAAATAGAGATGAAGGATGTCAGGATTGATTATTTCTGTTCATCTGGTCCTGGAGGACAGTCTGTAAACACAACCTACTCTGCCGTTAGGCTAACACATACCCCAACAGGATTGGTGGCGCAGTGTCAGGATCAAAAATCACAGCATAAAAATAAAGAGAAAGCATTTAAAGTGTTGCGTTCTAGATTGTATGATTTGGAGCTGGCTAAAAAGAATGCAGAAGATGCCCTAAAGCGTGGTTCACAAGTAACCAGTGGAGATAGAAGCGCAAAAATACGAACCTATAATTATTCTCAAGGACGTGTTACAGATCATAGAATTAATTTAACACTCTATGATTTGAGCAACATTATAGATGGGGATATTCAAAAAATAATTGATGAGTTGCAGCTGGTAGATAATACAGAGCGTCTCAAAGAATCTGGAGATACATTCTAAAAAACACGTTCTATGACTACTCAAGAATTAGTAGACCAAATACATCAAAAAAAATCCTTCTTATGCATAGGATTAGATGTAGATATGGACAAGATTCCTGAGCATTTACTGCAACAAGAAGACCCTATTTTTGCCTTTAATAAACAAATAATAGATGCAACGCATCATCTTGCGGTTGCCTTCAAGCCAAACACTGCTTTTTACGAAGCCTATGGTTTAAAAGGCTGGAGAGCCCTTGAAAAAACAATACAATACCTTAATAAAAAGTATCCAGAAATTTTTACCATTGCCGATGCTAAGCGCGGAGATATTGGTAATACCTCAAGTATGTATGCTAAAGCCTTTTTTGAGGACCTAGGCTTTGATTCTGTAACGGTAGCTCCTTACATGGGGAAAGATTCTGTAGAGCCTTTTTTGGCTTTTGAGCAAAAACATACCATTATGTTAGCCCTTACCTCAAACCAGGGTGCTTTTGATTTTCAGACTAAAATTTCAGAAGGAGAACAACTGTATAAGCAAGTGCTTAAAACATCTACTACATGGCGCAATGCTCACAATCTTATGTATGTCATTGGAGCAACCAAAGCAACCTACCTAGCTCAGGTGCGTGCAATAGTTCCTGATAGTTTTTTACTAGTTCCAGGAGTGGGAGCTCAGGGAGGAAACTTGCAAGATGTTTGCACCTATGGTATGAACGCGAATATTGGTTTGCTTGTTAATTCTTCTCGCGGTATTATTTACGCCTCATCAGGTTCAGATTTTGCAGATGCTGCAACAAAAGCGGCCCGTAATTTACAGCAACAAATGCAGGTTATTTTAGATGCAATGTAAAGATCAGTTACATACTGTTTTTGAGTTTTCACAAACCCCAAAACGTATCGTGTCTTTGGTGCCGTCTCAAACAGAGCTGCTTATTGATTTAGGGTTAAAAAAACAAGTAGTAGGGATCACCAAATTTTGCACTCATCCAACATCTCTTAAAGATGAGAAAACCATCGTTGGAGGAACCAAAACAATTCATTTAGATAAAATAAGATCCTTAGAGCCAGATATTATTATTTGCAATAAGGAGGAGAATACGAAAGAGATAGTAGCCTTATGCGCAACCATAGCCCCTGTGTGGGTGAGTGATATTTATACTCTAAAGGATGCTATTGAGATGATCTCTTTGCTAGGTACCTTGTTTGAAAAAGAAGAAAAAGCCTTTGATATTATCACAAACATTAGAAATCAATACACTTTGTTTGCTAAATTTATTGCGCAAAAAAACACAAAAAAGGTAGCCTATCTTATATGGCAAAAGCCGTTTATGGTAGCCGGAGCACATACCTTTATTAATAATTTATTGAGCATTAATAAGTTTGAAAATATAGTTAAACCACCTGCTTCAAGATACCCAGAACTGGATATAGAAGATCTAAAACAGGCAGATCTTATTTTACTGTCATCAGAGCCTTTTCCGTTTTCAAAAACGCATGTAAAGGCTTTAGAAAAGGCTACCCAAAAGCAGGTGCTGCTGGTAGATGGAGCCTATTTTTCTTGGTATGGCTCAAGATTGCAAAATGCGTTTAGGTATTTTAAAACCCTGCATTAACCTCTAGCATCCTATATAATAGCTTTATTGTTTTAGGCATTTGGTTTTGAGACACGTTTAATTATAAGTCAAAAAAAAGGCCCTTTACAATTGTAAAGGGCCTTAAAGTTTTTTATGTAGTAATAGAATTACTTAATAACTTTTACACTTTTAGATGTGCCGTTGATAGTAACATTTACTAAGTATACACCAGCGTTTAGTGAACTCATGTCAAGTGAAGGAGATACTACTCCTGGGTTAACATTCATTACAACTTTTCCTAGTACGTCATATACAGTAACATTTTGTACTGCATCAGCAGTTTGGATGTTTAAAGTATTTACAACTGGGTTAGGATATACACTAAATACAGCAGCGTTAAAGTCATCAGCACCTAAAGAACCTTCAGCGAAGATTACATCGTCGATGTATAATTCGTTGTTAGCATCAATTGAGTACAAGTCAATACCTCCTAAGATAGCATCTTCAGCGAATGGTTGTGGATCGTCGTTAACGGTATTGCCGTTAATAGAGATGTGCCATGTTGGAGTACTTGCGTCAAGGTCAAAAACAATTGTTACTGGAAACCATGCATCTTCTGGGTATTCTTCAGTCTCACCTGTAGCTGCATCAGTAAATACACCTGGGTTAGATGCTCCTTGGTTAAAGTATAGGTTACTTGAGTTAAATACTCCAGAACCACCATTTCCAGCACCTTCGTTTTCTGTTTCTCCTTGGATATTAAAGTAACCTCCTCTACCTTCAGGAATGTATGCTTGGAATTGTAAAGTCCACTGTCCAGCATCTAAGTTTTGTGTTAATAACATAACGTCCATTGCGCCAGTATCATCAACATAAAGAGATTGTGATCCAGACAATGCAAAATCATTAACAATATCAATATCTTCAGCTGGGTTTGGTGATCCAGACCATACTCCCCATACATCAAGGTTTTGTGATCCCATGTCTCCTAGGTCATAGCTCTCTGCATCATCAGTGAACTGTGCATTCATGTTAAGTGTGAATGCGAAAGCTGCAATAGCTAAAATGTAAATTTTTTTCATAATTTTTGTTTTAATAGTTTTTTAAAAAATATTGTAAGGGTACAATTTAGATAATTTTATTGAATTGTTAAAAATATATTACCATAACTTTTACCATAAATTCTTAATTTTAGAGGTATTGTTTCCCTTTTTAGCTTCAAAACTCAATTTTCGTTAACTTTGCACCCATAATTTATAAAATCCATAATGCAACAACAAACACCCTATTGTCCAAAATACAAAGTACGTATTGTTACAGCTGCCTCTTTATTTGATGGCCATGACGCGGCTATAAATATTATGCGCCGCATTATACAATCTACAGGGGTTGAGGTGATACATTTAGGGCATGACAGAAGTGTTGAGCAGGTTGTTAATACCGCCATACAAGAAGATGCAAACGCTATAGCCTTAACTTCTTACCAAGGAGGTCATAATGAGTATTTTAAATACATGTATGACCTTTTGCAAGAGAAAGGTGCAGGTCATATCAAAATATTTGGTGGCGGTGGCGGTGTTATACTCCCCAAAGAAATTAAAGAATTAATGGCATACGGAATCACCAGGATATATTCTCCTGATGATGGTCGCACGCTTGGCCTGCAGGGCATGATTAACGATTTGGTGAAAACATCAGATTTCCCTGTTGGAAATAAACTCAATGGAGAATTAGCCCTTTTAAGTGACAAAAATCCTGGTGCCATTGCAAGAATCATATCAGCGGCAGAGAATTTTCCTGAGGTAGCCAGTGAAACTCTAGAAAAAATATACAAAAATAATAAGGCTTTAAAAACACCCGTACTGGGTATTACAGGAACTGGTGGCGCTGGTAAATCTTCTTTGGTTGATGAGCTTGTAAGAAGATTTTTAATTGATTTTCCTGATAAAACCATTGGGCTTATATCTGTAGATCCTTCAAAAAGAAAAACAGGTGGCGCGCTATTAGGAGATAGAATTAGAATGAATGCTATACACTCACCTAGAGTGTATATGCGCAGTTTAGCAACGCGTCAATCCAATCTTGCGCTGTCAAAATATGTAGCACAAACTATAGAGGTGATTAAAGCAGCATCTTATGATTTAATTATTTTAGAAACCTCTGGTATTGGACAAAGCGACACAGAAATTATAGAACACAGTGATGTTTCTTTGTATGTGATGACTCCTGAGTTTGGAGCGGCAACACAATTAGAGAAGATAGACATGCTAGATTTTGCAGATTTGGTAGCCATCAATAAGTTTGATAAACGCGGCTCTTTAGATGCGCTTCGTGATGTAAAAAAACAGTACATGCGTAACCACCAATTGTGGGATACCCATCAAGATAATCTACCTGTATTTGGTACTATTGCATCTCAGTTTAATGATCCTGGGATGAATAAATTATACGGCGCTATTATGGCCGAGTTAGAAGAAAAAACTCAGACAGATTTAAAATCTACATTTCAAATTACAGATGAAATGTCTGAAAAAATCTTTGTGATTCCTCCCGCAAGAACACGTTATTTATCTGAAATTTCAGAAAGTAATAGAGCCTATGACAAAAAAGCAAGTACTCAAGCAGAAGTTGCACAAAAACTCTATGGTATTTTTAAAACCATAGAATCTATAACCGAGGTACTTCCTGAGTTTGACAAAACAGGAATCACCATTGATATTGCTGCTATCTCTGAAGAAAAAAAGGAGTTAACAACCCTTCTTTTAGCAGAATTTGATCGCGAAAAGCTAAATCTAAACCCTTACAACTGGGAAGTAATTATAGGTTGGGAGCAAAAAGTAAATAGATACAAAAATCCTGTATATACTTTTAAAGTACGTGACAAAGAAATTAACATAGATACCCATACTCAGAGTTTGTCTCATTCTCAAATTCCAAAAGTAGCACTTCCAAAGTATAAGGCTTGGGGTGATATTTTAAAATGGACCTTGCAAGAAAACGTTCCGGGAGAATTTCCATACACATCAGGGCTGTATCCCTTTAAAAGAACTGGAGAAGATCCAACCCGTATGTTTGCAGGAGAGGGAGGGCCAGAGAGAACCAATCGTCGTTTTCATTATGTTTCTCTAGGTATGCCAGCAAAACGTTTATCTACCGCCTTTGACAGTGTTACTCTTTATGGTAATGATCCAAATTTAAGACCAGATATTTACGGAAAAATTGGTAATGCGGGCGTGTCTATATGTTGTTTGGATGACGCAAAAAAACTCTACAGTGGCTTTGATTTGAGTGATCCTATGACCTCTGTAAGTATGACAATAAATGGGCCTGCACCCATGTTGCTTGGCTTTTTTATGAATGCCGCCATAGATCAAAACTGTGAGAAATATATCAAAGAGCACGGTTTAGAGAAAGAAGTAGCAAAAAAAATAAACACTATTTACAAGCAGCGCGGTGTGCAAAGACCAACCTACCAAGGTTCTTTACCAGAGGGTAATGACGGGCTAGGGCTTCTTTTACTTGGTATTACTGGAGACTTAGTGTTACCAAAAACGGTGTATGATACAATAAAGGCAGATACCATGACCCAAGTGCGTGGTACGGTACAGGCAGATATATTAAAAGAAGATCAAGCACAAAACACCTGTATTTTTTCTACAGAATTTGCCCTGAGGCTTATGGGTGATGTACAGGAATATTTCATTAAAAATCAAGTACGTAATTTTTACTCTGTTTCTATAAGTGGCTATCATATTGCAGAAGCAGGTGCAAACCCAATCACTCAACTAGCTTTTACATTATCTAACGGGTTTACCTATGTGGAGTACTATTTAAGCCGTGGGATGGATATCAATAAGTTTGGGCCAAATTTATCATTCTTTTTTAGTAACGGTATCGATCCAGAATATTCTGTGATTGGTCGTGTTGCACGTAAAATTTGGAGTAAAGCCATGAAAGATAAATACGGTGCCAATCCAAGAGCACAGATGCTGAAATACCATATCCAAACATCTGGCCGCTCATTGCATGCTCAGGAAATAGACTTTAATGACATACGTACCACACTGCAGGCTTTGTACGCTATTAATGATAATTGTAATTCTTTACATACAAACGCTTATGATGAGGCCATTACAACCCCTACAGAAGAAAGTGTGCGCAGAGCTATGGCAATCCAACTAATTATTAATAAAGAATTAGGACTGGCCAAAAACGAGAATCCAATACAAGGATCTTTCATTATTGAAGAGCTTACAGACCTTGTAGAAGAAGCAGTACTTAGAGAGTTTGATAGTATTACAGAAAGAGGTGGAGTTCTAGGTGCCATGGAGACAATGTACCAACGAAGTAAAATTCAGGAAGAGAGTTTGTATTATGAAACTCTTAAACATACAGGAGAGTTTCCAATAATAGGTGTAAATACTTTTTTAAGTAGCAAAGGATCACCAACTGTAGAGCCTGCAGAAGTTATTAGAGCTACAGAACAGGAAAAGGAACATCAAATACAAACCCTTACCAATTTGCACAGCGCTTTTGGTCAAAAAGCAGGGGAGAGCATCAAGAAAGTACAAACCGCTGCCATAAACAATCAAAATATGTTTGAGCAACTCATGGAGGCTACCAAAGTTTGTTCTTTAGGGCAAATCACAGAAAAATTATTTGAAGTTGGTGGGCAGTACAGAAGAAACATGTAGTTATTAAAAGTTACATGTTTTGGTTACAAGGTCAACATCCAAGTACTTTGGAGCGTTCTAAATTTTTTGAGCTCGTTTCTTAAAATGGGCAAAAAATCTTTCCCGTTACTGTGTGTTTTCTCCAGACGTTTACAATTAGCATACAGCAACTTGCTAAGATGCTCAACACTTGCTATGTGTTTGTGCTTTTCTTCCTGAAATAATTGTTGCTCTGCCTTTAAAATCTCTGGACCCAATGCTATAGATTGTTGGACCATATCTCCAGTTAGATACAAAGTTGGATCTTCATAGTTGTGAGGGTCTCTTAATGTAATATCATCGATAAGGTACGAGGCGATACTTCTAGAGAGGGTAAATATCTCTAGTGCCTTTATGTAAAAAGGTGATTTAGGAAATGTATGTAGATGTATGGTTTTCATCAAACAGGATCATTTAATAATCTTTACCCAAAAGTAATAAGTTGTTTCGGTACTTGTGTATCTATATTAAAGTAAATATGTATATTTGGTTTAAATAGTAAGGTAAATATTTAAAATACTTTAAAATGTTTGTAGATTCTTTAAACTGGAACATATTAAATTTATTACAGCAAAATGCTAGGATTTCTAATGCTGCTATTGGCAGAAAAGTAGGTATAAGCTCACCAGCGGTGAGTGAACGCATAAAGAAAATGGAAGATGCCGGTTTAATACTTGGTTATAAAACCCTTGTTTCTCCATTTAGGGCAGATTACCAACTCAAAGCTATCATTACCCTCCGGGCTTTTATGGGTAAGTTAAAACCCTTTTTAATAAAAGTTAAAACCTATGATCAGGTTATTAATTGTTACCGCATTACCGGTAATGAAAATATAGTGATGGAGGTTGTTTTAAAAAATCAAAAACAGCTTGAGGGTTTTATAGATGAGCTTATTGTGTATGGAGAAACAAAAACACAAATTGTATTATCTCATGTGGTAGCGCATAACCCAATTACGTCTCTGGCTCAAAAAACAGCCAAATAGATAAAGCCTTATGGCGAGCATAGGTTTCTTACTATTTTATATATTTACTAAAACTCATTGTAATGAAATATAATTTCTACGTTTTACTTTTAATTACCTGTGTTGTGTTTTCTCAAGATAACACCCTAGAATTTTTAGAGGCTGTTGCCTATCAACAACATGAAAATAAAACCTTTGCAGATGCGCAAACTAGCATTCTTACTCCCCAAGATTTAAAAGAGTTTACAGGGCTTGATTTTTATCCTGTAGATTTAAAATACCGTGTTACTGCAAGCTTTACAGCAACCCCAAACGAACTCCCTTTTTTAATGCCTACTACCACAGATAGAACCCCAAAGTATGTAAAATACGGTGAAGTTTATTTTGCCATTGATGGAGTTGGATTACAATTAAATGTGTATCAAAGCCTCCCTGTCTCACAGGACCCAGAGTATATAAACTATTTATTTTTACCCTTTACAGATCTTACAAGTGGTGATGGAAGTTATGGTGGAGGGCGTTTTTTGGATACTACAATACCCAAGGGAGATACTATTGTGCTAGATTTTAATAAAGCCTACAATCCGTACTGCGCGTATAACAGTGCTTATTCTTGCCCGATACCTCCCAAGGAGAATGATCTTTTAGTTAGGGTAGAGGCAGGTGTTAAAGCCTTTGAGCATTAAATGCGTACTGTTTTTATGCTATGATTTTACAAGCCAAATTCCTATAAAAACGGCAACAATGCCTAGGGCAACACTTCCTAGGGTATAGACAATAAAGTTTGTAATGTCTCCTGTTTTTAAAAGTTGGTAGTTTTCTAGGGCAAATGCAGAAAAGGTGGTAAAACCTCCACAAAATCCTGTAGCCACTAGTAGTGTTAATGTGCTTGAAGGAGTGTCATTTTTTAAGGCAAACCCCATGATAATACCAATGAGTAGTGAGCCTAATATGTTCACTGTAAATGTGCCAAGAGCAATGCTGTTTTCTAGTTGGTTTAGGTATTTAGATATAAGGTATCTCAGGCTACTACCAAGCCCACCACCTAAAAACACTAAGAGAATATTTTTCATTTATAACACTTGTTTACTCTGTAAAGATATGTAATTTTTTATCGATGTTTTAGGGTCTGTAGCAATTGCAGATTCAAATAATAGGATGTTTTTATTTTTTTTTCTATTACAGATAAATAAACTTTAATTTACTAAACTGAATTTAAAGACAACTTGAAATATTACCATTTCACATTGCTGCGAGCCCTGCTAATTATTTTGATATATTTGTGGAAATAAAATCTAAAACCATGAAATATACTTTACTTGTTGCAGCTTTTGCTTCATTGCTATTTTTTTCTTGTGATGAAACTAAAAACGAAACTTCAGATAATTTTGATTACAACGTCACACAGTTTGAAGACATTAAAATACTACGATATCAAATACCAAGTTGGGATAACTTGACACTAAAAGAACAAAAATTAGTGTACTATCTCACCCAAGCAGGTCTAGAAGGGCGTGATATAATCTGGGATCAAAACTACCGTCACAACCTTGCCATACGCACGGCACTTGAACAAATATACACCACCTATAAGGGAGATAAACAAAGCCAGGATTGGGCAAATTTTGAAACCTACATGAAGCGAGTTTGGTTTGCCAATGGTATACACCATCACTATTCTAACGCTAAAATGAAACCTGCTTTTTCTTCAGATTACCTGCAATCTTTACTAACAGATACTGGAGCTACTCTTAATAGTGACGCCTTTGCAGTGTTGTTTAATGATAAAGATGCTAAAAAAGTGAACCTAACCAAAGATGTAGACAACGTGCTTTTATCTGCGGTTAATTTCTACGGGCCTGATGTAACTACTGCAGATGTAGAGAATTTCTACAAAGCAAAAATATCTCCAGATCCAAAAAGACCTTTATCTTATGGACTAAATTCTCAACTGGTTAAACAAGACGGAAAACTCCTAGAGCGTGTTTACAAATCTGGAGGTCTTTACGGAGCTGCCATAGATAAAATTATTGGTTGGTTAGAAAAAGCCAAAGCCGTTGCAGAAAACAAAGCGCAAGGTGAGGCATTAGGGCTTTTAATAGAATATTACAAAACAGGAGATCTGCAAACTTGGGATGATTACAACGTTGCCTGGACTTCTGCTACCGATGGTAATATTGATTATATTAATAGTTTTATAGAGGTATACAATGATCCAGTAGGATACAGAGGTTCTTACGAAACGGTAGTGCAAATAAAAGACTTTGAAATGTCACAAAAAATGGCTGTTTTGTCAGAAAATGCACAATGGTTTGAGGATAACTCTCCACTGATGCAGGAGCATAAAAAAGCCAATGTTGTAGGGGTAACCTATAAGGTTGTAGATGTTGCCGGTGAGGCAGGAGACGCATCACCCAGTACACCTATTGGTGTAAATCTTCCAAATGCAAACTGGATACGCGCCGCTGTAGGAAGCAAGTCTGTATCACTTGGAAATATCATAGGAGCCTACAATAATGCTGGAGGCTCTGGACGCCTGCAAGAATTTGTGCATGACCAGCAGGAGTATGATTTAGAAAAGCAATACGGTCAAGTAGCAGATAAATTGCACACAGCCTTGCATGAAGTTATTGGACACGCATCTGGACAGTTAAATCCTGGTGTTGGAGAAACAAAAGAAACCTTAAAGAAATATGCTTCTACCTTAGAAGAAGGCCGCGCAGATTTAGTTGGTTTATACTACCTATACAGCCCAAAGCTTCAAGAGCTGGGTCTAGTAGATAATTGGGAAAATGTTGGTAAAGCTGCTTTTGATGGCTACATTAGAAATGGTTTAATGACACAACTCATTAGATTAAAATTAGGGGATGATGTAGAAGAGGCCCACATGGTTAACAGGCAATGGGTTTCTGCTTGGGTTTATGAAAAAGGATTAAAAGACAATGTAATAGAAAAAGTAACCAAAGACGGTAAAACTTATTTTAACATCAATGATTATGAAAAATTACACAGTCTTTTTGGTGCTTTATTAAAAGAAGCCCAGCGCATTAAAAGTGAGGGTGACTATGCGGCTGTAGAGGCTTTGGTAGAGGGCTACGGAGTGAAGGTAGACCAAGTAATTCATGCAGAAGTCTTAGCCCGTAACAAGCAGTTTACTTCTGCTCCTTATAGTGGTTTTGTAAACCCAGTAATAACTCCAACTATAGATCCTGTAGGAGCAATTATAGGTTTTGATATTTTACAGCCAGAGAGCTTTGAGACTCAAATGCTAGAATACGCAAAAAATTACAGCAACTTGCCAATACAAAATTAATACAGAAATAGTTTACTATAAAAACCCGATGTGCTCTTGAGTACATCGGGTTTTTTTATGTTTGAAATATTAAATAACTTATCTAGCTCTTTAACGCAAATTTCGCGGCTACCAAAAGCGCTATAAATACTAAAAACCCTAACAGCACTCTGTAGCTTCCTTTGTAGTATTTTTTATGTAGGGGCAAATCTTTTCTATAGCTATAAATAATAATAGCTATAAATGCAATAACAAAAAAAATGGCAAAGCCTAACTGTCCTGTACTAAACATATTTGTGTAGTTTTATAGTCACAAAAATACAACAGAAAATTTCAGTAAAATCAAAAACCTTTAAAATATGAAAGAAAAAATTGCGGCTGTACATGAATTTCATACTGCCTTTACATTAGGAATTAAAAACAAACCCACGGCAGATCTTGGCGTACAGAAAAACGCCTTACGTCATGAACTCATGAGAGAAGAAAATGAGGAATATCTTGAGGCGGCCAATAACAATGACTTGGTAGAGGTGGCAGATGCCCTTGGAGATATGTTGTATATTTTGTGCGGTACCATCATTGAGCATGGTATGCAAGATAAGATTGAAGAGGTCTTTAATGAAATACAACGAAGTAATATGAGTAAACTAGGGGAAGATGGGAAACCCATTTTCAGAGAAGACGGTAAAGTGCTCAAAGGCCCCAATTATTTTAAGCCAAATATTAAAGCCGTTTTAGAGAAATAAAAAAAGTGGTTGACTGATAAAAGACAGCAACCACTTTTTTTTAGCTATTGGGAATTTACTATTTAACCTTAACCCGCCACCCAAAAGTATCTAGGGTTTTGTTGTATTGCAAATCCATTAATTGTTTTTTAAAGCTAAGAGCGTAGCTATCTTCTACCTGTGGTAATTCATAGACCTGCTCTTTATAGCCAAAGTGGCTTATAAGGCTTACTACAGCTGCTGTTCCTGCGCCAAATATTTCTTTTAAACTACCTTGTTTTTCTGCTTCAATTAACTCATCTACAGTTAGTTTTCTAACCTGTGTTTGTATGCCGTTGTGTTTGGCAATCTCTAGTATGCTTTTACGAGTCACGCCATCCAAAATTCTATCACTAACAGGTGCAGTGATAAGGGTGTCGTTAATTCTAAAAAACACATTCATTGTTCCTGCTTCTTCTAGGTATTTATGTTCATTAGAATCTGTCCAGATAATTTGTTGAAATCCTTTTTCTTGTGCCAAAGCTGTTGGGTAAAACTGTGCGCCGTAGTTTCCTGCAGCTTTTACTGCGCCAACCCCGCCATCTGCAGAGCGGCTATACTTTTCTGCAATTAATACCTTTACAGCTCCTTTGTAATAGGCTTGTACAGGAGCCATTAGTATCATAAACTTATACTCATTTGATGGTGATGCAGATACACCCACCTCTGTTGCAATTGCAAAAGGGCGCAAGTACAAAGAATTTCCTTCTCCTTTTTGAATCCAATCTTTATCCATACCCACTAGGGTGTGCAGTGCATCCAAAAACACATCTTTAGGAAACTCTGGAATTGCCATTCTCTTTGATGAGAGGTTGATACGCTCTATGTTTTGATCTGGACGAAATAAAAACACATCATCATTGTCATCCTTATAGGCTTTCATGCCCTCAAAAACAGCTTGGCCATAATGAAATACTTTTGCCCCTGGATACATTGTCATGGGCCCGTAAGGCTTTATTGTTGGTGTTTGCCATGTACCGTCTTTGTAGTCACACTCAAACATGTGATCTGTAAAGGTTTTTCCAAAAACTAAATTAGTAAAGTCTACTTCGTGTATTGATGAGGTGGTTACTTTTTCTATGTGAAGTTTTTTGGTGGTTATTTTGTTCATAAATTAGTTTAATTGTTGTTGCGCAAAAATAACAATTTTTTAGGCCATTTAAAATGCCTAAAAATCCTTAAAATTGCAGTATATTAAAAGCAGTACATAATTATTAAATTTAAAACCATGAAAAAGCTATTATTTGTTGCAATAACCATCTTATTTGTTGTGGCTTGTAAGCAAAACACCCCAGATGCCATTACACAAATTTCTAAGGACACACAAACCGATTTTACATCTTTTGGAGATGTTATAACCTCAGACAATGTGTTATCTCAAGATGATATGGCTGCAAGCTATCAAAATCTTTCACCCGGAGACACCCTAGATGTGAAATTTAAAGCCGTAGTAAATTCGGTTTGTCAATCAAAGGGATGTTGGATGCGTGTTGCTCTTGGTCAAGACCAGGCAATGGTGAAATTCAAGGATTATGGCTTTTTTATGCCTAAAGATTTGGCAGGGCAAGAGGTAATCATGCAAGGAAAAGCTTTTGTTGCCGAAGTCTCTGTAGATGAACAGCGCCACTACGCAGAAGATGCAGGTAAGACACCAGAAGAAGTTTTGGCAATTACAGAGCCTAAAAAGACACTTTCTTTTGAGTCTTCGGGAGTTCTTGTTCCTGTAGTAGAAATTAAGTAATAGTGAAAACAGAATTCTTAAAAACAGCAGATGGTTCCTTAACCATTCATTTACCTCTTTGGGATGAGCAGTACCACTCTAAACATGGAGCCATACAAGAATCCAAGCATGTTTTTATTAAAACTGGTTTGCATCATTTTTGTGAACTCCATGATGTGGAAAAACTTGCTATTTTAGAAATAGGTTTTGGTACAGGGCTCAATGCACTTTTAACAAGCCAAGAGGCAGAAATTTTAAATCGTTCAATTCTATACGATGGTGTAGAGGCGTATCCAATTTCTTTACAGCAGGTGCAAGGGCTTAATTATCCTGAAATGTTAGGCATTACTGAAACTTCCTTTTTAAAACTTCATAGCGTTTCTTGGGAGACTCCTCAAGAAATCACGCCTAGTTTTACACTTCACAAAAAACAAAAACTTTTTAAAGATATCACTGCCATAGATGCGTATCACCTTATTTATTTTGATGCCTTTGGTGCAAGAGTACAGCCAGAATTATGGACACAGGAAGTTTTTAAAACCATGTATACTGCCTTAAAAGAAGATGGAGTATTAGTTACCTATGCCGCAAAAGGAAGTGTGCGTAGGGCCATGCAAGCAGTTGGTTTTACAGTAGAAAGACTCCCTGGCCCTCCCGGAAAGAGGGAAATGCTACGGGCCACCAAAACAGCAAACTAATAAAAATATATGCGTAGCATTCACGAAGTACATGCTACGGGCCACCAAAACAGCAGGCCAATAGTTATTTATTTCAAAAATACCTCCTCTTAAAAGTATTACAAAAGGCTTTCATAATCTTGCGTTAAGGTATTGGGCTTTTTTAAAGGTATGAGTATCTTCGTTAAAAAAAGAAAATGACAATTCTTATCACAGGAGCCACAGGGCTTATTGGTACTGCCTTATCAAAACGTTTGTTAGATCAAGGGCATACCATTCATTTTCTTACCACGCGCAAACAAAAAATCATTAACACGCCAACCCATAAAGGATATTACTGGAATCCAACTCTCCAAGAAATAGATCTTTCAGCCTTTACAGATGTATCGTGTATTGTTAATTTGGTTGGAGCTACTATTGCCAAAAGATGGACACCTGCCTATAAAAAAATTGTCATGAGCAGTAGAGTAGAAACTACAAACCTACTTTACAAATCTTTAAAAGAATTAAATCATGGCGTGACTAGTTTCATATCTGCAAGTGGCATTAGTTTATACCCAAGTGCAGATAGTGCAGTATATACAGAAACCTCTAAAGAGGTAGCGGTTAATTTTTTAGGGGAGGTTGTAGTAGTCTGGGAAGCTGCCGCAGACAAATTCAAAGACCTTGGTATTGGTGTAGCCAAAATACGTACAGGGGTTGTTTTTGACAGCTCTCAAGGTGCATTTCCAAAGATGATACAGCCTATAAAAATGGGTATTCCCTCTGTTGTAGGTGATGGTTCACAATGGATCTCTTGGATCCATACAGATGATATAGTAGCCATCTACAACCATGCGATTGATCACAATTTAACTGGTATCTATAATGCTGTAGCACCCGTGGCAATAAAAAATACAGAGTTCACAAAGTTAGTAGCTGGCTTTTATAAGATTCCTATGTGGGCTCCAAATATTCCAGGGTTTATCTTAAAATTATTTTTAGGAGCAATGTCTATGCTAGCGCTACAGGGGCAGCAAGTTAGTGTATTAAAGCTAGAGAGTACTGGGTTTATATTCAAGTATCCAACCCTAGATAAAGCATTAAACAACCTATTAAAAAAATAAGTAACCATAGTATATTAAAAAAGCCTCAAGTAACACTTGAGGCTTTTTTTAACGTGTAGATTATTGATTTACATCACGGCAGTTACATCTATAGTAATTTCCATATCATCATCAATAAATTTATCTCCTAGGTTGTCAAAAATAGATTTTGAACCATAATTGATTCCCCATTTGGTTCTGTCTATGGTAAAGGTTTCACTCTTTACCTGAACCATATTGTTTTGACTTGTTACTTGTACTGGAAATGAAATGTTTTGAGAAATAGAAAGCATGGTAAGGTTTCCGCTCATCATCATTTTTCCTGCTAGCTCCTCTACGCCTGTAACCTCAAAGGTTGCTGTTGGATATTGCATAACATTAAAAAAGTCACCCTCTTTACCTTCAACTGTACCTTTTAAGTGAGATTCTAAACTTTCTTTCCCGCTATTTTGGTCAAGGTCTGTAACTGTAATACTATTCATGTCTATCACAAACTTACCACTCTCAATGGTGCCTGCTTTAAGATAAAAAGCACCCTCTGTTACACTAATGGTTCCTTCATGGTTTCCTGTTGGCTTACTTCCTAACCAAGCAATGGTTGAGTTTTCAGTGATGACTTTATAAGGAGTAGCCTCTTGGGTTGGAGCAAGTGTCTGTTTGGCTTCACTTGTTTCACTTTCTTTGGCACCCTCTTTACATGAGCTTACCCCAAGGGTTATTAGCATAATGATGATGATATTTAAACTTGTTCTTTTCATTTTGATAGTTTTAAAAATTTGAATTGCAAATCTAAAGGTCAATAGTTTAGTTTCTCTTAAAATGTTGCTAAATTTTGCTTGTGACATTTTGACATTTTTAAATAAATGGCAGTACTTTTGCTCCTTGTAATCAAAACAAATAAATGCCAGTATGAGCAAAAAAGATACAAATAAAGAAGCAGACCTAGAAGAGATACTAGCAAATGAGCCTACACAAGAAACACCTGTAGAGGCTGAGGTTGTTGTTGAAGATGAAAGAACAACCGAAGAAAAACTAAGTGAAGATCTGCAAAACGAAAAAGACAAACACCTGCGTCTATTCGCAGAGTTTGAAAATTATAAGAAAAGAACTGGCAGAGAGCGTATAGAGCTTTTTAAAACCGCAGGTCAAGAAGTGGTAATGGCTGTCTTGCCTGTTTTGGATGATTTTGATAGAGCTCTCAAAGAATTTAGTGAAGACCAAGAAGATGTTCATGTTCAAGGCATGGTGCTAATTAGCAACAAGCTAAAAGAAAATATGAAACAAAAAGGTTTGGAAGTTTCTCAAACTATCCCTGGAGATGTTTTCAATGCAGATAATCATGAAGCTGTAACACAAATACCTGCTCCTACAGATGATATGAAAGGAAAAATCATTGATGTTTTAGAGAAAGGATATACCTTAGGTGGTAAAATTATACGCTACCCAAAGGTGGTGATAGGACAATAATAGTAGTAGCTAATACTTCTGAATTATTTTATTTCAGAAAAAGGACACATCATGAAAGACGATTTTTACAACATACTAGGAATAGATAAAAGTGCATCTGCAAGCGAGATCAAAAAAGCCTACAGAAAAAAAGCAATAGCCTATCACCCTGATAAAAACCCAGATGATCCATCTGCAGAAGAGAAATTTAAAAAAGCAGCAGAGGCTTATGAGGTTTTAAGTGACTCAAACAAAAAAGCACGCTATGATCAATACGGCCATCAAGCATTTGAAGGTGGTGGTTTTGGCGGTGGCGGCGGCGGCATGAATATGGATGACATATTTAGCCAATTTGGAGATATTTTTGGTGGCGGTGGCTTTGGTGGTGGTTTTGGAGGTAATGCTGGTAGAAGAACCGTAAAAGGAAGCAATCTTCGCATTCGTGTTAAACTTACCCTAGAAGAGATTGCAAATGGTGTCGAGAAAAAAATAAAAGTTAAACGCAAAAAAGTAGCTGCAGGCACAACATTTAATACCTGTAGTACCTGTAATGGTAGTGGTCAAGTAATGAAGATTCAAAACACTATTTTGGGTCGTATGCAGACATCTGCTACTTGTAGCACTTGTGGTGGTGCAGGACAATCTGTTGCAAAGAAACCTGCCAATGCAGATGCACAGGGTATGTTGGCAACAGAGGAGACGGTTTCTATAAAAATACCACCAGGTGTTGTAGATGGTATGCAGTTAAAAGTATCTGGTAAGGGGAATGATGCTCCAGGAAATGGAATCTCTGGTGATTTATTAGTTGCCATTGAAGAAATACCTCATGATAGCCTGCAACGCGAGGGAGATAACTTACATCATGATATGTACATTAGCTTTTCTGAGGCTGCATTGGGTACCTCAAAAGAGATAGATACGGTAACCGGGAGGGTAAGAATACCTATAGAAAGTGGTGTGCAAAGTGGTAAGATTTTACGTTTAAGACGAAAGGGAATTCCTTCAATTAATGGATATGGAACCGGTGATTTGTTGGTACATGTAAACGTTTGGACGCCAAAAACACTTAATAAAGAACAGAAAGAATTTTTTGAAAAAATGACCGAAGATCCTCATTTTCAGCCCAAGCCAGAAGAAGAAGATAAATCTTTTTTTGAAAAAGTAAAAGACATGTTTTCTTAAATTAGTTGCGTATTCATACTAATTATAGTATATTTGTTTCAGCACTATGATGCTAGTAGTGTTTTTTTCTTTTTCATAGCAATTTTTTTTTACCTCTCATGGTTTTCTGTGAGAGGTTTTTTGTTTTATAAGAGTGTAACAAATACCTTAAAAGGAAAACTAATACAAGGTACTGCTGAGCAATCAGATATTAAAAATTAATACCTTTACAACTCATTAATTAGTATATGGAATATTTATTACAAGCCAATTCAGTTTCAAAAAAATATGGTGAATTTACCGCTTTAAACAATGTGTCAATAGCTGTAGAGAGAGGAGCTGTTTTTGGACTTCTAGGGCCAAATGGTGCAGGAAAAACGTCTCTTATACGCATTATCAATCAAATCACGATGCCAGATAGTGGGGCTGTTTTTTTGGATGGAGAGCCATTGCGTCCAGATCATATTCAAAATATAGGATATTTGCCAGAGGAGCGGGGCCTTTATAAGTCAATGAAAGTTGGGGAGCAGTGCGTATACCTAGCCCAGCTAAAGGGTATGTCTGCCTCTCAGGCAAAAAAACGATTGAAATACTGGTTTGAGCGTCTAGAAATTGGAGATTGGTGGGATAAAAAAATCCAGGAGCTAAGTAAAGGGATGGCCCAAAAGGTGCAATTTGTTGTTACGGTACTTCATGAGCCTAAGCTTCTAATATTTGATGAACCCTTTAGTGGTTTTGATCCTATAAATGCAAGTCTTATTAAAGACGAAATTTTAAGACTTCGTGATAATGGTGCTACAGTTATATTCTCTACTCACCGTATGGAATCTGTAGAGCAGATGTGTGATCATATTGCCTTGATACATAAGTCCAACAAAATATTGGACGGAAAATTAATAGATATTAAAAAAAGCTACCGTTCAAACACCTTTGAAGTTGGCCTTATTACAGAAGATAAGCCGCAGGTTATTTCTCAACTCAAAGAAAAATTTGACTTAGAGCCAGCCCATTTTAAAAGTATTAATGATACCTTAAAATACAAAATTAAACTACCACAAAACACTTCTTCTAATGACTTGGTAAGTTATTTAACCTCTAAAGGTGAACTCAATCACTTTGTTGAGGTGATCCCTTCTGCCAATGATATTTTTATTGAAACAATACAAAAAAACTAAGCCCTTATGAACCATCTTTCATTAATCATTAAGCGAGAATACATCAATAAGGTGCGCAATAAGTCTTTCATTATAATGACTTTTTTAAGCCCTTTAATTTTTGTGGGTATTTTTGCCTTGGTTGGATACCTTTCAAGTATTAATAATGCTACTATTCGTGATATTTCGATTGTTGATGAAAGTGGTGTTTTGGCCAAAAACTTTAAAGATACCCAGACAGAGAAATATACTGTTTTAAAGAATGTCTCCATAGATGATGCCAAATTATTAGGGGTTGATGGAACAGTATATGGAGTATTACATATCCCAAAGACTACTAGCCTTGAAGGGTTAGCAACCGCTACTACTTTTTACTCTAAAGAGTCTCCCTCGCTTACTATAATGCGAGATATAGAAAACACCATTGAGTCTCAAGTTAATACTGCCAGATTAAAACAGGCCAATATAGATGCAGATAAAATTAAGGCATTGCGCATTGAGGTAGATACCAAGCAAGAAACTTTTGAAGGTAAAAAAACTTCTAAGGCAGATGCTATTGCCAAATTAATTTTTGGAGGCGCTGCGGGTTACCTTCTGTTTATGTTTATTATTATCTACGGAAATATGATCATGCGTAGTGTAATTGAAGAAAAAACCAGCAGAATTATAGAAATCATTATCTCTTCTGTGAAACCCATTAAATTATTGCTAGGAAAAATTATTGGAACCTCTCTTGCGGGTGTTACTCAGTTTGTAGCTTGGGTGATTCTCATCAGTATTTTAACCTCTGTTGTAAGTTTAGTCTTTGGTATTGATCCTGGGGCTGCACAATCTCAACAGCAAGAAATGATAACCCAGGCTAGTGGTGGCTCTAGTAGTTTATTTCTAGAAGCCTACCGCGCTTATGAAAGTTTGCCTTTAGCTAACCTAGTTATCATGTTTTTACTGTTTTTTGTTGGGGGTTATTTGTTGTATGCCTCTTTATATGCAGCAATTGGGGCTGCTGTTGATAATGAGACAGACACCCAGCAGTTTATGATACCGGTAATAATGCCTTTAATTTTATCTATTTATGTAGGTTTTTTCACGGTTATAGAAAACCCTCATGGCATGGTTTCACAGGTATTTAGTTACATACCTTTTACTTCCCCAGTGGTAATGTTGATGCGAATTCCTTTTGGAGTACCGCTATGGCAACAGGTACTTTCTGTAACTATACTATTTGTCACTTTTATTGGTATGGTGTTTTTTGCTGCAAAGATATATCGTGTAGGTATTTTAATGTATGGAAAAAAACCAACCTATAAAGATCTTTTAAAATGGCTTAAATACTAAGCACTAAAAAGTTTGAAAGCCAAGAAGATTATTTTTTTTCTTTAATTGTAGGGTATACCCTTAAGATTTCTTTAATTTTACGATAACAAGCTTACCGGCAATTAAATACCACAAGACGTGCAAGAAAATATCACAGAGACAGTAACACAAACCATTTGGGGAGCTATAAAAAGTTTTTTAGATCTTGGTTTCACCTTAGGCTCTGGAAATCAAGAAGTACGCATTGCTGTTTGGACCTTGCTTTTAGTAATACTTTCTTTTGTTGGAGCACGGCTTTTTTTAAAATGGATTCGGGTGCTGCTCACTCGAAACATGCAGGAGCCAGATAAGCTTAAATTTATAAGTTTTTTCAAGTTTGTACAATACATCACCTATATCATTGTTGGCTTTGCTGTATTAAGCGCTTCTGGTATTAATGTAACGCCTTTTTTAGCAGCTTCTGCTGCACTTTTGGTAGGACTGGGACTCGCACTTCAAGAACTTTTTCAAGATGTAATAGGAGGTGTTTTTATTTTCATAGACAAATCATTACTTGTTGGTGATATTGTGGAGGTAGATGGTAAAGTGGCAAGAGTTATAGAGGTTACCCTAAGAACGACAAGAGCCATTACTAGAGATGATAAAATAGTGGTGATTCCTAACCATAAATTTATTTCAGAAATTATTATAAATTATACTCAAAATCATAAAACAACTCGAGAATCTGTTAAAATTGGAGTTGCTTATGGCAGTGACGTGAAAAAAGTGGAAGCTTTATTATTGCAGAGCGTAAGTGAGCAACGTGGGGTTTTAAAAACGCCTAAGTCTTTTGTGCTTTTCGATGATTTTGGAGAATCTGCATTGCAATTTAGTGTGTTGTTTTTTATATCAGATAGTTTCTCTGTCCCAAAAATTAAAAGTGAAATAAGATTTAGAATAGATCAACTCTTTAGAGAACATAATATTTCTATTCCATTTCCACAAAGAGATATTCATATTATCAATAAAACAGTGTAATATCTCTGGGTGTGAGCCCGTCTATATAACACCATATTTAAAGGCTTGCAAGTCATTGCATCTCGCAGAACTATTATAAAAGAAATTCATGGCAAAAATATTGATTATTGAAGATGAAGCTGCTATACGTAGGGTGTTGGTTAAAATACTTTCTGAGGAAAACAGCGCTTACCAAGTAACTCAGGCCGAAGACGGCCTAGAAGGGATAGAGAAAATTAGAGACGAGGATTTTGATTTGGTGCTCTGTGATATCAAAATGCCAAAAATGGACGGTGTTGAGGTGTTACAAGCAGCCAAAAAAATTAAGCCAGAGACGCCAATGGTTATGATATCTGGTCATGGAGATCTAGACACGGCAGTCCAAACCATGCGCCTTGGCGCTTTTGATTACATTTCAAAACCCCCAGATTTAAATAGACTACTCAATACCGTTCGTATTGCCTTAAACAGTAAAGAGCTTGTAGTTGAGAACAAACGTCTTAAAAAGAAAGTCAGTAAAAATTACCAGATGATTGGCCAAAGCAATGCTATCTGTGAGATTAAAGACATGATCGAAAAAGTTGCCCCAACAGAAGCGCGTGTTTTTATTACAGGTCCCAACGGAACGGGTAAAGAATTAGTGGCCCACTGGATACACCAAAAGAGTAACCGCAGTAAAGGCCCAATGATAGAGGTAAATTGCGCGGCTATACCGGGCGAGCTCATAGAAAGTGAGTTGTTTGGTCATGTTAAAGGCGCCTTTACTTCTGCCAACAAAGACAGAGCAGGAAAGTTTGAGGCCGCCAATGCAGGAACCATTTTTCTTGATGAAATTGGAGATATGAGTTTATCTGCCCAGGCAAAAGTGCTGCGAGCTTTGCAAGAAAATAAAGTACAGCGCGTAGGAAGCGATAAAGATATAAAGGTAGATGTTAGGGTGATTGCGGCTACTAATAAAGATTTGAAAAAGGAAATTTCAGAAGGAAATTTCAGGGAGGATTTATACCACCGTTTGGCAGTAATATTAATTGATGTACCTGCTCTAAATCATAGAAGAGAAGATATCCCGCTACTGGTAAATCATTTTGCAGAAAAAATAGCCTCAGAGCACGGTACAGCTCAAAAGAAATTTAGCCCAAAGGCCATTGTACTGCTTCAAGAATATGATTGGACAGGAAATATAAGAGAATTACGCAATGTTGTTGAACGTTTAATTATACTTGGTAGTGATCAAGTTACAGAAAAAGATGTCACCCTATTTGCCAGTAAATAGTAGTGAAAAATAGCGCTATTGCAGTTGTATTGCTTATTGATGAAAAACACCAAATACTATGAAAAAGTTACTAGTTGTATTATTGCTAATTTTTACGGGTCAAGCTTTAGAGGCCCAAAATACAAGTGAGAAAGATGCGGCCATGTTAGAGGCTATCTATAAAGAGTCGCTGCTCAACGGAAATAGTTATAATTGGCTAGATCATCTGTCAAATAAAATTGGGGGACGTCTCTCTGGATCTATCAATGCTCAAAAAGCAGTACAATACACCAAAGGAGAACTTGAGAAGTTAGGCCTTGACAGGGTTTGGTTACAACCAGTTATGGTGCCAAAGTGGGTTCGCGGTTTAAAGGAGTACAGCTTCATGGAAACGGGTCCTGGTGTTACAAGTGTCATGAATATTTGTGCTCTTGGAGGGTCTGTAGCTACTCCAAATGCAGGTTTAAAAGCCAATGTTGTTGAAGTCACATCTCTAGAGGAGTTAGATGCTTTAGGTAGTAAAAACATTAAAGGGAAAATAGTTTTTTTTAACCGTCCAATGCGGGCAGATTTAATCCATACGTTTGAGGCCTATGGTGGGTGTGTAGACCAGCGTTACTCTGGAGCAAAACAAGCAGCAAAATATGGCGCGGTTGGCATAGTAGTGCGTTCTATGAATTTACGCAATGATGATTTCCCGCACACTGGTGCCATGAGCTATGGAGATTTACCTGCTAGCAAAAGGATTCCTGCCTGCGCAATTAGCACCAATGATGCAAATAAACTAAGCAATACCTTGAAGTTGATTCCCGAGCTTAACTTTTATTTTAAGCAAAACTGTACAATATATCCAGATGTAGAATCCCACAATGTTATTGGTGAAATTACAGGGAGCACCTACCCAAATAAGTACATGATAGTGGGAGGACACCTAGATTCCTGGGATTTGGGGGACGGCTCTCATGATGATGGAGCTGGTGTTGTACAATCTATGGATGTACTACGTTTATTAAAAAAGACGGGCTATACGCCAAAACACAGCATTCGTGTTGTATTGTTTATGAATGAGGAAAACGGCTTGCGTGGCGGTAATGCCTATGCTACACAAGCAACCCTAAAGTCAGAAAACCATGTCTTTGCTTTAGAGAGTGATTCTGGAGGGTTTACCCCAAGAGGTTTTTCTTTTGATTGTGATGCTGCTAATTTTTCGCAAATACAAAGTTGGCAACCTTTGTTTAAGCCTTATTTAATTCATTATTTTGAAAAGGGGGGTAGTGGTGCAGATATTGGCCCTCTGAAAAAAGAGGGTATTGTACTAGCTGGGTTGCGTCCAGACAGCCAACGTTATTTTGATTACCATCATGCAGAGAATGATACTTTTGATGCCGTAAACAAAAGAGAGTTAGAACTAGGTGCTGCTACCATGACAAGCCTCATCTACCTAATGGACACCTATGGCGTAAAAAACAGCATTACTCAAATTAAAAAGTAATTTCTTAAATTATAGGTTTAGGGCCTATTTTAAATCCCACCATACCACAAAGAACTTTTCAATAATAGCGCCACTTTTTTTATAAACGTGTGGTGCTTTTTTGTTTTCTAGTGACTCTAAAATTTTGACTTGTATTTCTTTAGCACTAGACCAATGGGTAATAGCTTTGGGTGGGAGTAACCACTGTTTTTTCTTTACAACAGCATAGCTGCAGGTGTCTTCGAGGGTAAGCTGGTGGTAATGCATCCAGTACCCTACAACACATTTTTGATATGCTTTGGGTAGGGCAAGCCTGCTCTGTCCAATGGGCAGGTACAATGACGCTGCTAGGTAACATTGTTGTGTTGCTTTAGCGGAATTAAAACCTATGTTTTCTAAAAGGTTATCTGTGTTTTTGTTAAACAACAATGGGAATTGTTTTTCACGCAGTTTGTTTATTTTATCTTGTAAGGAATCCTTTTTGTTTGGTCCTATCCATTTTTGCTCAAAGGTGCCAAGGCTATCGGGGTCAAATAAGTAAAACTTACAAGATAGCTCTACATGTATTTGAGTTTTTGTTTTTCTCTGCTCAAGTAAATAGTCTAACTCTCCTATGGTTTTTGTAGGGCTTTGTATTTGGATGTTTGCAGCCAGTAATTTGTAAGACTTAGATTCTTTAATAATACTCTCAAAAATAGCTTCTGCTTGCCTGCCTAGCATCACATCTGGAATTTCAAAATTGGAGCTTACCAGTTCTGGCAGAGAAAAAGTATTGTATGAGAAGGCAGCTCCAAATACGTCTAATACTGGAATTTCTTTAAAGTGAGCATGTATACCAATTGGCTTACTGATGGTATTATTTTTTTATGACCTGTTCATATTTTTCTATCCACAACTGTGGAGTCATCTTGGCGCATAATTGGGCAATCAAATCAAAAGGGATTTTTTCTATGTTTTTAAAACGAATACAACTTTTCCCCATGTCCAGTTTAGTGCTAACATGTTTTGGGTACTCCTTTACAAACCATTGCATTAGTTGAGGATCACTATATATTCCAGAGTGGTATAAACTAATGTTGTTTTTTTGAGAAGCCAAATGTATAAAGGGTAACGGCAAGCTAGGGTTTACATGATACCCATCTGGATATATGCTGTGAGGTACAACATAGCCCAACATACCATAGTTTATACATTCTTCAAAACCCTTAGGGAGGTTGTCTAAAATGATGTTTCTTAGTCTTGTCATGACCTGTATGCGCTCCTGTGGTAGCTCATTAAGGTATTGCTTGGCAGTGGTTGCTTTAGATTGCATTTTTTGTTTTTTTAAAGGTAGTTATGTTGCTTAGAAAGTAAAATAGTAGCTGCTAAAATTTCAGCGATACAAGTTAGTTTTTATTTATGGGATAATAATCAAAAACCTAGTATTCAAAACCTGTAGGTTTTTATCTTTGCATAAAAATAAAATTTCTTGTTAGCTCAATATACAAAAGAATTTAAATACAATTTAAAACTTGCTACTCCTGTTATTTTGGGTATGCTAGGGCATACACTTGTTGCTTTTGTAGATAATATAATGGTAGGGCAATTGGGTACCGCAGAATTGGCGGCAGTTTCTTTAGGAAATAGTTTTATGTTTATCGCAATGTCTTTAGGAATTGGTTTTTCTACTGCAATTACACCCTTGGTGGCAGAGGCAGATGGAGAAAATAACTTTGAAAAAGGGAAATCTTCTTTCAAACATGGGCTGTTTTTGTGCACAGTTTTAGGCATCGCATTGGTAGGCGCTGTTTTTCTGGCAAGACCTTTAATGTATGCCATGAAACAACCCACAGAGGTTGTGGATCTAGCCATGCCATACCTTACATTGGTTGCAGTATCTCTAATGCCTTTAATTATATTTCAAGCATTCAAACAATTTAGTGACGGCCTATCGCTCACGCGGTATCCAATGTATGCTACCATTTTGGCCAATATTATAAATGTAGTGCTCAACTACATGTTTATTTTTGGGAAATTTGGCGCTCCTGCAATGGGAGTTGTTGGAGCAGCTGTTGGCACACTTGTCTCTAGAGTAGTGATGGTAATTTACCTATGGTTTTTGTTATATAGCAAAGAACAGTCTAAGGCCTTTGTAACACATATTAAGCTTTTTACACTCTCCAAAAAAATGCTTAGTAAAGTATTTAATCTCGGGTTTCCATCTGCACTGCAAATGTTTTTTGAGGTTGCTATTTTCACAGCAGCTATCTGGCTCTCTGGGGTGCTTGGTAAAAACCCACAGGCTGCAAATCAAATAGCCTTAAACCTATCTTCCATGACTTTTATGGTTGCTATGGGCTTTGGTGTTGCTGCGATGGTACGGGTAGGAAATCAAAAAGGGCTCAAGCGCTTTGATGAGTTGCGCCGTATTGCTTTTTCTATCTTTTTACTGTCTACCATTTTGGCGGTAATTTTCGCCATTTTATTTTTTATCTTTCATCAATCTTTGCCTAGTTTATACCTTAATTATGACAACCCCATCGAGGCCTTAGATAATCTTGATGTTGCAAGTACTGCGGCTACCCTGCTTTTAATAGCAGCTATTTTCCAAATAAGTGATACCATACAAGTGGTCACACTAGGGGCATTACGGGGTATGCAAGATGTAAAATTACCTACGCTTATTACTTTTGTTGCCTACTGGGTAGTTGGCTTTCCTGTAATGTATTACTTGGGTTTACACACAAGCTATGGTAGTGCAGGTATTTGGATAGGCTTATTGGCCGGTCTAACAGTTTCTGGAGTACTTTTATCCTGGAGGTTTCATGTACTGTCTAAAGAGCTAATAGCTTCCTCTTAATCTACAACTACTCTTGTGTCATTGAGGTAGTTTTTACTAGCAAGGTACTCGAGATTTTTTATTGTAATTTTGTAGTCTGTATTTTTTAATACCCAACAATAGCATAGCTTTACAATAAAACCAACTATTCATGGAATTCCCAAAATACCTTTTAGGCGATAATAGCGATTACCCATCTGCTGTTTTTGTTATACATACTGCTTTTCCTCGTTTTATTATCAATCTTGAAAATGATGAGGTAGAATGGTTAGAAGATTTTGATTCACAAGATCAAAAAGAGCTTGAAACTGAGACCGAAAATTTTATTAAAGAAGCCAGTGCCTTTTATGATAGAGAAATAGATCGCTACGAAGATGATTGAAACCCTGTTACAGTATGATGAACAATTGTTCCTGTTTTTAAATAACCTAGGCACACCCTCTTGGGATGAGTTTTGGCGTATTGTTACAGAGAAATGGACTTCGTTACCTCTGTATGCTCTTTTACTTTTTTTAGTCTTTAAAAAATTTGGGTTAAAAGCCACTTTGATTGTCATGATTTGTGCTGTTATTATGATCACAGCAACAGATCAATTAGCAAATTTATTTAAGTACATACTATTTAAAAGACCACGTCCTTGCCGCGAGCAGGAGCTAGAATTACTCATGCGCTTTGTGGCAGATGGTTGTGGTAGGTATGGTTATTTTTCTGCCCATGCCGCAAGTAGTATGGCAGCAGCAGTATTTTTAGGGCTGTTATTAAAACCCTTTTACAAGGCCCTTCCATTTTTATTACTACTATGGGCGAGTGTGGTGGCCTATTCTAGGATTTATCTAGGTGTGCATTACCCCCTTGATATTATTACTGGAATGTTTTTTGGCGCTTGGATTGGACTTGCTGTTTATAAGCTTAATGTATGGGCGCAGGGGCGTTTTACTTTGTAGAGACTAAAAATAAATCCCGCCATAGCCTTGTCTTGTGTTTTTTACTATCTGTAGGATAAGGATTAATATCGTATCGTGTTATCTTCTTTTTTTGATAATCTTTAAACGTAGTTTCAAAAAGTGTACGATCCTCTTTGCCTACTAAAACTCCAAAAGTATTAGTTTTTGGGATTTGGATACTATCTTCTTTCTTCATCACAGGGATTGTGTGGCCATAGTCCCAGATAATTTCAGGTGTAAAATAGGTGAATTCATAGACAGAAATAGCTGTTTTATCCTGCCATGTTTTTAATTCAGTAAAGGATCTATATTCTTCGTTTACGAGTGTAGATGTGGCTAATGGCATCCCAAAACAAATAGCAGATACAATAAATGCTACTGTAAGATATGTAACTGTAATTATGTTTTTTTTCTTTAGTTGGCTAAATATTAAAACACCTATGCTGCACAACACAATGCTTAAGACTATAAGCCAAATCCAAGGAGTTGTTGGTGTGTTTTTAAGAAATATATACCCTAAAACAGGTGTTGCAATTCCAATAAAGGCTATAATTCCAAAATTAAAATAGACAGGAATTGTTTCTCGTTTATCTTTTAAGTCCTTAAATTTTCGAAATAAATACTCTATATAAAACCCAGTATTTAAGGCTAACGGAATAAGAACAGGTAGTAAGTATCTTGATTTTTTTTCTGGAATAACTGATAAAAGAAATACAGAGCAAAGGGTCCAAAGTAGTGTGAACTGATACCCCTTTTTAAAAAACACTTTGTTCTTTAAATAGGGATACAACAAGCTTATAAAAGCTGGAATACACCAAATTCCACTCTGAATAAAAAAGCTCCAATAGTAGTAAAACGGCCGTACGTTATAACTTGTCCAATTTGTAGTTTCTTTGGTGGTGGTCGCAATCACTTGTTGTGGATCTAATAAATAGGTGTAAATGTGCCACCATCCAGATAATAAAAGTGATACAACTAAAAATAAAAGAAGGGGAAGTACTGATTTTGTTCCTTTCTTAAACTTAAAGACAAACCCGTATGCTATTATAAAAGGCAGTAGTAATGCGTACAAAGAAACAGGCCCTTTGCTCATAAATGAGCATCCAAAAAATAGAGCAGCGAGTAGCATTCGTTGGTATTTTTTTTCTGGAGTACTGAAAAACAAATAGAATTGATAAATAGCCGCCATCATAAATCCATGTGTAAAAATATCCCACTGCCCATTTCTGCCAGAGAAAACAATAAAAAAAGAGGTGGCAAGAATTAAACTACTTATAAAGGCGTATCGGATATTGCCAGTGAGTTTTTTTGTAAAAGTGTAACTTATACGTATTAGCACTATAGTAATGATAGCCGCAGGGATTCTCATTGCAAAAACACTTTTTATACCAAACAAGAATGCTGACCCTGCAGAAAGCCAAGTAGGCAATGGAGGTTTTTGGTATCTTGGCTCCCCGTTTAAAGTGGTAAGCAACCAGTTAGAATCTTGCAGCATTTCACGGGCTGTAACAAAATTTCTTGCTTCCATTATATTTACCCACAAGGCATCTAGATGGGCCGTAAAAATTGCAATACAGATAAGTGTTAGTAGCAGTAAAGGATGCTCTTTAAGATACCTCATAGTGTTGTTTTTTCCAGATAAAGATATTTCGGATGTATATTACCAACCCTGCGCAATGACCTATAAATAATACAGGGTCTTCTCTTATAATTGCATAGCTCAAAATTAATACAGCACCTACAACACTCATTCTCCAAAATCCAATGGGTAGTTGTGAGCTTTTATTTTTTTCAGAAGTAATCCATTGGTATACAAACCTGAGGGTAAAGGTTAACTGAGCTATAATGCCTAGGGTCAATAACCAAGTAGGTATGGCCTTGTTTTCAAAAAGCGAAACCATATCATACTGGCCATTGTTGTAGCCGTAGATTACTATGATAACTGGAAACACCAATAAAAGCCACTGCAAGGCTTTTGGAGATTTTTGCCATTGGCCTTGTAATTGCAAATTTCTAATGTAGATATAGTAGGTGAGGGATTGCCCTAACATAATAGCAAAGTCATCTCTAAGGTAGCCGTAGACAAATAATAAAAAGGAGGCAAGTAAACTTAACTTCCAAAATAGGGATGGGGTAACAACTTTATTGTTTTTTTCAGAAAGTATCCATTGCAAAAGCAAACGTCCAGAGAAAAGAAGTTGTGCGCAAAAACCTATGGCGTAAATAATCCAATCACTCATCCTTTGCTCGCAATGGTGTAATTAATGTATTTTTTTTTCATCCACAGATATGCAAAACAATCTAGTAGTGGCCCAAGTAACCGGTTCCAGACACCAAATTTTGCTATGCCCGCTACTCGAGGGAAATGCCGAACCGGAATTTGAATAACCGTGCCTTCTTGCAGTAAAATCATGGCAGGTAAAAAACGATGTAAGCCCTTAAACATAGGTATGCGTTTTGCGTATTGTGTTTTAAGTACTTTTAAAGGGCATCCTGTATCATCCATGCCATCATGGGTAAATCCGCGGCGGATACTATTTGCAATGGTAGAAGACATATTTTTAACAAAATTGTCTTTTCTATCTGCACGCACACCGGTTACTAGATCATAGGTGTCTATATGTTCTAGAAGCTTGTTGAAGTCTTCGGGGCTAGTTTGTAAATCACTATCTATATATCCAACAAGATCTGTAGATACATGATCAAACCCTGCTTTAATAGCGGCGCTGAGGCCTTTGTTGTTTTTAAATGAGATATACCCAAAGGCTTCATTTCTGTCACAAATAGTCTTAATTATGGTAAGAGATGCATCCAATGAACCGTCATTCACAAAAAGAACTGCTGTTTTTTTTATAGCAATATTGCTATATGCCAACAACTCTTTTTCAACTCGGTTTAAATTATCTTCTTCATTGTATACTGGTACTATGATGGTAAACTCGTACATATTGTTTTACTAAAATGTTTTTACAAAAGTATTGTTTTTTAATAGAACCTTGCCAAGATGCAATTTCAAACTTCATGGAGTGGGAACGTGTAATGTCTATAAATTGTCCTGGTTTTTTGTTTGGCTAATAAACTCCTTTAAAGCAACCCCGTAAGTAGATGCTTTAATTTTAGGGGTTAAGGTATTGTATATGGTGTCTAGATATTTTGTGTTTGCATTGTAAATTTCGCTTAGGGCTAGAAAAGGAGCAATTTCATAGTCTTTGTTGTTAAGTGCATAGTTTACAGTAGCCAGATAGCTACTGGTTAATACTCTTTTTTGTAGTTTGTCTATAGAGTCTATGGCTTTCATGTTCTTGTCCTTGGCGGCACTAATAAGCAACTGAGTGAGATTTTTGTTTTTATCTGTGTACCGTTTGATGAGCGTTTTGTACTGGGTGTATTTTTTTTGGTTTTCAGAGCCAGTAATTACCGCGTTTTCTAGAAAATTGTTTAGTTTGGTGTTAATAGAGATGTCTCCAGGTTCTGCAAAAAATGCAATAGCACCAACCTCTCTGTCTATGTTTTGTATTTTCAAGCTCAAAAAGTATAGTTCTGGGCTTTCTATTATCTCAGAAAAATTAAAATGAGCATCTCCCTTAACCACCATAGAATCTATGGTTTTAAACGTGTTGTTTTCGCTTTTTTGGAGCAGTAAAGTACCCTCTTTCATGCCCTTTACAAAACCTGTAAGGCGCATTTCATTTTCTAGTGGGGTGCAATTTATTAGGGTAATAACGCTTAAAAGCAGCAGTAATATTTTTTTCATAGCAGCATGTAGATTAACATGGTAAAGATGGGTTAAAATTTCAGAAAATAAAAAGGTGCATCTCTTTAATTTATATAAGCTATAGGGTTTATCCTGCAGCCGCCAGTTGCATTAAAAAAGTACAGGCCACGGCGCCAATAGTTCCAATTGCATACCCAAATACAGCCAGTAAAACACCCACTGTTGCCAAAGAGGGATGAAATGCCGAAGCTACAATAGGAGCAGAGGCAGCACCGCCAACATTAGCCTGTGATCCTACCGCTAAAAAGAAAAACGGCGCTTTAATTAACTTAGCAACTAGTATAAGTAGTCCTGCATGAATACTCATCCACACAGCACCAATAATGATGAGTTGCCAATTATCGAAAATGAGCATTAAATCCATCTTCATACCAATGGTAGCCACAAGTATATAAATAAAAACACTTCCAAATTTACTTGCGCCTGCCCCTTCATAGGTTCTTAGTTTGGTGTAGGATAATACAATCCCAATAACAGTGGTAATAGAAATCATCCAGAAAAACGAAGAGCTTAAAAAGGTAAATAAATTACGTGTTAACCCGGGCGTTAAGCTATTTACAAAGTCTGTAAAAAAGGCGCTTAGATAGCCTGCCCCAAAATGCGCGAGGCCAACAGTTCCAAAAGCTATAGCTGCAAGAATCATTAGATCTGTGAGTGACGGGTTTCTGCTCACCTGTTGTGTGTAGTTGGATACTTTTTCTTTGAGGGCTTCAATGGCAGAGGTGTCTGCGCCCAACCATTTGTCTATTTTTTCAGATTTACCAATACCTATTAGTATGATTGCCATCCAAATGTTTGCTATTACAATATCCACAAAGACCATACCTCCATACAGTGCTTGGTTGTAACCATATACCTCCAGCATTGCTGTTTGATTGGCACCACCACCAATCCAGCTTCCAGCTAGGGTAGACAAACCTCTCCATACGGCATCTGCACCCTGGCCACCTACTGCCTCTGGCCAAAAACTCCCTACTAAAAGTACTGCAATTGGGCCACCTATAATAATACCGGCTGTACCCGTTAAAAACATGATTAAGGCTTTAGGGCCTAAATTAAAAACTGCTTTTAAATCTATACTCAAAGTCATTAAAACCAGTGCAGCAGGCAGTAGATACCTACTGGCAACATAATACAAGCTTGTTTTCCCAGAGACAAGCTCACCTGCTTGTGTAACACTTGTCCACTCTGGAGCAATAACCCCTGTTGTGGTAAGTAATGCAGGAATAAAATAGGCGATAAATAATGCAGGTACAATACTATAAAAGGCCTTCCAAGGGCCCTTCTTTTTTGAGGAAGTATAAAAAATAAAACCCAGAGCTACCATTAGTATCCCAAAGACAATGGTGTCATTGGTAAATAAAGGGGTAGTGTCTTCTATAATTTGTGTGGCAGTATCTTGCATGAATATGTTTTGATGCAAAATAGTTTTTTTAATTCAGAATTGAGAATCCAACTCTCATAATTTTATATTTACAGACTTCTTGATGTGTTTCTATTATTTTCTGAAATTTCCAAATCAATTTGTAAACCCCTTGTGCATACTCTTGTTATATTTGTGTAAAATAGTTGTTTTATGAGATCTCTTCTAATTATCGTATTTATTGTATTATTTTCTAGCTCCTCACTTACAGCCTCTGAAGATTGGGGAAAAACAGGACACCGCACTATGGGAGAAATTGCTACCAAGCATTTATCCAAAAAGGCAGCCAAGAAAATTTCGGCGCTACTGGGGGGTGAGTCTTTGGCTTTTGTATCTACCTATGCAGATGAGATACGCAGTGATGATGCTTACAGGAAATATGCTCCATGGCATTATGTGAGTTTTCCTTTTGGCGCGAGATATGAGGATACTCCTAAAAACAAAAAGGGAGATATTATTGTTGGGATTCAAAACTGTATAGATGTCCTTAAAGATGCAACTTCTAGCCAAAAAGACAAGGAATTTTACCTAAGAATGTTGGTGCATTTCATTGGTGATTTGCATATGCCACTTCATGTTGGGCTCAAAGAAGATAGAGGAGGAAACTCCTTTAAAGTAAAATGGTTTGGCAAGCAAACCAATTTGCATAGTGTTTGGGATACAAAAATTATAGAGGGCTATGAAATGAGCTACACAGAGTTAACCAGTAATGTTGATGTACTGAGCAAGAAAGAAATTCAAACCATACAAAGTGGCGCTGTTACAGATTGGATGTATGAAAGCCGCACACTATGTGAAGATGTATATGCAAATACTACACAGGGTGACAACCTAGGATACAAGTATATGTACAGATATGTAAATGTGTCTAGAAAACAACTTCAAAAAGCAGGCCTGCGTTTGGCCAGTATCCTAAACGAAATCTACGGCTAGTATTACTTGCTATCTAATCAGTTTTGTCTTTAATACGCCTAAAGGTCAGGTTTATTCTTGGCTCAACCACTCTTTTTGTTTTTGGAATTTGATGTTTCCAAAACTCTTGTGTTGGGCCTCCCATAAGTAGCAAACTACCAGGTTCTAATTCTATTTTAAACTTTAGGCTGGAATCTGTCTTGTGCCTGAAATGAAATATCCTATTTGCTCCAAAAGATAAAGAGGCAATAAAAGGATGAGTCCCTAATTCTTTTTCATCATCACTGTGCCACCCGTTAGAGTCTTTGCCGTCACGGTATAAATTAAGCAGCACAGATGTAAATTTTTGATTGCTTACATCCTCAATGTCTTGTTTGATTTTTAATAGCGTAGGGCTCCACTGGTTTGGAAACATTGTAATGTTTGAATAGGTGTAGGGCTTGTTGGCATCTCCATACAATGCAGTGAGTCTAGGCTGTTTAAAAACCTTACCAAAGAGTTTTATATCATCTTCTTGCCAGGGGGTTTGCTGTTGTATTTTATCTTGCAGTACTGAGGCTTCTGTCTGGGTATAAAAATTTGGATAATAGCTTACCTGTGCATCTTTCATGGGTAAGATGATTTTCTCTAGGCCAGGATTTTCTTCAAATAAATTCATGCCACTATATATTGAGATGCCCAGTACATCATACCAAATTGTAACGGAATTCTTAGCATAAGAAACCATTTAGGAAGTTGTAGAGAAGCTTCTTTGTTTTGTAGCATATGGATATGGACTGCAAGAAAAATGACCAGCTGGCCTATGATACACCAAACGCCTAAAGTTTGTGTTTGAGGATTTAATAATAGAAACCCTGTAATCATTTCAGTTATACCAGATAAAAGCACCATAAAACTTGGTGATGGAATATACAAAGGCATAATGCGCTCATATATTTTTGGAGTCCTAAAGTGATTGGCTCCAGCGATAACAAAAAGAAGCCCTAAAAGGTATTGGTGCCATGGAAGCATAAATCTATGTTTTAAGATTTAAAAATACAATTTATAATAAACAAATAGCCTTTAATTTTAGAGCCTTATTTGTTTGAATATGCGTGTAAATTTTTTAGGTAATTGGATGTGTTCTGAAATTGTAAGCGCTGTTGCAGGATGTATAAACTTTATAGAGTAGGCGTGCAGGTATAGGCCATTACCCGTACCTTTATTTCCATCTGTACCATATTGGTTGTCTCCCATAATAGGATTTTGGATAGCTGCTAAATGTTTTCTTAGTTGGTGTTTTCTTCCCGTTTCTGGAATAAGCTTAACTAAGTTTAGCACTTCGTATTTCATAGAGGCAACAGTGTCTATTACCTCAAAATGTGAAATACATGATTTCCCATCCAGAGGGCTTTTAATGGTCCCGCTAGTTTTTTGTTTCCCAATAGTAATGGCATAATATACTTTGTCTATTTTTTTTTCTTGGAAGGCTCTATTAAGCTTCATCACAGATGTAGATGTTTTACCTATGAGTAGACAACCGCTAGTAGGGTAATCTAGCCTGTGTATTGGCTCTGGACGTAGCAAAGCATCTTCTTGATTACTTTTTTTAAGGGCCTTGTCTAGCGCATTAGCGATGGTATATCTTTTGTTGCCGCTCACCTCAACCCCTGGCGGTTTGTTGATAATTGCTAGATACTCATCTTCATAGATAACGTCCAAAGGAATTTTAATACTAGGTTTTTTAATTGGGGTTTGATCTCTAAAAACTGTAATGATTTCCCCGCCCAAAAGAGGTGTTGCCGTGGTACTTTTCTTGTTGTTTACGTACACCAAATTTGCCTTTATGAGTTTGGTAAACGCTTTTCTAGATACTATCAAGGAGAAAGTTCCTGCCCTAAGGTCAGAAAGCCTTATGGGCGTCTTAAGGGGTGGTACACTGTAGGTTTCTAGAATATTCAAGGCTAGTAAGTAAAGGAATTTTGATTTAGTTATTAAAAGTATTAAAAAACCGTCAACAACCTAGTTGTGTTGACGGTTTAAAATTTTAAAGAAAAATAAATATAAAGGGCAAGGGTATAAACCTTACTCTTTTAGTAACTGTTTGGTAATTTGCCCGTACGTACTTTTTATAAATAGCAGGTAATTTCCGCTTTGCAATGCACTAATATCAATAGTACTTTGTTGGCTTGCAGCTTGCAAATCTTTGGTGATAATAAGCCTTCCAGTCATGTCATAAATAGAAACACTCCTAAGATTTATATTTTGAGGGTTACTAAGAGTTATAACATCATTGGCAGGGTTTGGATACACCTTAATTGTGCGTAAAGCAGTTGTGTTTTGGCTCCCTAAATTATCGATAACAGTAAGGGTGAATTCACACTCTGCAGTAAAACCGCTTATATCTTGGGTAGATAAGGAGATGATATGCACTCCCTGGGGCATTAACGTTCCTGCAACAGGGTTTTGATTAAACACTGTTATTAAATCTAAACAGTTATCAGTAACTACTGCTTGCCCATTTGCAAAGTAATCTGGTAATGGATATGGTCCATCACTTGTTACTGTTTGATCTTCTGGACATGTAATCTCTGGCGCAAAACCGTCTATTACGTTTACATACGCAATACAGCTATCTGTATCACCAGCAGCATTAGTAACTGTAAATTCTACTTCTACAAGGGTTCCAATATCTGAACATGAGAAGGTATCTATATCTATGCTAAAAGCATCAACACATCGAGCACCTAATGAACCTGCATCAATCGCACTTGCAAGTATAGTTGCTGTTCCATCTTCATCAAGTGTGACAGTTATATTTTGGCAAACTGCAATAGGGGTGTTGAGCCCTTCTATAACAGTAACAACAGCCTCACAGCTAGATTGGTTGCCATTTTGGTCTGTCACTGTTAAAGTAACTGTATTTGGGCCCAAGTTAGAGCAATCAAAGGTGTTTATGTCTATTGAGGTGTTACTTAAAGTACAGTTATCGAAACTTCCGCCATCTATATTTGCAGGAGTTATGGTTGCTGTGTAATCCATATCAAGAGAAATAGTAATATCTTGGCAAATAGCAGTTGGTGCAGCAGTGTCCAGTACAGTTACTGTTGCAAAACACTCTGAGGCTAAACCATTACTGTCAAAAACAAGTAAGTTAACTATGTTTGACCCAATGTTTGAACAATCAAAAGTAGTAGGAGTTAACTCATAGGTTACCTCACCACAATTGTCTGAGGATCCGTTGTCTATATCTGCACTAGAAATAGTTGCAGTCCCATCCGTGCCAAGTTCTACGGTAATGTTTTGGCAGATTGCTGTGGGGGCTAAGATGTCTTCTACAAGCACCTCTGCTGTACAAAAATTTGTATTTCCACTACTATCTGTAACCGTAAGTGTCACTATATTCAGGCCAACATTAGAACAATCAAAACTTGTAGTGTCTATGCTTGCTGTTTCTACTACGCAGTTATCTGTACTTCCTCCATCAATCATAGCTGCGGTAATATTTGCAACACCTGATGAGTTTAGAGCCACTGTAATGTTTTGACATATTACCTCTGGAGCAATCGTATCTTCCACGGTTACAACAGCCACACAGCTAGTGATGTTTCCTGAAGGATCAACAACACTCAGTGTTACATTATTTGTGCCTATATTATCACATGTAAAACTGTCTATATCTATAGTGATATCTGGTGTTTCGCAAAGAATTACAGTACCTCCATAAATATCAGAGGGAGTAATACTTGCCATACCCATAGCGTCTAATGCAATGGTTATGTCTTGACAAATAGCCTGTGCTGCATTATTGTTTACAACAGTTACCACAAAAGAACATTCGGTAATATTACCACACTGATCTTCTATTTCGAATTCATTTAATGTATCCCCAATAGGAAACATACTCCCAGAGACTAGCCCACTTATTTGTGTTATAGTAACACTGCCGCAAGAATCTGTACCTCCAACAACATAATCTACTACAGCGCTACACTGGTTGAGATCTGTATCTACTGTAATATCTGCAGGACAGATAGCTACCGGAGGCGTTTGATCTACTACAGTTATAATTTGGATACATGTAGCAACTGGGTTTTCGCAGGCATCTTGAGCTGTCCAGGTTCTTGTGATTATTTGAGTAGCACCACAAGTTGCCTCTACAGTGTCATTAAAAGTAACCACAGAGTCTGTACTGCAATTTGAAATTGCGGTTGCCGTCCCAGTGCTAGCGGGAGAAGTGTCCTCTCCGCAGTTAACTGTAATGTCATCTGGGCATGTAATTACTTGTCCTCCAGTTGTATTTTCAATGACATTAGCAATTGCTGTACAAGTAGTAGTTAGGCCAGTGTCACTAGTTACTTGTAATGCTACATTTGTAAGCCCAACATCTGTTATAGTAAATGATACTGTTGTATCTAAAGGTGTTCCAGCTAACGTACTATATCCTCCACAAGCCAGTGCTACACTTTCTAGGAAATCTTGCGCATTAACAGTTGCATTTTGAGTAATATCTAGAAATACATCTAAAGGTTGAGAGTCAAATTCATAGGTGTATTCTAGCGCCCAAGAATTTAAAACTCCTGGATCTCCATTAAAAGTATCTTCTATAGCTAATGTCCAATCACCTTGTGTGAATTCTCCATTAAATATACCAAGAGGGTTACTTGGCATGTAATCTACTTCTGGAAACGCATTTCCGCCCATATTACATACTAATGCATTGATAGATGCATCATCAAGCAAAGTTATTAGGTTATCTCCAGAGCAGCCATTTGCAGCACCATTATAAACAACCGAAGCTGCTGTTCCTCCCGGTGAAGTGAGGGTAATGATCATGTCTTCAACATAGGTATGTGAGATGTCTAAACGTAAGTTTAAATCTGTAATAGCAACATTTTGGCTAATATTTATTGTTGTGCTAACAATGTTTAAATCTTCAATAATTAGTCCTGGTGTATCCTGAGCAATACCATTTAAAACTAATACTCCAGCACCTTTACAAATAATCTCTGGCGCTAAATCTGTTACTAAAATAGTATCTGAGAGTGTTCCTGGAAGGCCAGTGCAAAAATCATTGATTGCATATCCTATAGTAACAGTGCCACTTCCAGCTATTGAGGGGTCAAAGGTGTAGGTGGTGCCATTACCATCATCTGTTACTCCCAGACCGCTGTATATACCTCCAGTTGGGGCGCCTCCACCAAGGCCAGTTTGCACACCATCTGCAAGACAAACTTCTTCGATAGTATCAAAGAAAGAAAAAGTAGGAGGGAGGTCAAAAGCCTCTGTTCCGTCAGATCTACTATTTGAGCTTCCTTGGTCTGCACTAAATCCTAAACCTCTTGCAGCAAAAGCCTCCCATATTTCACACAGGTGTGCTCCTCCATAAATTGCTTGGTCTGCAGCAATAATTGCATCACGACCATCTACAAGTCCTGGAGAACAAGGTTGCAGTTTCATTGCTTCTGTAACAAGCAGCAGTGCCGTATTATTTCCTCCACTACCATTGTATGTGTCTGGGTCAAAACCTTCAGTTTCTATAAGCTTCCATGTCATATCCCAAAGCATGGCAGCCCATACAGATCCTACCCCGTGAGGTATAGATTCTGTCATGATATCATCATAGGTATGAGGATTTACTGTAAAGTCTGTACTGTAGTCATAGGTTCTAATGCT